>Ga0116111_1001588_pt1 | contig 15452 bp, 10 predicted proteins | sample June2015DPH_8_10_FD_89720 | JGI IMG/M metagenome (GOLD analysis project Ga0116111, IMG submission 89720) | Peatland microbial communities from SPRUCE experiment site at the Marcell Experimental Forest, Minnesota, USA - June2015DPH_8_100 | ecosystem: Environmental > Terrestrial > Soil > Wetlands... | reverse complement strand
GCCGTCGCCTCGTGTCTCGATCAAATCTCTCGAGCTGAATGCACTGCATACCTCGCGAATTCAGGATATGGTCCACTTAAACGGAAACCGCTCTAAACCTTCGCGGCCGGACGTCGCGCTTTTGAACATATGATGGCGCTGGCGGTGTCGGCGAGGCGTGTCCCCACTTTCAGAACCGTACTCCTGTCTTTGGCTGGGTTCTGCCCAGCAACAACCTCACTTGTCAGACCCCCCCCCGAGTGATATCAGTGGGTTGTCGGAGGTTCGAATCCTGCTGCCCCGACCATCCGCCTTAGCGGACTTCAGTTTGGATCGCGATTAACCTTGGGATGAGTTCACCGATGACCGCCCGCATTTACAAGCCGGCCCGCAACGCCATGCAATCCGGCACCGCCAATACCAAGGAATGGGTGCTCGATTATGAGCCCGAACAGCCGCGCGTGATCGATCCGCTGATGGGCTGGACGAGTTCGGCCGACATGAAGCAGGAACTGCGCCTGCATTTCGACACCAAGGAAGAGGCCATCGCCTATTGCGAGCGCCACGGCATTCCCTACCAGGTGTTCGAGACCAGGCCGCCGGTGCGCCAGCGTATCTCTTATTCCGATAATTTCGCCTATCCGCGCCGCGAGGCCTGGACGCATTAAGACGCAGGCTTCGGCCGAAGGCCGGAAAAATCCCCCATTGCGTTGAGCGCTCCGCCGCTGACCGACGCCAGCTTGGCCTCAGTGAGTCAGGAAGCGATCACGCCCGGCTTGTTGCCGCGATTGAGCCACAACACACAAAATCGTGACCGAGTGGTGCGATGGATTGGCGCCAATTGTGATTGGCGTCGTGTCCGCACCCTGCCGTAACAATTGCTGGTTGCCGCGTGGCGCGGCGCTCAGGTTTTTTGGAGGATTAGATGGCGCTTGATCGCAGCTCTTCGCTTCGAAAGATGGTCCTGGCGTCATTGATTGTACCGCTGGTCGGTCTGACGGTGAACGTGGCGCGGACCGCGGAGCCCGCCGTCGAGATACCTCCGCCGGCGCTCGACGCGGCGGTGCCGGCCGGAGTCACGTCGCAGACGATCGTTCTCGCGGGCGGCTGCTTCTGGGGCGTGCAGGCGGTGTTTCAGCACACCAAGGGCGTGACGGCAGCGATCTCTGGCTATGCCGGCGGCGATAAGCAGACGGCGCATTACGAGATGGTCGGCAGCGGCCGGACCGGCCACGCCGAGTCGGTCGCGGTGACGTTCGACCCGCGGCAAATCTCGTACGGCAAGATTCTGCAGATTTATTTCTCGGTCGCGCACAATCCGACCGAGCTCAATCGGCAAGGTCCGGACACCGGCACGCAATATCGTTCGGCGATCTTTTATGCCGACGGTGAACAGAAACGGATCGCCAGCGCCTATATTGCCGAGCTCGGCAAGGCGCACGCCTTTCCGCGGCCGATCGTGACTCAACTTGAGGCCTTGCACGGCTTCTATCCGGCCGAAGACTATCACCAGGATTTCGCCGTGCTGAACCCTACCTATCCCTACATCGTGTTCAACGATCTGCCGAAGGTGGAGAACCTCAAGCAGCTGTTCGCGGATGTCTATCGCGACAAGCCGGTCACCGTGATGGCGTCGAACAGGCGGAGCCAGTAGCCGCAGCCGTTTTTCCTGGCGCAGACAAAAGCCCCGCAAGCCCGGTATAGGGCCGGCCGCCCAAAGCGGCGGGTGCCGAACGGTGCCCGGGTGGGCTGTTTGATTGCCGATCTCGGGTAAGCCCCGGGGCTGGCACCGCCCGAATAATCCACCCGCGGCTTTCCCTCTATAGCCATCGACCGCGCCCTGAAGTATCGTCAAAAAAAGGAGCCGGCCGCGGGACGGTCGACTCCACTTAGGGGGCGAAGAAGGGGAGGGGACGCCATGGCTATGGCAACGACAGTTGGGCCGCTAACGGATGCCGAACACAGCTCGCAGTTGCGCAAGGCCGTCATCGCATCGACAGTCGGCACGGCGATAGAGTGGTATGACTTTTTCCTCTATGGCACCGCGGCCGGTCTCATCTTCGGCAAGCTCTACTTTCCCAACCACGAACCGCTTGCGGCGACGCTTCTCGCCTTCGGCACCTACTTCATCGGCTTCGTCGCCCGACCGGTCGGTGCCGCGATTTTCGGTCATTACGGCGATCGCATCGGCCGCAAGGCGACGCTGATCGCCACGCTGCTGTTCATGGGCATTGCAACCTTCCTCGTCGCGTTTGTGCCGACTTACGCGTCGATCGGCATCTGGGGCGCGGTGATCCTGACCGTTCTGCGGGCGCTGCAAGGCATCGGCGTCGGTGGCGAATGGGGCGGGTCGGTGCTCTTGGCGATGGAGTGGTCACGCACTCACGGCCAGCGTGGACTGGTGGCCTCGTGGCCGCAGTTCGGGGTCCCCTGCGGCCTGTTGTTGGCGAATCTGGCGGTTCTTGCCTTCAGCACATGGTCGGGCGACCAGTTCCTGGTTTGGGGCTGGCGCATTCCCTTCGCGCTTTCGATCGTCCTCGTCGGCATCGGTCTGTGGATCCGGCTCGGCATCCTCGAGACGCCGGTGTTCCAGAAGCTCTTGGACACCGACAAGATCGAGAAGGCCCCGATTCTCGAGGTGATCAAGAAACAGCCGAAGGAAATCATCCTGTCGGCATTGCTGCGGATGTCGGAGCAGGCGCCGTTCTACATCTTTACCGCCTTCGTCTTCTCCTACACGGTCGGCACCCTTCATATGTCGCGGAATTTCATTCTCACCGCGGTGATGGTGGCGGCCTGCGTCTCGTTCATCACCATCCCGCTCTCCGGCCACATCTCCGACCTCATCGGACGCCGGAAGATGTACCTCATCGGCGTCGTCGCGGTCGGCCTGTTCGGGTTCCTCTATTTCGGCATGGTGGACACGGCGATCCCGTCGGCGGTTTTCATCGCTATCGTGCTCTCGCTCATCCCGCACGACATGCAGTACGGACCGCAGGCGGCGCTGATCGCGGAATCGTTCACGCCGCGCTTGCGCTACAGCGGCGCCTCGCTCGGCTATCAGCTCGCCTCGGTCATCGCCGGCGGCCCGTCGCCGATCATCGCGACCGCGTTGTTCGCCACCTATCACTCCGGCTACGCGATCGCCGTTTTCATCGCCGCTTGCGCCGTCATCAGTGCGGTAGCCGCCGCTTACATGCCGGATTACACCGGCAAGGACATTTCGGCGGAATATGATTATGATGAAGAGTGACGCGCGTCGCCGATGTTGGCGCGCGCAATCTCACTAAACAGACCTGCGACGAACCCGGCCCGCTCCCTCCCCTTTGCCGGGGGAGGGAGCGGTCGCGCTTAATTTCCATCCCGAACGAAACCCGTGCGGAATTGGAGCCACAACGGTCATACGCTAGACTTATTGCCGCGATCGAGGTCGTAGGTCGGAGGTGGGACTGTGTTTGGATGTTTGCGCATCATCGCTCTCATGGCGGCGATCATTTTGCGCTGCGGCTTTGCCTTCGCCGACGATGCGGCCTTCTCAGCTTATGACCTGATGGCCGGTTGTCGCGCCTATCTCCTCAACAATATTTCCACCGAGGACTACTTCGCTGCGAAGTACTGCGCCGAAATCATCGATGGGCTAGTCGGGGCAGAGCCGGGTCGCCGCCTTGCCCTTGAATTTGGGAACTGCCGGCGCCGAGGCCCCGGGCGCCTTGTAGAGCAGCAGGTCGACCTTGGGGAGTGGCAAGAAACCCTCGCTCGGCAAAAGCTCGCGCATGCCGGCCGTGAGCGCGCAGCGTCCGAGCACGGTGATTGCCATACCGGCATGTAGAGCGGCTTGCAGTCCGCTTGCGCTTTCGCTTACGCAAACAATTTGCCAGCTGCGCCCGGCGCGCTCGACATATTCGATCGCGTATTCACGGTAGATGTTGCCGGGCGGCAGCAAGGCAAGCGGTAGCGGATTTTCGAGTTGTGCTCGCGAGTTTTCACCAACCATCCACACCAGTTGTTCCTGATGCACGACAAGACCGCGGGTAAAATCGTTCATGCGCGTCACCAACGCGACATCTACTCACCCCGTCGAACGCGTTCGACCGTCGGAGTTGACAGCGCGCAGCGCAATTCAACCCGGATGCGCGGGAATGCTTCCTTAAAGACCGAAAGGACCGACGGCAGCATGTACGCTGCATAAAGGTCGGGGACACCAAGAACCACGTGGCCCTGAACTTCGGGCGAGGACAGGCGCGAAAGCAGTTCGTCGTGCAACCGCAAAATAGCCTTCGCGTATACCAGCACCATGTCCCCGTCGGGGGTGAGCACCATGCGGCGCCCCTCATGACAGAATAAAGCCTTGCCGGTGATTTCCTCAAGCCGTTGAATTTGCAGACTGATCGCGGGCTGTGTACGGCCGAGTTGGCGCGCTGTTTCGGTAATACTGCCGGTATCGACGACCGACCGATATCAGCGAACGAAGCGTCCGTATATCCAAACTCAGGTGCATGTTCCCTCAGCCGTTGGGGGCGGGAGCTCAGGCCTGTCCAGGCAAGTATCATGCAAACGATACACCTGTAGTGCCCAAATTTTGCGCAGTTTTCGAACGTTGTTTTGTGACGCTGAAGGCCCGATCTTCCTACCAATTCGAAGTGCGGCGCTATCAGCGACGACCTGTCTTCATGAAAAGTGCGCTTGCGGCATATGATCGAAACGCGAGAAAAGTTAGCCGTGGCGGCGCAAGTAGTTTCAAAGCGCGTTTCGCGAGCCTCAGTTCATGTACCAGCCGTGGCTGACAACGACGGATTGCCCGGGAAATGACGCCCGCCAACCTCATCGGTTTGTGAAATTTTGGCAATTTGGTCGCTTGGTGGAGGAGTCGAACATCCCCGTCGTGTGCCTCCGGAAATTTGACTGGACTTGCCCCTCTCAAAACGTGCAGTTAAATATTGTTCGAGACGTCAACGCAAGACGTTCGGGCTTTCAATCCAACCTTTCAATCGGGACCTTTTCGAGCGCCCCGTTTCCTCGTTCCGAAGCATATCGGGCGAAAGGAAATCCCATGCGCACCCTTGTCGAGCCGCCGCCCTCATCGCACTGCGACGTCTGTGGTGGCGAGTTGCGACTCAAGCAGATTGAGTCGGCCAACCGCGCCCTTGATTTGGACAACGAGATATTCGTCTGCGTAAAGTGCCACCGTGAGCAGTCGTGTACCGTGCGCCATAACCACAACGTGCGCTATATGCCGGACCCCAAGGCAGCCTAGGCAAACGAAAACGTTTTCCGCGTCCCGACCGTCTATTGGCGTTACTTTCGGTGTGCCTGCGTTGCAGGCTGATCATCCGAGTATCACTCGGACATGATGGGTTTCGCCGTCGTCCACCAGCGTGATGTGCGTCGAACCGTGAGGGAGCACCTGATCATCCAGTTCCAAGCGGACAATGCCGCGGCAAACGCCGGCATGATTGTCAACGGACACCTCATACCGCGTCGAGTGGTGGCGAAATGCAATTTCGAAATCTCGCCACGCTCGGGGCACGCAGGGATCAAGCCGCAACGTGACGCCCTCAACGCAGAAACCCAAAATCGACTCTAGACCTGCCCGATACATCCAGCCGGCCGAGCCCGTGTACCATGTCCAGCCGCCTCGCCCCACGTGTGGCGGAACGGAGTAGACATCCGCACACACCACATACGGTTCCACCTTGTAGCGTTGCGCGGCAGCCCAAGTGCGAGCGTTTTTGATTGGATTGAGGAACGAAAGCAAATCCGCTGCCTTGTCCCCATCGCCAAGCTTAGCAAATGCTTGAACTGACCAGACAGCAGCGTGAGTATATTGCCCGCCATTCTCGCGGATTCCCGGAGGATAGCCCTTGATGTAACCCGGGTCCGGCTTGGTTTGATCGAAGGGCGGCGTGAAAAGTAGAGCCAGTCCGTCATCTCGCAAGATGAGGTTTTTGTCGACCGCCGTCATGGCGCGCGCGGCGCGTGCCGGATCTGCAGCGCCGGAGATCACTCCCCAGGATTGAGCAATAGAGTCTATGCGGCACTCGCTGCTCGATGCAGACCCAAGCGGCGTTCCATCGTCAAAGTAGCCACGGCGATACCAGTCGCCGTCCCAACCCTCTCGCTCAATTGCGTCGCGCAGCGAAGTCGCGTGCTGGCGCCAGAACGCTGCACGATCGTGCTGACTCCGTTGATCCGCGAACGCGACGAAATTTGCAATGGTGGCGTGAAGAAACCAAGCCAGCCATAAGCTTTCGCCCTGCCCGCCCGCGCCGACCCGGTTTAATCCATCGTTCCAGTCACCCCCGCCGATCAGCGGTAGGCCATGCCGTCCGACCGCAAGGCTCCGATCGAGAGCCCGAGCGCAGTGTTCGAAAAGAGTGGCTCTCTCATCCGAGGGCATGGGCTGAAAAAAAGCATCGTGCTGGTTGGGCGCGAGAGCCATTCCATCGAGAAACGCCGTTTGCTCGTCGAGGACTGTGTGATCGCCAGTCGCCGTTACATATTGTGCTGCCGCGTAGGGCAGCCAGAGAAGGTCGTCGGAAACGCGTGTGCGAATGCCTTTGCCCGAGGATGGCAGCCACCAGTGCTGAACGTCACCCTCGGTAAACTGCCGTGCGGCTGCTCGCAGCAGATGCTCCCGTGTCAGCCCCGGCTGCGACAAGCAGAGGGCCATCCCATCTTGCAGTTGGTCGCGAAAGCCATAAGCCCCGCTTGCCTGGTAAAATCCCGATCGAGCCCACAATCGACAAACGATCGTTTGATATAGAAGCCAGCGGTTCAACAGGATGTCCATCGCACGATCGGGCGTGCGCACTTGGACCGCGCCCAGCGTTTGGTCCCAATAGCTCGCCATGTCGCGAAATACTTCATCGAGGTCGGCTGCACGAAATCGTTCGACCAGCAACAGGGCTTCCGCTCTCGTCTCCGCCTCGCCTAACAAAAATGTAATTTCGACCTCACGGTTCGGCGGAATCTCCACTGCGGTTTGCAGAACGCCGCAAGGATCGAGGCCAGCACCGACGCGGTTGGACAGCGGATTTGGGCTTGCAAGCGCGGCGGGCAAAGCAAATGTGCCGTTCCGGCCGATGAACTCCGTGCGGTCGCCAGTGCATGAACGTTGCTCGCCAGCCAAATCGGCAAAGGCCACACGGGAACCGAACTCCATGCGCCACGGATTTCGCGCAAGCAACACACCGGTTTTGGGATCGATCTCCGTGACGACATAGGGCGCGCAAGCGGCACGCGAAGGTCCGAGCACCCACTCCACATATGCCGTTATCGATAGCCGCCGCCGGCGGCCCGAGATGTTCTTGATCTTCAGCCTGGAAATCTTGATGGGATCGTCGAGCGGCACGAACTGCAGGAGATCGAGCGCAATCCCATGCGACACGTGCTCGAAACGGCTGTACCCCTGACCATGTCTGGCAATGTATCGGGAGGCGTCGTTGCGGATGGGAAGTGCGGTCGCCGTCCAGACATCTCCACTGTCCCGGTCGCGCACATAGATGGCTTCACTGGAGCTGTCGCTGACGGGGTCGTTCGACCGGGGAGTGAGCTGGTTCTCGCGGCTATTGAGCGACCATGTGTAGCCGCTGCCCTCTGCGGAGACCTGGAAGCCGAATGAAGGATTGGCGATGACATTCACCCAAGGCGCAGGCGTCGTTTGATCGCCGTCGAGGATGGTGACGTATTCCCGTCCATCCCGATCGAATCCGCCAATTCCGTTGAAGAATTCGAGCTGCGACGGCGCGATAAACTCAGGCGGACTCGCGCTTCGCGGCTTCAGGCTTGGCGGTTCGGCGACAGGCGCGATTTCGATGAGCCGCTTGACTTGCTTGGCGAGCCCGCCACTTCGGCTTACGATCACTACACGCGCGACCGTCTGAAGGAGATTTCGCACCTCAATAGACAACAGGTCGGCGCGCAGCAGAAACACGGCCCCTGGCGCGCTATCTTTCAGAGGTGCTGATCGCGACACGTTTACTCGGACGACGGACTCCAGAGCCGTTTGCAGATCCTGCATATAGGAAGTGTTTCTCTCGTTGACGATCACCAGGTCCACCGCGAGCTGCTTCATCCGCCAGTAGGAATGCGCGCGGATCAATTGGCGTACGGTCTCCAGGTGTTCGGCCTCGTCAATTCGGCACAACACAATTGGCAAGTCGCCGGAGATACCGTGCGCCCATAGAGCCGATGGCCCAAGATCGTTCCGTTGCAATATTTCCGATGACGGCCGCAGCGTCGGGTCCGAGTATATCACGCGATTGGCGAGACGCTGGAAGAGGTGCGCCTCGTCCGGTGTTATTCCGAGATGATTGAGCTGAACCTGGGCCTGGGTCCAGGCCAAGGTGGTTGCACGTTCGAACGCCGCGACATCGTGGTGCTTGTCAGCCAGGCTGATAACCTCATCGCGCGAACGAGCGAGCAGTGTCCAAAAAGAGAGGCGAACGGTCGCGCCGGGCGGGATGCGGACGCGCCGGCGGATGCTGAAGATCGGATCGAGAACCGTCCCGACGGTGTTCGAGAGAGGCCGGCCGCTGCTAATAGATATCGGCGAGCGCACGCCGTTCCCACGTCCAAGGAAGCGTGCCCGGTCGGTCTCGTATTGCAGTTCATCGGTAGCCTCACCTTCTAATACGGCCAGATGGGCGGCCCATACCTCTGGTTCCTCCGGTGCCCGCCTTCGGCGGGTCGCCAGAAGCGCACCGAGCTCAGGAACGAATTCGGTTTGTACAAAAAGCTTTGAAAATACCGGATGCGCCGCATCATCGCTCGAAGGTGCCAACACGACCTCAGAATAGGAGGTCAACTCGATCTCGCGCGGGCGCGCCCCGACATTTGAGATCGACACACGCCTGACGTCGCCATCGTCCTCCGCCGATACGACGACTTCGAACGTTGTCGTCAGGGTTCCATCGCGTCTCGCAATTTCAGAGCGATCCTCCGAAAACGCAACTTCATAACTGTCCGGGCTGGCGCCAGTAGGCTGATAACCTGGGGACCACACATATCCGTTTTCGACGTCTCGCAAATAGATGTACGACCCCCAAGGATCGCAGGTGACATCTTCGCGCCAACGCGACACGGCGAGGTTTTTCCAGCGGCTGAAACCCGATCCGGCGGCGGTGATCATAACGGCGTACCGGCCATTCGACAGAAGGTGCGTCCGCGGGATGCGGTCGTGAGGCGAGTGAAACCGGCGCAACATGGGTGGGACGAGTTCGCGCACCTGCGTCGTCTGACTCACTTCTTCGGCGCGCACCCATTTGACTGAAATGTCGCGCGGAGGCCTTTCTTGCAGCAAAAGTTCCGTTGCCTGGACAATCGGATTGGCATGAAAACGCGTACGCATCATTCCGCCTTGAAGGGTGTTCGCAATAGCGACCAAGCTCATCCCTTGATGGTGCGCCATATAAGCGCGCACGACGGCGACACTCTTGCCCTCTGGAAGGCGCCTCGGCGTGTAGTCCAGGGCCTCGTACCAGCCGTACCGGCCACACCCGCCCATATCGGCCAGACGAGCGAAATTCCGAACCGCGGCCACCGGTTCGATCATGGAGGCAAGCGCCGTCGCATAGGGTGCCACGACGATGTTCTCGCTGAGTCCTCTCTTGAGCCCAAGTCCGGGGACACCAAAATTGGAATATTGATAGGTGAGTTCGAGATTGCGGAAGTTGTACGCGGACTCGGAGATTCCCCACGGAACTCCAAGCTGAGCGCCGTACTGGATCTGACGATTCACGATCAACCGGGCCGTTTGATGCAACAGGCTCCCTTCGGGCTCGCGCATCACCAGTTCAGGCATCAGATACTCGAACATCGATCCCGACCATGAGATGAGAGCGGAACCACTGTCTATCGGGGTCACTGCACGCCCCAATTTGAACCAATGTTTCGGTGCAATGTCGCCTTTGGCGATGGCGATGAAGCTCGCCAGGCGCGCTTCGGATGCAAGCAAATCGTAGCAGCTCGGATCCAGCGCACCCTCGGCGGATTGATAGCCAATGGAGAGCAGCTGCCTTGCCGGATCCAAAAGGAAGCCGAATTGCATCTCGTCAAAGACTTTTCCTGCGCGCTCGTCGAGGTTTTCAATTTGCCGGATGAGAGCTTTGGCAGCTGCCGCCGATTGCTCCGACGCCGCAATAAGACGATCAATTTTGGCAACGTCATCATCAGTGCCGGTTAATGTGCGTTCGGCTCTTTGCTCAGCCAGCGTCTCAATCATTGTCTGACAGTGATCCGGCAAATCGACTAATGTCAGCTCGCCAGATGAAGCCTCACCAGCGGTGAGATGAACCCAAGGTAGCAAACCGTCGATATCACGCTGATGACCCTGAACAGAAGCAGCAATGGCCTCTGTCCAAATCACCACATCCGCTATGCCGGCAACGTCATTAGACCCGTCCGCGAAAATCGCTCGCGCGAGCTCAGGAAGCATCTCGCACTGTTGTTTGAGGTGCGACAATCGGTCGGCAAAATCCGCCGGTGTTTCAGAAGGCGATTTCAATGATTCCGCGAGTGAATCGAGCGTGATTTGAAGCTGTTTGCGAGCGGCCTCCGATATTCGGCGATCGCTGCTCAGCGTGACTAGGCTGCCTAGCGCGAGGTTCACTGAGTCCGCGATGCCGGTAAGCGCTTGCGGACTAATCACAGGCGCTGCAATCATCTCCCGGCAGGCGCTCCGAAGCACAATTAGGTGCCCGGCAAGATTCCCACTGTCGACCGACGATACGTATTTAGGCTCGAGCGGATGAAGATCTTGGGTGTCATACCAATTGAAGAAGTGACCGCGGAATCGCTCCAGCTGATCCATTGTCCGAAGCGTTTTTTCCAATCGGTCGACGGCCGAGGTGATGCCAAGCCAGCCGAAATCCCGCGCGGCAAGGACCGAGAGAAGATAAAGGCCTAGATTTGTCGGCGAGGTCCGGTGCGCTAGGACCGGCCGAGGATCCTCCTGAAAATTGTCCGGAGGAAGCATATGATTCTCCGCCGTGACGAATTTCTCAAAGAAATACCAGGTACGGCGTGCAGCGAGGCGCAGGCTTTCCGACTCCGCGTGCAACAGCGAGGCCTGGTCGGGACGCGGCGCCCGGCTCATCCACCATGTGATTGCCGGTGACAGCATCCAAGCTGCGATCAACGGAGTGGCGGTCATCCAAGACCCGTGATCGGCGTAATGAACGATCAAGGCCCCGCATGTGGCCAACGCGACGGCGCCGGCCATCCACCGATAGAAGCCGACAAGGTCGAGTTCCCGACCGGAACCCGCCGCTGCGGCGGTCACCCATTCCAGCAAATTTCGACGCCGGTATAGTCGGGACAACGTCCGGGCGATTGCGTCGACCATCAGCCAGGCCTGGTGTGCGAGCAGCGCCACCTGAATGCCGAATTGCAACAAGGCGATTCTGAGATCCAGACGAAATGCGCGGAAGTGGCTGCCGGTCGAGACCCCGAAACGACGCGGAATAACGCGACCGACGAGAGGCAGAAACGCAGTCAATAGCAAAGGAAGCAGAACGAAGCCGCACCAGAGCAAAGCTACCACTGGCGGCAGCAGGACCCATCCGGTCAAGAGGGCGAAGAAACTTGCCGGGGCAGACAGCGTACGGCGAAGGTTATCTGCAAGTTTCCAACGGCCAAGGAGCGGAATGTCGGCCCGTCCAGGGCCACCATCGGTCACTGGCCCCCTGCCAACGACCCAAGGAAGCAACTGCCAGTCACCGCGTGCCCATCGGTGCTGGCGGGATGCAGCAACGTCGTAACGCGACGGAAAATCTTCAAAGACCTCGACGTCAGTGACCAGCCCCGCGCGGGCAAATATGCTCTCCAGCAAGTCGTGACTGAGAACGCTGTTGTCCGCGATGCGGCCTTCGAGAGCGGCCTCGAACACATCTACATCGTAAATTCCCTTGCCGCTGTAGGAACCTTCCTCGAAGAGATCCTGATAAACGTCGGAAACGGCAGCTGCATATGGGTCGATGCCGGTCGGGCTCGAGAACACGCGCTGATAAACCGAGCCACCCGGCGCGGTGGGAAGAGATGGCGTCACCCGGGGCTGCAGCACGCCATATCCCTCAACCACACGGCGGCACACGGGATCGAGCTTTGGTCGATTGAGCGGGTGCGCCATTTTTCCGATCAGGCGCTTTGCGGCTCCAATGGGAAGCCGGGTGTCCGTGTCCAAGGTGATGACGTAACGAACCCCCGGGGGCACGAGCGGCGGCTGGCCGCCGACCGCCAAGAACGTGGTGCCCGTGGCACCACGAAGCAGCCGGTTGAGCTCATGCAGCTTTCCGCGCTTGCGTTCCCATCCGATCCACTGGCCCTGGCTCTCGTTCCAGACGCGCCGACGATGAAGTACAAGAAAACGGGGCCCATCCGGTGCCGGTCCGTATCGGCGATTAAGGCGGTCGACTCCCTCAATCGCTATACCCAAAAGCTCCTCGTCGCCTGCCGCGCTCTCGGTTAACGAGTCTGTCCAGTCCGACAGGAGCGCAAACCGGATATCGCCATCCGGGCTCGCAAGATAATGGATTTCCAGTCGCTCAATGAGTTCGTCGATTGCCGCGCTGCTCGTGAGGAGCGTAGGCATGACAACGATCGTGCGAAACTCACTCGAAACACCATCGCGAAACTCGAGCCCGGGGAGCACGGCAGGGCCGAACCGATCGGTGGCCACGCGATTCACCAGCGTGATTGCGGCATCGACGGAAATGAAGAATCCTAGGAACGCCAGCGGCAGGAGAACCCATCTATCGGTGCCGACCAAATTGATCGCTAGCAATGCCAGCGCCAAAAGGAGTCCGGCAACGAACGCGACAGTCACGAGATAGCCTGCAATCCCCACCGCCGCGTTCGCGCGCAGCAGCCAATCCTTCATCGGAACGCGAAAGCCAAGTTGCTTTTCAAACGCTCGACGTCCTCGTCCGATCAAGTAATAACCGGGATCGTGCCGGCGAGGATCCGGTTCAGCTGTTTCGGCTTTCCGATCAGCATCCGCGCGTTTTGCCATTAGAATAGATTCTTGGGCTACATCGATTTCCGAATGATCCGAACCGCGCGCAAGCTCCTCGATAGCGCGGCGATACCTGTCACGCGTCGGGAAATCCATTTCGGCGATGTCACTGCCCGCCCGTAACGCCTCGTCGACCAGACTGACGCCTTCGAAAAACTCCGCCCAATCAAGTTCGGCCATAAGTCTCATGCTGGTGAAGATATTGCGGACAGTGACGTTCGCCGTGCCTTGCCTACGGTGCTCTTCCCGCACAATTTCATCGGCGTTCGTCCCCTGTGAACTCAGGCGATCGTCCAGCCACAAAAGTGCTGGCGTCGTGACCGGATCTTCATCGCGCAATCGCTGGACGAGCTGAACCGCAAACGATCTCGTCAGGGGCAAGTGTGTATAGGGCCGCAGTGCTGCGGCGGCCAGTTCGGGAGACGTGACCCCTGCACCAAGTAGGCGATCTGCCAATGCATCAGCAGCGTCACGCGATATCTGACTCCCGGCGATCAGATCGGCCAAGCGCCGCAAATTCTCCACGAGTACGACGCGAATTGTAATTGCGAGCGCCCAGAGTTCGCCGATGGTCAGCGGCTGAACGCGCTGATAGGCCAACACAAAGCGTCGAAGCATCTCCGCCTCAAAGCGGCTATCCGTGTGCGCAACAAAAGCCCAGGCTATTTCGAAGATCCGCGGATACCCCTTGAACGGGCCTTCCGCCAGTTTTGGAAGTTGATGGTAATAACTTGGCGGGAGGTCGGTTCGGATCTCTCGAATCTGATCTTCCGCGAGATGAAAATTGTCGATCAGCCATTCGGCCGCAGGGGTAATGGGTCGCTTGTCCGCAATTGCGGCTGCTATGACACGATAGGCGTCAAGAAGGGCCACATCGTTGTCGCGCACCCGTTTTGCAAGCGGCCGCCCTCTCTCCGGCCGCGAGCTGACGGACTGCGCAGCGGCTAAGCTCTCGGCGTGCTGCTCGAGGCGCTCGACGCTGAAAAGCTCTTCGCGGATTGCTTCCTCGTCAGCCCACGACGGAACCGATGATATTTTTGGCAGAAATCTTGAAAGTCGCCTAAGCAAGTGTACCTCGCTCTCGATGGCGATCAACATTGCACCGGAGCCGACCGCCTCTTGTAAACGTGCTGCCTAATGATTGCCGACGCGACCAAGTGTTGGCGTACAATGTCTGCGGTAACTGGACGCGGATCGGTTCGGAATTCGGAGATGTCGCGAAGTTAACTAAGAACCGGGACGATAAGGCTGGCTTTGTAGCCGGACATTCCCATATAAGCACGATCGTCACGAATACATCATGAGATTCGGTGGCTAAGCGACTGGAATTGCTCTTCGCCGCCTGGGGTCTATTCGGTCCGCGAAAGCCTCAAACTTGAACTTAGTGCCCTCAATAAGACCGTTTAGCCAGGACAATGTCCTTACCTTGATGCAAGCACTCTTCATCGGACAGACCTATATCGACGTGACCTTTTTAACCGATCGGATGCCGACCGGAGACGAGAAGCATGTCGCATCGGCCTATGCTATCTCGTTCGGTGGCAACGCTGTCACGGCTGCATTCTGCTGCGCAAAATTAGGAATAGTACCCGAACTTCTCGCGACAGTCGCCGACGACTGGCTCGGTCGCATGTTCCTGGATATGGCCGCGAAGTATGGGATTGCGATCCATCCGCGGAAGGTTAGAACGTCGTCGCTGTCATTCGTCATGCCGAATGATGGCAAACGGGCGATCGTTCGTTGTCGTGATGACGATTTTCTCGACCCGTTTCCCCGCCTTAACCTGTCAGGCTGTCGTGCGCTTCATATGGATGGCCACCAGCCGGATGCGGCGATATATCATGCCCAAGTTGCCCGGGAAGCAGGGATACTCACCTCGCTCGACGGCGGCGGACTGCGATCAAACACGCATGAGCTCCTTGCCTTCATCGACATCGCGATCGTTGCCGAGCGCCTTTGCGAGCAGATGGGTTTTGAGTCGGCAAGAATGCTCGACTATCTCAAGACTCGAGGCTGCAGTATTGGTGGCGTGACGCTCGGAGAGCGTGGGCTAATCTGGTACGACGAGGCGGGCACAGTCCGATCGCTTCCAGCTCTACCTGTGCCACCAAATCGCGTTCGAGATACGAGTGGGGCTGGTGATGTCTTCCACGGCGCTTACGTCAATTCCTACCTTGCCGACGCAGCGAAAAGTTGGGAAGAGCATTTTCGGTTCGCGCGCGCTGCTTCCGCATACAAAGTCCAACACCTCGGCAACGAGGCAGGATTGCCAACTCTTGCCGACATCGTCACGGCTGAGTGGGAGTTCACTGACAATAATGCTTGCACCCGGTAGTACCGGCAGCGGCCCGTATCCAAGCTGGTGAATAGCTCGCGAGCGGCGGACGATGATCCAACTCTGATTGATCGAATTTCTTTGTAATCGCAAGAAAGCAATACGGCCTTGCGTGGCGGGCAACAT
>Ga0116111_1001578_pt1 | contig 15500 bp, 14 predicted proteins | sample June2015DPH_8_10_FD_89720 | JGI IMG/M metagenome (GOLD analysis project Ga0116111, IMG submission 89720) | Peatland microbial communities from SPRUCE experiment site at the Marcell Experimental Forest, Minnesota, USA - June2015DPH_8_100 | ecosystem: Environmental > Terrestrial > Soil > Wetlands... | reverse complement strand
GGACTTGCGCGAAATCTTGTCGATTTCGTCGATATAGACGATGCCGCGCTGCGCCCGCTCGACATTGTAGTCGGCCGATTGCAACAGCTTCAAAATGATGTTCTCGACGTCTTCGCCGACATAACCGGCTTCCGTCAGCGTGGTCGCGTCCGCCATGGTGAACGGCACATCGAGGATGCGCGCCAGCGTCTGCGCCAGCAGGGTCTTGCCGGAGCCGGTCGGCCCGATCAGCAGAATGTTCGATTTGGCCAGCTCGACGTCGTTGTGTTTGCTCTGGTGATTGAGCCGTTTGTAGTGATTGTGAACGGCGACCGACAGCACCTTCTTGGCGTGATCCTGACCGATCACGTAGTCGTCGAGAACCTTACGGATTTCCCGCGGCGTCGGAATGCCGTCACGCGACTTCACCAGCGAGGATTTGTTCTCCTCACGGATGATGTCCATGCACAGCTCGACGCATTCGTCGCAAATGAAGACGGTCGGCCCGGCGATAAGCTTGCGCACCTCGTGCTGGCTCTTGCCGCAGAACGAGCAGTAGAGCGTATTCTTGGAATCGCCGCCGCCAACCTTGCTCATTCCCGTCTCCGCCTTCACCACGAGGGAAGCCGTGCGACCCTCAACACCTTGCGCTTCGCCGTGCTAAAAAACCGTAGCACCGTCGGCGTCTGCGCCGGAACACGACATCACTGTGACAATACCCGGTCACTTCGTACAAGCGTGCATGCTAATGGCGTGCCAATCAAGAATCCATTAACGATAACGCGACTTTGGACGGCTGTGCTTTCTAGAGCACACCCGGGGGAATCCGTTTGACGCCGGCCTGGGCCGGCTTTGGCGCCGATTCGTCCCATTGCCGCGCTCACACCTTGGCAAGGACCGGCTCGCTCTTGAGCGACGGTTCCTCCGGCCGCTTCTCAATCACCTTGTCGATGAGGCCGAAATCCTTGGCCATTTCGGCGGTCAGGAACATGTCACGTTCCAGCGCATCTTCGATCTTCTTCAGCGGCTGGCCGGTATGCTTGACGTAGATTTCGTTCAGCCGCCGCTTCAGGTTCAGGATCTCCTGGGCGTGGAGCATGATATCCGTGGCCTGGCCTTGGAACCCGCCGGAGGGCTGGTGCACCATGATCCGGGCATTGGGCAGGGCAAAACGCAGGTCCTTGTTTCCCGCCGCGAGCAGGAGCGAGGCCATGGAAGCGGCCTGCCCGGTACATAGCGTCGACACCGCCGGGCGTACGAACTGCATCGTGTCATAGATCGCCAGGCCCGAGGTCACGACCCCGCCGGGCGAGTTGATGTACAGCGAGACTTCTTTCTTCGGGTTCTCCGCCTCGAGGAACAAAAGCTGGGCGATGACCAGCGAGGCCATGCCATCCTCGATCGGCCCGGTGATGAAGATGATCCGCTCCTTGAGCAGCCGGGAATAAATGTCGTAGGCCCGCTCCCCGCGGTTGGTCTGCTCGACCACCATGGGGACGAGGTACTGCATGTAAGTGTCCTTTGGGTCGCGCATGGTCTCACCTGTCAGAAGTGCTCGAGTGTTCGGGCTCGTCGTGCTGCGGCTTGCTCAGTGTGGCTGAGTCGGGCTTGACTGTCGAAAGAGCCGCGGACCGCAAAGCCATGAAAAGCTGCAACTATCGCAGATATGCACGGAAGTTGCGACCACAAGACGTACGCAACGGCTTTGGTCACGCCTGATCCCTCACGCCTCATCTTCCTTGAACAGCTCGTCCCGTGAAACCGGCTTTTCCGTGACCTCGGCGAGCTCAATCAGGAAGTCCACCACCTTGTCCTCGAACAAGGGCGCGCGCAAGGCGGCAAGGGCCCCGGGATTTTTCCGGTAATAGTCCCATACCTCCTGCTCCCGCCCGGGCAGCTGGCGCATCTGCTCCACCACGGCGGCGTTCAGCTGCTCCTCCGTGACCTTGATTTTGTTCCGTTCGCCGATCTCGGCGATGACCAGACCGAGGCGCACCCGCCGTTCGGCGATGGCCCGGTATTCAGCCCGCGCCTTGTCTTCGGTCGTTCCTTCGTCGGCGAAGGTCCGGCCTTGGTCCTTGAGGTCCTTCTCGACCGAGGACCAGACGTTATTGAATTCCTGCTCGGCCAAGCTCGGCGGCGGCTCGAATTTGTGACGCTCATCGAGTTGATCGAGCAACGCGCGCTTGAGCTTCTGCCGCGATGCCGCAGCATGCTCGCGCTGCGCGCGGTCCTTGATCGCGTCCCGAAGCTTAGCCAGCGACTCCAATCCAAGCGTCTTGGCGAAGTCGTCATCGATCGTGACCGGACCGGGCGCCTCAACCGCTTTCACCGTCACTGCAAACGTGGCGTCCTTACCGGCGACTGCCGTGGCCCGGTAGTCATCGGGGAACTTGACATCGAAGGTCCGGCTTTCCCCGGCTTTGACGCCCATAAGATGGTCTTCGAAGCCCGGGATGAACTGCCCCGAGCCAAGGACCATCGGAACCTCCTCAGCGGCGCCGCCCTCGAACGGCTTACCGTCGATCGTACCCTGAAACGACAGGATGAGCCGGTCACCCTTTTCCGCCCCTTCGCTCTTGGCGATGAACGGCCGATTCTGTTCGGCGATCCTCTGCAAAGTTTCATCGATCTCGGCGCCGGTGACCTCGGCGGTGAGCCGGGTAAGCTTGATGGTCTTGAAATCGGCGAGCGTGATCGGCGGCACGATCTCGATCTCGACGGTGTAGGCAAGGTCGGACTTGCCGGCGATGACGCCCTCGACCGCGCCCTCCTCCGTCGGCAGCACGACCTTGGGCTCGGTGGCGAGCTTGAATCCGTGGTCGGTGACGATCTTGCTGTTCGCCTCGCGCACCGCCGCCTCGATCACCTCCGCCATGGCGGCCTTGCCGTAAAGCCGCTTGAGATGCGCGACCGGGACCTTGCCGGGCCGGAAACCGCGGAGCTGCACGCGCCCCTTCAGGTCGTCGAGCCGCTCGTTGACCCGCGCCTCAAGGTCGGTCGCGGGGACGACAACGCGATATTCGCGCTTGAGGCCGGCGGCGGAAGTTTCGGTCACTTGCATTGGCACTACTCTTCACGGCCCGAGATCGAGCACATCTCGGCCAGGTTTTGGGAAAGGCCGCCCGGGCTGGTGCGGGCGGAGGGGCTCGAACCCCCACGACTTTCGTCACGGGAACCTAAATCCCGCGCGTCTACCAATTCCGCCACGCCCGCGACGGGAGGCTGTTTCGGCGGCGCGGCTTATATCACGCGGGTTACACCTGACACTACAAAAATAGGCATTGAATCACGGGCCTGCAAAGTGCCGCGCCTGGACGTCAGCACGTCCTGCGATCACCGAACGAGCGTGCGATAGATGCGCGGCAGCATATCCGGTAAATCCTCGGAAATAAGGCCGGGCCCCGCCGCGACGCCGGTTTCGCCATGGAGCCAGACCGCCGCCGACGCCGCCTCGAAGGCCGGCATGCCTTGCGCGAGCAGGCCGCCCGCCATCCCGGTCAGCACGTCGCCGGCGCCGGCCGTCGCCAGGTAAGGCGGCGCGTTCCCGGCGATCGATGCCCGTCCGTCGCCAGCCGCCACGACTGTGTCGGCCCCCTTGAGCAGCACGACGGCGCCGGTGATCTGCGCAGCGAGGCGCGCCCTCTCAAGTTTCGACCCCACTTTAGTGCGTTCGTCCAAGGCGCCGAAATAGCGATGAAATTCCCCCTCGTGCGGTGTCATGATCGTGGCTTGGCCGCGCCGCCGCAGGAGTGCCGCGGCGAGGCGTTTCGGATCGTTCGAAAAGCTGGTGATCGCATCGGCGTCAAGCACCACCGCGCGTTCGCCCGAAAGCGCCGCGAGAACGAGCTCGCAGGTGGCCTCCGCCACGCCAACTCCCGGACCGATCGCCAAGGCGTTCAACCGACGATCGGCAAGAAATTTCGTCAGCTCGCCGGCGCCGTCGACCGGCCGCACCATCACGGCAAGGCTCGCCGCCGCGTTGACTGCCAGCGCCTCGCGCGGGCTCGCGATGGTGACTAGGCCCGCCCCGGCGCGTAAAGCGCCGCGGGCCGCGAGCCGCGCGGCCCCGGTCGACCACGAAGGACCGGACACCACCACCGCATGTCCGCGGTCGTATTTGTGCCCAGCCTCGCGCGGCAACGGAAAGTGCGCGCGCCAGAGCGCGGGCGTGTTCTCGGAGGTTTGCGGAGCAATTTGCGCCAACACGGAATCGGGAATGCCGATATCGGCGACGGAGACCGCACCGCAATGCAGTCGTCCCGGCAGCAGCAGATGCCCGGGTTTCTTGCGAAAGAAAGTGATGGTCTGCGCGGCCTTCACCGCGGTTCCCATCACCGCGCCCGACGTGCCGTTGACCCCGCTCGGCAGGTCCACCGCCACGACCGGCGCAGGTTGCGCGTTCATGCTGTCGATCATGGCGCGCGCCAAGCCCTCGACCGGGCGGTCGAGCCCGGCACCGAACAGGGCGTCGATCACCACGTTGATCGCGCCCTCGGCGCGTAGGGGGACTTCCAGCGCTGTCGGCAGTGCCGGGCCGATCGGTCCCGCCCATTGTTTCGCTGCAAGCGCCGCATCGCCCTTGAGCCGCGTCGCCTCGCCCACCAGCAACACCTCCACGCGATAACCGCGCTGGGCGAGCAGCCGCGCCGCCACAAATCCGTCGCCGCCATTGTTGCCCGGACCCGCCACTACGACGACGCGGCTCCCGGCCGGGTGGCGCGCGCTGATCGCATCGGCGACCGCCCTTCCCGCCCGCTCCATGAGGTCAATCCCGGCGACGCCGCCGGCGATGGTCTGCCGGTCCGCCTCGGCCATTTCCACGTTGCTGAGGAGCTCAATCATGATGCTTGAAGGATAGCGATTGCGGCCTGCCGCGAACATGGCGCGATGCGATGCACCTTGTCGTAGAGCGCCGTTGACACGATAATAGGCAATATGCCCACTTTAGCAGCGGAGCCATTTCCCGCGCCCTTGCAGACCGATTGTGATTGCATCTTACCAGCTTGATCTGGTTGTGCTTTTCCCATCTTGGCAACCTTGGCACGGGACCTGCTAACCAAGCGTCGGTTCCGACGGTGGCTCGGTCATCTGGAGCCGGGAGATGAAACGCGATGAAGAAAATCGAGGCCATCATCAAGCCATTCAAACTCGATGAGGTGAAGGAGGCACTTCAGGAGGTGGGTCTGCAAGGAATAACTGTCACCGAAGCCAAGGGCTTCGGGCGCCAGAAGGGGCACACCGAACTCTACCGCGGAGCCGAATACGTGGTGGATTTTTTGCCCAAAGTGAAGATCGAGATTGTGCTCGGCGACGACATGGTCGAAAAAGCTGTCGAGGCGATCCGTCGCGCCGCCCAAACCGGGCGGATCGGCGATGGGAAAATCTTCGTCTCGACTGTCGAAGAAGCCATCCGGATCAGGACGGGGGAATCCGGAATTGACGCCATCTGATTGCCTGGTCTGACTGCTTGCGCTCAGCCGCCGACAGTCACCCAGCGCACCAACACATTCTAGCACCAGAAAGGGTACGCATGCCATGACCACGCCGAAGAACGTCATGAAGATGATCAAGGACAGCGACGTGAAATTCGTCGATTTCCGCTTCACCGATCCGCGCGGCAAATGGCAGCATGTCACCTTTGACGTAAGTCTGATCGAGGAAGACACGTTCGCCGAAGGGCAGATGTTTGACGGCTCCTCGATCGCGGGCTGGAAGGCGATCCACGAATCCGACATGTGCTTGATGCCGGACCCGGCGTCGGCGTGCATCGACCCGTTCTTCGCGGAAACGACGCTGGTACTGGTGTGCGACGTGCTCGAACCCACCACCGGCGAGCCCTATTCCCGCGATCCGCGCGGCATCGCCAAGCGCGCCGAAGCCATGGTCAAATCGATGGGCGTCGGCGACACCGTCTATTTCGGACCCGAGGCCGAATTCTTCGTCTTCGACGACGTGAAATATAAGGCGGAGCCGTACAATACCGGCTTCAAGCTCGACTCGATGGAATTCCCCACCAATTCCGACACCGAATACGAGGGCGGCAATCTCGGCCACCGCATCTGGACCAAGAAGGGTTACTTCCCGGTGCCGCCGCAGGATTCGGTACAGGACATGCGTTCGGAAATGCTCTCGGCCATGGCGCGCATGGGCGTGAAGGTCGAGAAGCACCATCACGAGGTCGCCTCCGCCCAGCACGAGCTTGGTCTGAAATTCTCGCCGCTGACGGTGATGGCGGACAACATGCAGATCTACAAATACTGCATTCAGCAGGTGGCGCAGGTCTACGGCAAGACGGCATGCTTCATGCCGAAGCCGGTGTATGGCGACAACGGCTCGGGCATGCATTGTCACCAGTCGATCTGGAAAGGCGGCAAGCCGGTCTTCGCCGGCAACAAGTACTCGGACCTGTCCGATACCTGCCTGCAATACATCGCCGGCGTCATCAAGCACGCCAAGGCGATCAACGCCTTCACCAATCCCACGACGAACTCATACAAGCGGCTGGTGCCGGGCTTCGAGGCGCCGGTGCTGCTCGCCTATTCGGCGCGCAACCGCTCGGCCTCCTGCCGCATCCCCTACACGACCAACCCGAAAGCCAAGCGCGTCGAAGTGCGCTTCCCCGATCCGCTCGCCAACCCCTATTTGGGGTTCGCGGCGATGCTGATGGCCGGCCTCGACGGCATCAAGAACAAATTGGATCCCGGTGAGGCCATCGACAAGGACCTCTACGATCTGCCGCCGAAGGAGCTGAAGAAAATTCCGACGGTGTGCGGATCGCTGCGGCAGGCGCTCGAGGAGCTCAACAAGGACCGCGGCTTCCTCAAGGCCGGCGGCGTGTTCGACGACGACTTCATCGACGCCTATGTCGACCTGAAGATGAGCGAGGTCATCCGCTTCGAGCACACGCCGCATCCGGTCGAGTTCGAAATGTATTACTCGGCGTGAGTCGCCGATCGCATGTTCCCTGCATGGCCTCGGCGATGCAGCTGTTCAGGGCGCCGTTTGCACGGCGCCCTTTTCCTTTGTCATGCTCCGCTTTGCCGCTTTGGCGATAAGTGATCGGCCTAAAACTCAGTATGCGCCGCTCTTTGGCGACCGCACTGACACTGCCGGCCGGCCACCGGCTGAACGCTCTGTCGTCCGCCGCTCCGGCGCGGCGGCGACCGCCTCGTCGGCGGTCTCGACCCGGTCACGTCCGTTCATTTTGGCGCAGTAGAGCGCGGCATCGGCCTGCGCGATGAGCGCCTCGACCGTCGCCAACGGCGAGCCGCTTGCCACGCCGGTGCTGACCGTCGCCGCAATCTGCCGGCCGTCGAACTCGGCGCCTGCCGCAGCGAAGGCGGCCCGCACGCGTTCGGCAACAACGGCGGCGTCGGCGAGCGCGCCGGGCAGGATGGCGACGAACTCCTCCCCGCCGAACCGGCCGATGACGTCGTCGGCGCGCATGGTTTTGCGCGCCACCGTCGCGAACAATTGCAAAACGCTATCGCCCACCGCGTGACCCCAGCGGTCGTTGATCGATTTGAAATGATCGAGGTCGAAGGCGAGCACGCTGACCGGTCCCAGGCGGCCGCGATTGCGCTCCATGACCATGGCGGCGCCTTGGAAGAATCCGCGGCGGTTCAGAACGCCGGTCAACGGATCAGTGGCGGCCGCCATTTTGTAGAAACGGACCGTGCGGTCCTTGGCCAGGATCAGCACGATAAAGGCGGCGCCGACGACGTAGAGCACGATCTCGATCACGAATACCGCAATCCAGCCGCGGGCGAGACCGCGGGACACGTTGGCATCCTGTGAAAGAGTGGCGAGCGCCACCGGGAACAGAAAGATGGCGCCGTGCAGCATGGGAACGAAGACAGCGGGCAAGCGCCGGATCAGCGATTTGCGGCGCTCGCGCCATAGTTCGACGGCGATGAGGAATGTATAGCCGGCAACGATGAGCGAGCTGAGGAGGATGCGCGAGACGGCCGAGTGCGCGAACGCGGGGACCATCCACGCGACCAGCCAGACGGCGGCGCCAAGAAACATGAGGCCCCAGCGCACCGGGCGACCGTGGAACAGCCGCGCGGCGCTCCAGATCATGCCCACGGTGACAAAGAGAAGAATATTGGCGATGCCCGGCAGCGCCGGTCCCATCAGGTCCCCGAACCGCCAGATTGCGCCCGAGAAGGCGCCGATCAGATAGGCCGCGCCCCACCAGCCGAGCGCCGGGATGCGCTCTTGCGTCCAGGCGAGCAGCAGCAGCAGGCCGAGCAACAAAGTCACGCAAATGGCAATGACGAGCAGCGTTCCGACATCAAGCGATAGCGACGCCTGTGCCCAATCCATCGCCATGGATTAGCGCTCCCATCCGTTCTGTCTGGATAAATACGTATCACCGATCCCGGCGCGGCGCTGAAAGTTTGCTTTTCAGGCTTTGCCAAGCGTGTGCCGAACGAGGGGCATTTTCAGAAAAAATTTCGCGAAAGATCGCGAAAAAATATCGCGCTTCAGGGCGACACGGCGCCGCCGCCGCCCGCTGCGAACGTCGAGCCGCGTCAAGCGTTGAGATGCGCAAAGCGTTGAGAGGCGCGCGGCGATTTCAATCCGTGCTCGGCGCGCCCGCAGCGACTTAGCGCTTGGAGAACTGGAAGCTCCTGCGCGCCTTGGCCTTGCCGTACTTCTTGCGCTCGACAACACGCGGATCGCGGGTGAGAAAGCCGCCGCGCTTGAGCACGGGACGCAGGTCGGGCTCGTGCCGCATCAGCGCCTTGGACAGGCCGTGACGCACCGCGCCGGCCTGACCCGACAGCCCGCCGCCGGAGACGGTGCAGACCACGTCATATTGACCCTGGCGGTTGGCGGCGACCAGCGGCTGCTGGATCAGCATGCGCAGCACCGGGCGGGCAAAGTAGGTCTCCACCGGGCGGTCGTTGATCAGGATCTTGCCGCCGCCCATCTTGATCCACACCCGCGCCACCGCGTCCTTGCGCTTGCCGGTGGCGTAGGCGCGTCCCTGCTTGTCGAGCTTTTGCACGTATTTCGGAGGCTGCGGCGCCGCCGCCGGCTTGAGCGTCGAGAGCTCCTCAAGCGCCTGTATCGTCTCGGCCATCACGCGGTCCTCTTATTCTTGCGGTTCATGGCGGCAATGTCGATCTGCTCCGGCTGCTGTGCCGCGTGCGGATGCTCGGCATTCGGATAAACCCGGAGATTGGCGAGCTGGCGCCGGCCCAACGGCCCGTGCGGCAGCATGCGCTCGACGGCCTTCTCCACGATCCGCTCGGGAAAGCGGCCGGTCAGGATCGACTTGGCCGTGCGTTCCTTGATGCCGCCGATATAGCCGGTGTGCTTGTAGTAGACTTTCTGTTCGACCTTGCGCCCGGTCAGCACGATCTTGGCGGCATTGATGACGATGACGTTGTCGCCGCAGTCGACATGGGGCGTGAAAGTCGGCTTGTGCTTGCCGCGCAGCCGCATCGCGACGATCGACGCCAGCCGGCCGACGACGAGCCCGTCGGCATCGATCATCACCCACTTCTTGTCGACCTCGGCGGGCTTGGCCGAATAAGTTTTCATCTTCGCATCCATATGGGGTCGCGCCGAGTAAGCCCGGCACCGTGGGCGGCTGTTTATCCGGAGCCGCTTACAAGGTCAACACCTAATGGCTCTATTTCATCATTATTTCAAGGATTTGCCCTGGAGGTATTATTTCACCTCGAAGGAATTGCGTAGGTGGATGTCGCGTGAGCGACCAGGTCGTCCTCGCCCTCCGATCGAATCCCAACCTCGGCAACCGCGAGCCGCTTTCCGAGCTTGATCAGCCGCGCTTCGGCGAGCAGGTCGCGTGGTGCCGGCTTCTTGAGAAAGTTGATGGAAATATGAGTGGTCACCGCCGCCGGTACCCAGCCGATCGTCGCCAGGATCGCGACGTAGGGCGCAAAATCGGCGAGCGTCATCATCGTCGTGCCCGCAATAGTTCCGCCGGGACGAAGCGAATCCGCACTAAAATGCTTGCGGACGCGACTCCCGCCCGACCAGACTTCTTCGATGCCATAGCCGCTTCGCGCGTTGAGCATCTGCGGAAATTCGGCGCTGAGCAGCCGATCGAGCTCCTTGACCGTGAGTTTCGGCGCCGCCATGTGCTTCATGCCCCTGCTCCCCGTCATGCAGATCGGATACAATGCGGGCGGCCGACTTGCCAATCCGCACGGCAGGACCGAGGACCGAACCGATGCACGCCCAACCCGCCGCTGTCGCCGCCGCCTCTTCGCTGATCCTTTTACGCGAAGACATCGAGGGCGTCGCCGTGCTCACCCTCAACCGGCCGCAGAGCCGCAACAGCCTCTCCGAGGCGATGCTCGAGGCGCTCGGCGATGCGCTCACCGCCATCGCGCACGACGGTTCAGTGCGCGCGGTCGTGCTGGCCGCCAACGGACCGGCGTTTTCCGCCGGCCACGACCTCAAGGAGCTCAACCAGCGCCGTTCCGATGCCGACCGCGGCCGCGCCTATTTCAAGCATGTCATGACCACGTGCAGCGCCGTCATGCAGCAGATCGTGCTGTTGTCGCAACCGGTGATCGCGGCGGTGCAGGCGACGGCCACGGCGGCCGGTTGCCAATTGGTGGCAAGTTGCGATCTTGCGGTCGCCTCACGGGCCGCCAAGTTCGCGACGCCCGGCGTCAATATCGGCCTGTTCTGCTCGACGCCGATGGTTGCGCTGTCGCGCAACGTATCGCGCAAGCATGCCATGGAGATGCTGCTGACCGGCGACATGATCTCGGCCGAAGACGCCCAACGTATCGGTCTCGTCAACGCCGTGGTCGCCGCCGGCAGCGAGCGCGAAGAAGCGATCAAGCTCGCGAAAAAAATCGCCGCCAAATCGAGCTTGACCGTCAAGATCGGCAAGGAAGCCTTTTATCGGCAGCTCGAAATGCCGCTCGCCGAGGCCTACAAATATACGTCGGAAGTCATGGTCGAAAACATGCTGGCGCGCGACGCCGAGGAAGGCATCGGCGCCTTCATCGAGAAACGCGAGCCGAATTGGAAGGACCGCTGACCTTCGGCGCGCGCGATGAACCACGATTCCTATCCCGACAGCTACATCCGCGGCATTCTCAACACCGTGAAGTCGATCGCGATGGTCGGCGCCTCGGAGAAAGAGAACCGCCCGAGCTATTTTGCCTTCAAATACCTGCTCGAGCGCGGCTACAACATGATTCCCATCAATCCGGGTCATGCCGGCGAAGATCTGCTCGGCCGCCGTATCTATGCGCGGCTCGCCGACGTCACCGAGCCGATCGACATGGTCGATATTTTCCGCGGCTCGCGTTACGCCCTGCCGATCGTCGAGGAAGCGCTGGCCCTACAGCCGCGGCCGCAGGTGATCTGGATGCAGCTCGGCGTCCGCAACGATGAAGCGGCGGCGCTGGCCGAGGTCAACGGCCTCAAAGTCGTGATGAACCGCTGCCCGAAAATCGAATACGGCCGGCTGTCCTCCGAGATCGCCTGGATGGGCGTCAACACCCGCACCATCACCTCGAAGAAGGCCACGGTGAGCGGCGGTATCCAGCGGCTGTCGCTCAACCGCACGTCCGCGCGCGGCGGTGCGACCGACGCTGCCGAACGCGCCGAGCGCGAAGACAGCGGAGCCTGACGATCAAAGATTCATGATAAACACGCCCGCGTTTTTCGCGCGGCACATAGCAATTTGCTAAGCCCAAACTAAAATCGTTAATGGCGACCCCTGGAACTTTCTTGTCCGTCGTTTATTGTTTTCTCGTCGAACGCACGAGCCCACAGGCTCTCATCGAACAGCGTAACCTGGGAGGAGCGGGCTATGAAAGTCAGCTCGATACTTGTACTCGCACTGTTCTGTGCCGCACTGGCGCCGGCCGCCGCCAAGGCGGACGATCAGCAAGGCCAGCAAGCCTGCATGACCGACGCCATGACCGTCTGCTCGCAATTCATTCCGGACCGTCAGCGCGTCGCCGGCTGTCTGATCTCCAACCGCCAACGCATCTCGGTGCCATGCCGCATGGCGCTGGCGCATTGGCGCAGCTGACTATAAGCGTCTGCAACAACTGAGCTACTGCCGCCGCGCCCGCCAGCGCGGCGGCTGCCTATTAACGCAACGGATCTGCGCGCCTTGACGGCCCCGGCGGCTGCTATAAACCGGAAGCGCTTCTTCCCGCCACCAGGATCGCAAGGATCGGCCGATGACCGAACGTATTCCGGGCTTCTCCACGCTCGCCGTCCACGCCGGCGCCCAGCCCGATCCCACAACCGGCGCGCGGGCAACGCCGATCTATCAGACCACCTCCTACGTGTTCGAAAGCGTCGACCACGCCGCCTCGCTGTTCGGCCTGCAGACCTTCGGCAACATCTATACGCGCATCGGCAATCCGACCAATGCGGTACTGGAGGAGCGCGTCGCCGCGCTCGAGGGCGGCACCGCCGGATTGGCGACGGCGTCCGGCCATGCGGCGCAAGTTCTGGTGTTCCATTGCCTGCTGCAGCCGGGCGACGAGTTCGTGGCGTCGAAAAAGCTTTACGGCGGCTCCATCAATCAGTTCACCCACGCGTTCAAGAATTTCGGCTGGAACGTGGTGTGGGCCGACCCCGACGACATCTCCTCGTTCGAGCGCGCCATCTCGCCGAAGACCAAGGCGATCTTCACCGAATCGATCGCCAATCCCGGCGGCGTCGTCACCGACATGGCCGCGGTTTCCCAAATCGCCAAGCGCGCCGGCGTGCCCTATATCGTCGACAACACGCTGGCGACGCCGTATCTGTGCAAGCCGATCGACCACGGCGCCGATATCGTGGTGCATTCGCTGACCAAATTCTTGGGCGGTCACGGCAACTCGATCGGCGGGCTGATCGTCGACGCCGGCACCTTCAACTGGTCGCGCGAGCGCCGCTATCCGATGCTGTGCGAGCCGCGGCCGGAATATCACGGCATCGTGCTGCACGAGACGTTCGGCAATTTCGCCTTCGCCATAGCCTGCCGCGTCTTGGCGCTGCGCGACATCGGCCCGGCGCTGTCGCCGTTCAACGCTTTCCTCATCCTTACCGGCATCGAGACGCTGCCGCTGCGCATGCGCAAGCATTGCGACAATACGCTCGCCGTCGCCGACTGGATTTCGACGCATCCGAGCGTCGACTGGGTGAGCTACCCGGGCCTGCCGGGCGACCGCTATCACAACCTCGCCAGGAAATACTGCCCGAACGGCGCCGGCGCGGTGTTCACCTTCGGGCTGCGAGGCGGCTACGACGCCGGCGTGAAACTCGTCTCCAACGTCAAGCTGTTTTCGCATCTCGCCAATATCGGCGACACGCGCTCGCTGATCATTCACCCGGCCTCGACCACGCACCGGCAGCTTACTGACGAACAGAAGATCGAGGCCGGCGCCGGTCCCGACGTGGTGCGGCTGTCGGTCGGCATCGAGGACAAGGAAGACATCATCGCCGATCTCGAACAGGCGCTGGCGGATTAGCCCGTCATTCCGGGGCGCGCCAACGGCGCCAACCCGGAATGACGAATGCGAGGTTCAACGACATTCGCCGCGTGCACGGCCGCGGCGGTCAAGACCAGCATCGCCAACCCCTGGTGGGCGAGCGCGACCGCAAGCGGCACCTGCAACACCAGCGTCGCCACACCGAGCGCCACCTGAAGCGCGACGGAGGCGGCGAGCACCAAGGCGCTGGTGCGCGCCGGTCCCACATTCACCGTGCGCGCGACGTCGAGCGCGTGCCACAGTGCGAAGATAGAGATCGCATAGGCGAGCATGCGGTGGTCGAACTGCACGGTGAGTGGATTGTCGAAAAAATTCCGCCACAGCGGCGCATCGAAGAACAGCGCCGACGCGCCCGGCACGAAGGCGCCATCGATCAGCGGCCAGGTGTTGTAGACATAGCCGGCGCGCAATCCGGCGACCAGCGCGCCGAGATACATTTGCGCCAACAAGAGAACGAGGAGACCGATGGCGGCGAAGCGTAGGCGCGCCCCTGCCCGACCCTCTTCAAGCGGCGCCGGCAAAGGCCGCCGCTCCTCGAGCCGCTGCGCGGTCCAGATCAGCGCGACATAGATCACGCAGGCGAGCACGAGATGCGTCGCCAGCCGATATTGCGAGACTTCGACGCGGTCGGCGAGGCCGGAGGCGACCATCCACCAGCCGACGCCACCTTGCAGCGCGCCGAGCGCGAAAATGAACCACAGCGGCGTCCGCAACGCCGGCGCGATGGAGCCGCGCCAGAGGAACCAGAGAAACGGCAGCAAAAACGCTACGCCGATCAGCCGGCCGAGCAATCGATGCGCCCATTCCCACCAATAGATGGTCTTGAACTGCGCGAGGGTCATGCCGGCGTTGAGCTCGCGGTATTGCGGGATGGCCTGGTATTTCTCGAACTCGGCCTGCCACCCACTTTCGCCGAGCGGCGGCAGCGTGCCCATCACCGGCTTCCACTCGGTGATCGAGAGGCCGGATTCGGTGAGCCGGGTGGCGCCGCCGACCAAAACCATCGCCAAAACCAGCGCGGCCACGGCGTAGAGCCATAGCCGGATGGCGCGGGTGTGAAATTCGCGTGTTGCCGTCATGATCGATCGCTTCTGGGCGGGACGCGCGGACCATATCGCGCGACCGCCTGCGCTTGCAATGGACCTTGTGTCGCTCGCGCCATGTCATTAGCAGCGTCTCCATGCCGCTTCGCCTGCGCAAATTCATCGGCGCCGTCGCGCTGTTCGCCCTCGTCACCGTCTGGGCGCTCCTCGCCATGGCGCTGGCGCAGCTTCCGGCCATCCGCGACAACGCGATCGCCTCGACGCTTTACTACGTGATCGCCGGTATCGGCTGGGTGGTGCCGGCGATGCCGGTGGTCGCCTGGATGAGCCGGCGCGCTCCGTCACCCTGAGACGGTCGACACCTACGCCGCCTTGCCGCGAAAACCGTTCCACATCGCCGTCGCCGAGCCGGAGAGCAGCACGCGCACGTAGCGCAGCTGCTGGTACTCGCCGTTCATTGAGATCCGCGGCAGCGCGGTCAGGCGGTCGCGGTGCGCGGCGAACAGCACGCCGGGCCGCGTCGTCACCGCGGTTTTGAAGCCAAGCGCGGCGGCGGCGGCGAATTCGCGCGGGCCGGCCGCGGTGGGGTCGCCGAACGGATAGGCCAGATGCCGCGGCCGCACGTTCAGCGCCGCCTCGATCACCGAGCGGCTCAAATCCATTTCCGCGCGAGCGGCCTCCGGAGGGAGCCGCGCCAGCATCGGATGATTGACGGTATGAGCGCCGATGGTCACCAGCGGGTCGGCGGCGAGTTGCGCGAGCTCTTCCCAGCTCATGCACAAATCCTTGCAGAACGCCGCGATGTCCACCTGATAACAGGCCGCGAGGTTGCGCACGATGTCGCGTATCTCGGTTTCCGTCGGCCGGCTGCGCAGCCACCAATAAAGCTCGTCGTAAAGCGCGCGCTTCTCGGCGACGCTTGCGCAGGCGAAGGTGCGGTTGCGGCCGTCGATCTGCAGACCGATATGGTCATTGCGCG
>Ga0116111_1001571_pt1 | contig 15527 bp, 13 predicted proteins | sample June2015DPH_8_10_FD_89720 | JGI IMG/M metagenome (GOLD analysis project Ga0116111, IMG submission 89720) | Peatland microbial communities from SPRUCE experiment site at the Marcell Experimental Forest, Minnesota, USA - June2015DPH_8_100 | ecosystem: Environmental > Terrestrial > Soil > Wetlands... | reverse complement strand
CGATAACGGGTCGATCCGGTTTACGTACGGCCGGCCGCGAAACGTTGACCGAGAATGCGAGAGGTAAAGAAGCAATTTAAAACGGATGATACGGTCCGGCACATCGTTTTGCTCATGGTGAGCGTGGTCGGCGCCAACGCCGAGGGCATGACGGCGATCGTCGACGGCATCAACGATCAAGGCCTCTATGTCGGCCTGTTCTACTTCCCGGGCTATGCGAGCTATGCCGACGCGACCAAAGACAATGCCGCCCGCGCGATGGCGCCGCACGAATACGGCAATTGGCTGCTCGGCAATTTCGCCACGGTCGAAGAGGTCAAGGCCAACTTCGACAAGGTCGTGCTGGTGCCCGTGGTCGTCAACGCCATCGAGCAGCCGGCACCGGTGCATTTCGTCGTGCACGATCGCAGCGGCAAATCGGTGGTGATCGAGCCGTCGGACAAGTCGCTGAAGATCTTTGCCAACCCGCTCGGCGTCATGGCGAATTCGCCGACCTTCGATTGGCACATGACCAATCTGCGCAACTACGTGAACCTCACCGCCACCAACGTTCCGCCGATCGACCTCGGCGGCGTCAAGCTCGCGCAGTTCGGCCAGGGCTCGGGGCTGCGCGGATTGCCGGGCGACTTCACGCCACCGTCCCGCTTCGTGCGCGCGGTGGCTTTCTCGCAATCCGCCATTCCCTCCGCTACGGCGGCGCAGACGGTATTGCAGGCGTTCCATATCCTCAACAACTTCGACATTCCGTACGGCGCGGTGCGCGAGGTGGATGACGGCCAGATGCACGCCGAAGAAACGACCTGGACCAGCGCCTCCGATCTGAAGAACCTGCGCTGGTATTTCAAGACCTATGACGATCAATCGATCCGCAGCGTCGATCTGGCCAAGGCGCTCGCCGCGGCGCAAGGCAAGATCAGGCTCATCAAGATGCAAGCGCAGCAGCCGGTGAACGACGTTTCGACCGCTTTCCAATGAGCTGATGGCATCGTTCGCACGTCAAGCGTGCGCAAATTGCATCGCATGCGCGGTCAAGAAATCAACAAAATAATTAGCAAATTTCTGCTCGGCAAATAGCGGCGACAATTTGGCGCCGCTTTCCTGCCGAGCAAATACGAGCCATGCGAATTAGGGCAGCTGGAACCCTCCTTGCGATGCTATGACCCGCGCACGCCTCGCCGTTCAGCGAGGCGTTTTCGTCTGCTGCAACTCGCTCAAACCTCACGGTTTGGGCGAGTTTTTTGTCGGCAGACGGAGAAGGAACACGCGTAAGAACACTAGGAGTATCCGGATGAAGTTGACGACCTTGGCGGCCGCGCTCGCGGTCACATTGGCATTTGCGCAAAGCGCCCAGGCGCGCGGGCATCATGAGCGGCAGGGCATCTCCTACCGGTATGGCGTTTACCCTGGAGTGGAGCGTTCTTGGGTTGCGTACCATTACCCGGCAACGCGGAATGCAAATTATAATTCGCGATGGCGCTACCGAAATGCGGCGGCGCAAGCGTTCGCATGGTCGGCTCACAGCGCGTATCAAGGCGGATACGGCGGACGCCCGCACGCCTGGTGCGGCTGGCAGATGCGGCAGCTCGTCGGCGGCGATCCGGGCCCGCAATTCAATCTTGCGCGCAATTGGGCGCGGTGGGGACACGCCGGGCCGGCGGGCATCGGCGCCGTGGTGGTCTGGCCGCATCACGTCGGCAAGATCGTCGGCCGCGAAGGCGGCATGTGGGTCATTCAATCCGGCAATGACGGCAACCGGCTGCGCACGCGCCCGCTCTCCATCGGCGGCGCCATTGCCATCCGCTGGGGCTAAAGCGAATCTTCGCCGCGTTCAGGTAAGAGTTGAGAACGGCCGCTCGGGAAACCGGGCGGCCGTTTTCGTTGGTTGCAGCGCTAGGCTGACGGTGGCAGTTCGGTGCTACAGTGACCGGTGGGACATCAATCCAACCGCCGTTCATACCGAGTCGAAAAAATGACCGAGATCTTGAGAACGCCGCCGGAGCGTTTCGCCGCCCTGCCCGGCTTTCCCTGGCGCGCGCACAGCCGCGACGACTTGCCCGGCTATTCCGGCCTGGCGATGTCCTATCTCGACGAGGGCCCGGCCCATGCGCCTGTCTTTCTCTGCCTGCACGGTCAGCCGACCTGGAGCTATCTCTATCGGCGCATGATCCCGCATTTTCTGGCGACGGGCAGCCGCGTCGTCGCGCCCGACTTTTTTGGTTTCGGCCGCTCCGACAAGCCGGCTGACGATGCGATCTACACGTTCGACTTCCATCGCAACAGCTTGCTGGCCTTCGTGCGCACGCTCGATCTCACCGACATCACTCTGGTGGTGCAGGACTGGGGCGGTCTGCTCGGCCTGACGCTGCCGCTGGACATGCCCGAGCGCTTTAGCCGATTGATCGTGATGAACACGGCATTGCCGACCGGCGACGTGCCGCTGTCCAAGGGATTTCTGGATTGGCGGGCGTTCTCCAACAGCCATCCGGACATGGCCGTCGGCAAGCTCTTGGCGCGGGCCTGCCCGCATCTGTCGCCCGCCGAGGCCGCCGCCTACGACGCGCCCTATCCGGACGCCCGCTATAAGGGCGGCGTGCGCCGCTTTCCCAATCTGGTGCCGGAATTCCCCGACAGCCCGGGCGCCGCGATCGGCCGCGCCGCCCGCGAATTCTGGCGCAACGAATGGCGCGGCCGCAGCGTCATGGCGATCGGCATGGCCGATCCCGTGCTCGGGCCGCCGGTGATGCGGGCGCTGCATCGCGACATTCGCGGTTGCCCGCCGCCGCTCGAATTCGCCGACGCCGGACATTTCGTGCAGGAATGGGGCGGGCAAGTTGCCCCGGCGGTGATCGCGGCGCTGAAGGCCTAGCAGCCGGTCCGCAGCGCGTTGAGCAAGGAGAGTTTTATGCCGAAGGTGATCTACGAGAAGGACGGCAGGATCGGTCGCATTACGCTCAACCGCCCGGAGGTCATGAACGCCATCGATGACGACGTTCCGGTCGAGCTCGCCGCCTGCGTCGCCAAAGCCAACGCCGATGCCGGCGTCCACGTCATCGTGCTGTCGGGCGCCGGCGAAGCGTTCTGCGCCGGCTACGATCTGACGTATTACGCGCAAGGCAGCGGCGGCACCGGCGTCACCCAGCCGATGCCATGGGACCCGATGAAGGACTACGCCTTCATGATGCGGAACACCGAGCTGTTCATGAGCATCTGGCGCTCCTACCGGCCGGTGATCTGCAAGGTGCACGGCTATGCGGTCGCCGGCGGCTCCGACATCGCGCTGTGCGCCGACATGATCGTCATGAGCACCGATGCGCGGATCGGCTACATGCCGACGCGGGTGTGGGGCTGCCCGACCACGGCGATGTGGGTCTATCGCCTCGGCCCGGAGCGGGCCAAGCGCATGCTGTTCACCGGCGACAAGATCTCCGGCAGCGAAGCCGAGAAACTCGGGCTGGTGCTCAAGGCGGTGCCGCCCGTCGAGCTCGATGCGGAAGTCGAAGCGCTGGCGCAACGCATGGCGACCGTGCCGGTCAACCAGCTGATGATGCAGAAGCTCGTCATCAACCAGGCCATCGAGGCGATGGGGCTGAAGACCACGCAGCTCATCGCCACCGTGTTCGACGGCATTACCCGGCACTCGCCCGAAGGCGTGAATTTCAAGACGCGCGCCGAGACGGTCGGCTGGAAGCAGGCGGTGCGCGAGCGCGACAACGGCACCTGGGATTGGACCGAGAACCGGCCCATCGATGGGCCTCGCTGAGCGGGCACGCCGGCGCAAAATCCGGCGGGCGGGCTTTGACCGTTCTCCGTCACAGACCGTCAGGTACCCGACGGTCGATTGATATGTATCAACGTCCGGTCGATGCGGATTTGCTGCATATCATTAGTTCGCGCCACGTTTCCTGGTCACCCTAGAATGTTTCTCATGAAAGGTCCCGAGCTCTCCCCGCCGCCGGTGCTGCGGCCTGTTGGTTGGCGTCACTTTCTCGCTGTCGCCGGTCCCGGCATCGTCGTCATGCTCGCCGACACCGATGCCGGCAGCATCATCACCGCCGCGCAAAGCGGCGCGCAATGGGGTTACCAGCTGCTGCTGCTGCAATTGGTCCTGGTGCCGATCCTGTACATCGTGCAGGAGCTGACCGTGCGGCTCGGTCTGGTGACGCGCAAAGGCCACGCTGAACTCATACGCGACCATTTCGGCCGCGGCTGGGCATGGCTTTCCGTCGCCACCTTGGTGTTGTCTTGCGTCGGCGCGCTGTTGAGCGAGCTGAGCGGCTTGGCGGGCGTCGGTCTGCTGATGGGAGTGCCTATCCCCGTCACCATGTCGCTGATCGTCGTCGCGCTTATCGTGATGGCGTATCGGGGCTCATATCTGTTCGTCGAACGCATAGCGATCGCCGTCGGGGCATTTGAGGTCGTGTTTTTGTTCGTCGCCTGGCGGGCGCATCCCGACCTTGCCGCCGTGGCGTCCGGCGCCGTCGATATCGCGTGGCAGCAGCCAAAATACCTGTACTTGGTCGCCGCCAATATCGGTGCGGTGATCATGCCTTGGATGGTGTTTTACCAGCAGTCGTCGGTCGTGGAAAAAGGCCTGTCGCTTGACGACTTGCCGGCCGCGCGTATGGACACCGCGTTCGGCGCGGCGGTCACGCAAATCGTCATGGCAGCGGCGCTGATTGCGACAGCCGCGACGCTGGGAAAAGCCATGCAATCCGGCTCGCTCGATACCGTGCAACAAATCGCCCAGGCGATCACGCCGTACCTTGGCGAAACCACCGGCAAGCTCCTGTTCGGTCTCGGCTTGTCGGGTGCCGCCGTGGTGGCGACGATCGTGGTGACGCTGACCGCCGCGCGGACGCTCAGCGAAGTTCTCGGCACCAAGCATTCGCTGGAGCACGAACCGATTGAAGCGCCCTGGTTCTACGGCATCTACACCGCGACGCTGATCGCCGGCGCGCTCATCGTCGTCTCTGGCGTCAACCTCGTCAGTTTGAGTATCGGGGTGCAGGTCATGAACGCGCTGTTGCTGCCGATCGTTCTCGGGTTTCTTTATTTGCTGGCGCGGCGGCTGCCCAAGCCTTATCGGTTGCAAGGCGCTTACGCCGTCGTCATTGCGATCGTGATCGCCGCCACCGTGATCTTCGGGGTGTATTCCGGACTGGCGGGATTGTGGGGCTGAGTTGTAGGATAATGCCGTCCGGCATGATCTTTCGTGCAGAGAGTGCGATGTCACGTGGGGAGAAGCACAGATGCAGGATGTAGAGGCCCGGACGATCCGCAAGGTTGCAGCGCGGCTGATCCCGTTCCTGATCGTTTGTTATTTCATTGCCTATCTCGATCGCGTGAATGTGGGCTTCGCCGCGATCACAATGAACAAAGCGCTCGGTCTGACCGCGACCATGTTTGGCTTCGGGTCCGGTATCTTCTTCCTCACCTACTTCCTCTTCGAAGTGCCATCGAATCTGTTCCTCGACCGATTCGGCGCCCGCAAGTGGATCGCGCGCATCATGATGAGCTGGGGCATCCTCTCTGCCCTGATGGCGTTTATCCCAGGCATCGCCCGTGCGACCGGATTCAGCGCCGAGACCACCTTCTACGTGATCCGCGCGCTGCTCGGCTTCGCCGAGGCCGGATTCTTCCCTGGCATCATCTTTTATCTGACGCTGTGGTTCCCCTCGGTTTATCGCGGCCGCATCATCGGCTCCTTCATCGCGGCGATTCCGCTCTCTTCAGTCATCGGCGCGCCGATTTCCGGCATGATCCTCGGCATGGACGGCGTCGGCGGCTTGGACGGCTGGCAATGGCTCTTTATCATCGAGGCCGCGCCGGCGGTGCTGCTCGCCTTCGTCACCTATTTCTATCTCACCAGCCGGCCGGCTGATGCGCGCTGGCTGGCGGACGACGAGCGCGCTTGGCTCAGCGACCGCCTCGACGCTGAGCGCCGGCAGCGCGAGCGCGTGCATGAACTTTCGGTCTGGCAGGCCCTGTTCAATCCTCGCGTATGGGCGCTGGCGCTGGTGTATTTCGGCCTGGTGGCCTGCCTTTACGGCGTCGGCTTCTGGTTGCCGCAGATCATCAAGGCCTTCGGCCTGTCGAACGCCATGACCGGCTGGGTCACTGCCATCCCCTACGCCATCGGCGCCGCGTTCATGGTCTGGTACGGCCGTCATTCGGATGCTAAGGCCGAGCGCAAAGCTCATGCTGCGGTCGCCCTCTTGATCGCTGCCGCCGGCATCGCCGGTTCGACGCTGACCGGCAACCCCACGCTAACCGTCGTTGCCTTCACGATCGGCGCCTGCGGCGTGTTAGCGGCCCTGCCGGTGTTCTGGACCTTGCCGACCGCCGTGCTGTCCGGGACTGCGGCAGCAGCCGGCATCGCCGTGATCAACTCGATCGGCAATCTCTCGGGCTTCTTCGGGCCCTATGCCATGGGCTGGGTCAAGGACGCGACCGGCAGCTTCACCGGCGGGCTGTTGCTGATTGCTGCGCTGGCGCTCGTGGCCATGTTCATTGTGCTTACGCTTAGCCATGACGCCGCGCTCGAAAAGGCCCCGGCGGCAGAGATATGAAGGGCGATGCTGCGGCACCGCGTGCTCGCCGCGGGACTTCCCGCTTCAGCCTCGCATCCAAGACGCTGTGAAAGGCGCCGCGCTGGAGCAAGGCGCGGCGCCTCACTAAAGCGCAATCGCTTCAGATTGAATCGATTGGCGCTCTAATATCTTGGTGGAGCATGATCTTTTCGGAAAACCGGCCTCCACTTTTCCGGATCATGCTCTAATTACCAAGCGTAGCCGTAACAGTAGGGATAGTAATAGGGCGAGCAATAGCCGTAATCATAATCGTAATCGGGCCACCAGTCGCCGCCCCACCCATACAGACCGCCGTAACCAAAGCCTCGACGGAAGTGACCGTGTCTGAAGGCGCCGTGGCCGCGACCGCCCATAGCGATCCCGCGCCCTGCGAAACCGCTGCGGCCCGCCGCCCATCCGTGGGCTCCGCCGCCCATCGTCATCCCGCCGACATGGCCGCCTCCGAAGCTGCCGCCGACATGGCCGCCGCCGAAACCGCCACCGCCAAAATGACCTCCGCCTCCGCCGCCGCCTCCGCCGCCGCCTCCGCCGCCATGGAATGCCAGCGCGCCGGTCGTCATCGTCGCCGTGCCGATCGCGACGGCAGCAGCGAACGCAACAATCTTCCTCCGCATGGAAGTCTCTCCTTCTGTGTCCGAACCCGCCCAGCGCTGCAAAATCCGACCTGTGACCCAGGTCGTCTAAAAATCTACACCTGTGCTACTGCCGGCACGACTTACAAATCGCTAATGAATGGCCGGAAAATCGCGCGATCTGCGCGGTTTCAAATACGCGCATGAACGTCTCACGGACTTTTGATGCTCGGCGAGGTTAGTGCCTCTGTTGAAGCAATGGCGTGACGCATATCCGGCTCATACCGGATCGGGACCCGCCGGCGGTGGCGACGTACCCTCGAAGGCATCGATCGTTGCCGCCGGCGCCGCTTGCGCGCGCTTGCGCATCAGCGCAAGCCATCGCCGTCCGAACAGCGCCAGCACCAGCGCGCCGTAAAACAATCCGCCGATTAAGGCCAGCACCAGCAATTCGGCGGCGTCGCGAAACCTGGACAACGACGACAACAGCGCGGTGACCAAAGGCGCGGCGAAGAACAGCAATAGCGCGAAGGCGAGCCCGGCGGCCGCGAGTTTGGCGAGCGAGGATTTCAGCGTCGCATCGGCAGCGATCAGACCGGCGCGTGCTGCCAGCCACAGCACCAGAATGAAATTGATCCAGGCGCCGATCGACGTCGCCAGCGCCAGCCCGACCTGCGCCAGCGAACCCATCAGCGCGACCTTGAAAGCGATGTTGACCGCGGTGCCGATCAGCGCCGCCTTGACCGGCGTCGCGGTATCGCCGCGGGCGAGGAACGGCGCCACGACGCTGCGGATGAGCACGAAGGGAACCAGCCCGATCGTGTAGGCCATCAGCGTCATCGCCGCGGCATGCGCATCCTCGGCCGTGAAACGGCCGCGCATGAACAAGCCGCGCATGATCTGTTCCGGCACCACCAGGAAGGCGACGACGCAGGGGATCGCCAGAATGAGCGCGAATTCGATGGCGCGGTTCTGCGCCGAACGGGCGCCGGCATCGTCGCCGGCCGCGATCCGGTGCGTCATCTCCGGCAACAGCACGGTGCCGACGGCAATGCCGATGACGCCGATCGGCAGCTGGTCGATGCGATCGGCGTAATAGAGCACCGAGATCGCACCCGCCGCCAGGAAGCTGGCGATGATGGTGTCGGCGAACAGCGCGAGTTGCGTGCCGGCCGAGCCGATGGTCGCCGGAATGAGCGCCTTGAAGAAGCGGCGCACGTCGTCGTCGAAGCGGAGCGCCCGAAACGACGTGAACACGCCGGCGCGGAAGGTGTCGCCGCCGACCAGCGCGGCTTGCAGCACGCCGGATATCAGCACGCCCCACGCCGCCGCATAGGCGGCGCCGCCGAACCAGGCGTACAGCGCGAGCGTCGCCATCATCGACAGGTTGAGCAGGATCGGCGCCGCCGCCGCGGCGGCGAAGCGATGCAACGCGTTGAGAATGCCGCCCCACAACGTCACCAGCGTGATCAGCAAAAGGTAGGGGAAGGTGATCCGCGTCAGCGACACCGCCAAGGCGAAGCGGTGCGGCTCGTGCGAGAAGCCGGGGGCAAGCACCTCGATCACTTGCGGCGTGAACAGGAGCGCCAGCGCCAACAGCACCGCTTGGGTGGCGATCAGAAGCGTAAAGATGCGGTCGCCGAAGGCGCTTGCCGATCCCGCTCCGCCCTGGGTGCGAATCCGCGCGTAGGCCGGAATGAAGGCGGCGTTGAACGCGCCTTCGGCAAAGATGGCGCGGAAATGATTTGGCAGCCGGAAGGCGACGAAGAACGCGTCGGCGACCGGCCCGGCGCCGAGGATCGCCGCCAGCATGATGTCGCGGAGAAAGCCGGTGAGGCGCGAAACGAGGGTAAAGCCGCCGACGGTGAGAATCCGCTCGATCATTGCCGCCCTTAATCCTCCCCCGCTGCGCTTCGCAACGCAGGGGAGGATAAGCCCTCTAGCTCGCCAGCGCGCGCCGAACCGCAGCGATGATACGATCCTGGACCGGCGCCTCGAGATAGGCATGCATTGGCAGGCTGATCACTTCCCCGGCCAGCCGCTCGCTCACCGGCGCCCCGCCGTCCGCCACCGGGAAGCCGCGATAGGCGGCCTGCCGGTGCAGCGGCTTGGCGTAATAGATCGCCGTCGGGATGCCCTGCGCCTTGAGCGCGGCGGCGAGCGCGTCCCGCCGTCCGGGCGCGAGCCGGATGGTGTATTGCGCCCACACCGAGGTTGAGTCATTGCCGACGCGCGGCACCGTGGCGACGCCGGCGAACCCGGCGGCGTAACGCTGCGCCACGGCGTTCCGCGCGATAATTTCTTCCGGAAAGATTTTCAGCTTTTCGATGAGGATCGCCGCCTGGATGGTATCGAGCCTGCCGGTGATGCCGATGTGGACGGCGTCGTACTTGTCGGTACCCTCGCCGTGCACCCGCAGGCTTTTCACGCGCGCTGCCAGCTCGTCGTCGTCGGTGAAGACGGCGCCGCCATCGCCGTAACAGCCGAGCGGCTTGGCCGGGAAAAAACTGGTCGCGCTTGCCGTTGCCAGCGCGCCAAGCTTGCGACCCTTGTAGGTCGCGCCGAAGGCCTGCGCCACATCGTCGAGGACGCGCAGGCCGTGCGCGGCGGCGATGGCGGCAAGGCCGTCGTGATCGGCCGGCAGGCCGAACAGATCGACCGGGATAATGGCGCGCGGCGTCAGCCCGAGCCGCTTGGCGCCCGCCACCGCGCGCTCGCAACTGGCCGCGTCGAGGTTGAAGGTGTCGGCATCGACATCGGCAAGGACCGGCGTCGCGCCGGCCAGCGCCACCACTTCGGCGGTGGCGCAGAACGTGAAGGCCGGCACAATCACGGCATCGCCCGGTTTGATCCCCCACGCCATCAGCACCAGCCGCAGCGCATCGGTTCCGCTCGAACAGGCAAGCGCGTTCCGCGCGCCGCAAAACGCCGCAAGCGCGGCCTCGAGCGCGCGCACCTCGGGCCCCTGGATGAACTGGCAATGCGTCAGCACCCGGGAAACCGCGTCGTCGATGGCGCGGCCGAGGCGGCGACGCTGGGCGGCGACATCGATGAACGGGATCGCGCTTTCTTCAAGGCGAGCGTGTTTATTCATGACCCGATCCTGGCTCGGTCCCGACTCGATCGACGCTACTTAGCGCCTTAGCGGTTGAGTTGGAAACAGGCCGAGCTCTGTTCTTTGTTGCAGCATGATCTTTGCGGAAAACCGCCGCCTGCTGTTGCGGATGATGCGCTTAGCCGGCGACCCGGCGCGGCCCCTTGCGCTGCAGCACCCTCGGCTGCGAGGTGCCGGCGGTCAAGCAGCGGATCGCGATCTCAAGACTCGCGACCCCTTCCTCCCCGGTCACGGCGGGAGCCCGGCCGCTGCGAACGGCTTCGACGAAGGCCAAGAGCTCGGCGCGCAACGGTTCGGCATAGCCCACCGACAAATGCCGCATCGAGTAGCTGCCGTCGGCCTGGAAGCCGAAGCATTCGGTGACCTGCAGCGTCAGCAAATCGGCCATGAGGTATTTATCGCGGGTGGCGATGTGGATGGTGCGCGCCTTGAACGGCGTCAGCCAGTTGGTGTTGATGTGCGCCAGCACGCCGGAGGCGGTGCGGAACTGCAACAGCGCAATGTCCTCGCGCTCGGCGACCGCGCTCGACAGTTGCGGCTGGATTTCGACGATCTCCGAATCGGTGAACCAGCGGATCAGGTCGATGTCGTGCACCGCCAGATCGATGACCACCCCGACGTTCGACATGCGGGGCGGGAATGGGCCGACGCGGGTGATGGCGATCGACAGGATGTCCTGGCCCTTGATCGCCCGCTTCATCGACTCGACCGCCGGATTGAAGCGCTCGACGTGGCCGACCATCAGCGTGACGCCGGCGCGGTGCGCGGCAGCGACGATGGCGTGGCCCTCCTCGACCGTCGGCGCGATCGGCTTCTCGACCAGAAGATGGACACCGCGGGAAATGCACTGCAGCGCCAGATCGTGATGCAGGTGCGTCGGCGCCGCGATGGTAATCGCGTCGGGCCCGCAGCGCAGCAAGCCGTCGATGTCGGCGAATGCGTCACAACCGAGCGTGCGGGCGACGACCTCCCGCTGCTTGCGGTCGGGATCGGCGATACCAACCAGGTGGACGCCGGGTATCCCCGATAACACGCGCGCATGGTTGCTACCCATGACGCCGACGCCCACCACGCCGACTTTCAAGGGACCGTTTGTGCCAACCCTGACAGCCTCAGCCATGATCCAAAAGGCTCCCCCTCGACCGCATCGCCCGCCCCCTCTCACCTAGCATGGCCTGAGCCGACTGGCGACCCAATCCGGACGGAACCTAAACACGTTTTGCTTCCAAGGCTTACGATGGCACCCCTGCCCGGGGACCGGGTCCGGATAGATTTGCCGGCGCTCCCGATGCAGAAACACCGCGGCGGCGGAAACCCCGCATTTGCCATAGCACGGAGTAAGCCTAAATCGTTGTGCCGCTGAAGCGGACAGCGTGCTAGGGACAGCCGATCGCGTCACATGGGAGCATCCCAATGTGCGTCGCCTGCACTCCCGGGTTTCAAGCGGCTTTTCGGTCCCTCTCCTGGCCGTCGCGCCGAGAGATTTTGAAGGGCGCCGGCGCGCTCGCAGCCGGCGGCGCATTCATCGCCGAGGCGGTGCGGCCGGACGCCGCCCGCGCCGACGGCAGCATGGATGAGAGCCTGACCGACGGTCTGCGCGGCGACCGCTCCGCCGCGGCACCGACGCCGCTGACGATATTTTCCGCAAAAAAAGTCATCACCATGGAGCGTGCCGCTCCTGTCGCGACCGCGATCGCTGTTTCCGGAAAGCGAATCGTCGCCGTCGGCACGCTCGACGAAGTCAAGCATGCGATCGGCAGCCAGACGTATCAAATGGACGATACCTTCGCCGCCAAAATCGTGATGCCGGGCCTTATCGACCAGCACCTGCATCCGATCCTCGGCGCGCTGACGCTGGCGATCGAGGTCATCGCCATCGAAGACTGGGCGCTGCCGGGAAAGCTTTGGCAGGCGGCGAGCAGCCCATCCGAATATCGCAAGCGCCTGAAGTCGGCGGACGCGCGGCTCAAGGACCCGAATGAATGGCTGCTGACCTGGGGGTATCACGCGCTCTGGCACGGCAAGATCGATCGGGTTGCGCTCGATGCCATGAGCGCGACCCGGCCGATCGCGGTTTGGCAACGCTCGTGTCACGAGTTTTATTTCAACACCGCGGGCCTCAATGCGCTCGGCATCACGCAGGAGATGACCAAAGGCAAAGGCGCGGCAAGCGATCAGGCCAACTGGGACGAAGGCCATTTCTGGGAATCCGGCCTGCACCTGATCATCGCGCCGATGCTAAAAGTGATGGCCACGCCGGAGCGCCTGTCATTCGGCCTCAAGCAGATGGTCGCTTATCTGCACGCCAACGGCGTCACCGCCTACAACGAGCCCGGAGCGATTTACACGCCAGACATGTGGACGCTCTATGAGAAGATCCTCGGCGCTCCCGATACACCGATGTACAGCACTTTTCTCGCCGACGGCCGCGGCATCCCGGATCGCGTCGGCCTTGCCAGGGCGCTCGATGCAACCGAGCAGCAGATCGCGGTCGCGCCGGAAGGCGCGGACAAGAAGCTGATGTTTTTTCCCCGCCAGATCAAGCTTTTCGCCGACGGCGCCATCATCTCGCAGTTGATGCAGATGAAAGACGGCTATACCGACGGCCACAAGGGCGAATGGATCATGACGCCGGACGAGCTTGAAAGACGCTTTAAGCTCTATTGGGACGCCGGATACCAGGTTCATATTCACGTCAACGGCGATCTCGGACTCGACGTGGTGCTCGATGCGCTCGAACGCCGCATGCAAGAGCAGCCGAAGGTCGATCATCGAACGGTCATCGTGCATTTCGCCAACTCCAGCGAGGAGCAGGTGGCGCGCATCAAACGACTGGGAGCGATCGTCAGCGCCAACCCCTATTACACGACGGCGTTCGCCGACAATTACGCAAAGGTCGGGCTCGGGCCGACGCGCGCCGACGCCATGGTGCGGGCGGCCTCGGTGCTGAAAAATAATATTCCGCTGTCCTACCACTCGGACCTGCCGATGGGACCGAGCGATCCGCTCCACCTGGCATGGTGCGGCGTGAACCGGATGACGCCTTCCAGCCGCGTGGCCGGACCCGATCACCGGATCAGCGACGACCAGGCGCTGCGCGCGATTACGATCGAGGCGGCGTATTCCTGGCGTAAAGAGCACCAGATCGGCAGCATCGCGCCGGGCAAAATCGCGAACTTCACCGTGCTCGAGCAGGACCCGTACGCCATCCCACCCGCCAAGCTCAAAGACATCCCGATTTGGGGAACCGTATTCGAAGGGCGTGTTTTTCCGGTTCCAGAGGCTGCGAAACACATCTAAGCGGCGAAGGCGTCAGTACACCGATCCAGTTTCACCGCGAAACGGTTGTGGCGCCGCAAGGCGAAACCTCGGCGTGGTGAGCGGGGCAATCCGAGCGGCATGGAACTTTGGCGCGGCGCGGCGCGTGAACCCTATGGGTCGGCTGGGCGGCTCGTCGTAACATGACGGTTTCCAGTTCCGCCCCCACGCGTCGGGGTTGTCCGTAGAAGGTCGGATCATGCGCTTGGCTCCTGTTCTATTTCTGCTGTGCTGCGGCGTCGCCACGGCTGTCGTCGCCCCCTCCCCGGTGCGCGCGGCCGATGACGATGCGGCCTACGGGCCGCAACTGCAGGGCTTTGAGTATCCCTGGCCGGTATCGCATTTCTCCTTCACCTCGCAGGGCGCGGCGCTGGAGATGGCGTATATGGACGTCAAACCGGCGACACCGAATGGCGGCGCGGTCTTGTTGTTGCACGGCAAGAATTTCTGCGCGGCGACCTGGCAGGACAGCATCGGGGCGTTGAGCAAAGCCGGTTACCGCGTGATCGCTCCCGACCAGATCGGGTTCTGCAAATCGACCAAGCCGGCGCATTACCAGTACAGCTTCCAGCAGCTCGCCGGAAACACGCATGCGCTGCTGGCGTCGCTGGGCATCAGCCGCATCACCATCGTCGGGCATTCGACCGGAGGAATGCTCGGCGTGCGCTATGCGCTGATGTATCCCGACGACGTCGACCAGCTTGTGCTCGTCGATCCGATCGGGCTGGAGGACTGGAAGGCGAAGGGCGTGCCCTGGCAAAGCGTCGATGCGTGGTATGCCCAGGAGCTGAAAACCACCGCCGACAGTATTCGGAATTACGAGCGCACGACCTATTACGCCGGGACCTGGTCGCCGAAATACGAGCGATGGGTGCAGATGCTGGCGGGGCTCTATCGCGGCCCGGGCCGCGATATCGTCGCCTGGAATTCGGCGCTGCTCGACGACATGATCTATACCCAGCCGGTGTTCTACGAGTTCGAGCAAGTCAAGGTGCCGGTATTGCTGATGGTCGGTGATCAGGACACGACGGCCTTCGGCAAGAACCTGGCGCCGCCCGCCATCCGCGCCACATTGGGCAATTATCCGGTGCTGGCGAAGGCGGCGGCGGCGCGCTTTCCGCGCGTCCACCTGGTCGAGTTTCCCGATCTGGGACATGCGCCGCAAATCCAGGCACCCGACGTTTTTCACACAGCGCTGCTCGATGGCATGCGGTTGCCTGCGGGCGGCGCTGCGCATCCCGAAGCGCCCGCGGCGCGGTGAGACGCGACCCCATCAGCGGCGCCATCATCGAGAGGTAAGACGATGCCAACCTATACCGTGACCACGGCCAATATCGCCTTGTCGCCCGAGGAGAAATCGCGGATCGCTTCCGCCATCACCGCGGCCCACAACACGCATACCGGCGCGCCGAGCTATTTTGCCCAGGTGATTTTCGCCGCGATTGCCGCCGGCGACCATTTCATCGGCGGTCAGCGAAACACGACGCCGCAGGTCTACATCCATGGCCTCATCAGAGCCGGGAGAACCGACGAGACCAAGCGGACGCTCATGGCGCAAATCCTCAGGAAGGCGCGGCAGATCGCCGGCGTCGGAGCCGAGGACGTGTGGGTCTACATTCAGGACATTGCGGCCGGGCAGATGATCGAGTTCGGCCGCTTCCTGCCGCTGCCGGGCGCGGAAGCCGAATGGCGAAAGGCCATCACAGCGCAGAAGCTCGCGGACTTGACGCGCGCCGGCGTCGCGGTCTGACGGCGCAGCAAGCGCAACGCCTTAGAGCGCAATCGCTTCAGATTGAATCGATCGGCGCTCTAGAGCGGATTCCGGTCATGTGGAAGCGTAGCCTGCATGTCGGAAGTAATTGGCGCATTCTTGCGGACTGAATTTGGCGGTGAGGGCACCGATCCTGCGCGAGAGACGCGGAATGGTTCGCT
>Ga0116111_1001564_pt1 | contig 15591 bp, 9 predicted proteins | sample June2015DPH_8_10_FD_89720 | JGI IMG/M metagenome (GOLD analysis project Ga0116111, IMG submission 89720) | Peatland microbial communities from SPRUCE experiment site at the Marcell Experimental Forest, Minnesota, USA - June2015DPH_8_100 | ecosystem: Environmental > Terrestrial > Soil > Wetlands >... | reverse complement strand
GCTCTTTGTCGTAGTAGGCGATGACCTTGTCGGGAGCATCGTCGGAGGTGAACTCCGCAGCCACCACTTTCAACGAGAATCCCGGTAGCGAAAGGTTTACATTGGCGCTCTTCTTGTCGTCGCTGTTGTCTTTCGGAGCGGGCTTGGAGCCAGGATAGAGCGTCAGGCCAGCGTCGCGGATATCGGCTTGCTCGCTGACGTGCAAATCACCCACGGGAGACTTGATGTCAACGTGCGTCTCGCCATCCTTGCTACTGTGCTTGTCGTTCGCATTGATGCTGCAAGCGGGAAGCACACAGAGGGCGGCAAACAACGCACCGAGGGAAAGTCTTGCGATCACGCTACGGCTGAACATTTTTCGGTTGAACATGGGAGGAACCTCCTGAGCTGGGTTGGGCGGGGCGTTCGAGACCTTCGCCTCGGGACGCGACGCCCGGAATCGTAACGGGCAGATGACCGCCGATCGGGATCTCGCCGAAGATCGCCTTTACGGCAGCGGCTTCCGAAACGGTTGCATTGGAAAACGCGCACACATAATTTTGGATAGCGGGGAAATCCTGCACCACATAGGGATTGCCCATGGCGAGTACGATGGTGCGACTGGCGGCGCGATCGAGGATCGCGGTGAGTAAGGAACCCGTGGCGTCGTCCATGGCAACCGTATTCGTCAGACCTCCTCCGGCAGCACGCATGGCCTTGCCCGCGGTCGGAATCACATACACCGCAGCGATCACGCGCTCCGCCGCTTCCACCGCTTCGACAACGGGTGGCTTCATGCCGGCGGCCGAGCGAGCATCGACGTAGATCACGCGGGCGTCAGGCACACGGGCTAGAATTTGGCGTTCGAACATACGTCCGGAGTCGGTGCGCAGGTCGTCGGAAAAAATCACCGCGACCAGGCGGTTGCTCGCCTCTGCTACTGATTGATACGGAAGCCCGGCCCGCGGAGTTCCAAAAGCCTGCAGCGGGATCACCTTGCCGTTGTCGCGGACGAGTGTAATGGCTTCGTCGGCTATGCGCTGGCCAACGGCCAGATTCTCCGGTTTTGCAATCTGGCTGGAGAGTTGACCGGGGTCCACCAGCCGCGCCTTGTTCAAACCGAGAGATGCCTTTAATTCCAGGATCTTACGTACCGATTGATCGAGCCGCGGACGGCTGATTTCGCTGCTCTGCACCGCTTGCAGCATCGAGCGGTAGCTGGCATCGAGATCGGCTGGAATGACCAGCATGTCATTGCCGGCTTTGAACGATTCGACCGCTGCGCGCCCGATATCCTTCGCGTACTGGCGCGTCAACCCCGCCATGTCGAGCGCGTCGGTCACGACGATTCCTTTGAATCCCATGTCTTCTTTGAGGAGTCCAGTCACAATCGCCTTTGAAGTTGTGGCCACCCGGTTGGGCTCGGGATCAAGAGCGGGAACGGTTACGTGCGCCACCATCACGGCATCCACGCCCGCCTCGATGGCGCGCCGGAACGGCGGCAGCTCAACCGCCTCGAGCCGCGCCCGGTCGCCAGTGACTTGAGCGAGGCCAAGATGAGAATCGGTAGCGGTGTCGCCGTGTCCGGGAAAGTGTTTAGCTGTGGTCAACATGCCGCCTTCGTGAGCGCCGTTTATGTACGCCGCCACGAAATCGCCCACCTGCTTCGGGTCTCCTCCGAAAGAGCGCGTGTTGATGATGGGATTCGCGGGATTGGAATTTACGTCAGCATCGGGGAAGAAATTCCAGTGCACTCCGATGGCCCGCGCCTCCAGCGCGGTGATGCGTCCAAAGGCTTCGGCATTTTCCGTTTTGCCGGTGGCTCCAAAAGCCATCGCATGGGGAAAGACGGTGGTGCCATTCAGTCGCATGGACACGCCGCGCTCGAAGTCTGCCGCGACAATCAGGGGCAGCTTCGATGACCTTTGCAGCCGGTTGAGCAGCTCGGCGGCAACATAGGGCTGGTTCTTGAGCAGGAAGGGGCCATCCACCGGAACGGTCATGACCAACGATCCGATGTGATAGTTGCGGACGTTGTCGCGCAGCTGAATATAGATGGGGTCGGTGTCATTCAGGAATTGCACCTTCACGGAAATCGCGAAGAGTTGGCCGACTTTTTCTTCGGGCGACATCTTGCGCAAGGTCTTTTCGATCCACTTCTGTCCGGCTTTGTCGACATGGATGGGACCGGGCTGCAGAAAGCGGTCTTTGCTCTTGTCTTTAGCAAAGCAAAGCGCCGCAGCTAGCACGAGCGTGATCGGCAGCAGATGTCGGAGCATGCAATTGACAATAGCAAAAACGGACGGGGACGTCCTCCAGCCATCGCAGGAACGAGTAATGGCCACTTCGCAGTTGAGTAATCGCCCACGAACTCTCTCAAACTTGCTGTTCGATGGTGGCAATGCCTTCCGCCTGGATGGCGGGGTCATCGCCAAACCCGGCCAGCCAATGCACATCCGGTTCTCGCCGGAACCAGGTGATCTGGCGCTTGGCATAGTTGCGATGCGCTTGCTGCGCCGCAGCGAGCGCCGATTCCCGATCTACTTCGCCGCGCAAAAACTGCACCGCCTGTTTGTATCCCAGCGACGTGAGCGGGCGCGCTTGTCCGCCATATTTTTCGAGAAGCCGTTCCGTCTCGGCGATTAGTCCTTCGGCAAACATCTTCACGGCCCGCTGGTTGATGCGCGCATAAAGAGCTTCGCGCTCGGGATTGAGTCCGAGACGCAGAATGCGAAAGCCGTGCAGCGGTTCGCGTCCCTGCCGCCAAAGTTCGGTCATGGGCCGGCGCGAGGCCATGCACACCTCGATTGCCCGGATCACCTTGGGAAGGTCATTGGCGTGAATGCGGTTCGCTGCCGAGGAGTCGAGCCGCCGCAGAATACGATGCAAGTGCTCGGTCCCATGCTTCTCCGCGCGATCGCGCAGTTTGTTGCGTAGCTCTTCGGACCGCTGCGGGCCAGGAAAAAGTCCTTCGACGAGAGCGCGAAGATAGAGTCCGGTTCCTCCGCTGACGATGGGCAAGCGTCTGCGCTGCTCGCTTTCGCTTGGAGCTGTCTCGCGCGAAACTATCTCGCGTAGAATCTGCCGCGCCTGGCGCGCATATTCTCCCGCGCTAACGTCGGCGAGCGGATCCACGCAATCCAGCAGGTGATGCGGAACTTCCGCGCGCTCCGCCGCACTGGGCTTCGCTGTGCCGACTTCAAATTCGCGGTACATCGCAACCGAGTCGCAGTTGACGATTTCACCGCGGAAGCGACGGGCGATCGCCAGCGCCAGAGCTGTCTTCCCGCTCGCCGTGGGACCAAGCACGACTACGACCAGCGGCTCGCGATCCGTCAACTTCGTCAACTTCAGCGCGCGCTCCAAGGGATGTACCGCCAATAGCGGATGATGGTCAGAACGAGCAGCAGAACCGCCATGAGAAGCAATCCGGTGGCTTCGGCGGCGTAGATGGAATGGCGGTGCTGATGCTTGTTGTCATGATGCTCGTTGTCAGCTACCGGCTTCGTCGGAACGGGGGCGTTCACGCGGCTATTGTAGCCTTTTCGTCGGTGGAGAGTCTGGCAGCTCGGGACCCTATCGGAAAATATAGATTCCAGGTGGTTTATCCGCAAGATCTAGACAACATTGGAGTTACGGGCTATTTTTGAGGGGACGCAGAAGCCGGGTCTTTGGAATCAAAGAGTTACGACCTACTAGGTCGTGCAAAACCTAGATTTCAAATAACTTAGGGCCAAATGCGGCTACATCCATGTTGGGCTATATAGCCTTGTTCTCATTATAGCCATTGATGTCAACTAGGGATTGTCTGAAGCGGCTGAACAGGGATTGGATAGATCCAGGCGGCGAGCGCCAGCCAGGAGTAAAAAGTTCTCCGCGTGCGGGGTCGACTTACTTTCCGCGAGGTGTGCGGGGAACTTATTACAAAGCGGACGAGGCGGAAAATAGGTGGTTCCATTTCCGCCTCGAATCAGCGCATCGCCGGCTGCAGGCCGAAAAGCGAAAGGCCTCAGGGAGTGGTCGTAAGGAACAAAACCGGCGCCCTGCAGTCGCCCATCGCTGCACGAAAGAAATACATGGCAGCGGTGAGGTAGTGCGCGACTGGTTCCGCCCCAACAATAGTTGCGAGGATTTCCGGGCGGCTCGGCGTGATCTTTCTGTTAGCTACCCTCGCGGTCTGCGAGTCCGCCAGCCCCTCAAACAAGAGTGCAGCCAGCCGATCCAACGGAAAGCTCGGACCTGCCTCCGCTTTGGTCGAGCGGGGAATCTGCGGATCGGTCTTGTGGCAGTCTGCCGAGTCGTTCGGGAAATCCACATACAAAGTCAAACCCAGGAACTTCACCGTATCGCGCAAAGCCTCCCGGGAGTGTGTGTTGCACATGTCCTTCGGATCGTCGAGTTGAGCTGGCTCAATCGCAAAGCGAATGGTTGGGGTGTCGACCTGGAGAAGCAGCGGGTTGAAAGCGCCGGTATCCGGAGTGCCCGCCAAAGAAAATCCGGTCAGGCTTGAGACGCTATAGCGCATAGAGACAGCCGTCGCATAGTCTTGTTCTGTCGACGCATCCGGCGGATACTTGGGGCCGACGCGGCTGCGGTACCGGGTCGCGGCCACGTACGCTTCGGGCTTGGGCAGGCGAATGACGTAGCGCCCCGACTTGTCATCGAGCGCGCGTTGCAAGCTCTTGGCGTCGATCTTCGCTTGAGCAAAGCTCGGATCGAGCGCCCCCGAAGTAGCCGGACCATGGGTCGGGACGGAAACATCGTAAGTTCCCGCCGCCAGCGTCGAGTAATTGGAGGCGGCCACGTAAAGATCGCGGTGGAGTTTCGTCTTCGGCGCGATGGCCAAGACACTGTTGGCGTCCTTCGGGTCAGCAACGATGGCCCACGGACCTTCAAAGACTACGAAAACTTTCTCGGTGCTGGCAGCCTTGGACTCAACCGCGGCTGGAGCTGGTTGTTGTTGGGATTGTTGACACGCGATAAGGAAGAACGTAGCCAGGACAGCACTGGCCAGCGCAGCCAGTTTGCTGGTCGAGTAGAGTTGGGTTCGCATCAGGGCCTCCTGTTTTGGGGATTAGGGCCGTCCGTACGCTGCAAACGCCGCCCAGTAGTACGGATGAGCCGTGCTCGGGTTCAACAACATTTTCTGCGAGGTCAGGCGGATGGCATCGGATACGGTCTGGCCAGACAGGGCATTGTGATAAAAGTCCTCTACGAATCCCCGGGTTTCGGCGGAGTCCACTGCCCACCGGCTCGCGACCACGTGGGGCACACCCGCACGCAGAAGGGCATCCGTAACGCTGTTGAATCCGCCTGAGCCGCCACTGCCGGATGCAGTGCTGCAGGCCGAAAGCACCGCCAACTGCAAGCCTTGCAGGTGAAGCTGCCGCACAACGGCTGCGTCCAACAGGTGGGGGGTGCTGGCTTGCCCTTCTTCGCTTTTGCCTTCCAGCATCAATCCCGTCCCTTCGGGAGCGGCGAGCGAATGTCCGGCAAAGTGGAAAACTGCGGCCCCGGGCAGTTCACTCCGGACCGCGCTAAGGGTGGCTTCTCCGCCTTTGAGCACACGCGCGGAATGAAAGCCGCGGGCGACGGTGTCCGCTTCCGCGGCCACATCGGGCAGAGGAATGAGTCCATCCGCCGGCGATGAAGCGGTGCTGCCCACCGCCACGGCCGGCAAGTCTGCCGAAATGCCGGTGTCGCTGCGCAGCCGCGCCTGCGAATCCTGACCCAGCGAATGAACAATGGATGCACGTTCGATTAGATAGGAATCGCGCGAATCAAGCAGCGCTTCGAAGGGCACGCTGGCCAGCCACCCCTCCGCCTCTATCACCAGCGTGCGTCCCGGCGCGAGGTGTTGTTCCACCGGAGCGATGAGCACCCCATACAGGCCGCGAGCGTCGCGGCGCAAGGCGCTCAGCGCTGACTTCGGATCGGAAGACAAGTCGTGAAACCTTTCCGCTAACTCTTGCGGGCCCTCGGTCGGTTTCGGGATCCAGCGCGCGTTCATACCGCGGTCGTCATAGACCCAGATCGCCAGGCCGTCGGGGAGTGCGGCATAGGCGAGCACCGTCTCTTTTGCCAGGAGCGGAAGGCGGGACGCCAGCCGCGACGGATCCGGCATCGGCGGGTTGGTCAGAGATCGGTGCGGGCGGGAATCCGTAGCCACCCGTTGGGGCGCACCCAGGTACCACTCATACATCTCGAGCGCTTCCTGCGAACGGCCCTGCGCCAGTTCGGCTTCGGCGAGACCGAGGTACACGGCGGCCGTATTCTTGCTCCAGCCGATCCGTTCCGCTTCGGAGCGGATTGATACCAGGTTCTGCTCCGCCAGGGCCAGCGCCGGTCGGAAAGCCTGCTCGGCCTCCGCTTCATGATGACTGCGGAGCTGCACTTCGCCCAATGTGGAATAAAAAATCTGCGCGAGAAAATTATTGGAAAGTTGCTGGACTTCACCCTGGACGCGGGTCAAACGGGCCAACGCCGCATCGAACGCACTTTGACGCGCCTCCAACTGAGCGGTCCTGATCTCGGTCTCGATGCGGTCGGACCGAATGGCCTCGGTCTGCGGGGCAAGAGCATAGAGCCGGGCGGCTTCCCCGTACTGGTGTTCGGCCACCTCGGGTTGACGGGCCGCGATGGCCGCTTTGGCCATGATGCTATGGGCTTCGGCGCGTAACAGCAGCTCTTCGTTGGCATCGATCATGGCCACGGCTTCACGCCACATTGCCAACTGCAGATTTGACTGACCTGCAGCCTCGGCGGCGTAAGCCACTTCGTAGTACAGGTTGTAGCCCCGCATGGCGGGAAACCGCCCCGACCAGCAGCGTTCCAATCCTGTGTTGGCGAGTTTCCAGCCACCGGACGAATCGCCGGTGTCGAACTTGTACCCAGCAACAAATCCCAGAGCCCGCAGATAGAGGGCTCCGTACCCGCTCCTCTGTGCCTGGTTCATCGCACCCTGCGCCGCCCTTTCGTTCGTGCCGAGATCGCCCATCAGGAGCGAACAGACGCCCTTCTCCAGGCCAAGCTGAATCTGCAACCAAGGGTAAGGGTATCTCTCCGATTCCGTCAGCGCGGCCGTCGCTTTTCGCCGACACTGTTCGCTGTGCCGCTCGATCTGCGCCGCGAAAGTCTGCTCGAACTGCGCGCGCAGCATGCCCGCCATGTTGCCCGAAGCACGAAATAATTGTTCGGCAAGATCAGCCTGTTCGCGGGAGACGCCATACTCGCCGGCGTCATTGGCTTTGACGGCGCGGGCGAGCGCGGTTGCCGCTTGCGGAAAATGTGGCGCCGACGAACCGCGCAGAAGATCAGCCAGCCACCGGTCGCCGTGTTGCTGGCTCGTCAGGTCCGCTAAAAAAAAAAGCGCCTGCGAGGCGTTCGGATCGGCGTTGGCCATCGTTTCGGGAAAAGCCTGGGGCAACCAGGAGCGCACTGCTTCGTGCAGATATTCCTCGATACGCTGGTCGACTTCGGAACCGAGGCTGGCGCTGCTGGCCATGGCAGCCACCTGGGCAGGAGACAGCAGGGGCGTCGCGTTGCTGCCATGCTCTTTCAACTTTTCGCGCACGGCGTCGGCCCGGTTGCGGGCTTCTTCACTCCACTGCGAGCCCGGATCAACTCGAAGGTAGTGCTCCCAGTCATCGAGCGCCTGTCGATAAAGGAACTGATGTTCCGCGACAATGGCGCGATTAAAGAGCGCAACCGGATCGTCGGGCTGCAGCTTCAAGGCCTGGCATAGGTACTCGAAAGCAGCGCCGAAATCTTCCTTGCGGTCTTCCTGCTGGGCGCGCTGGAAGTAAGCGGTGGCGAGATCGGTCAGGAGCTCTGGCGAATGCGGCTCTAGCTCCAAGGCGCGGCGCAAAGCTTCCACGGCCGCGTCGTACTTGCCTTCGAGGACGTCCGCCTGTGCTTTGGCCTGAAGCCAGGAGGGATCGGAGTGATGGAGCTCCAGTTGGCTGGCAATTAGGGCTTCGGCTCTTAACAGCGCCGCCGGACGGCTGGTAAAGGAGGCTGCCGGTCCGCGCGACACGCGCAGAGGCGCAAAGTCGGCGCCTGCGATCCTGAGTTCCAGAGTGCGCTTCTCGGTGTAAGCGCGGGCGAGGAGCCGTTCGGCGGCGGCTGGCTGGTTCCGATGGACTACAACCCACGATCCCACGCCAACCACGGCTAGAAGAGATGCTCCCGCCAATGCCAGACGTGGCACGGCCAGCCACCGCTGCCACCGCGGTGCAGATGCCCGATCCGGCTCCGAATGCGGTGTCCCGGTGATGCGCTGGGCCAGTTTCCGCTGCCACTCCGCGCTCGCGCTCTCGAGGGTCGCGATCTGCTTCCGCTCCGATTCGGTCAACTCCCCGTTCAGATCGCTCAATTCGGCTACCGCTCCGCGCAGCAACGGACCACAATGATCACAGCGGCTAGCATGTTCGATGTAGGCAAGCGTCTGGTCGGCTGCTGTCATCCCGCCGGCAATCGCACGCCACACCGCCGGGCCCGGACAACCGCCCTGGCGCAGCGCAGACTTAGCCGGTCTCATGCTCTTCAGTTGGCGATCCAGCAACGCCAGTTCCTCAAATTGCTCCCGACAAGTCGGACAGGCAGCAAGATGGGGGTGCGCATAGAGCGCGTCCAGCACGGAATCCGAATGCCGACGAGACTCCTCAAGTAGTTTCGCCAGTTCCGCCGTTCCGATATGCCCGTTGGGATTCTCTTCCAAAACTAACTCCCTAATCTCTTAGAACGATTTTGCCGATTCAAAACCTTCACTTCGCGGTGAGGGCTCGAACTTATGACGTGACCGCGAATCATAGCCGCCAGGCGCATGAGCACGCTTTCCACCCCCTCTGTGGTCAATCCGATCGATGGGATGGCTGCGATCTCGCTGGCGGTAAGTCCTTGCCGGTGGCGAAGCCAAAAAATCGTGCGCTTTTTTTCCTGATCCTTCCCGGCCGTAACCTGTCTCAGGATCTTTTCGACCTGCTCGAGCTGAAGACGCTGGCTCACAGCATCAAAGCCGTCGGTGCCGGACGTTTTCGGGTCCATTTGGACTGGTTCCATGATCGCTTCCGTTTGGCCTGCGCCCCGCTTTGCGGCCAGCGCAGACTTGAAATGATCGTGGACGACATTGGCCGCAACCACCTTCAAAAATCCATAAATGGAATCTTCGTGCCGTGGCTGGAACGACCGCAGTAAACGGCTATCGTTCTCACAGAGCTTCAGGTAGGTATCCTGGATCAGGTCGTCCAGTTGCGAGCATGACGGTTCGCCCCAGTGGCGGGCGGTCCTCAGCACCGCAGCGGCGATCACCATCTGAAATCGCCGGATGAACTCCGCCCACGCCCTCTCGTCTTTCGAGCCAGCGCAGGCTCTTACCAATTCTGTCGACGAGAAAGCCAGGTAGCGCGCCACGGATCCACTCCAGGTTGGGCGGATTTTACAACAGTCTTGCTACTAAGTGTCGTGAAATATCGATGTCATGAAAGATCGGTGGGCTTGCCGGTTCGCCTTGAGGCGGTGAACCGCAGAACGACTTGCCTGGACGGACTAGGCCAGCAGTTTCGCCGCTTCCTTGGCGTAGTAAGTCAGAATGATGCTCGCCCCCGCGCGCCGGATGCAGAGTAGCGATTCCATCATCACCCGCTCCCGGTCGATCCACCGGTTCCGGGCCGCGGCCTCGATCATCGCGTACTCACCCGATACCTGATAGGCCGCCAGCGGCAGGTCGAAACGGTCCCGGGCCGCGGCAATCACATCCAGGTACGGCATCGCCGGCTTCACCATGATCATGTCCGCGCCCTCTTCAATGTCCAACTCGATTTCCCGCATCGCCTCGCGAACGTTCGCCGGGTCCATCTGGTAGGAACGGCGATCACCGAACTGGGGCGCTGAATCCGCCGCCTCGCGGAACGGCCCATAGAAACCGGAAGAGAACTTCGCCGCATAGGAAAGAATCGGCGTATTTTCGAAGCCAGCCTCGTCGAGCGCAGCGCGAATCGCCCCGACCCGTCCGTCCATCATGTCCGAGGGCGCGATGATGTCCACGCCCGATCGCGCCAGCGAAACCGACGTGCGCGCCAACAACACCAGGCTCGCGTCATTCACGATCTCGTACTCCGCGGTAGCCGGTGGCGCCGCCGCGGCCGCGCCCAGCGATTGCGGTCCCGCTTTCACGATGCCGCAATGCCCATGCGACATGTACTCGCACAAGCAAACATCGCCCATCACCAGCACGTCTCGCACCTCACTCTTGATGGCGCGCGCCGCCCTCTGCACGATGCCATCTTCCGCCCAGGCGCCCGTGGCCACTTCGTCCTTTCTCTCCGGCAGCCCGAACAAAATGATCGACAACACTCCCAGCGCGCGTGTCTCACGCACTTCCTTCACTGCCTCGTCTACCGAAAGGTTGAAGACGCCGGGCATCGAGCGCACTTCTTTCCGGAGCCCCGTTCCGGGGCAGATGAATAGCGGATACACCAGAGATTCGGGCGTAAGCCGGGTCTCGCGGACCAGGGCACGCAGCGTTTCAGTGCGCCGCAAACGGCGCAGGCGGTTAGCGGGGAAAGCCATGACAGGCAATTCTAGCATTTCCCCGTCGAGACGCGGCTTGCCGCGTCTCTGCAGGCGGAAGAGCTTGCCCTGATACGAAACCTGTTACCGCAGTAACCTCCGGTACCCAGCACGTGATCTAAACATCTCGTGGCGAACGTCATATGATGAAAAACAGTGTCTCGGAGCCACATCTCGTCGCTCCTCTGCGGAGTTGGTCTACTGCTGGCCTTTGCTCTGGCTCCGGTAGTGTTCCCCAGCCCCTTCTTTCGCGTGGCCATGGGGAACCTGGTCCCACTTCTGGTGATCACGGCAGCCTTCATCGTATCCGCCCGAAACGTCTTCGACAGCCGTGGGCATACACGCCTGTTTTGGAGTCTTATGACGGCGGGCATGGCCATGTGGTGTTTCAACCAGGCATGCTGGGCGTGGTTTGAAGTGGTGGTTTGCAAGCCGCTGCCCGACCCCTTTTACGGGGATGTCGTGTTGTTTCTGCACGTTGTCCCCATCATGGCGGCCGTAGCCATCCGTCCCCATCAGGCCGATGAGCGCGAGGGGATGTTACCCAGCGCGCTGAATGTTCTCATCCTGCTGGTGTGGTGGGTGGTGGTCTACGCCTTCTTCGTTTTCCCCGAGGAATACATCGTCAGCGATATCCCGGTGTACAACCTGCGCTGGGATCTCCTATATCTTGTCGAAGGAGTGATGCTGATTGCCGTGTCCGCATCGGCATTCTTCACCAGTTTCGGATCGTGGCGCGAACTCTATCGCAACATTTGTCTTGCCAGTGTTCTCTACACATTCTCTTCGGAAACCATGAATGGCGCCATCGCGCGCGGCTCCTACAAGACTGGCGGAATCTACGACCTCCCATTCCTCGCCGCTCTGCTGGGGTTCCTCTGGGTCGCCGTCGCCGGGCGGCGCAGCCTTTGCGATATCCAGATGACGCCTTCGATCAGTCGTGCCAGTCGCCCGGTCGCTCCTCAACTTACGAAACTCGCCCTGCTCTCTCTCCCCGTCATGGGATATTGGGCACTGTTCCTGAGCCACGAGCAGCCTTATCTACGCCAGGTCCGTTTTGCGGTGGCCATGGGCGGCGTCGCCCTCCTGGCCTTTGTCGTTTTCCTCAAACAACACCTGCTGGACCAGAGGCTGCTGCAGCTGCTCAATCATTCGCGCAGGAGTTTCGACAATCTCCAGCGGCTGCACGGAAGAGTGATCCAACAAGCCAAGCTGGCTTCGCTCGGAGAACTGGTCGCGCTCGCCGCCGGCGAACTGGAGTACCCGCTCTCGGCCATTCTGAGCAGCTCCGAACGCATGGCCGCCAGCAGCAACCTCAGCCGCGAGCAACTCTCCAACGCGCAGAAAATCGGCCAGCAGGCGCGGCGCACTCGCGAACTCGTCAGCGATCTGCTCAGCTTCGCCCAGCAGACTCCGGGAGAAAAAAGTCCTCTCGAACTGAAGCCTCTCTTGCAGCGCGCAGTTCAAATGGAAGGAATCAAGCTCGAAAACAAGAGGATCAGCCTGACCGTGGAAAGCAACGATCCCTTGCCTCGCGTCCTCGGCAACCCCAACCAGCTCCTGCAGGCCTTTCTTCAAATCATCGAGAACGCCGTGGACGCATTGCAGGAAATCGGCGGCGGGCGTCTCCAGGTCTCCCTCTGGCGCGAGGCCAACGAAGTGATCGTCCAGTTCGCCGACTCCGGCCCCGGCCTGCGCGATCCCGAGCGCGTCTTCGATCCTTTCTACACCACCAAGCCGGTCGGTAAAGGCACCGGTCTCGGACTCAGCGCCACCTACGGCGTCATCCAGGACCACAAGGGACAAATCACCTGCTACAACCGCCCCGAAGGCGGAGCCGCATTTGAAATCCGGCTGCCAGTGCTCAAAGTCACCGTCCCTCTTGCCGAAGCCGCCAGGGCCTGAGCCCGGAAAAGCATTGCGTTTTTATCCTCTATCCTCCACTCGCGATGATCGCATCCGCCACTCGTGCCGCCTCCACCGCAAAGCGCACATCGTGCGTCCGAATGATGTGCGCCCCTTTCAGGATCAAAGCTGTTTCTGCAGCCAGCGTCCCGTAAAGCCTCTCGGCAACGCCCGCATCCTTGCCATCGCGCGCCAGCATTCGCCCAATAAATGACTTGCGCGACACTCCTGCCAGCAGCGGAAATCCCATCTTCTGCAGCTCGGCGAAGTGCGCCAACAGCGGATAATTCTCCTCGAAACGCTTCCCGAACCCAAACCCCGGGTCCAGCACCAGGTGATCGCGCTTGATCCCCGCCAGGGTCGCCGCCTCGGCCCACTGTAGCAACTCCCGCTTCACCATCAGCACCGGATCGCCTATCGGGGGCAGCGACCGCCACTCCTCCGGCCGCCCGCGGGTGTGCATCAGCACCGCTCCCACCTTGAGTTCAGCCAGCGTTTTCGCCATCTTCGGATCCCATCGGAACCCACTCACATCGTTCACAACCTCTGCCCCGAGCTCCACCGCCGCCCGCGCCACGCTCGCCTTGTAGGTATCGACGCTTACCACCGCGTTCGGCCGTCGCCGCTTCAAATCCCGGATCACCGGCAGCACCCGCCTCCGTTCCTCTTCTGCCGAGAGCGGTTCGGCTACCGGCGGTCCCGTCCTCGCCGCCGCGTCCTCCCGCGCCGGATCTTCCTTGATACCGTCCTTGACACCGCCGGCCACCGGCGCTCCTGGCCGCGTCGACTCCCCACCCACATCTATGATGGTCGCGCCTTCGTCCAGTAACTGCTCGGCGCGGACCACGGCCTTCTCGGCATCGATGTAGAGTCCCCCGTCGGAGAACGAATCGGGAGTTACATTCACCACGCCCATGATCAGAGTGCGCCGTCCCAACTCCAGGACTCGATCGCCCACGTTCCACTGAAAAACCGCCCGCATGTTGCCGCTATTCTAGAACGAACCCATTTTTTCTGGGTGTTACAATCCAGTTAATGCCTCGCCGGCGATCAGTCACGCGTCTGCTCCTCATCGTCTTTCTGCTGGTCGCGCCACTGCTGGCCGCACCCGTCAGACCGTTACAGGATCGGCCGTTACCGGATCGCGTTGCCGGTGTGCTGAGCGCCCCCGATCTCGCCCGCGGCTTCTGGGGAATCGAAGTAGTTTCTCTCTCGACGGGCGAAACGTTGTACTCGCAAAACGCCGACAAGCTCTTCACGCCCGCTTCGAACACCAAGCTCTTCACAACTGCCGCCGCGCTGGCCCTGATCGGTCCCGACTACAAGTTCCGCACCACCGTCGAAACCACCGGCACTCTCGACCGCCACGGCCGCCTTAACGGAGATCTCGTGCTTGTCGGCCACGGCGATCCCAATCTCTCCGGACGCGAACTCCCCTACGATCTCCGCACCCAGCGCAACGACGATCCCATTCAAGCCCTCGAATCCCTCGCCGACGCACTCGTGCAAAAAGGCGTGAAATTCATCGACGGCGACATCGTGGCGGACGACTCCTACTTTGCCTTTGAGCGTTACGGTGAAGGTTGGAGCCAGGACGATCTGGTCTGGGCCGACGGCGCTCCCGTCTCCGCCCTCAGCATCAACGACAACGTAGTCTTCGTCAACATCCTGCCCGCCGACCGCGCTGGCGAAAAAGCTTTCGTCAGCGTCAAGCCCTTCGCCGATTACTACCACCTCGACAATCGCATCATCACCACCCCCGCCGGCACCGGACGCAAGTTCTTCGTCAACCGCGAGCCCGGCTCCACTGTTCTCACGCTCTGGGGCAACATGCCGCTCGATGACGCCGGCGCCAACGAGGCCCTCGCCATCGAAGATCCCGCCGAGTTCGCCGCCGGGCTCTTCCGTCAGTTACTCGAGAAACGCGGCATCGTGATCTATGGACACCAGCGCACCCGCCACACCGAACTCGCCACCCTTTCCACTTTCAGCGTGACCGCCGTCGCGCCGTCGCGCGGAGGCAGCGATGGCCAGCCACGTCCGCTGAAAACCGATCAGCCGATCACGCTCGCGAGTTACGAATCCAAGCCGCTGCTGCAAGATGTCCGCGTAACCAACAAAGTCAGCCAGAACTTGCATGCCGAAATCCTGCTGCGCCTCTTGGGACGCGAGCGCGGCAACGCCGGCACGATTGAAGGCGGCCTCGAGGTTCTCCGCGGATTTCTGACTCAGGCCGGAATCCCCAACGACCAGTATGTGTTCTACGACGGCTCCGGACTCTCGCGCCAGAACTTAGTAACTCCTCACGCCATTGTCCAGTTACTGCGCTATTGCTCGACGCAGCCCTGGGGCGCCGCCTATAAGTCGACCTTCCCGGTCTCCGGCGTGGACGGCTCGCTCTCCGACCGCTTCAACTCTCCCCGCCTGCAAAGCCGCATTATGGCCAAAACCGGCTCGCTGGGCGGCGTGAAAACGCTCTCTGGATACGCGACCACCGATGCTGGACAAGTGGTCGTCTTCTCCATCCTCTCCAATAACCTCAATCTCCCCGCCAAGCGGGTTACCGACGCGATCGATCAGTTAGTCCAGGCTATCGTTGATGATGCGCCGGCGGGACACTAGATAGGTTGCGGCACCAACTTGCCCGATGACAGCTCTCGGATTCATCCGAGAATCCCCATCCGCTTCCCCACTCGCTGCAGCACTTCGAGTGCCTGCTGCAGTTCTTCTTTCGTGTGCGTGGCGGTCATGATCGTCCGCACGCGCGCTTTGCCTTCGGGGACGGTGGGAAATGCGATGCCGGTTCCGAGCACGCCTTCTTTAAATAGTTCGCGGGAAAAATCCATGGTCGGGCGTCCGTCGCCAATGATGATCGGCGTGATCGGCGTTTCGCTCGCGGGAGTTGTCTGGCCGCCGATGTTGAAGCCGAGCAGGCCGAGTTCTTTTTTCCAGAAGCGCGTGTTCGCCCAGAGCTGCTCCATCCACTGCGGCTCGTTTTCCAGAACATCGAAAGCTGCAATGCAGGTCGCCGCGACCGACGGCGGATGCGACGTCGAAAACAGGAAGGGCCGCGCGCGGTGATAAAGATAATCAATCAAATCGCGCGTGCCGCATACGTATCCACCGAGAGCGCCGATT
>Ga0116111_1001555_pt1 | contig 15645 bp, 17 predicted proteins | sample June2015DPH_8_10_FD_89720 | JGI IMG/M metagenome (GOLD analysis project Ga0116111, IMG submission 89720) | Peatland microbial communities from SPRUCE experiment site at the Marcell Experimental Forest, Minnesota, USA - June2015DPH_8_100 | ecosystem: Environmental > Terrestrial > Soil > Wetlands... | reverse complement strand
CCGTTGAGCCGCCCCCGCCGGATCAGACTGCACATCGACCGGAAACCGAGCGCCTGACCCCCGCGTCCTATTTCAGGGTGGCGGGAAGCGGCGAGGCGTCACGCGAGCTTCGGTTCGTAGTGGAGCCGCTCAATCTCGTGTGCCCTATAGACCGGACCGCCGATCACCTTAACGGTCGCTCGTATCTTCTGTTCAGGCGCCAGCCGCTGCCACGCCAACACGGCCTCTTGCAATGTGGGGCAATCAGTCAAAACGCCCGCACCGTCGTTTAGGGTCGCAGGTTGCCCGGCGTCGACATAGATTTTGTAGTCGTCGCTCATCAGTGCGCCCAGTCCTCTTCGGCCTCCCGCCGCACCGCCGGCGCAGCCGGGTTTTTGACTTTGATCCAGCCATCCTGCCGACCCGGTCGATAGGGTGAGCCCAGCCGCTTCGACACGATGCCTTCGCAGCCGAGCGCACAGGCGTGCCGGTAGACGATCGCGCCCTCCAGGTCGAAATGCTGGTTGAAGGCAATGCCCGGATGCGAGCGCCGCAACAGCCCCTTGAGCGTGTGCTTGCGAACCTCAATCGGCTCGGGGCGAAGGTCCATGCCATCCAGCTCAAGGAGGTCAAAGGCGCAGAGCGTCACCGCGTCGTCCTGGCGGCGGCACCGGAGGAGGTCAAACACTGAGAGGCCGTTGGCATCGCAGGCGATGGCCTCGCTATCGACGATGCATGAGCGCGCCGGCAAGGCCGCGATCGCAGCCACCGCCAGCGGGAAGCGCTCGGCAAGGTCAAAGCCTTTCCGAGTGATTAGCTTTACGCCGCCGGCGTTGAGTTCGGCCAGGATGCGGAAGCCGTCGTGCTTGATTTCGTGGATCCAGCCGGACCCAGCGGGTGGCTCTTTGGCGAGGCGCGGCAGGCAGGGTTCGTAGCGCCCGACCCGGCGCTTCAACTCACGCGATACAGACATGGCCGTTAATTAGGGTCCGCGGGCGCCGGAGTCGAGTCGCGGCGGTGATGCAACAACTCGCGCCTCGTCCATAACGAGCAGCTTGGTCGTCGATTTGCTCATGCGCGGCCGCTGATTAAGCGCCCGGTATGGGCAGGACCGGCATGACCTCCACGGATTCGCCTGGGAAGATTACGAAGTGCGGATGGTTTTCGAAGAGCTTCGCGGCGGCTTCATGCGACTCCGCACGAACGACCGTGAAGGCTCCCATCTCGTTGCTTACATCGTCGATACCCCGTTGAGTGATCTTCTTGGTCTTGCCGAGCGGTCCACCCATGCCGACAATCGCGCTCTGGTGCTTTTCGACCCATGCCTTCCACGCAGCAATTCCATCGCGTTCCTTTGCCTGCCGTTCCGCTTCGGAAAGGGCATTCCATGCCGTCATTTTTGGACTGGTTTTGCTGCCAAGGAAAACGGCGAGATAAGTGTTGTTGGTGCTCATGACCCTTCCTTTACCTTTGCGTTTTTGCAGATTTTCGCAATGCCACCCTTTTGGCTTGCTTCGCGCGGGCTTAACCTAATTTCCCCGGGGGAATTTTCTAGTGAGCAGCTTAGCGGCTGACGGCCTGCCGGGCTCTTCCTCGAAATAGAAATAGCCGAGCGCCCGCCCGGCGCTGTCACGGACAATGAAGCAAGCATTGTTCGCCTCGTCGATCGTCCAGGGCGGCGGGAACCGGCGCGCGGGCATGGTGCGACGATCCTAGTGGTTTCGGAGAGCCCCAAGGCGGTTCGGCCGGTCATTAGAGCGGCACTATGCTAAGGATTTGGCCGTCCTTGACGTCGAGCTGGTCGAGATATTCGGGCGATGCCTCGCTATCGATCGTCAGAGTGGCATCGAGCAGATTCTTTCGCAAACGTAGAGTTTCAACAGCTCGGACTCGATCGGGTATCGCCACTGCGTACCACTCCTCCAAGGGAGCGCCAGTGCCCTCCTGCTTCCTGTGCGCGATGATGATCCAGCCTTTGGCCATGTCACCGAGTATGCGCGCTCTATCGACACCGGCAAGCGTGACGGCCCGGCCGATCAGTGATGAGCGCAACACTCCTCTCCGCTCCAAGCCTCCCGACCTTCGCGAATAAGAAACCAAACGATACCGAGGGAGGCCACCGCGTCCACCCACCATGCACCTATGGCAAGCTGCACAACGAGAGCTGCGACCACGACAAGGGAAAGCCAGCCGCAGGTGATATTCTCGGCTGCATCAGCCTTGAGCGCGCGACTACCAAGTGTCTCGGCAAGGCCAAGCTTACGGCGCGAAAGGAAATACATTATCGGAACGGCGAGTACGCATAGAATGAGGCCGGGCAGCGAAAACTCCGCGCCTTGGCGTGTCCAGAGCTTCCAGCCGGCGCTTGCAACAACGTAGGCGGCAAGGACAAACAGTAAGCCGCCGCCAATGCGCGATGCTTTTCGCTCTGCGCTTTCGGCGAACATCTGCCCGCGCCGAAGTTCAACTGTAAGGCGCCAAACTAAAAGTCCGGCCGAAGCGAGCTCGATAACGCTGTCGGTACCGAAGGCGACTAGGGTCAGGCTGTTCGCAGCAATGCCAGAGGCAACGGCCACTGCAGCTTCAACGGTCATCCAAGCGAGCGTAAGGTATTCCACCCAAAATGCCTGATGGATCATTGCAGTCCGGTCCCGGGTCGTTTCATTTTGGCTGGCAAAACTCATGATCGGCGCCCTTTTGTAGAGCCGATCCGGCTCTTGAGCATGGTCGAAGCCTACCTAACCCCAGCTTAGTGCGACACAAGACGCAATGGCCAACCCCGGGGCCCGCCCGGAACGCCCGCCATCACCCTCCCCTTCGGTCTCATCGCAATGGACCAATCACATGGAGATCGATCATTTCGATCAGCGCTGCCCGATCTGCCTCAGCCGCTGCCAATTCCTTCGCCGCTTCTCTTGCGGTGCTGCCGTTTGAACCCCACACGACAATGCCGCCGAGCAACGCCGTGACCGCGGCCGCCATCGCGGCGGGATCGAACCGGATTGCGCCGAGGAACATCGCGGCGAGGACAATGCCGCCGCCCGCCATGGCGATCCGCGAGGCCAGGATGAATTTGCGGCAGCTCTCGATCTTGGCAGCAAGCTCTTCGATGTGCGCCTCGAGGCGCACGATCTCGTCGTGCGGGTCGCCATCGCTTTTGTGGGCATACAAAGTGCGACACTCCCGAAGGACCACCGTGCGCCTGGACACGATATTTCGCCGGAACGATGATACGCGCATGGCGTTGATGGACCTCGCAGATCTGCGGAGCCTTGGCCTCGAGCGGTATGAGGCGGCGCATATCGAACCGGTCTCGCGCAAGCCAAAACGGAAATACGCCTGACCCGGTCACCGAGGCGCGCTTCCTGCACGAGCTCTAGCGCGGTCTCTGCTTTCAGTCCTTCCAGAAATTCTTAAACCGATCAGGACTCATCTCGGTGTATCGAACCGTGTGCTGGATATTTTTGTGGCCCATGTAGTGCTGGAGGGCTCTGGTGTCGTGGCCATCATTGGCGAGCTTGTAGCCTGTGGAGTGCCGGAGCATGTGGGGATGGATCGGAAACGGAAGCCTTGCCGCTTCCCCTGTGCGGGCGATCGTTTTCAGGAAACCTGCGGTCGTGGCGGGACCACCGCGCTCGGTGACGAAAACGTATCGAGATTCCATATTCTCACGACGAAGCTGACGAAGGGCACGGATTTCCCTGCCGCTGAGCGGATGGACGTTGTCGATCCCGCCCTTGGCTCTTCGGACATGCAGCCGGCCGCTGCTGAGATCAATCTGGTCCCATCGCAGCCCGCACACTTCCGAGGCGCGCAGCCTGTGGCGGTATGCGACCAGGATCATGGTGGCGTCGCGGTGCCCATAGCGGGACCGCTTGCGGGCGGCTTCCTGGAGGCGCTCGATCTCCTTTTCGGTCAGATATTCCCTGGGCCGGAGCTCGGAATTGGGGGCTCTGCGAGGAACTGTCCGGTTTACGATGGTTGAGGGGGTGCGTTTGCGGGCGGATTTTGCCATGTGAATCAATCTTGGCGTTGCTCGTTCTGTCCGTAAAGTAGGCACAATACGGACAGTAATCAATGCCCAATTTCAATGGCAAATCCACACGATGGTCGAGTTTCCAATGGCTAGGTCAAAGTGCGCTTAGAACTGCGCACGCGGGATCGAATGGGTCCCCAAATTGCCATTTGGCTGAAGAATTAACTCGACTGTCCAGTGCGTTTTGAAGTTTGGTTGCGTTTTGATCCTCCTTCGCTCGCGGGCGGATGAGCTGGACGTTAGCACGCCGGAGCTTGAATTTGAAAAACTCATGTTTCCCTTCTCTTCGGTCTTCGATCCCTCCGATTGGCGCACTCGGTACACCGCGCTCGAGGCCGAGCTACTGGCGCCTGTGCCGTTGTTCAATCGCGTTATACCGCCAACCGAAGGTGAGCCCGGCTCAGAAAGGCCCTGCGCTTCTCGGCGCGGTCGGGTGCAAAAGCTGCAAGAAGCAATAGTACTGCACTTCTGCACCGAGTGCGGCGCATGGGGGGCCTTCGGCTATGGCGTCAATCCGCGCGCCGGCCGGCAGGGCCGGTGGTACTGCGCCGCGCATAGACCGCAAGGTGCCACGCCATGACCCGGCCCGTGCGCACAATGACTGATCTCCCCTCCCCGCCCGAGCCCTCGCTGTTTGTGGACGACGCCGAGCTGCACCGGCGCGTGGCACCGCATTTGGGCAAAGACCGATTCCGCGCAGTCGTGAAGGTGTGGGAACGGCAGAATTTCCCCAGGGTAAATACATTGCTGCGCGGCCGTTATTGGCCGGCAGTGCGTGCGTGGCTTGACGGCGAGAACGGAGTGGGAAGCAATGCGCCAGGATCGGGAATCGAAGACGGACCGGAGAACTTCGATGCCGCCCCGCGGCAAAACCCCAGGCCTTAAGCGCAACCGCCACGGGCAGCCGTACTGGATCGCCCGCCAGGTGGTACGCGACCCGATGGGTTTTCCCGACAGGTGCATCCACCTGCCCCCCGACGCTGACGACGAGACTTTATCGCGGCTGTGCCACGAACACTCCGCGCGCTTGCTTGCATGGATGGCAGGTCAAAGAGCCGAAGGCGGTCCGCGCTTCACTCGCTACGACGGAACGATGCTCTCGGCTTGTCGCGTCTATCAGGAGCATCCCCATTCGCGGTTTCACAAGGTCAAGCACAACACGCGCAAGAGCTATACCGACAGCTTGAAGATCATCGAGGCAACTGTCGGCAAGCGATTGATCCGCAACGTGACGGTGCTCGACGTGCAGCACTGGTACGACGAATGGCGCAAGCCAGCCGTCAAGGGCGGCGCCGAGCGCATCGATCGCGCCCATGATGCGGTGTGCATGGTGAGGACCGTACTGCGCTTTTGCGCGGCGCTTCGCTATCCCGAGTGTAAGGTTCTGGCCGCTGAGCTCACGCTGGTGCAGTTCGAGCGCGGCGGCGCGCGCGAGGAGGAAATGACCTATGCGCAGGCGACCACGTTCATCCGCAACGCGTTGGAGATGGGCCGGGCCGGGGTGATCCCCGCTGATCGCGCGCTCTCCATGGGGATCGGGGTGGCGGCGCAGTTCGAGCTGTTGCTGCGGCAGAAGGACATTATCGGGGATTGGGGCGGTCCGAAGGGCGAAGAATGGACCGGCTATTTCACCTGGGAGAATATCCCGGGCTGGCGCTGGCGCATGAAGACGTCGAAGTCGAAGTACCGCGCGGCGGCCGATTTTGACCTGCAGCGCTACACGCTGCTGTTCCCTCTCCTCGAGGCGGTGCCGCACGACGAGCGCATGGGCGCGATCGTGAAGGGCGAGCAGGGCCTGCCGATCCGAGAGCGAAGCTACCGGAAGTGGTTTAGGCAGATTGCACGGGCCGCTGGCATCCCCGACGCGGTCTGGAGCATGGACAGCCGCGCCGGCGGCGCTACCGAGGCCGAGGAAGCGGGGGTCGCGCTCGACGCTATCCAGGGCGCGCTCACGCACTCGAAGAAGGACACGACGCTGCGCTACATCCGGCGCAACACGGCCAAGATCGCGACGGTCGCCGAGGCGCGCAGCCGCAAGCGCGCGAGCGACGAGGAAAGGGCCTAAAACGCCGCGAGAACAACGTCAGAACCCGGCGTCAGAACCCCGTCAGAACCCTTTTTGGAAAATGATGAAAAATCAAGACGTTGGCTGGTCGGGGCAGCAGGATTCGAACCTGCGACCTGCAGTACCCAAAACTGCCGCGCTACCAGGCTGCGCTATACCCCGCCCGGCGGGTCGTTGGATACATGTTTCGCCGGCTCCCAGCAAGCCGTAGGGCCGTCATTGCAGACCCTCGAGGACGACGGGTCTTTCCAGCCCCCTCGCCTAGCGACCGGCGCCGAAAATCGAGCCTTCCACGCGGTCGCCCGGCGCCATGCCGAACTTGCGCGCGGTACCGGCAATCACTTCAAGCACCGCGCGCACCGGGCCGCCGGAGGGGATGAGACGGTCCGACAGCGGCTCGGTGTTTTCGGCAATATGCGCAATGCGGCCGTCGCCGCGGATAAAGATCATGTCGAGCGAGATGTAGGTGTTGTGCATCCAGAACGCGACCGGCTGGTCGCGCTCGAAATCGAACAGCATGCCGCGACCCTCCGGCAGTTCCTTGCGGAACATCAGGCCCTTTTCCCGTTCCTCCGGGTTGGTGGCGAGCTCGACGGCGAAGGCATGGACGCCGGTCTTGCTGACGATCTCGAGCGTCGCCTCGCCGGCCGCTTGCGCCGGCGCGACGGCGGCGAAGGCGGCGACGGCATACAACAGAGCCGCGATCAGCAGACCGGCGATAAGGCGTGGCGCCGGCGGGCGCCGCGATCCAAGGCTGGCAATGTGTGCAGCTAATGCGAGGCAGGACCGAGCGGTCCGCTCTCGGGACGCACCTCGGCTGCCATCATTCCCTTCGGCCCCGGTCCGTAGCGGACCAGCACGAACTGGCCCGGCCGCAGCTCGGTTATGCCGAACCGCCGCAGCGTCTCCATGTGCACGAAAATATCCGGCGTGCCCTCGCCGCGCGTGAGGAACCCGAAACCGCGAAGCCGATTGAACCATTTCACCTGTGCCCGTTCGAGACCGCTGGTCGGCGTCACAGTAACATGGGTTCGCGGCGGCGGCATCTGCGCCGGATGGATCGCCGTCGACTCGTCCATCGACACGATGCGGAACGCTTGCAGGCCCCTGGCGCGCGCCAGCACTTCGCACACGACCCGCGCGCCTTCATAGGCGGTCTGATAGCCGTCACGCCGCAGACAGGTCACGTGCAGCAGCACGTCGGCCATGCCGTTGTCGGGAACAATGAAGCCGTATCCCTTGGCGACATCGAACCATTTGATGACACCGCATATCTCGATGACTTGCGCTGCCGCCTCGTCGCCGAGATCGACGCCCGGTGCAAGTCCCGCTCCGGTGGATTTTGGTTCGATTCCGTCCGACGCCATGACGCCGTGGCCACTGCCGCTGCTGGCGCCCCCTGCGCGGGCGCATCACGAATCTCTCGAATCAAAGATAACACCCGCAATCCAAGGCGAAAGCACAAAATTGCAACACCTGAGCTAAAAGCGTCACAGCCTGTGAACATCGGTGGATGACGTGCCGGCGACGAACGGCGCCAGTACCGTGCCGATGTCCTGCCGCACCACGAGGTCGGCGATGTCGTCGAAGTCGGTCGGCTCGCGGTTGATGATGACCAATCGGGCGCCGTTCCGCTTGGCCATCAAGGGAAATCCGGCCGCCGGCCAAACCACGAGCGAGGAACCGATCGCCAGAAATAGATCGCAGCACAAGGTGAGATCCTGGGCACGCCGCATTGCGGAATCCGGCATCGCTTGACCGAACGATACCGTCGCGGTCTTGATGTGGCCGCCGCAGGCCGGACAGTCGGGCGCGCAGCCATTGCCGGACTCCATCCGCTGGCGCACCCATGAGATTTCGTAGCGCTGTTCGCAATCAAGGCACAAAGCGTAAGTTGTGTTGCCGTGCAACTCGACGACATGTTCGGGCGCGATGCCGGAGGCTTGATGCAGATTGTCGATGTTCTGCGTGACCACCGCCGGCACCTTGCCGGCGCGATAAAGGCTGGCGAGCGCCCGGTGCCCTCGTCCCGGCTTGGCTTGGCCGAACTCATCGCCGATGGCGAAGCGGCGCCGCCAGGATTCATTGCGCGCTTCCTGGCTGGCGAGGAACTCGTCGAACGGGATCGGCCGGTTCTTGGTCCAAATGCCGCCCGGCGAGCGGAAATCGGGGATGCCGCATTCGGTCGAAATGCCGGCCCCGGTGAACGGCAGGATGACGCTGGCCTCGTGGACGGTATCCTGGAGGCGCGCCATCGCGGTGTCGAGATCGGGTGCAAGCATCCTTCCTACCCCTCGGCGCATTATCATACATATTTATCGGCGTAGAAGCGGCTTACGGAAGAGCGGCAACGCCTGTCAGCGGAGGTCCATGACCATGCGGTACCTGCACACTATGTTGCGCGTGCGCGATCTCGACGCGGCGCTCGACTTCTATTGCAACAAGCTCGGCCTCAAGGAGTTGCGCCGCCGGGTCGACGAGAAAAATAAGTTCACGCTGGTATTCCTGGCGGCACCGGGCGACGCCGACCTGGTGGCCAAGGGGCCGGCCGGCCGGGCGGCGCCGCTGGTCGAGCTGACCTACAATTGGAACGCCGAGGATTACGGCGAAGCACGTTATTTCGGCCACCTCGCCTACGAGGTCGACGACATCTATGCGCTGTGCGAGCGGATGATGAAGGCCGGCGTCACCATCAACCGGCCGCCGCGCGACGGCATGATGGCGTTCGTGCGCTCGCCCGACAAGCATTCGATCGAACTGCTGCAGAAAGGCGCGGCGCTACCGCCGAAGGAGCCCTGGCTATCGATGCCCAATACCGGGCACTGGTGACCGGGGGCTATTGCTTGCCGCACGAGCATGATCCGGAAAAGTGGAAAACCCGGTTTTCCGAAAAGATCATGCTCCATCAAAACATTAGAGCGCAATCGCTTCGATTGCGCTCTAAGCCAAACCTCTTTATATGTCGCGCCGCTTCAAGTGCCGCGCTTATCGCGCGTGCTTCGCGCCCTTCGTCTAGCGGTCCAGGACGCCGCCCTTTCACGGCGGAAACACGGGTTCGATTCCCGTAGGGCGCGCCAATGCGCGGTCCGCACTCGGCGTTTGCTGTTGCGCAGCCGTGCAAAATCCGTGGGCTACGGATCGATCAGCACCCCCGGATTGAGCAAGGCTTGCGGATCCAAGGTCGCCTTGGCCGCCTTCAGCGCCGCAGCGAACAAGGGCGGGCGCTGGCGATCGTACCACGGCCGATGGTCGCGCCCGACGGCGTGATGATGGGTGACGGTGCCGCCGTTGGCGATCACGGCGTCGAGGCCGGCCGACTTGATGGTGTGCCATTGCGCGCTCAATTCGCCATGCCGCCCGGCGGCGCTGAACGTGAAATACGGCGCCGGCCCGTCCGGATAGACATGCGTGCAGCGGCAAGTCACCGAGCCGGCACGCCCGGTCGCTTCCACGAACGCGCGCTCGGTCGCGGCCTTGACCTTGTCGTGGAACGACTCGAATCGGTCCCAGGTGATCGCGGTCTCGAACGTATCGTTGATGATGCCGCGCTCGATGATGCGCTCGCGCGCATAGGGCATGCGGATGAAGGCGTTGCGCCAGGCGCCGGCGGCGCCGGCGCGATGGGCGTCCGTGGTATCGGCGCGGTCCGCTTTGCCGCCGTGATCGGCGCAGCATTCGCGCGCCCGCGCCATCCACGGCTCGACCGGATGGTCGCCGGACTCGAAGGCGAGCACCATGATCGCCACGCTGCCGTCGGCGGCGCCGGTGTTGAAGGCTTCCTGCGGGTCGAGGATGCGGCAGTTCGCCGGATAGAGTCCGGCCTGCGAGATCGCCCGCAGCGCCTCGGCCGCGGTGAAGAAATCGGCAAACTGCATGGCGCCGCCGGCGCGAAATTTTGGACGATCCTGCAACCGCATCCAGGCTTGCGTGATGATGCCCAAAATGCCTTCCGAGCCGATCAGCAGCCGGTCGGGACTTGGACCGGCGCCCGAGCCCGGCAGCCGCCGCGTCTCGATCACGCCCTTCGGGGTGATGACGCGCAGCGATTCCACGAGATCGTCGATGTGGGTGTAGAGCGAGGCGAAATGACCGCCCGAGCGGGTCGCGATCCAGCCGCCGAGCGTCGAGCACTCGAAACTTTGCGGGAAATGACGAAGCGTGAGGCCATGCGGCTTGAGTTGCGCCTCGAGCGCCGGACCGAACGCGCCGCCCTCGATGCGCGCGGCGCGCGAGGTCTTGTCGACTTCGAGCACGCGGCCAAGCTCGCGCAGATCGATCGTTACCGCCGCCTTGTGCCGACCGGCGTCGCGCCGCGGCTCGACGCCGCCGACGACGCTCGAGCCGCCGCCGAACGGCGTCACGCTCGCCTGCGCGCCGCCCGCCCAGTCGAGCACTGCCGCGACCTCCTGCTCGGTGCGCGGATAGGCGACGACGTCCGGCGCGCTGTGGTAGTCGCCGAGGAGCCCGCGGACGTATTCGGGGAACGATTTGCCGTGCGCGTGCGCCGCGCGGTCGTAGTGCGCGGTCGAGCAGAACGGCAACGATGCGGGCGGCTCGAGCCGGGGCGGGTCGAGCTTGATGTCCTCGAGCCGTGGCGGCTTGACTTCACCGCCTGCCGGCGGACCGAACCGCTGTTCGATGCGGCCGAGCACGAAGGCCAGTTCGGCTGGCGTCAACCCCTCGCCTTCCCGCCCCCATCCAAAATGCTTCAGCCGCGGTTGCGTCATCGCCTTCCTCCCGGTTTATTGCGGGCCCGATGGTTCCACATCAGGCAGCTTGAACGCAAACCGGCGGTCGAGCCGGCCTGACTGACCGGCTCGCCGCCTGGTTCACTCGATTGACCCGAAAGGCGGCCGTCGAAGACGCGGACGGCCGGTATCAGGGACAGCGATGTTAGTTCCGCCGTGAGATCGGCTGATAATCCCGCCGCGGCGAGCCGGTATAGAGCTGGCGCGGCCGGCCGATTTTCTGGTGCGGGTCCTCGATCATTTCCTTCCACTGCGCGATCCAGCCCACCGTGCGCGCGAGCGCAAACAGTGCCGTGAACATCGAGGTGGGGAAGCCCATGGCCCGCAGCGTGATGCCGGAATAGAAATCGACGTTCGGATACAGCTTCTTCTCGATGAAGTAATCGTCGTGCAGCGCAATGCGCTCGAGCTCCATGGCGACGTCGAACAGCGGATCGTTGACGCCGAGCTCATGCAGCACTTCGTGGCAGGTCTTCTGCATGATCTTGGCGCGCGGATCGTAGTGCTTGTAGACGCGATGGCCGAACCCCATCAACCGGAATGTATCCTTCGGGTCCTTGGCGCGCTTGACGTATTCGGGGATGCGGTCCACGGAACCGATCTCGCCGAGCATTTTCAGCGCCGCCTCGTTGGCGCCGCCATGCGCAGGACCCCACAGGCAAGCGATGCCGGCGGCGATGCAGGCGAACGGATTGGCGCCGGTCGAGCCGGCCAGCCGCACCGTCGAGGTCGAGGCGTTCTGCTCATGGTCGGCGTGCAGGGTGAAGATGCGGTCCATGGCGCGGGCCACCACCGGATTGGCGACATAGTCCTCGCACGGCACCGCAAAGCACATGCGCAGGAAGTTCGCTGGGTAACTCAGATCGTTCTTCGGATAGACGAACGGCTGGCCGATCGAATATTTGTAGGCCATCGCCGCCAGCGTCGGCATTTTCGCGATGATGCGGACCGAGGTCATCATCCGCTGCGCCGGGTCGCGGATGTCCGTCAAATCGTGATAAAACGCCGACAGCGCGCCGACGCTGCCGACCAACACCGCCATTGGGTGGGCGTCGCGGCGGAAGCCCTGAAAGAAGCGGCTCATCTGCTCGTGGATCATCGTGTGGCGGACCACTTCGCGGTCGAAACTCTGCTTCTGCGCCGCGGTCGGCAGTTCGCCGTAGAGCAGCAGATAGCAAGTTTCGAGGAAGTCGCCCTGCTCGGCCAAGTCCTCGATCGGATAGCCGCGGTAGAGCAAGACGCCTTCGTCGCCGTCGATATAGGTGATCTTGGACTCGCAGCTGCCGGTCGAGGTGAAGCCCGGATCGTAGGTGAAGATACCGGCCTCGCTGTACAGCTTGCTGACGTCCAAAACTTGGGGACCGATCGTTCCGTTGTGAAGCGGAAACGACCAGCTGTTGTCGCCGAGTATGAGCTTGCCAGCCTTGACGGTGGCGTTGGTCTTCGCGTCCATGACCGCATCCTCGCTGGTGTGGCAGCCCAAACGGTGCGATCTACGCCGTCTCACCGCACCGCGAGCCCCCACGAGGATTCAGGGATCGAGACGGCGGCAGGCTTGTTATGAGTGTGCGACTTCGAGGCTTCCTTGATAAAGATCAAAAGGGCGTCGCGCACACGGCCCCGTTCGCCGCCATGGGGCACTACCTTAGTCGCATAGTGGGACGGCGGGGATTCTAGAGGAATGACTCCGCCCGCGCCTTAAGTTCGTCGAGTCCCGGTTCGTCTGGATTTCTCGGCTTGCCGGGATGGATGATGGAGACTTGGCAATTCTCCGCCGCTTCCACCAACTGCCGATAGGTCCCCGCGTCCGGATTCGCGATATAGGCCTGCTTGTTGGCGTCGTAGGCAAACATCTTATCGTTGATCTGGGTGCACTCATTGCAACTGGTGCAGCGCGGCGTCTCGATATAGGGATCGTCCGAGGGCCGCTCGGCGGCCGCTGGAGCGGTTTCGGGAGCCGCAACGGCTGGCGCCACAGCGGCAGCCGTGCTTGCGGCGGCGGGCGGGGCTTGCTCGGCGACGGCCGCCGGCCGCGATTGCTCCGCCCAAATCTTCCGCTCCTGCTCGAGCAGTCTGGCCGCATGCGAGTTGTGCACGCCGCCGAGCTCCTGCAGGCTGCGCCAGGCTTCGGCGCACCGGCGCGCGGCCTGCATCAGCTTGTCGTCGACGATGACTTTTTGCAGGCGGTTGTCGCGGTCGACCATCAACAGGCACGGCACCTTGTCGGCCAGGTCCTGCGGTTGGCGCGCCAGGAATTCGGACACCGGCAACAGATCGGCACCCCATTTGCCCCGCGGCACCTTGGCAAAATGCTTGGCGCAACGCGGATCGCAGGCGGCGAAATCGACCAGCGTGAAGGCGAGGTCTTCCGATACGCGCTGCTGCTCGGCGTCCTCATAGTCGAGGCGCTGCAGCGGCCAATCGAGATCGACTTGCGAATTGCCGGAGAGCGAGAACCGCGAAGCCCAGTCCGGGCCCGCCGACGGATCGTAGACGAACGCCGGAAAAGCCCGCGACTCCGCGGCGGCGGCCGCCGTCAGGTAAGGCGCAATGCCGCTCGCGCTGGCGCCGGAGAACACGCTGAACAAGGCCGGCCCGTCATAGGCCAGGCCGCGAAGAATCTGCTCGCGGAGCCGGAACAGGCTCGATCCGGTCGCCTGCAAGACGTAGTACGTGCCAAAACCCATCGCCGTGCTGGCGAGCTGCTTGTTGCGCAGGCCTGAAATCAGGTACTCGCCTTCGATCGGCGACGGCTCGAGGATATCGTCGGTCTGAACCACGACCTTGGCCGGCATGCCGGCCACGAACGCGTGCAAGAGCAGATCACTCTCTGCCGCGCCAAGCTCGGCGGCACGGAGACAAATCAGATAGTCCGGGAACAAGGCGGTATCGGCGGCATCGAGACCCTGGTCGCCGAACTCGGCGAAGAAGGCGTCGTGACGGCCTTCGCTGTATTCCCCTTCGGTTTCGAGCTTGGCCATGGCGATCGCCTTGGCCAGCTCGATCATCCGCGGCAGCCGTTCGCGGTAGGCGGCGACCGCGTCGGCGCATCTTTCGAACACGAATGAATACGGCTCGCCGACATCGACTCCTTTGTCGCTGTCGGCCGGCGCAAAGAAGCGCTGGGCGCGGAGCGCCGAAAGCAAGCCGCGAACCCGCCGGCGGCGGCTTTCCGGGATCGGCACGTTGGCCGAGGTTTCGACCAGCAAACGCGACATCGCCTCGAAATCGAAGACGTCGCGATGCGCCGCACCGACCGTGGCGCGCAGCCTGTCCGCGCTCAACCCTTCCTTCGAGCGGACGAAATCCGCGCTCAGGATGTCGGACAGTTTCGCGATCAGTTTATTGATATCGGCCCGGAAACTCTGCGTCTTGCGATCCTGCAAGGTCCGCCAGGCGTGCTGAAACAACCGAAACGGCATCGCCTTGTCATAGCCGACGACCTCGCCGTCGACCTTCACCGCGGCGCGCAGGCGGCGCAAACTATCCTGCAACAGCTCGTCGCCTTTCGCACCGATGGCGGCGGCCGCGATATCCCACATTTTCGCCAGCGAGCCCGCCGCGCCGTCGGCGACCAGGCTGCGGATTTCCCGTTCGAGCCGGTAGGCGTGCTTGCGCAGCCGGTCTGCGTCATCGCCCGTGATCTCCTTAAGCGCGCCATCGAACAATCCGGAAAGCGATTGCACCGGCTTGCCGTCGCCGCCGGCGCGGACCAGCACGATCGGAAAATCATAGCGCAGCGCCGCCAGATCGCGATAGCCGGCGAGCATGGCAGGTTGCAGATCGCTCTTGGCGAGCGCATCGAACGCGCCGCCCGAGATTCGTCCGGTGAGGTGAAAGGCGATGAGCGCCTGAAGTTCTGCTTGCATGTCCGATTTGCCTTGACCGTTTTCGCTTGAACTCACCCGCGTCCTCACGCGCTCGGCCGCGCCTTGGGATCGGCGGCTTGCGGCCAGATCGTGAACTTGTCGAATTCCGCTTCCAGGCCGGCCTTGATGTAGCGCGACGAACGCTGCTGCCCGGCATTGCGCAGCTCTTCGTAACAGGGGATCTCCGGATTGCGGTACAGGATGCCGACCGGGATCGGATCCTGGACGGAAGCGATCTCGCGCGCGCGATTGATATTGGAAGGATCGTGCCGTTCCTGATTCTTGTAGACCTTGGACAGCCCCGGGCTGAGTTGCAGGCCGTCCTCGTGCGTCAGCAGCATGGTCTTGAGCGGATCCTGCATCCACGGCTCGAACATCGACGGCAGCCATTCCGGGCAGCGCTGCAGTATGCGGATGAAGGAAAAGCCCTTGTGCCGGTAGGCCGCTGCAATGATGTCGTAGAGCACTTCGGGAATCCAATCGACCGCCTGGGCGACGAAGGAAACGTTCTGCACGCCGAGCGTCACGGTCAACGGCTGCAGCGCGTCGAGATAGCTGCCGCGCGGCGTGGTGTTGCTCTTGGTGCCGCGCGGCGATGTCGGCGAGGCCTGCTTCTTGGTCAAACCGTAGATCTGATTGTCGTGCAGCATCACCGTCATGTTCATGTTGTAGCGGATGGCGTGGATCCAGTGCGCCGCGCCGATGCTGCAGCAGTCGCCGTCGCCGGTATTGACGAAGATGTTCAGATCCGGCCGCGCCATGCGGATGCCTTCGGCGACCGGCAGCGCGCGGCCATGGATGCCATGGAAGCCATAGGTCTTCATGTAATGCGGAAAGCGGCTGGAGCAGCCGATGCCGGAGACAAACACGGTCTTCTCGGGCCGCAGATCTTCGTCGCGGCACAGCCGCTGCACCGCCGCGAGGATGGCGTTGTCGCCGCAGCCGGTG
>Ga0116111_1001549_pt1 | contig 15693 bp, 14 predicted proteins | sample June2015DPH_8_10_FD_89720 | JGI IMG/M metagenome (GOLD analysis project Ga0116111, IMG submission 89720) | Peatland microbial communities from SPRUCE experiment site at the Marcell Experimental Forest, Minnesota, USA - June2015DPH_8_100 | ecosystem: Environmental > Terrestrial > Soil > Wetlands... | reverse complement strand
TGCAGAGATTGAGGATGGGTATCAGGAAGCCTCAGGGACACTTTTTTTCTGCCGGCTCAACCCGATGATCTCCCCGGTATTCTCCAGGAGGCCGGCAAGATACTTCGTTACCCATTCCTCATCCGCATATTCCCCGAACGGGCGGTATGATCCCTGTACGGTGGAGTCCTCTTTATCAAACCGCAGCAGTCCTATGGGGGATCCCCCCTCCTTTACGTACTGATTCAGTTCTTCAAGCGGGTGCTTTTGCGAACTGAATACAAATTTTGTCTCGCTTTCAAACCCGACAGCAATTGCGACAAGCCAGGCTTTTTTTGCTTCGGCAAGCATCTCATCTACCAGATCGGACGTTTTTCTCATTTCTTACTCAAGTAGGGATTGCAGGTCATCGCATAAAAATTCGTTCATATGAGTGAGAGGAATGAACGATGGGTGGTTGCGGCTTTCCCCCGCGTGAAGGAAGAGGCGACGCATGACCGGGCCTCCGTGCACCGGTCTGCAATCCGATGAAGAGGGTAGTTCTCTCGTCCCAGCGACCGGGGGAAACAGTGGGGGTCAGCCGCTGCTCTTTTGTGGTGATATCCGGCGAAACATATGAGTAAATGGCTGTGGTGGAATCTTCCATCTCGCTTTTGATTACAAAACCGTCGTTGGTCCTTCAGCCGTAACCGAAACTCCTTGCCGAAGACCGGTCATTTTTATACGATTGTGATGCTGGTACTACCATGATTCTCCTCTCAATTTTTTTATTTATCCTGGCCGGCCTGTTCGAAATCGGTGGGGGATACCTCATCTGGATCTGGCTGAGGGAAGGCAAAGGGGTTGAATATGCGGTACTCGGTGCAATCCTGCTCGTGCTGTACGGGGTTATCCCTACATTACAGACTACAAATTTCGGGAGAGTATACGCAGCGTACGGTGGAGTTTTTATTGTGCTTGCACTGCTCTGGGGTTGGCAGATCGATGGCGTGATACCGGACAGGTTTGATATCATCGGCGGTGCAATCGCACTTATCGGTGTATCCGTTATTATGTACTGGCCACGATGATCCGTTCACATTTTTTTAACAGAGCCGGAACCCGGGTTCTGGTACCTTGTTATACGATGAAAAAATGCCAGATTAAAAAATCAATTACATGACCTGACTACTCATTCTGACCATTATTCCCGAAGATTAAACCAACAATTTGTTCATCCCATGCAAGGTTAACAGAACCAAATTTTGGATCTTATGTTTTTGTCCTTTAATTCTAATTAAAGGAAATATGCGATCTTTCCACGTTTTTCTTTTATTTACATATACGGAATAAACTATGGCAGATAGTTCCACCCATGACGTCATGAATGTTTATTGTATTTTAAGGAAAGAGCCAAGCCGGATGAAAGAGCTAGCCGAGGATGAACTTGGAGGACCCCGATCCTGTGCCCCAAGTAGGATCCCAAGTAATGCGGCAATCGATGCACTTCTACGTCATGCGGCCCGCCGGCCCACGGCTTTCTTGACAAGAGCGAGCAGATCCTCATCACTGAATGGTTTGATAATGACCCCGTCTGGTGCAACTTCCCGGATCCGTTCGAGCATGCGTTCCGAGGTATAGGCAGTGACGAAGATCAGGGGAACCGAAAAGCGCTGCCGGATCTTCCGGGCCGTCTCGATTCCATCAAGCGATCCAGCAAGCCCGATATCCATGAGGATGAGATCGGGTTCCGGGGACATTTCAAGCGCCCGGAGCGCCATCTCCCCGGAGTACACCGGGTCGGTAACCCGGTATCCCGCTTTTTCCAGCAACTCGGTCAGGTGCATGGCAATCAGGCCTTCATCTTCCACTACCAGAATGGTTTGCCCGGTCATGCGTAATCCTCTGCATTGTTCAGCCGGAAAATAAACTCAGTGCCTTTGTCTGTCCGGACCTCAATTTCCGCACGGAGCTGGTGGCGAGCAAGGAAGTTCACCAGCTTGAGACCGAGCGATTTTGTTGCCCGGGGATCGAGTCCCGCTGGCAGTCCCCGGCCGTTATCTGCCACTGTGAGCACGTACGTTCCGTCCTTGCGGGAGAGCAAGATCCGGATCGTGCAAGGTTCTCCCCGTATTTCCATGCAGTCAAACCCCGGCGGGAATGCATACTTAAACGAATTGGTCACGAGCTCGTTGATGATCAGGCCGGCCGTGGAAGCCTTGGCGATATCGAGGACTATACCACGGACATGGACCTCAGTTCGGATCGATGGAACCTTCGTATAAGAATCGGCGATCTGGCAGACAAGGGTGTTGAGGTAGACGTCCATGTCCACTTTCGAGAATTTCCCGGTCCGGTACAAGGTCTCATGGATGAGAGCCATGCTCCGGGCCCGGTTTTGGAGATCCTTCCGAAGCGCCTGGCCGGCCTCACTTTCATCATAAGAGCCATCAAGGCTCAGAAGCGAAATGAACGCGGTCAGGTTGTTCTTGACCCGGTGGTGGACTTCGCTGAGAAGAATCTCTTTTTCTGCAAGAGCCTGGTTGAGATCCTGCTCTCTTTTGGAGAGCTCTTCGATATTCTGGCGGAGTTCTTCTTGGGTTGATCTGATCTCTTCATATGCCACATTGAGCTCGTCATGCTTGCGCTTGAGCTCATCTTCGGCCCGCTTACGATCGGTGATATCTACATGGATCCAGAGACGGCCGTAGTTTTTTTCGCCAAGGCGTATAGGAATGAAATCCCGCAGGAAAGTTCGTTCGCCGCACATTCCAACATCTTCGCCTTCTACCGGTTGCGCAAGACTGACTATTTCCTTGATACGGATCACAGCGGTGTCCGGATCTAAATAGGAACACCGGATTTTTTCAATCATTTCGTTTGCAGTCAGGTTCGACAGATCAGCGGGAGAATCTTTGAAACCGAAAATGTCACAGAAGGCGTGGTTTGCAAATTCTATACGACCTTCATCAGTAACCAGCAGGATCCCATAAGGCATATCCGAAAGGATCCGGTAAAACCGCTGCAAGGTTGTTTGCAGTTCTTCTTCCATCCTCTTACGCTCGGTAATATCGCTGAAGCAGATGGCGACCTTCCGGCTCTCCTTCCCACCCACCCGGAAGGCACGAACCTCATACCACCGGTTCAATGCCCGGGCTTCATTCTCAAAATGCTCCGGTTTGCCGGTCAACGCGATCTTTCCGTAAATTTCAAACCAATGCTCCTCATGATCGGGAGCCATCTCGCGCATCAGTTTCCCCTGTGCATCGTGTAACCCGGTCTGGGCTTCAAACGCCGGATTGATTTCAAGGAAGCGATAATCGACGGGTCTGTCTGCCTCGTCAAAAACCACCTCAATGATGCAAAATCCTTCGATGAGCCCGTCGAACAAGGTCCGGTACCGCTCCTCGCTGTCATGCAGCGTCTTATCAGCCTTGGTGAGTTCGTCGATATTCTGCGTTAGTTCTTCCTGCGTAGCAGTGAGTTCCTCGTTGGCGGAGGCGAGTTCCTCGTTCATCGCATCGAGATCGTTGTTCTTCCGGATCAGTTCCTGCTCGATCCGGTTCCGTTCGTCTGCGTACCTGATCGAGCGTACGAGCCCGGACCTGGTGATCTGCCCTTTTACGAGGTAATCCTGCGCCCCTTCCCGGAGGGCGAGCATCCCGGCCTCATCGTCGTCGAACCCGGTGATGACCACAATGGGCAGGGATGGGAAACTAGACCGGACAGTCCGGAGTGTATCGATCCCCTGGCTGTCCGGCAGCCCGAGATCGAGGAGGACGAAGTCGATATCCCCACGGGAAAGAAGCGTCCTTGCGGCTGCAAGGGTTCCCGCATTCAGAAGTCCGTCAGAAGAAACCTGCAGGTCCAGGAGGAGCTCGCGGATGAGTTCCACGTCGGCAGGATTGTCTTCTATAGCGAGGATTTTCATGAGTCTGACGTTTCAGGGAGTTGGCGGGAGGGTTACGATGGAGAACCAGAAATTTTCGATGGATTTCACGATATGGATGAATTCCTCGAACTTCACCGGTTTCCTGATGTAGCAGTTTGCATTGAGTTTGTACGATTCGATGATGTCCCGCTCATCCTGCGAGACGGTCATGATGACGACCGGGATGAGTTTGAGGGAGAGATCGGTCTTGACCTCTGCGAGCACCTCACGGCCGTTCTTCTTCGGGAGGTTGAGATCGAGGAGAATGAGATCCGGTCGCGGTGCCGAGGCGTAGGTGCCGGAGCGCCTGAGGAAAGCCATCGCTGCTTCGCCATCAGTAACGATGTTCAGGTTATTTTTCAGCTTGCTGTCCATCAGCGCCTCCTGTGTCAATGCGACGTCGGCAGGGCTGTCCTCGACCAGTAGAATTTCTACCGGGCGCGGTAAATCCGATTGTAATGGTGATCCGTTCATGGTTTTTCCTCTTTTCCGATTGGCAGGGTGAAGGAGAAGATCGATCCCTTACCCGGTTCTGACCGGACGGCGATCTCTCCTCCGTGTCGTTCGACAATTCTCTTGCAGATGGCAAGGCCGATGCCGGTACCCTCGTATTCGCCTTTTGCGTGCAGGCGCTGGAAGATCCTGAAGATTCGTTCGGAGTACTGCGGGTCGATACCAATACCGTTGTCAGTCACAGAGAAGGCCCAATAATCGCCTGATTTGTGGACCGATACGCTGATCTCCGGCGTAACGCCCGGCTTCTGGAACTTGAGGGCATTTCCAATAAGGTTCTGGAAGAGCTGGGTGATTTGAATTCCATCGGCGTAGATTCCTGGAAGGGTGTCAGTCTTGATGACTGCATTTTTCTCCTGTATCGAAACATGAAGGTTGAGAAGTGCACGTTTGAGGGACTTGTTCATGTCGATGAACTCGAACTCGTGAGCCTTCGTCTGCACCCGGGAGTACGCGAGCAGGTCGTGGATGACCTGGTTCATCTGCTTGGTTCCGTCGATGATAAAGTTGATGTATTTATCAGCCCGATCATCAAGCTGGCCTTTGTAACGCTTTTCCAAAAGTTCGGTGAAACCAGAGATTGCCCTGAGTGGTTCCTGCAGATCGTGGGAGGCGACATAAGCGAATTGCTGGAGTTCGAGATTCGACCGCGCTAGTTCTTCGCTCTTCTTCCTCAGTTCCTCAGCGGTTGCCTTGCGTTCCGTGATTTCCTTTTCGAGGCTGTCATTAGCTTCCTGCAGCTTGATGGTCCGCTCCCTGACCCGGTCTTCCAACTCGTTGTATGCTCTCATCAGGGCGTCTTCAGCACGTTTCCGCTCGGTGATGTCGCGGGCCGCAGCGAAGACCCCGGTGACGTTCCCGTGGTCGTCTTTGTAAACCGTTGCGTTATACAGGACGGGGGTTATCCTTCCGTGACGGTGCCGGATTTCGAGGCCATAATCCGTTACCGAACCGTCCCGGAACACGGTCTCGTACCCTGCTTTTGCCTTGTCCGGTTCGGTGAAGTACTTCGAAAAATCAGTGCCGATAAGATCTTCACGGTCGAACCCGGTCACCTTGATGGTCGCTTGATTCACGTCGCTGATCGTTCCATCAGGGTTGATGGTGACGAGCGGGTCGAGGCTCGCTTCGAGGAGGCTCCGGTTATACGCACCTGCCCTCCTGATTATTTCTTCAGCTTTCTTCCTCTCAGTGATGTCACGGGCCGCAGCGAAAACCCCGGCGATGTTACCGGCATCGTCCCTGAAGACTGAGGCGTTATAGAGGACCGGGGTAATCCGACCGTTCCTGTGCCGGATCTGGAGTTCATAGTCGGTGACAAAACCGTCCCGGAAAACTTTTTTATAACCCGCCCTGGCCTTCGAAGGTTCGGTAAAGTACTTCGAAAAATCAGTGCCGATGAGCTCTTCACGGCTGAACCCGGTCACGTCGACGGTCGCTGCGTTCACATCGCTGATAGTACCGTCAGGGCTGATAGTGACGAGCGGGTCAAGACTGGCCTCGATGAGGCTCCGGTTATACGCACCAGCCCGCTTGACCGCTTCATCCGCCTTCTTCCGCTCGGTGATGTCGCGGGCGGCGGCAAAGACCCCGACGACATTCCCGGCATCGTCCCTGAAGATTGATGCATTGTAGAGGACCGGGGTAACCGTTCCGTTCCGGTGCCGGATCTGGAGTTCATAGTCGGTGACAGACCCGTCTCGGAATACCGTTTCGTACCCTGCTTTTGCTTTCTCTGGTTCGGTGAAATAATTCGAGAAGTCGGTACCGATGAGTTCTCCCCGGGTGAAACCGGTGATCCGGACGGCTGCTTTATTCACATCCCTGATAGTGCCGTCAGGGCTGATAGTGACGAGCGGGTCAAGACTGGCCTCGATGAGGCTCCGGTTGTACGCGCTCGCCATCATGAACTCGCTGTCGGAGTCTGGCCGGGTACCAGGATTTTTTGTATTTTCCGCTGAAGAGTGTGATCTTTTCCGCATTTACAGCCTGATCCCGAACGCGGGAGTTTTTATTTTATATAGGGGGATGGTAGTTAAAATGTGCATTCGTCTTGATAAGTAAAGAGTTAATTAAAAGAAAATAAACGTACCTGTTTAGGTAACGACAATTTTTAATCTGAAATAATACACAATCAACGGTGAAAAACTATAAAATCATTTACCTACTTGGCCTTCTAAAAATTACGTAGATAATTTTTAGGAACAATTCTTGGAACAATACCAGCCATCCCAAAAATTGAGAGTTTCAGTGAAAATGTAATACTATAAAATAAAATAATTTCAAAATATATTATTTATGGTTAAATAAGTAAAATAACGATCAATACTACGAAAAATGATACTTACTACTGAGGAATTGATGATTATTTCTATTGATGGAGCAACGTCAGAAGTAAGATTGTTCGCCTTAAAAAAAGCCTTTACGGGAGTCCTATCTTTCGTAGTGTATCAATGATTCACTATGTTGGGAATTATTCCTGGTATCTGATCATCCATTTTTTCCTGTCGTATATTTTGAAAAAAGATGGTGGTTACAATGACACTCTCCCCTTTTTTACCCGATCCGGTACCTGCCCCCGGGGATGACGATCTCGAACCGGGCCTCCCTGCCCGGGACACCGTACCTCCGTTTCAGCATCCGGTACAGGCAGGATCAGAGACAGCCGTATCCGGGCAGGAGGACAGGAGATGACCCTCTGACCGGAAATCCGGTGAAGATACCTCCGGCCTTACCCGGTCCTTTTGGCCAGGTCTTCCATCAGCTCAACCTGGATCTTCTGGATCTCCAGGAGCCGCTCCCCCTGGTTGATGAGGAGGTGATCGATCTTTTTGTGCAGCTGGTGGATCTCCATCTCGGCATTGAGGTTCACCTGGTAATCGTGCTCGGCATTCATCCGGTCCCGTTCCTCCTGCCGGTTCTGGCTCATGATAATGACGGGGGCCTGGATAGCGGCAAGGGCCGAGAGGACGAGGTTGAGGAGGATGAACGGGTACGGGTCGAACGGCCTCAACACGAGGACGATGGTGTTTATCGCAATCCACACGAGAAAGACACCAGTGAATATGGTGATGAAGGTCCAGCTCCCGGCGAAATCTGCAAGCCGGTCGGAGACACGATCCCCGAAGCTCAGCTGCCGGTCAAATTCGATATTGACATTTTTTGCCGTGAGCTCGTGGTCTTTCACGCTCCGTTCGATCGTCTCTTCCAGCGAGGAGAGCTCGTCTTTCTCCCTCTCCAGGATCTCCCTGATATATTGTGCCCTGAAGCGGTTCAGGTCGGTGCTGCAGATGCAGCCTTCCCGCGACCACGCGGGATATTCTCTCCGGATTACGCCGGCGATCGATTCGGGGATCGATCCCGCGGGCACGACCTCGTTCCGTCTCTTCTGTTCCCGGCACACCTGGCAGGGAACGGTCTCCTGATCAGCCATCCCGTTTCCTCTAACAACGATCAATGGATCTCCGATCATAAATAAGGAAAGGGAACGTCCGGGAGCACCGGGGCGTGCCGGGGGTGGGGTCCCTGCCCGGGTTGCAGGCCGGGATAAGGCTGCACACGGAGCGTAACCTGGGTGGGTTACAAGGGGGAAACCGGGACGGGCAACGAGCGTTTCGGGGAGATTATCGGTAAGAGAGACAGGGAAATCAGTTATTTTCGAATAGTTATTCAACTATCAATCCCCACCTCTTATATTCCCGATGTGTTCGATGTATTCCGTCCTTTACGTAGATGACGAAGAACTGCTTCTGGATCTGTGCAGGACCTATCTTGAAGAGAGCGGGGATTTTACGATCGGAACCACGAATTCAGCACCCGATGCGCTGGAAAAGATACGGAACAACTCCTATGATGCCATCGTGTCCGATTACCAGATGGCAGAGATGGACGGTATAGCGTTCTTAAAAGAAGTCCGGTCGCGGTTCGGGGACATCCCGTTCATTCTCTTCACGGGAAAGGGGCGCGAGGAGATCGTGATCGAAGCGATCGACAACGGGGCCGACTTCTATCTCCAGAAGGGCGGTGATCCCAGCGCTCAGTTCGCCGAACTTGCCCATAAGATCAGAAAAGCGGTCGAGCGGAGGAAGGCGATAAAAGAGCTGCAGGACAACGAATCCCAGCTCAGGCTCCTCAAGGCTTCGGTGGACTGGGCCTCCGACCAGGTCTTCTGGCTGGATTCTGAAGGAAAGATCCTGTACGTGAACGATTCGGCATGCCGGAACGCAGGGTACTCGCGGGACGAGTTCCTTGCCATGACGGTCTTTGACCTCGACCCGGATTTCACTCCAGAAATGCTGGCAAGATCCAGGATGATCCTCAAAGAGAGAAAAACGAACATTTTCATGACACGGCACCGACACAAGGACGGAACGATCGTCGATGTGGAAATAATGGCCAACCATGTCTCAAAGGATGGCAAAGATTACAGTTTCGCATTCGCCCGCGACATTACCCGTAGAAAACAGATGGAAGATTCGCTGCGGGAGAGCGAGGAGCGGTACCGCCGGCTTATCACCCAATCCTTCGACGCGGTCGTCGTTCACCAGGAAAGGTCGGTGGTTTTTGCCAACGATGCCGCCGCAAGACTGGTGAAAGCAAAGAGCCCTGCGGAGATGGTCGGACGAGCTACCCTTGATTTCGTTGATCCGGCATTTTTCACTCTTGTGAGCGAACGGATCGGGACGATGTCGGCAGACCCGGGAGCAGCGGTCCCCCTGGTCGAGGAACGGTTCCGCTGCCTTGACGGGACAGCGGTCGACGTGGAAGTGATCGCGACCAGCACGATGTTCCAGGGAAGACCGGCTATCCAGGTGGTGGCCCGCGATATTTCCGGGCGGAAGAGGACCGAGGAGGCGCTGCGGTCTGCAAACAGGCAACTTAATCTCCTGAACAGCATCACCCGCCACGATATCCTCAACAAGGTGATGGTAATTTCAGGTTACCTCGAGCTCGTACAACAGGAGCCGCTCGATCCGAAGATGAAGGAGATAATCGGAATCCTGGAATCCAATACACGGTCGATCGGCGAGCATATTGAGTTTACCAGGATCTACCAGGATCTCGGCTCCACCGAACCCCGGTGGCAGGATCTCACCCGGGTCCTCCCCTGCTCCCGCGTCCCCCGTGAAATAACCCTGCAGGCAGATGTCGACGGGCTTCAGGTGTATGCAGATCCGATCCTTGAGAAGATCTTTTTCAATCTCCTCGACAATACGCTGCGGCATGGGAAAGATGCAACAACGATCCGGGTCTCGGCCCGCGAATCTCCTGACGGGCTGACCATCCTGTGGGAAGATGACGGGAACGGTATTCCGGCACAGGAGAAAGAGGAGATATTCCGGCAGGGATACGGCAAAAATACCGGCCTTGGCCTTTTCCTGGCCCGGGAAATTCTTTCCATGACCGGGATCACCATCTGCGAAACTGGTGAACCGGGCCGGGGTGCACGGTTCGAGATGCGGGTCCCGAAAGGCAGATACCAGGTTTCAACCGGTAAAATGCGAACGAATGAGGATGCACAGGAGAAAAATCCTGTGGTATCTGATAATTTCTCCTGAACCAGAACATTACCTCTGCTGACGATACGATACCGGGCAGGTCTTCTGCCATTCTCTCAGGCGGATACCGTACACCATCCGGACAACCCCGTAGAGGATAAGAAACGTCCCGACGGTCAGGGTGAAGATATACAGGCTGTTCTCCGGTACAACCACAAAATAAGCCCCGAGCATGACGGCAAAGAACGAAGAGAACGCAACAATGTTCCTGACAAAGAAATCGAACATGATGGTAGCCGCGGCAAGGATCATCAGGCAGCCGAAGACAATGAGACAGATACCGATGAGGACACCGGCGGTCACGATGATCCATTGCGGGTGCATCAGGGCAACAAGAGCGAGGAGAATCCCCACCATGCCAATGCCGGCAATCACCCACTTTGACATTCCTCTGCCCTCCATGAACAACCCTTCGGCAATGAGAGTGCCGGCGAGGACAAGGATGACGACTACGGTGAACGTGACGATGAGGCCGATGGCATGACGGGGAAAGAGAAACGCTGCAACCCCGATCAGAAGCGCGAGGAGACCCGAGGCCGTAATCGAGCCCCATTTCAGATCACAGTACTCATACATACAGGATCCTCCTCTTCTTTCCGGGATATTAATGACTGCCCTTTCTTCGGGCTGACCGGAAATCCGGTGGATCGTCCCCGGAGTCCGGGCCGGTCCACGACAGTCGTTGCCCCGGTGGCCGGATCCTCCTCCACCATAGATAGACATATGATGCCACGAAGCAATGGTAGCCCATCACGACATGGTGATGAAATGCTCCCGGATCAGCTCGGCCGGGCTGATTGACGTTCTCACGAACCGGGCACGGTCCCCGGAGGGCGTAATCTCCGGCGGTTGATGCACGGTACAAGGCCCGTTCGTGGATCCGGAGTATCCGGACCCCCGGCCCGCGATGCACGCGGGACAAGGGTATGAACGACTTTGCCGGAATATGAACAACAGGAATAAAAAGGGAATGAAATGTCACAACAACTGGGCGGACAGCCTATTATAATTCTGAGGCAGGGGACGACACGGAACCGCGGGCAGGAAGCCCAGAACAGCAACATTGCCGCTGCGAAGGCGGTGGCAAACGCAGTCCGTTCGACCCTCGGGCCAAAAGGCATGGACAAGATGCTCATCGACGGGATGGGGGATATCGTCATCACTAATGACGGCGCCACCATCCTCAAGCAGATGGACATCGAGCATCCCGCAGCCAAGATGATGGTCGAGATCGCCAAGACCCAGGACGACGAAGTAGGCGACGGGACCACATCGGCAGTCGTCATTGCAGGAGAACTCCTGACGAAGGCGGAAAGCCTGCTCAGCCGGAAGGTCCACCCGACCGTTATTGCCGAAGGATACCAGCAGGCCGCGGCAAAAGCCCTGGAGATCCTTTCGGCCATTGCCATCAGCGTGAAACCGACCGACGGTGCCATGCTGACCCACGTTGCGGAGACGGCGATCAGCGGCAAGGGTGCAGAGGCGTACAAGGGCCTGCTCTGCGGTATTGTCGTCCGTGCGGTCATGATGGTGGCCGATCCTGACGGGACGGTGGATATCGGGCACGTGAACGTACAGAAGAAAGTCGGCGGAAAAGTGGAGGATACCGAGATCATCGAAGGCATGGTCATCGACAAGGAACGGGCACACCCGGGGATGCCCCGGGTCGTGAAGAATGCAAAAGTCCTCCTCCTGAACGCGGCGCTCGAGTACAAAAAGACGGAGGTCAACGCGAAGATCAACATCTCCCGCCCCGACCAGGTGCAGGCATTCGTCGACGAGGACGAGCAGATGGTCCACACCATGGCAGACAAGATCGCAGCCAGCGGTGCAACCGTCGTGTTCTGCCAGAAGGGCATCGACGACACTGCCCAGCACTACCTCGCAAAAGCCGGCATCTTTGCCGCCCGCAGGGTCAAGAAGAGCGATATCGAGAACCTTGCGCGGGCTACCGGTGCAGCGGTCGTCAACAGCATCGACGCCATCACCCCCGGCGACCTCGGGACTGCCGGCCTCGTTGAGGAGAAGAAGCTCTCCGGCCAGGAGATGATCTATGTCTCGGGGTGCAAAAACCCCAAGGCGGTCTCGATCATCATCCGGGGCGGTTCGGAGCACGTGATCGACGAACTCGAACGCGGCATGCATGATGCGCTGATGGTGGTCAGCGACGTAATCAGGGACAAAAAAATTGTAGCCGGGGGCGGGGCTCCCGAGACCGAGCTCTCGCTCCAGCTGCGGAGCTATGCGTCAACGGTCGGGGGGCGTAACCAGCTCGCGATCGAGGCGTTTGCGTCGGCGCTCGAGATCATCCCGCGTTCCATTGCCGAGAATGCCGGGCTCGATCCCATCGATATGATCGTGGCGATCCGGGCTGCGCATGAAGCCGGCCACAGGACATTCGGGCTCGATGTCTACGAGGGAAAACCGGTCGACATGCTCAAGGCGGGCATCGTCGAACCCCTGCGGGTGAAGACGCAGGCGATCATGAGCGCTGCCGAGGCTGCGGTCATGATCCTTCGCATCGACGATGTCATCGCATCGTCAAAGGCTGCAGGGCCTGCCGGTGGGATGCCGCCGGGAGGGATGGGCGGGATGCCACCGGGAATGGGTGACTATTGATCCGGGGGAATTCCATTCCCGTCCTTTTTTACCAGACCCGCCTTTTCTTTCTCGAAGATATTCAGTATCGTAATGGCCGGAGTGCGGAGAAGAAGAGATGTCGGGATTATGTAATCTGCTTTTTTATTTTCCTGATGAGAGCATTTCCTTCCCGTGGTGAAATAAGCCGGACCCGGTACTTTTCGGCGAGATCCTTCCCAACTTCCGCAATGAGTCTCTGATCGAACGTGACGAAATAATTTGTCCTGACGGATATTGCGGTTGTCAGGAGAATTGCATCCTGTGTTTTTACCCGTTTGTATCTGAAGATAAGTGATGCAACGATCTCAGAAAAATTATCCCCTTTTTCTTCTGGTTCATCGGAAAGAGGAATGATCGTTCCGTTATCAAACAATACATCGAACTTGTTCTCGATCTCTTCGTACACGGTTTCCATGGAATCTTCAGGAAGATCGAGAGAGTTCTTCTCTTCATTCCATCGGGAAAGCGGGGTACCGTTCCTGAATAACAGGATGCAGCGGATCTCATCGCGGACCGCAGAGTATACCTCATTCATCGCGAGGTATGAGAAATAAAATTCATCTGGCAACCCCTTTGATTTCAGATCGATAATACTCTGGATAAAATCGATGGAGGGTTTATGCCGGTTCAGGTAGATGTCGCGAAAATCGGAGGGAATTCCATATTTCCTGACGAGGAGATCAAGGACCCCGGAGTCTATTATGAGCCAGGGTACAAGGGTATTGGTGTCGATACACCACCGGCTGCCGGAGTACGCCAAACCTATCTCCTTGCTTTCTTCTTCGGACTCCACAGGCCCTTGATCTGCCCTGCTTCGCCGTTGACACTCGAGCGCTGGCGCAGCTCATAATATTTTCCGGTGACAGGATTGTGGATTCGTTTGGTTGGCATAGGGATCTAACATAACATATCTCGTGTACGATATTAGTTTTTTGCCTGCTGACGGGAGAATCGTTCTGAGTTATGCCGGAAGATTTTGCGAGTGTTGGCAATGAGAATGTTTTCCGGGCCGGAAATATTTTCCGGAAATTTTTCCGCTCTGAAAATTTTTGGATGAAAATTTTCAGAGCGGAAAAATTTTCATAAACGATCGAATGTCATGAAAAATTTTGGGGAAGGGGGCCGCAGCTCACCTTACGCGCTTCTTCAGCTTGGCAAAATTTATCGTATTCTCGTCACGCCTCTCGGCGCATCCCATCCCTCCCGGTCCTTCTTTCCGGTTTTTCATTCGCGGGGATCCCCGGCCTGGGCTATTTCCTCGGTTTTTTCAGCCGTCCCCGGATGTAGAGGATCTTCCCGACCTCGTCCCTCGGCTGCCGTTCGTCGACCTCGAAGAGGTCCAGCGACCGGATGAGGTCGAAGAGTTTCTTAAACCCATAGTTCCGCGAGTCAAATTCCGGGCTCTTCTTCTGGATGTTCTGCCCGACCAGCCCAAGCTCCGCCCAGCCATCCTCGTCCGATGAATCTTCGACACTGTTCTTCAGAAGTTTCAGGAACCCCTGGTCCTTCTTCACGTCCTTGAATACGGAAGTATCCTGGTAGACCGGGATGGCCGTCTCTACCGATTCCGTGGGCCGCAGGATCTCCGTGTAGATGAACTTGTCGCACGCGTCCACGAAGGCCTTGGGAGTCTTCTTCTCCCCGAACCCGTAGACCATCAGGCCGGACTCCCGGATCCTTGAAGCCAGGCGGGTGAAGTCGCTGTCGCTCGATACCAGGCAGAAGCCGTCCAGGTTTCCCGCGTGGAGCAGGTCCATCGCGTCGATGATCAGCGCACTGTCCGTCGCATTTTTCCTGGTCGTGTAGCTGAACTGCTGGATGGGGATGATGGAATTCGAGAGGAGGACCTCTTTCCAGGGCAGGAGCTGGGACGTGGTCCAGTTGCCGTAGATCCTCTTCACGGACGCCACGCCGTACTTGGCAACCTCGTCCAGCAGGTTCTTGATGATGCTTGCCTGGGCGTTGTCCGCGTCAATCAGTACTGCCAGTTTCTTCTGCCGCTCGATCGGGTGTGACTGATACTCCATTGATCCAAGATTCGTTTCAGAGGATTTAATGTTGAGTATTGGTCTGGCCGCACTGCCTGGTTCCCGGAAACATCCGGATAATTGCATATGCCAAACGCATCAGTCTCTGGAGGGATCGCTCCGGGTGTGCACCGGGCAGGTCATGTCCCGTCAGCCTTGCTCCTTCACGAATCCAGGGACCCCGGAGTGGCCGCGGTCCGGTTCATCCGCTCCGCAGCTATGATGAGCAGGATAAAAAAAACTGTCACGTGTCTGACCGGGGGAGAGAACCATTCAATCCGGATCACCCCTCCCCAGACCCCTTCAGCCGGTATCATCGTTCCGGCCAGGGGCCGGCACGTCCTCAAAATGCCGCCGGAAGAAGTCCGTCATCTGACCGGGGGGAATTTCCCGGAGGGTGGCAGGGGAACCGGATACGAGCGAGCCGGTGACCGTAAAGTACCGTCCCTTCATGTAGAGTTCTACGGATCCTTTCTTCCTGCCTTTCAGTACGAACCGGGAACGCCCGATCACATGCACCCCGTGACCGGACGGGCTCCACTCGGTATAGGAACCAAGGGACAGTGCTTCCTGTACCATCGCATCGTCTGCATGATCGAAATCGATACCGAATATTCCTTCCCCGAGAACAAAACCGATCCCGTCAAAACCACCGGATTCAAGGGTATTTTTTGCCTGCCCGAACGTGCCCCATGTTGAGCGGACATTGACGAGGGCGTGGCGTTTCTTCCCCGGTGCCGGAACATACGGGGGCTTGGTCATCGTACCGTTCCGCTCTTCGTACTGCCATACAACCCAGCGGTCCAGCCCGGCAAGCTCGGCCGGGATGTTCCCGGACATGACGTTCATTGCCGGAGACCTCCCTGCCGGTACCATCCGGCAAGTACCCGGTTCATGGAATACCTGCCAGTTCTGCAAGAACTTCCCGGTCATCCAGGTCATACCACTCTTCGTATGCCTCGGCAACAGCGAACATGCGGCTGCTCCGGATGTTCAGGCAGACCAGGCAATCCACCTGCCGGGAGACCATCTCGGCGGATGACGCGGATGCCGTGGGAACGGCGAC
>Ga0116111_1001548_pt1 | contig 15695 bp, 8 predicted proteins | sample June2015DPH_8_10_FD_89720 | JGI IMG/M metagenome (GOLD analysis project Ga0116111, IMG submission 89720) | Peatland microbial communities from SPRUCE experiment site at the Marcell Experimental Forest, Minnesota, USA - June2015DPH_8_100 | ecosystem: Environmental > Terrestrial > Soil > Wetlands >... | reverse complement strand
GGGATAGCCACCTGGCTCCCGACCCTGTTGATGGGCAAGTGACGGAGGAACGCGCTATGGCTCGGGGGCTCACGATTCAAAAGAAACAATCTATCCGGGATAGCTGCGTCACGTGACGGACGGCAGACTGCGGCAGGGGGAGAAAACCAAAGGGGGGGTAATGATGGAGCGCAGATGGCACAAAGTGTGGCCCGTATGGGTCCCAAAAACTCTTGAAGTGGAGAAGCCTACGTCGGAATATGTGCGGGAATGGGGGAAATATACGCCTGATCGAGCCGCCTTAACGTTTTATGGCAGGGACATCACGTATGCGGAGCTCAACAGGATGATCGACAGACTGGCATGGGGTCTCGTGGAATTGGGAGTCGAGAAGGGTGATCGCGTCGCTATCCACGCGGAGAATTGCCCGCAGTTCGTGATAAGTTATTTTGCCGCCCAGAGAGCCGGGGGAGTAGCGGTGGCCGTCAATCCCATGTTTAAGTGCCTGGAGCTTGAGCACGAGATCAATGACGCGGGAGCGGAAACGTACATCGGCCTTGACACCCTCTACCCGGAAATGGAAAAGGTGAGGAGCCGCACGCCGCTGAAGAGAGTGATCCTCACCTCCATGAGCGATTTCCTTCCCGCCGACCCGACTTTGCCGCTGCCGGATGGGGCAGGGGAAAAGCACCATGCATTCCCGGACACAATCGCGTTCATGGAGCTGATGGAGAGGTCCCGGGACGACGCGCTCTGCAAGGTAAGCGATCTGAAAACAGAGCTGGCGGTTCTCCAGTATACCGGCGGCACCACGGGCATTCCCAAGGGGGCTATGATCAGCCATTATGCACTGGCCGCTGCGGCTCTTGGATTGATGCACTGGTACCATCACAGAGAGGATGATGTTCACCTGGGTGTGACGCCCTTCTTCCATGTCATGGGGCAGCTAGCGTTGATGTGTACTCCTCTGGTGTCAGGCGGGCGGGTTATTATTCTTCCACGTTTCGTTCCGGACGTGGTTGCTCGCACAATTACACAGTATCGTTGTACATTTTGGGTAGCCGCAACAACTATGGTGATTGCCCTATTGGGTCTTCCCAACATCACGGATTACGACTTCACCTCTTTTCGGTGTCTCTGGAGCGGGGGCGCCCCTATCTCCGTCGAGCTTCAGAAGAAATTGAGCGAGCTGGCGCCGAAGGCGGCCATCGGCGAAGGCTACGGGCTCTCGGAGACTATCATTCAGGGTGGCGCCTGCACTCCATTGCATCGATACAGGCCCGGCTTTCTAGGCATACCGCAGATCGACGTGGACATCAAGATTGTCGATCAGGAGACTGAAACAAGAGAGCTGGGCCCTCACGAGGAGGGAGAGATAGCCATCAAATCGGCGGCCATGATGCTTGGCTATTGGAACAAGCCGGAGGAGACAAAACAGGTGCTCCGGGACGGCTGGCTCTATACCGGAGATACGGGGCTCATGGATGAGGACGGCTACGTTAAATTCTTAGGCAGGACAAGGGAGATGATCAAGTGCTCGGGCTTCAGCGTATTTCCCGCCGAAGTGGAAGATCTGCTCTACAGATATCCGGCAGTGAGAGAGGCGGCGGTGATAGGAGTGAGCGACGACTACAGGGGCGAGACGCCCAAGGCGTTTATTGTGCTGAAAGATGGGTATACGGGTAAAGTCACGGAAAAAGAGGTGCTCGATTGGTGCAAGGAGAACATGGCGGCTTACAAGCGACCTCGCTTCATTGAGTTCACGGAGGACCTGCCGAAAAGCAGCGCCGGCAAAGTGTTGAGGCGGCTCCTTGTCGAGAGGGAGAAACGCACGCGTGCGGGTGCAGGTGCGTAGTGGAACGTTTCCAAAAGAAGCTGCGAAGCTTTACAAAACCTGAAAAGAGGGGTGGAATTATGAAGAGGTATGGACGTGCATGTTTCGTGTGGGTGTTAACGGCGCTTTGTATCCTTGTCTTCATCCGTCCGGCTCAGTCGGAAGAGAAAACAGTTCGGCTCAAGTTCTCGACCTTTTCGCCCCCTATGAGCCGCCTGGCCGGCCTCGCCGAACAGTGGTGCAAGGAGGTGGAAAAGCGGGGTAATGGAAAGATCAAGGTCGCCTTTTTCCCCGGCGGCACCCTGGTGCCGGCCAATCAGTCGTACGAGGGCGCCGTAAGAGGTATCACCGATATCTCTTTCACCTCCCAGCAGTGGACGGCCGGACGGTTCCCCCTGACCGAGGGTGTGGCCCTTCCGATCGGCATCAAGAGCTCGACCCAGGGGACAAAGCTCATCAATGCCTGGTACAAAAAGTTCAAGCCCAAAGAATATGACGATGTGAAAGTCCTCTACATGTTCACTTCGGGTCCCAGTCATTTCATGACCCTTAAACAATTGACTTCCATAAACCAGCTCAAGGGCTTGAAAATAAGGGCTGCCGGCGAAACGAGCAAGATAGTTATTGCAATGGGCGCCGTCCCCGTTTCAGTACCCATATCCGACGCCTACGAAGCATTCCAGAGAGGTGTCTGCGAAGGCGTGCTGTTGGCTGCCGAGACCTTAAAGTCTTTTCGGTGGGGAGACCTGTTGAGGGGGCTTCAGTCGAATGACGGGATCGGAAGCGTATCCACCTTGTTAGTCGTCATGAACACACAGAAGTGGAACTCCCTACCCCCTGATGTGCAAAAGATTATCGAGCAGGTGAGCGAGGAGTGGGCGGAAAAAACCGGACCCGTCTGGGACGATATCGATAGGGAGTCAATAGAATTCGCGCGGTCTCAAGGCCTGAAAACCGTGGTTATCTCGAAGGAAGAGGTGTCGGCTACCGTCCAGAAGATGAAGCCTCTTCTTGACGCGTATGTGGCGAAAATGAAGACGCTGGGGCTGCCCGGAGAACAATCGTTGAAATTCTGCACAGACTTTCTCAGGGCCAATCCATAATCACCCAAAGACCTCTCGCTGCGATACACGGTCCCGGGCACAACCGGGACCGTGTATCCCGGGTTAATTTCGCGCCTTTCGCCTGTCTCATCGGCGCCGCGAGTCCTCACATACAGCACGGTATGCTCCGGCTCGCGACCCCTCGATCACGACGAAATCCATCGAAATTTCCTCCGGCCGGGGAAACGACCTACTCACTTCACCTACTAATGCAGTATTTAGGAATAATGAAGTGCTTCAAGGTTACCGCCTGAAAGGCGGAGGGCAACTCTTCAAGCCGATGGATCAAGGCGACTTCCAAAGGCTATATCCATCGTTCAATCACTTCTTTGTGTTTAGGAAAACGGTTCAGAAGGACTCCTCGGATGTCGAAGGGTCCCCGTTGGACATGGTCTATGAATTCCTTTGTCGCTAGACCTAAACGTCTCGTGCAGCCATCGGCCACCGTGGTTGAGTCCACCGAACATCCGGACGCGATTGCTTTTACCGCGTCCCTATACTTAGAGCCTTCCCAAACAGGTTTTTGCGTCCGAAGAGCATAAGCAAGAGACATTCGACCTACAAATGTTTCGCAGGCCTGCTTATCTTTCTCTCGAAAGTATGTGAGGAGCAGAGCATATGTTCCGTCTCCGGAGACTCTGCTCTTCTGATCAATTACTGCACCTCCTGCATAAGGCCAGTCGGGCATTTTGCCAGAATCTGCATGACTCCTGATTAGTTGAAACATATTGACATCGTTTCCAAAAAAAATGAGCTCGGCAGCTTCGGCAAGCCCTTCTTTCATCGATGCCCACAAAGGACAACATGGAGGTTTTTTGCAACCGTTCTGATACTCTTCTCCTGTGGTCCTCAACTGTCGGGGATTTCGCGTAAAATCGGGAGGCGGCCGATACTGCACACCGCTACAGCCGTTGGAAGCATTAATGCCTTCAAAAGTAACGGCATGAGCATGCTCATGCAAGACAGTCGCAAGAATGCAGTCCTCAAGAGAATGTGTGGAATCAACCCGATCTCTTATTCTATTAACGAAAATAACGACGACCCCAAGCTTGGAGGGACGAAAGAAAATAGGAAATCTTGCCCTATCCAGCCATCGCGACAGATCGGAGATACGGTCGCAATTCCTATGATAGTAGCGCCCGTAAAGGTCAATGCTCATCAGTTCGGTCGTAGATTGCATATTATCCTCCCGCTCGACAGCGGGAACCGCTTCATCGACAATCCAGGTCGGTACCGGGTAGTACCTAAGACCGGTAAGGTTTTCAAGAAACGGCACGGCTCGTTTGACCGCATCACGGACAATGTCCACAACGTTGTCGGATACGGGCACTAATGGAAAGACAGTTGCAGAAAAGTCCATGGACCGATAAGGCATTTTGCGTACCTCCTTGGGCACTTCTTATTCGCAACGTCTGTCTCTAATGCTCAGTTTCCAAAGAAATTCCTCAAAACACGGTGAACCGTGCTCACCGAGACGCTTAATCGTTACTTCATACCCTTCAAATTCGAGGTCATATTTAATGCGCCACTCAATTTGTTGCAGGCGACGTTCGTCCCATATGGGCCATCGAACGCTCTTCGTCGACAATCCAAAATGCACAGCGACCCTCTTACGATTCGGCGGAAAATCAATGCTCTCCGAAAGATCAAACAGGCGCTCGGTAGATACTTCGGGAGGCCAGATAACAAAACCCTCTTCGATTTGATAAACGCTAATCCGACACCTTGGCGGCCAAGCAAATAGCTCTTGTTGTTTAGTAAGTACCATGCATCACCCCACTACTTTATTCAAATTACCACGCTCATTATGCACCGGCAACGCAACATGAAACGCCATTATACCCCACCACCCTCGCTTATAAGAACTCCGGCATAAACTTGCCTACCTCGAAATCCAATGAATCATCCGTGAGGAATATCCATACAGTGTTACGCTGTGAATATGATCTTTTTGCGGCAGCAGATAATTTGACCGAGCGATCGGTACAAAAAAACACGCGGAGATCCTCTCTCCCGACATTCGCGTGCACGTTATATATGTTGACAGCAGTGGGGAACAGGGTGGGGACAAAAGGCACATTGTTAGCGTTGTCTACCCCCGCCAACCGACATAAGCTCACAGCAACGCTTTTTTGATGCATGCCACATAACTCATGTGCCCTTGGGTAATGATGAAGGACGTTGTCTTCCCATCCAAAAGAAAACAAATGAAAGAAATAAGGGTTGCGTTGCCCCTGACTCCACTGGAAGGATGTGATGGCGTAAACCAAGCGTCCCACTACATCTACATGCGTGCCCAACCCTCTCTGCATGTAGCAACAAATTGCTCGGTATGCCCGGATTTGGGTTTCCCGTTTGGTAAATTGCCCGAGAATCTTTCTCGATGGACCCATGGAGTCCTCATCTATGGTTAATGTCGGAGCAGTGGTTCGCATGTATCCGGTTAAAGCTGAAATGAATTCGCTTATAACGTTTTGCTCTATCATCTTATCGCGCTCACACGGCACTTCAAGTGCCGAACAATTATACCAAGTTGGTCTTTTTTGGCATTTTACTCTTGCTCGACACAGGAGGCAAGAACAAAATGCAAGTGATATCGGTGGCCTTGCACGCACCCACTTGGGAATTAGTCCGTAGGATCAGCAAGAGCCAAGTTGGTCTTTTCTGATATTCCCTCAGCGATGATTGCCGCTCGTAATGGCGAATAATTTCGAATCAAGGCCAGTTGACGCTTTCAGGAAGACATCCCGGATTAACTGGGCAAGAACTAGATGAACCGGAAGAAAGCAAAGAAAGTGGACGCCGGACAAGCGCTATGGTTCGAGCAGCTCGAACCCAGTCCTGGGGTCGAACACCCTGCGGCCGGTTGTCTCGGTAAGCTCCCAGAGCACTACCTCCAGCACATGCCATACATGAACCCCCAGCCTGACGCACCCTGTGACCGCCTCATCGCCTCGGCCGGCGGTCGCATGCATATGGAGGACAGGCCGACCTTCCGCGTTAGGAAAGAGTGTACCCACCCCCGCCACTTCATGGACATCGCGAAGAACATGCTCCATCGGCACGATAGGGCTGCTCCGGCTTTCCTCCGGTCCGACTACCAGAACGCTCGCGCTATCTGCTCCCCCCAACGCAATCAGCCCCGCCGCCTGAATTTCATGCTCCCGGGCAAAGGCCTCTATGCTTTCATGAAGAACGTCGCCATCCTCCAAGCGGATGACGAAGACCCTTCCTTGCTTGGCCTCCGAGTATCTCATGACGGAAAACTCCCCTGGACGATGGAGGGCACGATGGGGACGACCGTAAACAAGTAAATAACTTTCAATTCGAAGACAAAAAAAACAGGGCAGACCGCCTCTCTCGTTTCGCCTTCGTCACCCCAGCCCGTAGCCCATCTACTAATCATTACCGTCATTAACGGTGCATGTCAACAGAAACATGTGCCCGCGCGCTTTCAAGAAGAAAGTTAAAAGACAGTCCGACACAGTCGGATAGGTCAAATCCAGATTTTTACACCTACGTCGAGGGCTGCCCAACGGAAGGGCAAGCGCTATATGATTCTTCTCCACCCAAGTCTTCCCATTTCATCAACGGATAATTCACTGATAGATGGCCGGTGCTCTTTTTCATCTGCCGCTCCCAAGGGTGTAATCCAAAATAGCCTTGAGAAGCGAAGCGCTATGGCCCAGTTGGGTATAGGCTTCCTCTTTCGTCAAAGGGCGGCCCTCCGCCTCAAGCTGATAGCCTAATTTTATGGAGAGATTGGCTATTTTTACGCCGCATTCACACCAACGCTTCGCTGCAAATAATGCGCGGGATGGCGTTGACCTCGAACTCCAGGCTTCGCCTGGCCGTCACGTCTTTCAGGTTGTGCTGGTCATAGATGCGGATCAGGTTCTTGTAGAGCGCCTCGCCGGTGACTGCATTCCGCCGCAGTTGGTTCAGCTCGCGCTTTACCGCTCCGCTCAAAGCACCCCTGAAAGCCTTTTCCAGGATGTTGACATTGCTTTTGATCTCTTCTTCTGTCGTGGTCTCAAAGAGAATTCGGAGTTCCCGAAGGGCATAAAGCTGTCCATGCGTGAGGTTGAGGGTATGCTTGCGCTCGGCTTCCCGGTGTTTGACTTCCTCGGCGAAGGCCCGTTGAACAGCCATAACCGCCTTGTTGTACCCGGCCGGCAGGTCGGCGGCCTTCACATCGGGAGAGCATTTGACCGCACCGACTACCCTCGGAATATCGCGGGAAACGACAGCGCCTTTATCGTCGAGCAGGAAGAGTTGTTGAAACCGGCCTGCCTGGCAGAAGACGAACATGCCCTTTTGCGGGGAAGACCGCGCTGTTCGGATGCCGTCGCGCAGAGTCTCGATGCGCTCGAACTCCGCAGGGTCTTCTTTCCGCAACTGCCGTAGGATTTCCTCGGCTTCATTCAGGTCCAGAAACTCGTCTGCCGGTTTGTCCCAAAGCTCCAACTGCATCGGGCCGCTGCCTCGGGGTTCGTAAATGGCGTACATCGCTTCGGGGTTCAGGCGTTCGGTGTCGTCAAGAATGCTGGAGTCTTCCCCGATAGTATCGTGGATCTCTTGAATCCGGTTGTGTAGCGTACTGTACAACCCCAGAGTCTTCTCTATACCCACTTCCGGCAGGAAATTAAATGCGAAGATGAGGGCGTGCTCGGACCCGATACGGTCAATGCGCCCGAAACGTTGAATCAGCCGAACGGGGTTCCAGTGCAGGTCGTAATTGATGATGTTATCGCAGTCCTGGAGGTTAAGACCCTCGGCCAGAACGTCGGTTGCTACTACGGTCATGAGTTCCGCTTCGCCTTTGGCAAAGTGATATTCCGGGTTGGCTTTCGGAGCAAACCGCCCGACAATGCGCGCCTTGCTCTTGTCCCCGCTGTAGATAACTTCCACGTCGGGGAGGCGGTCTCCGGGATTCAGGTTGGCGTAGAGATACCTCGCCGTGTCGGCGTACTGTGTGAAGATCAGCCGCTTCGCACCCTTTAAGGGCTTGTCGGCCAGGCGCGCCTTGAGCGTCCGGAGCTTGGCGTCTTTCTCGGGGCTGATGGGTTCAACCAGTTTTTGGATTGTCTTCAGAAGTTCGATGTCGTGTGCGATATGGTCTCGCAGGATGTCCGTATCGAAGTCCTTTGCGTCGTAGCGTTGCGATACCGAGCGCAAGGCGTCCATGAGGTCATCCTCTTCGAGCGTGTCGCTTCCGTAGAGGATGTACTGTGCTTCCTCACCCGCCGGGACAAAGCCCTCGTCGATGGCCTTGAGAAACGACTCGTGGATTCTGAGCAACCGGCGGATGGTCTCCTGAAACGCGTAAACACTCGACTCAAACCGCTTGAACAAAAGAACGCGCATGAGGCCGCGCAGGTTTGCTCCGGCCCGCTGCAGACTGACATAAGGTTCTTTCTTGCGGTTCTCTGCGTGGACATAGTGCCACAGGCCATAACGTGCGTAGGTCAGTTCCCCCGCCCTGGCCTTGGGTGTTTTGCCCTTCTGGGACTTCCCGAGATAGCCCCGCAGCTGCTGGTAAAGGCCCTGGTACGTGTCTTCGATGCTGTATATAATGGTTTGAAGCTGCCGCTTCGGGAAAAACTGGTGCTTCACGCCAACGAGCACGTATGCCTTCCGCTTGCCGTCGAGGTATTCCTGAAAGCGGCTGGGGTCAATCGGCTCGTGCGTCCCTGCGTCGAAACCATACCAACGCAAGATATGGTTGCGCGTGCGCCGGATAAGGATGTTTGCCAGCAAGTCGGGTAATTTCTTTTCACCTCGCTCAATCAGCTTAAAGAACTTTTTCAGGTTCGGCGGGTCAATGGGCAAATCCGTCCGGTCGTCCTGATGGAAAAGTTTGATCTGATGGTACACGTCCCACGCGCTTTTGTTCCGGGGCGTAGCGGTCAGGAAACAGCAACGGCGCCCGGTGGAAAGGAACGTCTGAACTACCTTATAGCGCTGGGTGTCGGGATGCCTGAGGTTATGGCTTTCATCTACGAGCACGAAGTCACGGTCTTTGTACCGAAAATCCTTCAGCAGCCTGGTCACGCCGTCGTTATCGTCTTCCCGCAGGTAGCCCATCGAAAGGACCTGCGCGTTCAGTTGATAAACCTCGTTGTAGCGGTCCCACATGTCCTTGAGCGCCGCGGGACAAATAACCAGCGGGCGCGCGTGATCCGCCCGCTCAAAATGCTTCACGATGGCCGCGCCAATATAGCTCTTGCCGAGACCGACCACGTCCGACACAAAGCCGCCGCCAAAATCCCGGATCATCTGGACGGACTGCCGGACGGCGACCTTCTGGAAGCTCGCCAACTTGAGGAAGATGTCGTCGTCCCAAAGGAGTTCTTGCTCTTCCTCTCCCTCCAGCCGGTCTTTCACCAGGGCAAAGAGCGTCTTCATATAGATGTCGTACGGTCTGACCTGCGCCGCTGCCCAGGATTCCTTCAGTTCCTGCATCAGCGTTTCGTCGAATTCCTGCGCTTCCTTCCAGAGGTCATCAAACCAGCGGACAAGTTCGTGATGGTTCTGGTTCCCCTGGACGATGACGTTCAACTCGGTGTTGTGGGTCAACCCGGCCAAGGTCAGGTTGGAGGACCCCACAACCGCTATACCCAATTCATGCCGATCAATCTCTTTGCCGAAAAGATCGAAAACCTTGCCATAGTCGCAAATGTACGCCTTCGCGTGAAGGCGGCCCTTGGTGTACACGCGGACCTTCAGCCGCTTGTCCTGGATCATCTGTATCAGCCCGGCAATTAACTCCTGTGCCTCGTCGGTCTGGTCCATCAGCTCGACCGAGTTCCGGAGATTCCCGGCCGTCTCCTGGGTCATCCTCCCGGCTTCCATGCGCTTGGGATAAAGTTGTCGCTCGACTTCCTCCGCCGCGAGGTCAAGGTGGCGATAGCCCTCGGCGAGCATCTCCACTGTCTCGCGGTTGGTTGTATTTCCTATAAGCAGCCGGAGCTCTTCCAGCCCCAAAAGGCGCTTGGCGACACTCGTCAGCCCCGAAAGGAAAAGGTAGCCGACCGCGAACCGCGCCCGCTCGCAGGAGCCGAGTATCTGACTGAGGTGGTCAATCAGCTTCTCTGAACGATTATCGATTATGTCGTGGGTTGGCATTTCAAAACCTCATTTTTTGGTTTTTGCCAAGTCCTCAAGCATACGCTTGGCATCCGTTGAGACTTGTATGAAAGCCTGCCCTGCCAACTTGGAAGTCTGAGACCTGAGTCGTTCATCTGCTATTACTGCGACCTGCCGTAGTGTTTCGGAATTGCGCGACTGTAAAGCGCCGTGAAGAGTTGCAAGCATTCGAGCGGGGTCCTTTTCGGTCCTTCTCAGGGTCGCAAGACTGGGGTTTCCGAGGTTCGGATTGTACGTCAAGGCCCAGATATATTTCCGAAAGCGGTTGGTCTCCTCTTCCGGTTCTTGAATTGTCGCAAAAAAAATTGGTTTCTTCACGCGGTCCCGAGCCTTAAGGAAAAGAGTTAGAATCGTCTTTCTGACGGTCGGTGACGTTTCCTTGAAGTAACGTCGTTGAAGTTTGGCGAAATCGCCGTCATCCAAGGGGAACAGAATAAGGCTGAGCAGGGCCTCTGCGCGGACGGCCCAGTGATAAGCTCCACCACAGCCCAATCGCATGAGTGGGCTTTTGTGTTTCTGATTAAGCACGGTGGAGCTTCGGAACATAGGCAAGAGGTAAAGATATTGCGCGTCGAAGAGTTCCTCTTCCCCCAGTACAGCGCTTTCCACACCGGCGCGTACTGATTGGCGGCCCATCCACTGAGCGAGATATCGGGAGACTTTCTCGGTCAGCGCCGGCTGTTTCCATATCCACTTGAGCGATTGTCCAACAGCCATTGGCGAGTGGATGCGAGACAAGAGCGTCAACGTCCTCTTAAAAAAGCGGAGGTCTTCCTTCTTCATCTCCCGCTTATAAGCCAGGTATTTCTTGAATAGCGGGCGAACGGCCTTCTCTGCATCTTTGCGCTGCTCACGGGTGATCTTCGCCGGGTCCTCCGGCAGAGCCTTAATGATCTCGGTCACCTGGTCAACCCGCTCGTCATAGAGGGGGCTTCGGACCTCATCGCCTTCAAAAATCTGGGTCTTACTGGACTGCATATTCAGATGGAGGCATCGCAACATGCGGTTGATCATGAAAACCACCGCCCTCGCCGTCTTCCGGTCCTTCGTGAACACCTTGATATCGTCCACGTACCGGACGTATTTAATCAGCCCCTTACGCTGAAGCTTGAGCAATTCAACATCCATTTGGACAAGATAGAGCGTTCCAAGCCAACTCGACACTTCGTTCCCCTGCGGAATGCCTCGTTGAGGGCGGAACCCCGTTAACGATGGCGTCGCCCACACTGCCAGCATTTCCATCAGCAGGTTGATAAGGTGAAGCTGGTGCGGCGCATGCTGTCGAAGAATGTCGGCGAGAAGCGGGTGGCTGATGTTCTCAAAGTAGGCGCTGATGTCGGATTCGACCATGACGGTGAATCCTTCTTTCTCGTAAATGCTTTGCGCCTCGGCCACAAACTCCGGCCATGCTTCGTACCAGTCCTCGAAAATCCGAAGCTCCTTCCGCAACACCTTGCGAATCAGGACGGGACCTCCATTCTGGAAGAGTTTATCGGGATGGGGCCGCTTGCCTTTCTTCTTGACGCGGAAATGAAAAACACTTTCGGGCAACACACGATCCATAATGGGCGCAAGCAAGTAAGCGATTGCGAAAAAAACAATATGGTCTTCGATGTCGAGAGTACTACCCGGTCGAACTGCCAAGCCGCTTTTGGGAATATCAATCTCCTTCAAAGGCCGGGGTCGATATGTGCAGTTCTCCAGGGATTGAGCCAACCGCTCTAAGTTCTCCTGAAGGTTGAAGATGTAATCCTGATTGCGGAAAACGTCGGGAATAAAGTCATCCTTCTTGTCGTCGTAAACATAATTCGCGGCGATCTTTAGAACTTCTGGCCTGCATAGTGTTTTGTATAAGTCCCGACTCATTCTTCATCGCCCATAGGGTGCTGCGATACGCTCGTTGATCTGCAATTCCTATTTCCCGGGAGTGCCCCCTCCACAAGCGCAATCTCTTCCTCTGTTAGCCCGTAAAGCTCATACACCATCCGGTCAATCTCCCGCTCCAGCGCCGAGGTGTCCGCAGTCGGGTTGGCCGCCTTGGCGGCAAGGATGCGTGTAACGAGGTCAACCACTCGGTCTTGATCTGAGCCGTCCGCTGGAGGAATCGGTAACCTCAGGATATCCCTTGCCATAATTTGCGGGAAAGTATCGTCAGCACAAATCTGGAACTTGCGCTGGCAGTACCAGCCGATAAACGACGAGTTCAGAATACCTAGCAGGAACTTATAGTCTTGCTGGCTCCCATTCCTAACCTTAAGAACAAATAGCAAGGTATTGCAGTAGCATGTATGGGGGATATATGTGGCGATGAGTCGTTCGCCGACAACCTTCCGGATCAAAAGCTTCTGTCCTTTGAAGTTGTCGGGGTCACGCGGGGCAGCTAACCACTCTCCGTATCTAATCCAGTTGTTGCCATCCCACAAGACCTGAAAACGGCTAATATGCTTGCCGTCAAAAAACGGACTCCATGATTCATCATGTTTTTGAGTTGAGGTGTATGGCTTCTCGTCGCGAACTCGCTCTGGCTGTGGTGGCTTACCTTTTCCCACTTCATACGCTTTGACGCCTGAAAAAATTTCCCCGAGTGCTGAAACAGTGGGGTACCTTGCGTCGATTTTCGCAAGTATTCTTAAGTCATTGGAATCACTCTTAGCGTTGAATGAGCCATCAATTGCCCATTCAGAGGCACGGGCATAGAATACTTTCTTCGGGTTCATTGATGAATCCAAGTGCTCTTCTTTATTGAACACTTTCACTCGAATCCTGGATTCGTGGAAAGTCGTAGTTCTCTCCGCTTTGGTCACAAACATCAACGCCGTATCGACAGTGGCCGACTCAAATACGTGGGCCGGTAGAACCACCATTTCTTTAAGTTCTGTATGCTGTAGCAGGAATTTTCTTAGCGCTCCTGTGAATCCCAAATTGAGAAATGTGTCTGGAGTGATAAGCGCCAAGGTTCCGCCGTGCGACATCAATGAGACACCTCGTTCTACAAATAACAAATAGCTTTCGCCGCGAAGAACAAAAGTCTCGTACAGAGCTGTCAGTCTTGCTGCATCTGTCTTAGCGAACTTAATCCCATACGGTGGATTCCCGATCACAACGTCAAACCCGGCCCGGACGCCGAACATCCACTCGGGATCGAAGAAAGGCGCGGAGGCGTTCTGGTCGTAAGGGTCCCAGGCGGCAAGTTGTTTGGCCGTCGTGTCGCCCCAGCCGTCGCTCCTGAGCAGTTCGGCGATTTCACTGCGCAATTTCTTATCCTGCTCCCGGCACCTGGCTTTGCCGGCCGGTGTCTTGGCGTTGAAGTGTTTCTCCCGCACCTTGCGCAGTTCCGCCTCCTTGTCCTCAATCTGCAAATTGCGAAAAGGCATTTGCTTCGGTTTCTCGATCCCGATCAGCGTGTTGGCAGCGACAAACTTGGTCTCCAGGTTGGGCAAGGGCCGCACTCCGAGGTTAGTTGCGTCCGCCTCCACCCGTTGGTCCACGATCAGCGAGATGAAGAACCGCATCTTGGCGATCTGGACGGCGATGGACTGAATGTCTACTCCATAGAGGCAGTTTTCGATGAGGTAGAGCTTCCGGCCATAGTCCAGCTCGTTGCGTCTGAATGATGCCTCGATGCTGATAATCTGCTGTTCCAGTTCCTTGACCGTTCCTTCCCGGATGGCGGCGTCCTCTATCTTCTCCGCTGTGGCAATGGCATCGCGCACACGCTGGATTTGCCGCTGTTCCCACTGCTCGTTGCACGGATCAAGCTTTCCCAGGATGAACACCAGCTTGTGCAGAATGCCCATCGGGAACGCTCCGGACCCCACCGCAGGGTCCAGCGCCTTCAGGCCATCAATGGCGGCGATCAGCGCCTCGGTTTCTTGAAGGTCAAAATCATGGCCGCTCTCCTCCCACGATACCAACCTTCGGAGTGTCTCCTCCGTACCCTCTGCGTTCTCTGTGCTTAATCTCCCCTTCAGGAATGCGATCAGCGCCTCGTCCACCATGTAATCCACGATCTCGCGCGGAGTGTAGAACGAGCCGGTCTGTTTGCGGGCGGTGGCGCCGGTTTCGGGATTATACGCGGCAAGCAGGTTCTCAAAAACCTTGCCGGACAGTTCCGGATCGAGCGCGACTTCCTGCTCGATGGGCGTGTTTTCCTCAATCGTGAAGTGGTACCGACGAAGTGTGTGAATCAGCCCGCGCACGGGGACCTTCCTGAACTTCTTGTCGCCGTAGTCCGCGCTGAGGTCTTCTTCACGTTCAGGTCCGAAGAACAGGAAATCCGGCACAACCGGCTGGCTGTCCGGGCGACGGGAAAAGCCGTCGATGCGCACGTAGCGCGGCTTGGTGTTTTCGCCCAGGTCTTTGTCGAGGCACTCGAACAAGCCGCCGTTGAGGAACGGAATATTTTTGAACAACGTCAGCGCCGCATCGGGCTCCCGGAACAGCTCCCGAAACCGGTATAGGCTGTGGGCCATGAAGTTCTGCTCGTCCTTTGCCCAGCCCCGCTTGTCCATCTCGGTATTCAGCGTGGCGAAGAACAGGTTTTGCAGGATCGCCTTGTAGAAAACGGAATCTTTTTTCGTATCCTTGTCCGGGGTGAAACCGTCGAGTAGTTTGTCCAGGCGGCGCTGATCGAACAGCACCTCGGGAATTAGGCCCTTTTCCTTCACAAACCAGCAAAAGATCAGCCGCGTGATCATGCGGATCACACCGATATGGTCGTGCCCATCAGCCTCCTTGGGCGCGTCCTTGGGGAAATGAACATGCTTCAGCGCCCAGAAATACCAGTTGGCGAGTTCCTTGTAGAACGCCTTGGTGACGGACTCGACATCGAAGGCGTCGTCGTGACGTTTTTGAATTTCCAGCGCGGAGATGCCGAACAGGTCTCTCCCTATCGACGCCAGATCGATCATTTGCAGCCGCTCGGTGGCGGTCCGCAAACCGCCGTTGGCCCGCACGGTAATACGACGAAAAAGTCGCCGCTTCTCCGTCTTCTCATCATATTTGACGTTCAGAAAATGCCAGGCGGATTGGGTCTTGTCGGAGAAAACGAATAGACAGTATGGATGTTCGCGAATCAACTGGTTGACGATGGGCCGCTCAAGATTTCTCTGGAGGCCGGCGGAGGCCAGGCGGCAATACAGCACATGAAACGCATTATCCTCGCCGCCGCTCGCGAAGAGGACGGGGTCATCGACCAGCGCGTCACGGGCGGACTCAGGCCAGCCGCGCATGCTGAGCGGCTGGTTTTCACGCTCGTAGTTCAGTTCCTCCCAGAAGAGCTTCTTAAGGCCGCTCAAATCCTGCAAGTCCCGGAGGATATTCAGAACCGTCTGCTGTCTGTCAATCTGGGCCATTCATCCCTCCCAACGGCAGCGGGGGGGGACCACCGTAAAAAAGCAAATGGCTCCGACCTCCGGAAAGAACAAGGGGGCAAGCTACCTTTTCAGTCTGCGCTCGCCTTCTTCGCTCCCAGCACATGCGGTAATAATAGCCACCAGTAACGGTGTATTGCAAGAAAAACATTCAGCCGCTCGACTTCAGGAAGAAGGTAGGGACAGCTCTGGGTACGGCCACAGGCCCTCTGGGGCCATGGCGGAGTCATCTTTTCCGAAAAACCGTCTCCGGTGCTT
>Ga0116111_1001537_pt1 | contig 15755 bp, 16 predicted proteins | sample June2015DPH_8_10_FD_89720 | JGI IMG/M metagenome (GOLD analysis project Ga0116111, IMG submission 89720) | Peatland microbial communities from SPRUCE experiment site at the Marcell Experimental Forest, Minnesota, USA - June2015DPH_8_100 | ecosystem: Environmental > Terrestrial > Soil > Wetlands... | reverse complement strand
TGGAAGCAGGCTATGCAGGTAGAGGGGCCGGAACCGCCGGCGCCGTCTGCACGCAAGACCCTGGGAAACACGCTTGGCCGGGCGTGTGGCTACGAGCCGATCGTTAGCCTCGTAGCTTGCTTCCATTTTTGATTTTGGTCTTAGCTTTCAATGATGCACCATGCATCGGGATATCGCTCTTCTAATTATCGCGCTGGCGCTGGCCATCACCGCCGCCGTTTTTGATGTGCAGCAGCATCGCATCCCAAACTGGCTCACCTACCCGGGGATTGTCCTAGGCCTGGTGCTCCGCGGGGTGCTGTTTGGATGGAAGGGCCTGAGCGGTGCAGGTGAGGGTTGCCTGCTTGCCGGCGGCATCGTGTTTCTGTTTTACGCGGTGCGGGCCATGGGAGCGGGTGACGTGAAGTTGATGGCGGCAATCGGATCGCTGGTGGGTCCGGAGCAGGCCATCGTGGTGCTGCTGGCAACCGCGATTTGCGGCGGGGTGATGGCCATCATTATTTCCGTTTACTGCGGTCGCATGGGGGAGACCCTCAGAAATCTTGGCTCAGTGCTGTGGTTCCATGCTCGCTCCGGCTTGCAGGCCCATCCGGAATTGAATCTGGACAATCCCACGGCCTTACGCATGCCATACGGATTGGCGATTGCGTCGGGAACGCTGTACGCGTTGCTGTTGATACTGTGGAGGTGAGTTACGAAAACTGGTCGGTTAGGTATTGCTCTTTTGATTGCGTTGGTGGTTTCGGTCCTGATCACATATTTTCTTTACAAGCGCATTAAGCAGCAATATGGGGGCGGGGCGCTCATCAAGGTGGTGGCCGCGGCCAAGCCGCTGGACACCGGGACCCCGTTGGCGGCTGGCGACCTGATGCTTATGGATTGGCCCAGTAACGCTCCGTTGGACGGGGCCTTCCACAAGCTGGAAGACGTGACCGGCAGGGTTGTGATGTATCCCATTGCCGTAAAGGAGCCCATCCGCGACGGGTTGTTGGCAGCTCCGGGAGCCACCGTCGGCCTCACCGCTAAAATTCCGGATGGTATGCGCGCGGTAGCGGTGGTCACCAATGAGTTGAACAACGTCTCCGGATTTCTGTTTCCCGGTTCGCACGTCGATGTGCTGGTGAGCTTGCACCCGGAAGCTGACAACAAGGAGCCGATGACCACCACCGTCTTGCAGAACGTCCAGGTTTTGAGCACCGGCGAGAAGCTGCAACCGGATCCGAACGGCAAACCGCAAAATGTGAAAGTGGTGACGGTGTTGCTGTCGCCGGACGATGCGGAAAAACTCTTACTGGCCAGCAACCAAGGGACGGTGCAGTTCGTTCTCCGGAACGCTTCCGATCAGGCCCAGCCGGTGACCCGCCCGGTGAATTTGAGGGACCTGCAAGGTACCGCTAAACCAGCCCCACTTGTCGTCAAGAAGGCGGCGCCGGCCAAACCGCCGAGCGTATACACAGTTGATACCTACGATGGTACAAAGAAGGGTGCGGTCAAGTTTTGAGAGGCCCTAGAATGGAGCATCTCGTGGAACGGAAGAGATCAAACCAGCAAAAGCCTTTGTGGCAAAGCATGGCTTTCGTGCTGCTAACGGGTACGGCGCTTTGCCTCACCACGTTGGGAGTCGCAGCCCAGGAACCGGCTGCACAACAAGCATCAACTACGGGGCAGGCTCCGGCGCCAACCCAGCAGCCGCCCGCAACGCAAGCGCCCTACCCGGAGCAGGCTCCGGCGCAAGCGCCCGCCGAGCAGGCTCCGGCGCCAACCCAGCAGCCGACCACATCGCAAGCGCCCTACCCGGAGCAGGCTCCGGCCTCAACCCCGCCGCCCCAGGCAGCCCCGCAACAGCAAGGCGAGGGGCCGGAGAGCGTGCACATCGTCGTGGGACATTCGCTGCTGATCCGCACTCCGACTCGCATCAAGCGTGTTCTTACCGGAAATCCCGCGGTCATCGAATCGGTACTGACTTCACCCCGGGAACTGGTAATTACCGCTAAGGTGCCTGGCAGCAGCAGTCTGATGCTGTGGGATGAGGCGGGACAGAACCGTACCTTGGATTTGTACGCGGATGTGGATGTATCTCAATTGCGCAACACTTTGGACCAGTCCTTCCCGAATAGTGGCGTGGATGTGCAATCGAACGGAGACAGAGTGACGCTGGTCGGGACTGTCCCCACAGCCGTGGTTGCGGAACAGATGCTGAAGATGGCCGACAACTACTCCAAGGGTGTGGTCAACGGTTTGCGGGTCGCGCCCCCGCCGCATCTGAAACAGGTGATGCTGAAGGTGCGCTTCGCCGAGGCAGACCGCGGCAAGCTGACCCAATTTGGCGTCAATCTCTTCAGCACGGGCGCAACCAATACGATTGGCACCATAAGCACGCAGCAATTTGGCCCGCTTGCTCTTCAGCAGGGCTCGGCGAACACTAGCGGTCTAACGCAATTCAGCCTATCGAATCTTCTGAATATCTTCCTGTTTCGCCCCGACATTAACTTGGGCGCCACCATCTCGGACCTCCAGCAGAAGAACATTTTGCAAATCCTGGCGGAACCCAACTTGATGGCTTACAGTGGGGTGACGGCACATTTCCTGGCGGGTGGTCTGTTCCCGTACCCGGTAGTGCAGGGCGGCGCCGCTGGCACGGTTCCAATCATCACCATCCAGTTCCAGCCTTATGGGGTGAAGTTGGAGTTCACCGGGACCATCGAGGACAATGGTATAATTCGGCTCAAAGTTTCTCCCGAGGTGAGTTCGCTCGACTACACCAATACAGTGACGATTGCGGGATTCGTCATGCCAGCCATCTCAACCCGGCGCGCTGAAACCGAGGTCGAGCTCAAAGATGGGCAGAGCTTCGGCATTGCGGGTCTGCTGGACGACCGCACGACCATACAACTCAGCAAGGTTCCGGGAATCGGAGATATCCCCATCCTGGGACAGCTTTTCAGGTCCAGGAGTGTGAATCGTACGAACACGGAGCTGCTCGTACTGGTTACGCCCACCATTGTGGATCCAGTAACGGGGCCGGTGCCAAGTCCGGAGCCCGAGGTCAATATGCCGACTCAAAATCTTGACAAGGGCGGCTTCGATAAAGGTTTGCCGAGCCCGACCAAGAATCCAGGGACGAAGTAACTATGACTGACCCCAAGGTAACGATAAGAGGTTCGCGCAGCTCCGAGCGGCGTATCGGCATCCTCTGCATAAATCTGGATCCGGTCTCGCGGGAAGGCTTGGAGACCTTGGTTGCCCAAACGCCCGGAGCCCATGTCGTGGACAACGTCGATCGGCATGTCAACCCGCGCGAAGTTATGCGGATGCTGGGGGAGTTTCAGCATCGCGTCTGCGTGATCAATTTTGACGAAGGTGAGGAGAGCGCGCGGACCAGCCAGCGGATTCACGAAGGCTGCGATACCAGCGTAAGCATTTTTGCCGCTTCCAGCGACTCTCATCCGGACCAGATCATCGCGGCCATGCGTTCCGGGTGTTCGGAATATCTGGTAAAGCCCTTCCGGGCGGACCAGATAGTGGACGCCCTGGCGCATTTAGAGGCACGGCATCAAGGCAAGTTGCCGGGACAGAAAGGCCAAGTCGTCACCCTGATGGGAGCCAAAGGCGGAGCCGGGGTTACCTCCCTGGCCTTGCATCTGGCGCTGGATCTGGTGAGACAACAACAGAAGGTCTTGCTGGTGGACCAACATCCGGCGCTCGGCGATCTCGCCCTGTGCCTCGGCTTGGGCCGGCATCAGTACAGCTTTTATGAACTGGTCCACAACATGGACCGGCTTGATGCTGACCTGCTGCAGGGCTTCCTGTTGCAGCACCCCAGTGGATTGCACGTCTTGGATTCCCCGGAAGCCATCCATGCCTTTGCCAATACTCCCTCGGACGCCATCGAACATACGCTGGCTTTTCTGGCGGAGAACTATCAGTTTGTCATCGTCGATTGTCCCCCTGGACTGAGCGAGGACACCTGTGCTGTCATCCGGCAATCGGATCGACTAGCCATCGTTATCACTCCCGAACTGCCGGCGATCCATAACGCCATTCGCGCGATCCAGTACCTGACCGGCTTGCACTATCCCGATGAGAATATCGATATCGTGCTGAACCGCTATTCCAGAAAGAACCCGTTGAGTGAACGCGAGATCGAAGCATCGCTGCATCGGCAGATTGCGGTGAAAATCCCCAACGATTACGACCTGATTGTGAACGCCATGAACGCCGGTACCCCAATCGATCTCGCTCGTAAGTCGGAACTGGCCGCGGCCTTCGATACTTGGACGGGTCGGTTCGTGGCGAATGAGTCGGTTATGGAGAAGGCGGGCAAGGGGTCGCGTAAATTGTTCAGCCTCTTTGGATCTTAGTTTTGAGGAGTTAAATGGCTAACACCACAAAGACCTTTGGCCCTGATATGCGCATTGGCAGTGGCACCTGGAGCGCGCCACGCAGCATTGGTGTTTCCGCCAAGGCGTACCAGGAACTGAAAACCACCCTGCATCGCGAGCTGCTCGGCAAGATCGACTTGGAGAAACTCACTTCGCTCGAGGATGTCCGGGCGCGGGCGCAAGTACAGCAAGTAATTCAAGACCTCATCGTGGAGTTGGAGACCCCTCTCAGTACCAGCGAGAGAGACCGCTTGGCACGTGAGGTGTTGCACGAAGTCTTTGGCTTAGGGCCGCTGGAGCCTTTGCTCCAGGATGCCACCATCAACGACATCCTGGTGAACACGTACAGAAAAGTATATGTCGAGCGCGCCGGCAGACTGGAGAAAACGAACGTCGTTTTTAAGGACGACGCTCACCTTAGCCACATTATCGACAAGATCGTATCCCAAGTCGGCAGACGCATAGACGAATCCTCGCCCATGTGCGACGCGCGCTTGCCCGACGGATCGCGCGTCAACGTCATCATCCCCCCGCTGGCGGTGGACGGCCCGATTCTGTCGATTCGCCGTTTTGGCAAAATCCCCATCGGGCCCGAGCAGATACTGGCCAATCGTACCGTCACCGCTCCGATTTTTGAGGCCTTGAAGGCCGCCGTGCGGGCCAAACTCAACATCGTCATTTCCGGCGGTACAGGCGCCGGAAAGACGACGCTGTTGAATGTGTTGAGCGGGTATATAAGCGACACGGAACGCATCGTGACCATCGAAGATTCTGCCGAACTCCAACTGCAACAGGAACACGTGGTTCGCCTGGAATGCCGTCCCCCTAACGTGGAGGGGAAAGGCGCGGTACGTCAGCGCGAACTGGTCATCAACGCCTTGCGTATGCGGCCGGACAGGATAATCGTCGGCGAGGTGCGTGGAGAGGAAGCTCTCGACATGCTGCAGGCGATGAACACTGGGCATGATGGATCGCTGACCACCATTCACGCCAACACTCCCCGCGATGCCGTGGCCCGCTTGGAAACCATGGCCTTGATGTCCAACCTTAATCTTCCCGAGAAAGCCCTGCGGCAGCAAATCGCATCGGCGATCGCCCTGGTGGTGCAGATCGCTCGCATGAGCGACGGTACGCGTCGCATCACCTACGTCTCGGAAATTACCGGCATGACCGGCGACGTGGTGGCGATGCAAGACATCTTTGTCTTCGAAAAGCTCGGCATCGACGTCAGTGGACGGGTGTTGGGAAGGTTTAAAGCGACCGGTGTGTCTCCCAAGTTCGCCGAGAGGCTGAAGAAGGCCGGGATCATTCTCCCGGCAAGTGTCTTTGAACACTCGTTCGAAGTATAGGCGGAGTGAACTTATGTCCCCGATCACCGTATTTCTGATTGTCTTGGTGGCCGTGTTCGCTACGCTTGCCTATTTCACCGAGCCTTCGGAGGCCGACAAGAAAATCCAGCAGCGGCTGGGCGGGTTGGATCGCCACCACCTCACGGGCGAGGATGACCAAGGGGAAATCATAAGGCAGGTCACCTTCAGTCGAGTTGCCTGGGTCGATCGCTTCCTGCGCGAGACCAAGGCCGCGCTGCAACTGCAATTATTGCTGGAGCAGGCGAAGGTGCCATGGACGGTCGGTCGCTTCTTCTTCTATTCGGCATGCATGATGTTGGTGGGTTCGATCGTTGGCCACTGGTGGATACCCGCGGGTTTTGTGGGATGGATTCCCGGGCTGACCTTGGGCTTGGCTCCCTTCGCTTGGGTGCTGTATAAGCGTTCGGTCCGCTTCCGTCGGTTCAATGTGCTGCTTCCCGAGGCTGTCGACTTGATCGCTCGCTCGCTTCGTGCCGGACAGTCACTGCCGATGGCCATGGTAACTGTTGCCGAGGAGATGGGAGATCCACTGGGGCCGGAATTTCGCCGTTGCGCCGATGAAATGAATTACGGGATGCCATTTCGCGAAGCGATGCTGGGTATTTTCCGGAGATTTCCTTTGCAGGACCTGCAATTTCTTATCTCTGCGATTCTCCTACAAAGGGAAACCGGAGGAAATCTCGCTGAGTTGCTAGATAAGACCGCGGCCCTGCTGCGGGCACGCATTCAACTGCAGCAAAAAGTGAAGGTGTATACCGCGCAAGGCCGGATGACCGGGGCTGTACTCATAGCCCTGCCGATCATCGCCTTCGTTCTGTTGAATCTGGTTAGGCCCGGCTACACAGCCCCGTTGTTCGAGACGGATACGGGCCTGAAAATGGTTTATGGAACGGTGGTGAGCATGGCCCTTGGGGCCTTCTTTATACGACGGATCATTCGGATCAAGTACTGATATGACGATATTTATTGCGATTTTCGCGGCCCTTGCACTGTTTGCTGCCAGCGCGCTGGTTCTTCTGGTGATCGTGAGAAAGAGCTCGCCGACCGAAGTCCGGCTGGCGGCATTGCAGTCTCAGTCTCGTGCCGCCTACGATACTGAGAGGCCCGCTGCAACTGAGGTCCAAGATGTATTTGCGCTGGTTACGCGCCCGCTGGCGCCTTTCCGCAATTGGCTGCGATCGAACGATGAAGAACTGTCCTTCCGTTTGGGCCTTGCCGGCTATCGCAAACCGGGAGACGCGGACACCTTCCTGAGCCTCAAGCTGCTGGGTCCCGTTGTCGGGGTACTCCTCGCTACCTTTGCCGGAGCGCAGAACTTCCTCCTTTACGGTATCTTTTTGGCTGTGGCAGGATTCTTTGTGCCGGATATGTGGCTGTTTAGTGCAATCAGTCGGCGCAAGGGAAAAATCGGCAGGGCCCTACCCGACGCACTGGATCTTCTGGTGATATGTATGGAAGCAGGCTTGGGCCTAGACCAGGCTGTGCTCAGAATTGCCGACGAAATACACGTTATGCACCCGGAACTGAGCGAAGAACTCCTCATTATCGGCCGCGAGCAGCGGGCCGGCAAACCGCGCCTTGATGCCTGGCGGAGCATGGCGGATCGGGTTGATCTCGATACGGTTCGTCAGTTCGTCGCCATGCTGGTGCAGACCGAGCGGCTGGGGACCCCGATTGCTCGCGCTCTCGGAACGTTTGCCGACGGTTTGCGGGTCAAGCGGTTGATGCTGGCTGAGGAACAGGCGGCTAAGACTACCGTAAAGCTGATCTTTCCCTTGGCCATCTTCATTTTCCCCGCGCTTTTTGTGGTGCTGCTTGGGCCGGGAGTGCTTTCCATGTTGAAGACGTTCGAAGATCTAAGCAGATAAGGAGACACGGAGGGTTATGGATAACGTAATGATGATTCGCGTTGTCGCAGGGGTGATCGCTGTGATCTTGCTGGCAATCGTAATCGCCCGGCGGAAACGTATGGCTTCGGGAAGGCGTATAACTCCGAAAAAGTAGTATGGAAACGGAGACGGTCGCAGTTCTGAATACGACCAGGAATACCGTGCTTGGCGAGCAGATTAGGGTCGCCGGGACGAGTCTGCGCCGGTTGGTAGGATTATTGGGCAAACGGGGGCTCGAACCCGGTACGGGCCTGCTCATTATTCCATCGCAGGCCATCCATACGGTAGCCATGCGGTTCGCCATCGATGTGGTTTTCCTGGACCGCAACTGGCGCGTAATCCATTTGCGACCGGCGATGGCCCCATTTCGCATGACCGGGCTTCATTGGAAGGCACGTTGTGTGCTGGAACTGCCTGCAGGTGTTATCGCTCAAACCTCAACGGTGGTCGGCGACCAATTGTCTTTCACGGAGTAAATGACCGGGCCCTCCGAAATGACAATTGAGCGCTTGCCCTCGAGGAAGCAGCATTAGTTACGGGCAATAGCATACCGCCAGCCTCCTATCGAGCAACGGCGAGCGGGGAAGACCAGATGCTTCCACCCCCATAGCGGGACGCCGGCCCTGAAACCCGATGAAGTACTTCCCGAACTTGGGTAGACGGCGATAAGCAACGCGACGACAAGCCCAGCTAGGATGACAGGCTCCCATTCCTTGTTCTCCATTAGGATCGGGGACGAAGCCCGAAGCGACCCGCCGCTGATGGGCATGGAGAGCAAGAGGCTCTGGTCCTGAGTGATCGCATGAATGATAAGTTGCCATACCCAGCGCCGAGCGACCAGAGGCAACCCTCGAAATATAGGTGGCCCGCCGTTCGCAGCTTGAACACAACCGGCGATCGCCCTATTCCGGTGAGTTCCACAAGGAGTCCTCTCGAAATGGAAGCGACCGACTGGCTCGACGCGGCCGTACAGAGGGCGAAGCAAAAGTATGAAGCCCAGCGGGCGCTGGATGAAAGATCGGTTCAAGCCGAGGCCCTGAAAGGTAAGCTTGGCAATCAATTTTGCCGAGAGCTTTTTGCATGGTTCGAAAGCGTAGAGGTACGTTTTAATAATAGATTTGGCAGTCAGGTGCTTGCGGTAAGTGTGGTTGGAGGTGAGGGCAGCCGCAGCGTTCAAATCCTGGCTCGACCGATACGCGCCAAAGAGGGCACTGCCAGCCTGAGCTACGAGGAAAACACCGCCTCCCTGGGATTGAGTGTGGGTTTTGCTGGGGGCGCGGAAACTGCTCAAACCATCAAATTGGTTCTTTCTGCTGAGGGAGCCGTACTCGCCGAGATAGGCGCCAAGCATTACACCCCGGAAGGCTTAGGCCAGAAGATAATCGACGATCTGTTGGCTTAGCGCTTGCCGTTTCTCACTCTTGTTTCGCGGCTTCTTCGCGCCGGGGGATCTTCGGTTTCGCAGAGTTGTGGGGCGTCACTACGAAGATGCCGGCAAGCCGTCGTTGGAGAGTCGCAATCTCGATCCTGAAATCTCAGCCCGTTCTATTGTCGCCGCGTTCTACTGTGAGACTGTCCTTATCGAAGAACTCGTCATGGTCCATGAATGAGGGGTAAAGGGAGAAAGGAATGAAAAATTGTATTGCACAGTGACCTTTACCGCGATAGGCCAGGAGCGCAGGGCGGTGGGGTAAAGGCGCTGCTGGGCGGCCAGCATTCGGCAGTCACGGTAAGCGCACTATGGTCGATTCCGAACGCATTACCCTCGACATAAGTCGTAATTTGAGGTGGGCCGGCTTTACAGTCCGTCAACTCCGGCGAGCCCGGGCAGGACGATGTTCCTCTCACCATCGCATAGCGTGTGCCTCGTCGTGCCGCATCCGACACCCAATCATAGGCATAAAGCGCCCGGCCCATGTCTATGATACCGAACAGCACGGTGAGGATGATCACGGTCGCCAGTGCGAACTCTACCAGGGCGCTACCCGCCTCTCCGTTTTTTTGTTCGACGCTTCGCATCATCATCACTCCTTCATAGGGCATTTAGCCATGGCCTATCGCAGCAAGCCCTCGATCTGCTACTGCCGCACCCGCTGGACTGCTTTCCCGTTGGCCTGGTACGTCGTGGGCAGTCCTGGGTAGTGAAACAACGGACTGAAGTCTGCGTGGGTGGTAACTTGGACGCACTCGACAATTTGACCACTGCAGCCAGTTTTTAGGTGCCACTCACACGGAGCTAGAAGGAATCCATGAAAACCGCATCAATCGCGCAACGCATGGCTATTAGTACCTCTCGGGGTCGTGACGCATATAACCGGTACGCCACGCGAGCATAAGCGCCGTCACGACGATAGCCATCCATTGAATGTTTTGCGTCGTACTGGAGTCGGAAACGGCATCCCGCCAATAGCTATGAAGTAGAGCAAAAGCGCCGACCAGTCCGGTTCCAACAATAAGTACGTTGTAACCCACTAACGTAATGCCAAGGGCTAAAAGTACAATGGCGCCAGCCATCATGACTCGCAACATGCCGGTAAGTGTGGGATTGTTTTTTCGCAAAATCTATGGCCCCTATGGCGCAAGAAATATGCCACGAAAGCGTTATAGAAGACGGCAATGATGGAGCACTTTACGGCTATAATAGGATGTATACTTTTATGCTAGTCATTTTGGTTGACTTTCCAACGTAAGTGCTACAATATGGATCCGGGAAGGTATTAAATGAACCACTCGAAAGCGCCAGGCAGCCCGCTACCGCACAGAAGTAGCCTGGAAGTTGGTTGTTTCAGCTATAATGCCAGCTTCACCATGAAAACTCCCGCGGTACTGATTTTCTTGCTCGCGGCAGCCGCCAGTGTCTGGGGACAGACACCCGCCTCTCCTCCCGAGGTTTGCACCAAGAACGTCTCCTTCGCGGTGGCTGAAGGTGGACAGCCGGTTCCCGCCATCCCCAAGTTCGCCGCCAAATGGATCGACAAAAAGTTACAAAAGCAGGACTATCGGAGCCTTTGCTTTTCTCAAATACCGTCATCGAGCACGAGTAACTACGTGGTGATTTTTTCGACCTCGGAAGCGATGTTCGAAGGGCTTACCCCTTCGGCCCACACCTACACGAGTACGGCGCCTGAGGCCGGGAATGTAACCAAGGCCAGCAGTTACGGAGGAACCTGGAGCTACTCGTATGCCGGCGTGCCACCCCCCAAAACCACCACCACGCTGGATCTGCAGCGCGACGACAAGCCCAAATCGCTGTATGCACGCGCCTACAATCAGCAAGGCCGGGTAGTGTCCCGTTACAGCCTGGCTGGCTTTCCTTCCCGCGAGAAACTTGTGGAGTATGTACTCGCCGCCATCCAAGGCGATGTACTGTTGCCAACGAGACTGATGCCGAAGGCAACGCCTCTCTCCGTTTACTACGTCAACTGCGATGTGGATAGTCCAGCGGTGCAGACTGCTATGGCACTTCCGCCCAGCACGGTGACAGCAGAGCCGCCGCGCAAGGAGCCGCCACCACCGATGCCGTTGGAGATCTGGTCGAGTCCGGCGGGCGCTGATATCTCCCTGGACGGCATGTCCATCGGGAAAACGCCGCATTCCCTCGTCGTTCCACCGGGTGAACATACGATCACCCTGCGCAAGCCGGACTTCGCGACCTGGCAGCGCACCGTGCGGACGGACCCCAACCAGCGTCGAGTCACCGCCTATCTGGAACAAAAGTCGATCTCCCTGAAATTTCCGCCCGCGCTCACCCCGCCAGAACCTGCTCCCAGAAATTCAGAACCTGCTGCCAAAGATAAAAATTCAGAAGGAGAGGCAGTATTGAATTTTTGGTCGAGCCCGGCGGGCGCTGACATATTCGTAGATGGCGCGTACGTCGGGAAAACGCCGTATTCCTTCGCAGTCGAACCTGGTCAGCACACGATCGCCCTGCGCAAGAAGGACGTCGGAACGTGGCAGCGCAAAGTGCAGGTGGAGGCCGGCCAGCGCAAAGTGGGCGCAAACCTGGAACAAAAATCGCTTGCCCCGCAGTGACCGCGTGAGGCTTGGTGAAGCTCACATCCGGGTTGGAGCCGGACCGTAGTTGGAGACCGGCATGGCGGTCCAGGTCGTGGTTCAGTTTGTCCGTTGCGCCAAGGCGGCGGCATGGGTGACAAACAACAGCACATTGGAAGCCACGATGACAGCATAGATTGCGCACAGCGTCCACACCCGCCGCATCCGTTTCGTCTGCCACACCAGCAACAGCACGAGTGCGCACACCAGCAGCTTCGCCGGCCATAACCCGAACTCGCGCACCAGCGGGTTCAGTTCCATGACTCCAGGTATTTTCAACGCCAGGCGGGTAGAGAGCAGGTCTCCAACCTGCAAGACGCAGAGGACAAGGAACGGAACGATTTTTTGATTTAGGGTCATGGGATGACGATTGCGGTTCCTTCACCCGCTGGGATGCTGGTTTGACTGACGCGGTGGCATGGCGGAAAGCACAGCGCTCAAGCGTATCACGCGGCCATCGACGTCGCATCCGGATTTGTTGTTGCGGTGAGCGCCCCTTGGGGAATGCCCACTCTTAAATCATTTCGGCAATGTGCTGTGCGAACTTTACAGCAACGCAGACCACAAACTGATAATTGTGATTGAAAACTCCGTCTCCCAATAAGGGGCCCTGATGGACTTGGTCTGATTCGAGCCATTAAACAACCCTAGACGACACCGCATTCCGTGTCTGGTCACATGTGCTCATCTGATGGAAAGCGTGGGAGAAAGGTTGTCCCTTTGACGGCGGTTGGGGCGCGGCGCAAATGCAGAATTGCCGCAGGTGCATTGCGCAACCGCGGGCGGAAGACGCCTTGGTTACGGGTGTTTGCACAGGTCGAGAGGAGTCAACGAGATATTCACGTCGTCAGTCTTCACGCTCCAGAAGGTCCTGTCCGAATACGCTTGGCACAACTCCCGGTCGTTGTTCTCTCCCTTGGATCGCGCCCACAGAATCTTTTCCGAGTTGAAATCCGCCCCATTGTGCACCAGTTCGTTTCCCGGATAGTGCCGTTGCAAATCGTACGACACCAGGACCAACTGTTTTCCCGCCTGGTTCTCTAGCTGCTGGGCCACCCATTTCCGGGCGTCGCGGAAGGCGAAGGCGGCATTCATCGCCGTGCCGCCGGTTTGCCGGGACAGCGAAACCGCAACCACGGTGAGGCATACGGCCAGAACGAAGGCCCGCTCGCCGTCCTTTTGCTGCTGCCAGAGATACTGCAGACCTGCGACGGCAAAGATGTACACGGCGACGGTCCCGGGTGAGAAGTAGTGGAGTTGCGAGACAGTACATATTGCAATTGCAGCTCCTGTCGTGATCGTGGCGGCTACCGCAATCCGCAGCCGGCGCTGCATTATGCACGACAAGAAGCCAAGTAATACTGGTAAAGATAGCGCCGGGCCCACGTAGAAAAGCCAATTGATCCCAAGCCGCCGGGCTTCCAAGGCGGCGAGTCCAGAGACCGTGTTGGTTTGCTGATAGCCATGCTCCTCTGCCAGGACCGCGTACCATTTTTCGAAGACCGGATCGCTAGCCGGTAAGTAAGGCCTGGCTCTTTGCCCAAGAAATAGAGGTAGCGCAAGCGGGAGATCTGGATAGGTTCGTTGATACAGGACATACGGCAGCAAGAGGGGACTTCCGGTAGTCTTCTTGTTGTAGTAGCCCATGAGTACAACTCCGGCGAGTCCGATGACTACGACCGGCAGCACCGTCGCGCGAAGCAGCGCCTTGGTCCCAATCCTCGCCCGTACGGTCTGGTAGCCGAAGTACGCTACCAGCGGAATGGAGAATGCCAACCCTTCGTAGGGACGCGATGCAGCGAGGATGAGCAGCGCGATCGCAAAGGCACATGCAAGTATGGACCGGCGCCGGTTTGTAAGCCCAGGCTGGAAAAGCCGCACCACCGCGCCCAGAGCAAGCGCGCCGCCCAGCGCGGCCATCGACCCGCCCCAGTAGGAATTCATCCAGTAGGACAAAAGCGCGATGCGGACCACCGCCAGCAACCCGCCCAGCAGCGCCCAACCCGGCGGCACGAAGGCTTGCAGACACCAGCAGATCGCGCCACACAGGAGAGCGGTACTGAGATACACCCCGATCCACGGTTGATGAAATACGATCTGCCCGAAAGCCAACGCGAGTCCTTGCGACACCGGGTATTTCGAGTGATAGGTGGGCGTCATGTTTACATGGAAGGTCTCGAAATGCTGCCACGCGGGCGGGGTTGGATTGCTGAGCCGGTGATGGGAGAAGGTGTCAGCCATCAGCAAATAACTGTATTCGTCGTTGATGCGAGGTTGGGGAATACCGACGGCCGGCAGCAGCAGCGCCCGACCGGTCAGCGCGACGGCCATCACCAACACCACCGCGCGCAAATTGCTGCTGAGTATCCACGCCAGCCATCCTGGCCGCCTCACTTCTGGATGCAGAAAACGCAAGCTGACATACCCGATAAGGAATGCGGCGAAAAGTATGCCGCTTTCCGCTGCCAGCATCCGCAGACCGTTAATCGGCACATAATTCATAAAGGGACATTCTACGGTGAGTTGGGGTGCAAGTCTTTAAGGAGAGCTCTGCCCGCATCTAACGCCGGGGAATCGTGAATTCAGTGATGTGCTCGATGCTTTCCTGAATGTCACGCAAACGCGTTTGAGCGTCTCTAAAAGGCAAGGGCAGCCTCTCGGATGGCTCTGGTGCGGACAGGTTCTCGCATCCAGTCGGGGGAAGACAAATCAACCTTAACGCCCAGAATATCTTTCAGAGTTTTGTCATGGCAGTAGACGGTTTTCTGGGTGAATAGTCGGCAAGGATGTGCCACAAGAGCCGTCTCCAATGAGCGGAGCGCCAAAAGCCCCCAGGTTAAGCCCAACCAGATGAACGACTGTCTTGCCCAGATCAATGCCGATCGTGTGAAGTTTCATGGGATGTCTCCTCCGTACGCCTCTTACACCTGACTGGGGTGAAGGCGGCGGACCATCCCATTAGTACCTGTGGCTCGCCATGACTGAGAAGCGGAGGGGGTCTCGCGGAGTACACGAAACTGCGGGAGAAATCGCAAACTTCAAGGCCGCTCTCCGCGGGGTGCCGACGAATTTCGTCAGCCATCCAAGGACTATTTTGACAATGTCGTCGATGAAGTCGGGTATGGCGGCGACTTGCTGTTCGGCCCGTTGGGGACATGAACGTTACAGCTTAGTTGCAGTCAGCCCGGTGATGGTTACGCTGCTACGCCTCGTTGTCGCACTCTAGGGCCTACTCTCCTCTATGCGAGACGACACGACCATCGGGCATTCTTTGCTCGGATGTTGCCCGCCGTGTCGGCCTGTCACCTCCTGCTGCAAATCGTTGTGCTCTTGGCTCATCAGTTCTAAAAGCACCCCGTCTGTCCCATCGCCACAAGCTATGGTCTGCGTCGCCTCACTCGGCCGATCGTTTCGCTGGGATACGAGAACCGCGTCCACCAACTCGGCCGCACGACCGCATACCGTCAGTTCGCGCCTTGTAGTCTTGACATTGAACACCATGCCATCCTTGCTGCGATGTCTCCACACTGCTGTGCTCGGTCCTTTCAGCGCCGAGCGACGGATCTCATGCAGCAGAAGCGGGATGTCTGCCGTTGGCTGAATGTCCAGGATGGTCATTCCTAGAAATTCTGCCCGGGAGTACCCGTAACGGAGAATGGCCTCCTGATTCACATCCAGAAACCTGAGAGTTTCCTGATCGTAGACCCACATCGGGGTCGGATGGCCATTAAACAAAGGACTGAGTTTTCCCGAAGCAGCGGTTTCAGCGATGATCCTGTCTACGGCCGCCGGAATAGAAGCGCCCATGACCGGCTGTGCTTCATGCGCGACCACGACCCGGTCGCGACCGTCTGCCTTGGCGTTGTACGGTTCCAAAAACTTCAGATGGGCCTTCGACGCAAACCATCTGCACAGAATAAGAAGAGGCTCGATCGCCAGCCGTCACAAACAGTAGTTTCCTCCCCTTGTCGGAAGGCAAGACCCCAATCGCTCGATTTTTCCCAAACGTCTTCGCTTCAAAAACCCCGCGGTCAGCCAAGCCGAGAACCGCTTCCAAGGGT
>Ga0116111_1001535_pt1 | contig 15780 bp, 13 predicted proteins | sample June2015DPH_8_10_FD_89720 | JGI IMG/M metagenome (GOLD analysis project Ga0116111, IMG submission 89720) | Peatland microbial communities from SPRUCE experiment site at the Marcell Experimental Forest, Minnesota, USA - June2015DPH_8_100 | ecosystem: Environmental > Terrestrial > Soil > Wetlands... | reverse complement strand
TACAACCCCGACTCTCCGCCTGCTCCATCGGGTAAAGATACCGCATCGCGACTCGGTTGTCCAGAAGAAGTTACAAATATCTAAGGCTTATTGCACTTGGAGGATTGAACAAATTCACCCTGGTCCGGTTTAGCTCTTGTTGTGGGGAGCGGGACATCCGGTTATACTGATCGCTATGGATATCGAGCGGACCATGCAGTTCATCGTTGAGCAGCAGGCACAGTTTTGGGCGTCAGTGCAGAAGCACGACGAACAGATCGCCGAGATGAGAGCGACGGCGGCCAAGACGGCGGCAAAGCACGATGAGCAGATCGCCAAGAGCAGCGAGCAGATTGCAACCCTCACCGACCTTATAGGCCGCGTGGCGAAGGCCGAAATCCGACTTACCGAGCTGATGCAAGGCCACGAAGCGCGCCTGGCATCCCTGGAAACGAAGACGACTCAACTCTTCGACCGCATGGACCGATTTATCCAGGGGCTCGAAGGCAACGGCCACAAACACCAAACATCTTAGTGGAATTGTTGGTAGCCCGCGGGTGCTTATGTTCCGCGGAGTTGGCGGGCCCGCCGGAAGAACGCAGCTCCCAGTAGGATCGCCGCAATGCCCAAATACAGAACAGCATCGCGAGCGGCCTGCGGACCGCTGGCGCTACCGGTGAAATCGAGACCCGGGACCCGGTTCATCGGGCCGACGTACCACAATGCCGTGTATAGGCCTTCAAAGAACTTGCTGGTACCGCTCCAGACGCCCAGCGCCAACGCCAGCGAAGGGACGAACATTGCGCCCGCGGCCCAGGCCAATAGGCCCGCGTGCTGCCCTGCCAGCGCCAACCGTGCGGCAGCTCCTAGTCCGGTGAGCGCCGCAACTAGGATACCGACTACCCATGCTGCCGGAAGCTGCCGCGGCAAAATCCGCGGACAAGAAAACAGGAGTTGTTCAGTGCCGAAACGAGCCTCACGCGTGCCGAGCGCGGACCATACGAGAATGGGCCAAATCCACGCGAACGCCAACAGGGGCCCGCGCGAGATCTCCAAGGGCGCGGCGAACTGGGCAATCAGCAATCCTCCGGCCACTGCGTACCACCACCAGCGGTAGCCCTTCAGGGCGAGTCGCAGTTCGGCCGTTAATAAACGCCCGGAGCCGGAATGCCGCGGGCCTGCGGGAAGAGGAGAGAGATGGGTGGGCGTGGCGGTGTGCCGTCGCGCCGTCTTGATTTCGGGCGCTTCCCCTGCCTGAGCGCTCGCTCCCTCCTGCCGCGGCTTGACCCTCGACTTCCGCCGTGATCGTGCCGGATCAAATCTGTCGAAAAACCACGCACTACATAAGACCACAGCGAACGCGACGGCTGTCCATGCCAGACGCCAGCCAAGCACCCCAAAGGTCCATTCCACGCCATTCCAGTGGAAACCCGTAGCCACCCGGACCGACTTATCGGCCACGGTGAGGGAAAAGCTTTCCACATAACCCGGAATTCCTGCTCGTGCGGCCGGGACCATGCTTTGAAACACGGTCCAAAGGCCGGAGGGATCGAGCTGGGAATGCCCCGTCAGTCCTGGAAGGGCAATGCCAAAGGTCCAAAGAAAAAACCACAGGACGTTGCCAACCCCCCCGCGCAGAAAGCGGAACGCCTCGAACAAGAGTGCCATCGCGGCTGTTATCGCGACCGCGGGCATGGTGAGGAACAGGAATGGCAAAAGCAGAGCGCCGACGTGAAAGGCCCGGTCCTCGGCGGCCAGGAACTGCATGGCCACAGCCGCCAGCGCCAGCACGGCAACCATGGAGACAAGCACTGCGAAATTGCTGAGGAATTTTCCCAACAGATAGGTAATTCTGGTGAGTGGTGTTCCGGCGAGAATCTCCCCGACCCGCGTTTGGCGATCGCGGTCCACAGCGTTTTTGACGATGTAGAAGCCCACGAGCGAAAGAAACGTCGTCGCCACCAGCGAGACCATCGCGCCGATCCACGCGGAGGTATAGAGGCCGCGATAATCGCCCAGGCGCAATGAGATTTTCCCCGTGCCCGCGGCATAACCCAGGTAGACCGCGAAGAGCAAAGTAACGAGATAGCTGTAGCGGCGCACGCGCTCGAGGAAGTCAGCACGGGCAATGGCATAGACAATACGGATCGCGCTCATACCACCGCCTCGGCGGAAACACGGTTGCGGTGAGTGGCAAGGGTGGCGAGGTACGCGTCTTCCAGAGACGGCTCGAGCGCCCGCGCGTCTGGCCGTGGAGCCGCATCGGCCACGACCCGCGCGTGTACGCCATCGTTTCGGTGGGCCGTGCTGCTAACCAGATAATCTTGCCGGAGGGTGGGAAGTTCCCCGCTCGGAATCACAACTTCCCAAACCTTCCCACTGACGCCCGCAAGAAGAGCTTCAGGGGCACCATGCACCACAAGCTCTCCCTGGGCGATCAAGGCGATGTCCGTGGCCACGGCCTCGACATCGGAGACAATGTGCGTGGAAAGTATGACGATTCGTTCCCCGGCAAGCTCGGAGAGCAGATTGCGGAACCGCACACGCTCCTCCGGGTCGAGGCCGGCGGTCGGCTCGTCTACGATCAAAAGCTGCGGGTCGTTCAACAATGCCTGAGCAATGCCGACGCGCTGGCGCATGCCGCCGGAAAATCCTCCCAACGGACGGCGAGCGGCATCGGCAAGATTCACAAGCTCCAGCAACTGATGGATGCGCTTTCGCGCGCTCGCCGCGTCCAGGCCCTTTACGGCAGCGAGGTAATCGAGAAACTCAATCGCACTCAAATTCGGGTAGATCCCAAAGTCTTGCGGGAGATAACCGAGTACGGTGCGCAACGTGTCTGGGTCATTCTTGACGTCCGTCCCGTTCCAGAGCACACGTCCCGCGCTCGGCCGGGTGATGGTGGCCAGAATGCGCATGAGCGTGGATTTCCCCGCGCCGTTGGGACCCAGCAGCCCCAGCACGCCGGGCCCAAGTTCCAAACTAAAGCTCCGTAGGGCTTCTACTTTTCCACGGTAGGTCTTGCTGACGTTCTCAATTTCAAGCTTCATAAATGTAGATTTCCATTTTTGCGGGAAGACCGGCAGTTTTCAAAGGCCATTCAGGAACAGGATATTCCTGCCCAACTTTCCAGCCGCGATTTCCTTAAGGCAGGTGGGTCGCGATTCATTCCTCGTTGGAAAGTTCCCGCACCCGTCTGCTCGTGATCAAGGGGAAATCGTCAGGCACATCGAAGACGGCGAGTCCATTCACTTTCCGAGTCCCGGCTTGATAGCGAGCCCCACGGCGGACAAGCTCGGACGCTGCCCTCCCCAGGCTGAGCCCGCGCCGCTTGGCGTATGCGCGAATTTCCCTTACAGCATCAGCATGCAAGTCTAGTGTCATCCTCATCCCAAAAACCCTATCCGAAACGTTTGCCATCGAACGGAAGCTCTGGCCTCCGTGCAAGGCTCAAGGACGCATGGCTTTTCACTTTTGCCTTTTGCACTTTGCCTTTTGACTTTTGACTTTCTCTCTCATCCCGGCCACAGTGTTCCGCTATTTTCTGAACGGTTTCAGCCCCAAAGCTGCCCACAGACCGTCGACCTTCTTTCCCACTTCCGGGTCCATGACAATCTCATCGGGCCAGGGCCGGGCAAAGCCTTCGGTGGGCCATTTGCGCGTAGCGTCGATCCCCATTTTCGAGCCGAAGTTGGGTAGGCGCGAGGCATGTTCGAGTTGGTCCACAGGGCCCAGCGTGAACTGGATATCTCGCTCGGGGTCGATATGGTTCAAGGCTTTCCAGGCGACTTCGCCGGAATCGTGCACATTCACATCGTGGTCCACTACCACGATGCACTTGGTAAACATGGCGCCGGGCATGCCCCAGATGGCGCTCATTACTTTCCGGGCGTGGCCTGGATAGCTCTTACGAATCGCGACCATCATCAGGTTGTGAAACACGCCTTCGGCGGGCATGTGCATGTCCACGACTTCCGGCATCTGTTTGCGCATCAGGGGCAGGAACAGGCGCTCGACGGCATATCCCATCCAGTAGTCTTCCATGGGCGGCCGGCCGACCACGGTGGAAACGTAAATGGGATCGCGCCGCCGGGTGATGCAGGTAATGTGAAACGCGGGGAACTTATCCTCCAGCGAATAATAGCCGGTGTGATCGCCGAACGGCCCCTCGGGTCGGATGTCGTCCAAGTCGACGTAACCTTCCAGAACAATCTCGGCCTGGGCAGGGACCTCCAGATCCACGGTCTCACATTTCACCAACTCCACGGGCTGCTGGCGCAGGAAACCGGCGAAGAGAAACTCATCCAAATCCTCCGGCAGGGGCAGCACGCCGGAAAGCATGGTCGCGGGATCGGCCCCCAGCGCCACGGCCACGTCCATGCGGCGGCCCTTCCCCTGGCGCTCGAGCCAGCGGAAATGCTCGGCGCCGCCCTTGTGGACCTGCCAGTGCATTCCCGTAGTTCGCTCGTCGTACACTTGCATGCGGTAGCAGCCCACATTGCGCCGTCCGTTTTTGGGGCTGCGCGTCACCACCATCGGAAACGTGATGAAGCGCCCGCCGTCCTGTGGCCAGCACTTCATGATGGGCAATCGCGCTAACAAGAGATCCTCGCGTTCGATGACTTCCTTCACGGGCCCCGACCGCACGTTCTTGGGGAAAAACGAGCCGAGTTCGGAGAGCTTGGGAAGCAGCTTCACCTTGTCGAAGAAACCTTCCGGCGGCTTCATGTCGAGCAGATCTTCCATGCGGCGGGTTACGTCGTCGAGTGAGGCGACGTCGAGCGCCATCTCCAGGCGACGCCGCGTGCCTAGCATGTTGATCAGCAGCGGCATCGAGTAGTTCACGCCGTCGCGGGCCGAGCGCGGCTTTTCAAATAGCAACGCCGGACCTCCGGCTTTGCTGACCCGATCGGTGATCTCGGTGATTTCCAGGTCAACATCAACTTCCGCGGCGATGCGTTTCAGTTCGCCCTCGCGTTCCAGGCGGGCAAGAAAATCACGCAGGTCTTGGTAGGACACGTTGGATCCTCGAGTGTTTAGTAATCCTTGTTCGGCCTCAAGTGTAAAGGGTAAAGGATAAAGGGTAAAGGGTGAGATTCATTGCGACTTTGGCAGTGCCTTAATCAGAGGCGTAGCGGAGGCTTCCAGCCGGCACGGGAGCCGCCAAGATGGCGGCGCTACATTTGAACCAGGACGCGGCCTTCTCGCGCTTGACATTGCCTCCCTCACGCCGGAGAATAGGGTCCTCATCCCGCAAGCATCGACCTGCATCGAACGGCCTGTCGGGCTTGAACCTGGGAGGGTCCCTACGTTCGAAATCACCGGGCCAGCGTGTATGTTGCTTTCGCTTACCCCCGCACGCCTACCGAAATTCCGAATAGCTTCACGGCTGCCGGCCGTGTTGCTGACCATCTTAGTTGCCTTGGCGCCCGGAGTATTGGCGGCGCAAACGGCGACCCCGCAAGAGATTTCCTCGCGTGACGTTGAACCCGCCTTCAAGCTGCAATCGGAACGCAACCTGGTGACGGTTCGCGTGGTGGTGCGCGACTCGAAGGGTACAACGGTTGACAACCTCCGCCAGGAGGATTTTCACCTTTTCGATCATGGCAAACCGCAAACCATTCTGCACTTTTCCATTGAAAAGCCGACCCTGAAGGCCGCCGGACCTCCGAAACCCGTCGAGAAAACCAACGTCGAGGTGGAGGAACAGGATGAAACGGCCACCCCGGCCTCCACGGCTCGCCGCTTTTTGGCGCTCTACTTCGACGACGTGAACACACCTTTTGAGAACTTGGCCCGCGCGCGCGACGCGGCGGACCATTTCCTCACCAAGTCGATCCAGGCTGGGGATCGCGTGGCGCTGTTCACCTCCTCCGGGCAAGAGCAAGTCGATTTCACCGACAACCTGGCACAGCTTCACCAAGCGCTTTTCGACCTTCGTCCGCGGCCCATTATTGAGCAGGACACATCGTGCGGAGCGATCCCTCCCTACGAGGCGTATCAGATCGTCGAACAAAATGACACCACCGCCCTTCAGGTGGCTGCCGATGAACTCGCGACTTGCAATCCTTGCCCGTACCCAATGACCCACGAGCAGTGCATGCTCCAGTATGAACAGAGCGTGGTGCCGAACGAGGCGCAGCGTTCGCTAAACATGTCGGAAACGCAATCCAGGGCAGCCTTGCGGGGGATTGAATCCGTCGTCCGTGTTTTGACATCTCTCCCCGGCCAACGCAGCATGGTCATTGTCTCCGGGGGGTTTCTGACAGAGACTCTGCACTTCGAGCTCAGCGAGATTACCGATCGTGCTTTACGTGCCGGCGTCATCATCAATGCCATCGACGCCCGCGGTCTCTACACCGACCCCACGCTCGATGCCAGCCAGAGTACCATCGCCGTTTCACAAAGCGGGCAGACTATCGGCCAGAAGCACATGATCCTCATGGAGAACGCCCGGGTGCAAACCGACGGAATGCGCGCCCTCGCCCTCGATACGGGGGGCATTTTCTTCGACAGCAACAACGACCTCGAAGCCGCATTTCACAAGACCGCCGGCCTTCCAGAAGTTTATTACGTACTGGCTTTCTCCCCGCAAAATCTGAAACTCGACGGCTCTTTCCACCCCCTGCAAGTCAAGTTGGCCTCAGCCAAAGGCTTTTCCGTGCAGGCGCGCCGCGGTTATTACGCTCCCAAGAAACCGGCCGACCCGACGGCACAGGAAAAAGAAGACATTCAAGAGGCGGTCTATTCCCAGGATGAAACGCATGAGCTTCCCATTGACGTCCACACTCAATTCTTTATGAAGACCGAGACCGATGCGCAGATTGCCGTCCTGACGCGCATCGACCTTCACCCCTTGCACTTTCGCAAGGAGGAGAATCGAAACCTCGACACCTTGGTTTTCGTGACCGCAGTTTTTGACCGGGATGGGCACCTGGTGACGGGCCAGCAAAAGTCACTGGATCTGCGCATGCAAGACAGCACTCTGGAAAAATACTTGCAAACGGGTATTACCGTAAGGACGAAATTTGATGTGAAGCCCGGAACTTATCTGGTGCGGGCGATCGTCCGGGATTCGGAAAGCGGCCAAATCTCCGGCCTGAACCGCACGGTGGAAATCCCTTATTAGGAGGTGGACCTATGTCGCGCAATCGATGGCTTCTTATGATGGGCTTTTTATTTACTTTGGCAGGGCTGGGTGTCCAATCGGTCACGGCCCCTGCTGCCCCGGCCGGTGCGCAGAATCCTTCCCCATCGGAGGTCCAATCGGTGCCGGGTGTGATCACGGCGGAAACCAACTTGGTGTTGGTCGACGTGATCGCCACCGACAAAAAGGGGAATTACCTCAAAGATCTGGAGAAGAAGGATTTTCACGTCTTTGAAGACAACGCCGAGCAAGCCATTTCCTCCTTCTCCCGCGAATCTGACATCGAACCCAACGCCCCCGGACGTCAGCGCTATATGGTCCTTTTCTTTGACGATTCCACCATGAGCCCGGCCCTGCAAATCCAGGCGCGACAAGCGGCCGGGAAATTTGTGGAAGGCACCGCGTCGCCCAATCGGATGATGGCGGTTGTGGACTTCACCGGAACCTTGAACATTGGCCAAAACTTTACCGCCGATGGAGATCTGTTGAAAAAGGCCATCAGCTCGGTCAAGTATTCAGCCGTTCACCCCAACGCGGGCGGTACGCAAGTTGCGTCCATGGGAATGCCATCTCTGGCCCGAACAGAAACGGATTTCGCCGCGACCAGTGTCCTGCTCTCCATTCGCGAAGTCGCCAAGACACTCCGCGCTGTTCCCGGGCGCAAAACGTTAATCCTGTTTTCCTCGGGGTTTCCCTTGACCCCTGATCGTGAGGCGGAGCTCACTGCCACGGTCGATGCCCTGAACAAGGCGAACATCGCAGTTTATCCCGTGGATGTGCGCGGCCTGGCGGTTTCCGCCGGCCCCGGCATGGGCATTTCCAATCCTGCGGCCCCGGGACCGCCCACCGGATTCCCGCCCAGCTCGGAACTGCGCAGCCCGGAATCTCCTTTCGCTCATTTGCCGGGTCTGTGGGCAGCCTTGGCTGCGCCTGCCGCGCTCGATCCTCAGCATGGAGGGGGCGGTGCGCCGAGTGGAGGTGGCGGTGCACCGAGTGGGGGCGGAGGAGGGGCGGGCGGATCGGGAGGCGGAGGCTCCAGGGGTGGCACCGGAGGCGGTACCGGGACGGGGACCGGCACAGGGACCGGCACAGGGGGCGGAACCACTGGCGGAAGCCACGGGGGTACGGGCTCGACGGGTACCACAGGTGGCTCACGAGGTGGGGGTAGCAGTAACACAAATAATATGAATAACCAAAACATGAATTGTATGAATGTAAATACCTTGGGTGGAATGCAGAACCCCAATTGCCCCAATCGCCAAATCATCCCCAGCTTTCCGGAGAGTGTGTCGACAAACCAGCAGGTCCTTTATGCGCTGGCCAAAGGCACCGGCGGCTTTGAAATCTTCAATACCAACGATTTCCTCCAGGGCCTGAGCAAGATCTCCGATGAAATGAATCAGTATTACAATCTCGGATATACCACTCCCAACCAGGCGCATGACGGCACCTACCACAAAATCTCTGTTAAGGTGGACCGCCCCGGCGTGGTTTTGCGGTATCGCACCGGTTACTTTGACGTCAAAAGCCCTGATCTGCTGAAAGGAAAACCCGAAGGCAAAGCGCTGGAGGACCGCGTGGCCAGCGCGCAGGCCGGCGATATTCCAGTTTCTCTCAGCGCTCCTTATTTCTACGTGGAGCCGGGCGTTGCCCGCGTGAACCTGGCCTTGTCCATACCGGCTTCCTCCATCGACTTTGATAAACAAAAGGGGGCCTTCCATTCAGATGTGAATGTACTGGGAATCGCCTACCGCGCCAACGGCTCCGTCGCCGCGCGATTCAGCGACACGGTGAAGTTGGATTACCAAAAGAAAGAGATCGAAGATTTCGCCAAAGGTTCCTTCGATTACCAGAATAGCTTCAACATTGCGCCAGGATCGTACACGCTGAAGCTGGTGTTGAGCGCAGGAGGACAAAAATTCGGGAAATATGAAGCTCCTTTGGTAGTGGAACCCTTCTCCGGTACCAGTTTCACCCTCGGAGGCCCGGCTCTGGGCGAAAGATACGCCCCCGTTTCGCAGCTCACCGCGAACATGGACGCGGCCCTTCTTGAGGAGCGCACGCCCATGGTTTTTAAGAATTTGGAGTTGGTCCCCTCTGCCAGCAACCGTTTTGCCAAAACCGATAATCCGGTGTTCTATGTGGAGGTTTACGATCCGGCGCTGAAAGAACCCAATCCCCCCCGTACGGGGATACTGTTCAGCGTGGTCAACCGGAAGACCAACAAGGAGGTCTTCTCCTCGAACACGATTCTGATCAATGATTACGCGAAACCCGGAAACCCTCTGGTGCCTGCGGGCTTCAAATTGCCCGTCAACCAACTCGAGCCGGGCGATTACCGCTTTGAAATCAAGGGGCGCGATTCAATGGGGAACGTCTCCACCCCGCGCAGCGTTGATTTCTCCGTCGAGTGATCGGCGTGACCTGTATAATGAACCGTCAGATTTACGAGGGGCTGACGGCTCGCTACGGAGGGTCATGACAAAACCACCCGCAACCGTTCTCCAGTTGCCATTGGAAGTACGGGCCGAGATGGCGTTCAAAGCTGCCGTAGAAAATGCGATTATCGAGCATGCGCGCCAAGGCGTGCCAATGGTAATCTGGCGCGATGGCAAAATCGTGGAGCGGTCTCCGGAAGAACTGAAGGTGGAAGCTGCGCGCCTGCTCGCCGAATGACAGTGCAAGGGTCTAGCGCGGACCTGTTCTGTAGGTCCGCGGCTTTCCGTAGCCTTATAAAGAGCCGCGGACCTACAGAACAGGTCCGCGCTACACCCACTGATCCGCGTGACGGCAAAAACTCCAACCCAAAGACATGCCCCGGGGAAAAAACAACCGAGCGCGGGGGCTGAGAAATCGCGCATTGATCATGCCGCCATTCGCCGCGCGTTATTGGCGTGGTTTCGCGCCCACGCGCGCGCGCTTCCCTGGCGAGGGACGGGCGACCCCTACGCCGTCTGGGTCTCGGAAGTCATGCTCCAACAGACGCAGATCGCCACGGTTACCCCTTTCTACCAGCGCTTTCTCGAAGCCTTCCCGACCGTCTCGCACCTGGCCGAAGCCCCTCTGGAGCGGGTGTTGGAACTCTGGTCGGGTTTGGGTTACTACCGCCGCGCGCGCCACCTGCATCAGGCCGCGCAAGCCCTGGCGCAACAGTTCGGCGGGAGGTTTCCGGAAGACTACGCCGGCCTCCGCACTCTTCCCGGCATTGGCGATTACACCGCCAAAGCCGTGCTCAGCATCGCGTTCAATCAACCCTATGCCGTGCTGGATGGAAATGTGGCTCGCGTGGTGGCGCGGTTGTACAGTCTCCGCGGGAACCTCCATCTGCCGCAGTTTCGCGTGGCCGTGGAAGCGGAGATCGGCGCGCTCCTTTCCCGCAGCGAACCGGGGAACTTCAACCAAGCCCTAATGGAACTTGGCCAAATCGTCTGCCTGCCGCGGGGTCCCCTCTGCGCCACTTGTCCACTCAAGAAATGGTGCCGCGGGTATCGGACCGGCACTCCGGAAGACTTCCCGCTTCCCCGCCCTCGCCGCGCGGCAGAATCCCACTACCTTGCCGTGGCCCTTCTGCGCCGTGGAACGCGCGTGGCCATGGCGCGCGGTCTCGTCGATGGGTTGCTCGACGACCTCTGGAATTTTCCTGCCGCCTTTGGGGACTCACCCGCAGAAGCGCTGGAAGCTTTGCGCGAGAAAATACGCGGCCTCACCCGCGCGTCCTTTACCTTCGGTGAAACCATGGCGGAATTCCGCCACGGAATCACCTTCCGCTCGATCCAAGCCCGTGTTTACGCCGTCGAAACCTCGCGCGCCATTCGCCATGCTTCTCTGCACTGGTTCAATATCAAGGATTTGCCGCAAGCCGCCATTTCCCAGTTGGCCCGCAAGGTCATACAAAAGACTGGCTGAAGAGGAATTGCACCCATGCCATTTTCCGTAAGCCCGGGAATTCCCGGCTTAGCCCGGAAGCGAAAAAAGCGACGGAGAGCCCCTCTCCGGAATGGTCGCCAGCGTGCTGGGCTACAGGATGGATGGCCGGTTAGGGTGAAATCGCCCACCGTCGGTCATGAAATGCGCCGCCTCACCGATGGCGGAGGAAGTAAACACAGCGAGCCTCCTCATGAAGGACGAACACCAACTCAGCGCGGACTTCGTTGGGCCGGGTATCCCGGTGGCCATTCAACCGCCTGCCGCGCGGACAAGTTGGCGGGGAGAATTGGATCCTGCGACAGCGTTGTGGGCGGCCAAATTGTCTGCCATTGTCGTGGCGAATCCCCAAACATAAAAAGATGTCAAAAATTGAGGGTGGTCCGAATAAGTTATTGAAAATAAAAGGCGAAATAAACGACAAAATGTCGTATCCGAATGAGTTCATGAAAATAAACCACTTATCAAATATTTCCGATGAGTTGCTGAAAATAAATTAGATAACGCTTCTTTTAGCCCGCCAAAATCACCCGAAGGCACTGCAAATTCCACCTATTCGAATAACATGCAGAAAACAAATAACTTGCTTGGCGGATGCGCCGCCTATCCTAATAACATGCTGAAAGAATGAGACATAAGAGGCGTGGCAAAAGCAGTCAATCTGTAGTCCTCGAAAACAGGGAACCCCCAGTCGAAAGTCTCAGATCAGCCAAGCATGGGATTTCATGTTGTGTCACCCATGACCGGCCCGTGGCACCCAGCCCCTAGCAACCAGCACCCAGTCCCTGGAACCAGGACCTTTTCTGCCATACAATAGAACTCTGAACCGCGTCACCCAAGCTCATGGGGGAAAACGCACAAGTCGTCTTGACCAGCACTCCGCAGCGGCAGGCGCACATCAGTGTGCAGCGCTACTTTGAGGTTTCCCTGCTGCTCACCCTCGCCACCGGCTTTCTCACAATCGCCACGACGGGCAAGCTGGACGTCATTTCCATGGTGATGATGTTCGGCGCGCTTGCCATAAAACTGTGGAGCCACATCCGCGCCACCGATTATTCCCTCGGCCCCAAAACCGTCACACGCATTTCCATCTTCTACATCTTTTTCTACGGCCTGGATTTCCTGATCTTCTCGACCGGCCCCAGCCCGATTGACCGCATGTTGAGCGCCACGGTCCATCTGGTGCTCTTCACCGCGATCATGAAGATCTTCTCGGCTCGCACCAATCGCGATTACGGTTACCTGGCCACCATCTCGTTCTTGATGATGCTCGCCAGCGCCGTGCTGACCGTAGGCACATCGTTTCTGGTCTTCTTCGTCATTTACGTGCTCTTCGCCATCTCCACCTTCATCAGCTATGAAATCAAGCGGAGCGTGGAAGCGGCGCAGCGGGCTCCGGAAGGCCCTTTCCGCGCTCCGGATCAGAACCGCCGGGCCATTGAGAAAGCACTGATGACGGCGGCGGTAGGCCTTTCGGTGGGAATCATTATCCTGGCCGCAGCTCTCTTCTTCGTCATTCCGCGCTATCGTACGGGATATCTGACCAACCTCTCGATGCAGGCCCAGAACATTACGGGTTTTAGTGAGACCGTTAATCTGGGGGACATCCGCAAAATCCTGCGCTCACCCATGGTGGTCATGCGCGTAATGCCGGAGGGTAATGTCCGATCGTATGAAGGCGTCAAATGGCGTGGTGTCACGCTGAATAGCTTTAACGGCAAGAAATGGTTCAACGACAACGCGGACCGGATTTCCCTCCCCGCGGATGGGTATCAACGATTTGTCATTTCCCCGCCCGATGGCTGGGAGCACCGCCCGCACCATCCGCTGCGCTATCGTATTCTGCGCGCGGCGCTTTCCACCGACGTGCTTTTCGTGGCCGCCGAGCCCCGTGAACTTTCGGGCGTGCGCCTGCTCAACGTCGACGAAACGGGCTCGCTCCACAATCCGATCAATCTCAGCGCCCCCTTCGCTTACGACGTCGTTTCCGATACCGGCCTGCCTCCGGTGCGGGAACTGCGCACAGCGCCCGAGCAGTATCCGGACGAGATCCGCCTGATTTATCTCCGCCTGCCGCACACCATCGACCCGCGCGTCAGTGAACTGGCTCGCACCCTCACCGCTTCCGCCGCCAATAATTACGACCGCGCCGCCGCCATCCAGTCATACCTGCGGAACAATTTCCAATACACTCTGGACCCGCCCGCCATCGAGCCGGAAGACCCGGTAGGGAGCTTCCTGTTCCGCTCCAGATCCGGCTACTGCGAGCATTTCGCCGCGGCCATGGCGGTGATGTTGCGCACGGTGAATGTCCCCTCGCGGCTAGCGAATGGATTTCAAACGGGGACCTACAACCGCATCGGCAAGGATTTTGTGGTTCGCGCTCGCGACGCGCATAGCTGGGTGGAAGTTTACTTCAGCGGCTACGGGTGGATTCCATTTGACCCCACTCCCGCCGATCCCCATCCCGTTCTACCCGGCGAATGGGACGACTACGTTGACACGGCGGCGCTCTTCTGGAATGAGTGGATCATCAACTACGACTTTGGCCATCAGGTGCAGTTGGCGCGAGAAATCGAGCAGGATTCACGCGACTTCCAGCAGATCTTTCGCCGCCGCTCCGAGCGCCTCAAGCGCCAGGGAATCCGCGCCGCCTTCCGCATCGAGGGCTGGCTGATGTCGCACAAGCTGCTGGTCCTCGTGATCATGGTCGTTATCCTGGCGGGCTTGATCCTGACCGACAAATCCGGGACACTCGAGGAATTGCGCTTTCGCCTGGCATGGAGATTGGCCCGGCACGACTCGGAGTTGAAACCCCGTGTGGCCACGCTCACCTATCAGCGTCTGCTCCAGACGATGCAGAAAAAGGGCTTTCGCAAAACTCCGTCCCAAACCCCTCGCGAGTTTGCGGTCACTTTCCTCAGCACGCCGTGGGGCCCGAGCGTGATGGAGTTCACGAAGCTCTACAACACCTTGCGCTACGGCCAAGCCTCCGTTTCCCTTGCTCGCTTGCGGCAGATTTTGAAAGACGTCGCGAGAGGCAAGCAGTGATTGACAGGTGACAGCCGACAGCCAACAGTTAGCAGCTAACATTACTTCACGATCGGGAACTCCAAAAAGCTCGGGTGCGCGGAGTCGTGATAGAGAGTAAAGATCGCGGTGCGCGCGTCCTTGGCCGACTCGCTGGCCACCACGCCGCCGCTGTTATAGTTTTTCTCGATCTGGATTGAGTTGGGGCAGGTCACGATCAGTCGCAGGCCGCTACCCTTGGCAACGAGCCGTGAGAAAAACGTGAAGCCGCTGAACTCGTAGCGGTTGATCTCGCCTGGGTTACCAGTTTCTCCTCGGTGAGCGAAGCTGAAAGCTGACGGCTGATAGCTGAACGCTTTTTCTACGGAATCGATTTCCCGCCATCCACGACAAACACCTGGCCAGTGATGAACTCACTTTGGGTGGCAAGAAAGAGAACCATCTGCGCAATGTCCTGAGCGGCGCCAGCTTTGCGCAGGGGTATGTTGCGGATCATTTTACGGACTGCCGCGGTGCGCTCTTCATCCGGGAAGAGGATGCTTCCCGGCGCCACACTGTTGACGCGAATTGTGGGGGCCAAGGCTTTCGCCAGTGTACGGGTTAGGGAGATGAGCGCTGCCTTTGAGGCGCAATAGTGCATGTAGCTCGGCCATGCCTGCAACCCCCCGAGGGATGAGATGTTGATAATATTTCCACGCCCTTGGCGCATCATCATTCGTGCCGCGGCTTGCGCGCAAAAGAAGGGACCTTTCAAATTGGCGCCGAGAACCCGGTCGAAATCCTTTTCCTCCAGATCGTCCCAAGTCCGCGAGAAAAACACGCCGGCATTATTGACGAGCAGATCCAACTGGCCAAAGTGTTTTTCGACGGCGCGGAACATGGCCGCTACCTGCTTCGGGCGCGAGACATCGGCGCGCAGGGCCTCCGCACGCACTCCCAGGGCTTCGATCTCGCGCACGGTGGCTTGGGCACCCCCCCGCGATTGGTTGTAGTTGACGATCACGTGTGCGCCGGCACGGCCCAGCGCTAAGGCAATGGCTCGCCCCATCCGCTTGCCACCGCCCGTCACCAATGCTATGTGGTCCTTAAGAGGTGCTTCGCTCATAGTATCTGTCTAATAATAACCTCTGTGCCGGATCTAAGGGGGTGCAGAAGTTATGTCTTGCGCCCCTTGGCGAATTGTCGTAGATTCACCCGCGAGGTGCCCCGTGCGTGAAGCGTCACTGGAAGATATTACCAAATTCCTGGATTGCAAGAGAGTCGCGTTTGTGGGTGTCTCTCGCAATCCCCAACACTTCTCACGATTACTGTTCCGCGAATTTCTAGCCAAAGGATACGACCCCATCCCGGTAAATCCCCAGGCCGAAGACATCGAGGGGCACCGGTGTTTTGCCCGCATCGCCGATGTGACTCCCCCCGTGGATGCCGCGCTGCTGATGACCGGCGCGCCGGAAGTGACTGACCAAGCGATACGCGAATGCAATCAAGTCGAAATTCGGAATATTTGGATCTATAAGAGTGTGGACTATGGAGCCGACCATGAGCATACGGTGGAGTTCTGCCGCCTGCAAGGATCCGCCAGGGTGAATTTGTTCAATCCTCCAAGTGCAATAAGCCTTAGATATTTGTAACTTCTTCTGGACAACCGAGTCGCGATGCGGTATCTTTACCCGATGGAGCAGGCGGAGAGTCGGGGTTGT
>Ga0116111_1001532_pt1 | contig 15803 bp, 11 predicted proteins | sample June2015DPH_8_10_FD_89720 | JGI IMG/M metagenome (GOLD analysis project Ga0116111, IMG submission 89720) | Peatland microbial communities from SPRUCE experiment site at the Marcell Experimental Forest, Minnesota, USA - June2015DPH_8_100 | ecosystem: Environmental > Terrestrial > Soil > Wetlands... | reverse complement strand
AAACGAGGCACAAAGCACAAAAATCCTCGAGTTTATGGCCCTCGGCGTCCCGGTGATTGCGCCCGATGCGAAAATCACCACCTACTATCACGACGCTTCCAGAGTGAAATTCTTCCAGGCGGGAAACGATGCCGATCTGGCTGAGTGCATGCTGTTGCTCGAGCGCGACGCTCATCTCCGCGAGCAATTAATTCAGAATGGCTCAGCCTACGCGCGGCAACATAGCTGGGTGGTGAAACGCAAAGACTACTTGAACCTGGTCGATTCTCTGGTTCCATTGCCGGGATACTCTCACGCCCGCAAGGTTTCCCAGCCCGAGCTGCGATAGCCGCGCCACGCTCAGCACGCCGGCGCGCTCGTCGCGCCTGAGGACCTGATGGACCTTTCGATTCTCATTGTCAACTGGAACTCGGCCCACTATCTGAAGCCCTGTCTTGCCTCGGTCTATCGCGAGGTGAAGGGCATCGAGTTCGAAGTGATCGTGGTTGACAACGCTTCCTACGACGGCAGCGCCGAGCTCATCAAGGCGGACTTCCCGCAGGCCACGTTCATCCAGAGTGACAAAAACCTCGGGTTCATTCGCGGCAACAATCTGCTTTTCCGGCACGCGAAGGGGCGGAACCTTCTGCTTCTCAACCCCGACACGGAAGTCGTCGGCAACGCCATTCAGCGCATGATCGGCCATCTCGAGTCGCTGCCCCAGGCGGGCGCCATCGGCTGCCGTCTGGTGAATGCGGATGGCTCGGTGCAGACCAACTCGATCCAGAAGTTTCCCACCATCCTCAACCAGCTTCTCTGCGCGGATTTCCTGCTGCGCCGGTTCCCCAACTCCTCGCTCTGGGGCCTCAAGCCGCTCTACGAAGACGCGGGCGCGCCGGTGGAAGTGGACTCCATCAGTGGCGCGTGCCTGATGGTGAAGCGAAATCTTTTTGAGCAGGTCGGCCTGCTCAGCGACGACTACGTGATGTACGCCGACGATCTGGATTTGTGCGCCAAGGTTAAGAGGGCGGGCTACAAGGTTTATTTCACCAATCAGTCTCGCGTGGTCCACCACGGCAAGAAGAGCACGGTCTCCTTGCAGCGCGGCCTCTGCGAGGTCTGGATGAAGGATTCCGTCCACAAGTTCTTGTGCAAATTTCGCGGGCGATGGTACGGAGCCTTGTACAAGCTGGCCATGGCCGCCGTGGCCGTGGCGCGATTAATCCTGCTCACGCTGATGCGCCCGCTGGCCCGAAGCGCGTCACGCCGCGGGCGATGGGACTACTCATTCACCAAATGGAAGCGAACGCTCCAGTGGGCCTTGGGCTCGAAAGACTGGGCGCAGCGCGCCAGCAAGCAAATGGGCTACGCCGCCAAGCAGTTGTGACGTGCCAGGTTTCAGGTCTTAGGTGCCGGGTGTTAGGGCTGAAACCTGACACCTGATACCTGACCCCTGACACCTAGCCCCTATCCCCATGAAATACGTCATCATCACCCCGGTGCGCGACGAGGAGCAGCACATCGAGGACACGATTCGCAGCGTGCTGGCGCAGACCATTCTTCCCGCCGAATGGGTGATTGTGGACGATGGCTCCACGGACGGCACCGGCCGCATCCTGGAGCGCTACGCCCGCCAGCACGCCTGGATTTCGGTCATTCACCTTGCCGACCGCGGGCGTCGCGATGCCGAGCTTGGCGCGGTGGGCGCGTTCCTCGCCGGCTACCGAGCGGTCCGCGTTGCCGACTGGGATTTCCTGGTCAACCTGGACGCCGACCTTGGCCTTGATCCGGACTATTTCCAGAAATGCTTTGCCGAGTTTCACCGCAACCCGCGCCTGGGGATTGGCGGCGGCACGCTGTATCACCGCAACGGGGCGGGGCAGCCGGTGATCGAGCCTTGTCCCAGGTCCCACGTGCGCGGCGCCACCAAGATCTTCCGTCGCGCCTGCTGGGAAGCGTTCGGCGGCCTGGCGGAGGTTCCCGGTTGGGACACGCTCGACGAGATCAAAGCCAACATGGCGGGCTGGCGCACCGGCAGTTTCCCGCACGTCCGGGCGCTCCACAAAAGGCCCACCGGCGCGGCGGGCGGCGGCTGGCGCGACGCCGTCAAGAATGGGCGCTGCGACTATTTCCTCGGCTATCATCCCTTGTTCATGCTGGTGAAATGCTTCCGGCGGCTCTTTAAGAGGCCCTACGTCATCGATGGGCTGGGCCATCTTTGGGGATATGTCACCGGCTACGTCCGCCGCCAACCTCAGCTCGACAATAAATCCGTCATCCGTTACGTCCGCCAGCAGCAGCTTCGCCGCCTCATTTTCGCGGAGAGCCTCTGGAAGTGAGTACAGCATCGTGAGATTGCCAGTCACAATCGCGGTATGCCTGCTTGTTTCGGCGCAGTGTTTCGGTGCGGATGTCGTCAGGGTCTGCAGTCAGTGTGACGTGCCCGCCGAGACTTCGCAGGTCGGGTTGAGTGCCCGTTTCTACGGCTTGACGCTTTCCCAGGTTTCGGTTGGAGCTGCTGGCGGAGCAGGTGCGGCTATGCGGGCCCTGCGCGACCAGCATGTTCTTGCAGTGATTATCACTGCGCAGGCACTTCCACTGCTGAACAAAGATGCTGTGTTCCGCGCCCTCCAGAGGGAACACGGCCGCGCGATCCCGCTTCTGATTGAAGGCGTCACCTCTTCGACTCCCCCGGCGCTTCTGTCTAGCTGGTCTGGCGGCGCTGTGATTGGCGCCATCGGGCCTATAGAGGGAAATTCTGACGGAGAGTATCGTTTCTCCCCGATTCGGGACGTGACACGTCAGCTTGGCGGGCGGGGTGTCCCCGCGAGCGGCGCATCGTTTCACCGGCTCGTTATCGACGAGCGTAGGCCGCCCGAAGTGATCGTGTCTTTGGGAAGCGGCGGCACCTTCCAACCGGTCCTTGCGAGGGCCCATGTCGGCGACCGGGAGATATTCCTTCAGTCATTGGTCGTCCGCGCAGGGGCACCCCCCAAAACGTCGTCAGAGGACCTGCTCACCGGGTTTTTGAAGCTCGCGCCTTCCTTGCTCTTCCTGCGGTATGCGGGTGGGGAGAGGGTTTGGCACGCCCCCATGCAACTGGCGAACTTCACCATCGACGACGCTTGGCTGAGGGAGCCCTATGGCAACCTGGATTACGAGCAGCTTCTCGACGACATGCTGAAGCATAATTTCCACACTACCATCGCTTTCATTCCCTGGAATTTTGACCGAAACAGCGCCTCAGTCGTCAAGCTCTTTCTAGCCCACCCCGACAGGTTTTCCATCGCGGTGCATGGGAACAACCACGATGGGAGGGATTTTTGCGCTGACGCCCAGTGTCCCCCGGCCAAGCAGGCTGAGGCAATTCGCCAGGGGATCGCGCGGATGGAGAGCTTCACGAAGCTGACTGGGGTGCCTTATGCTCCAGTGATGGTCTGGCCTTATGAGAAGGCCCCCCTGCTTTCCACGTTGACGATGCTGAAGAAATACAATTTTCTTGCCAATGTGAATACGGTTCCTGTCCCCACCGGTCAGGCCTCTCCCGCCGAGCCGTTGTTTCGCTTGCGGCCTGAGTCAGTTCAGTTCGGTGACTTTCCCACCATTAAGCGTTACTCGTTGCAGACCCCGTGGGTGCAGTCGAAAATCGCAGTCAGCAGTTTCTTGGGCAATCCCCTCCTGTTTTACGTGGATCCCGATGTTTTCGAAAGGGGCGATGCGCCGCTGGACGCGATCGCGGATTACGTGAACCGTGTTGACGCCGGAGTGGTGTGGGAGGGCCTCGGACAGATCGCGCGCCACTTGTACCTCATCCGGCTGGCGGGTGACGGGGCTTATGACGTTCAGGCTTTCGCAAGCGAGATTACGCTCATTAACCCCTCGTCGGACGCTGCCACCTTTTCCATCGAGAAACCGGAGACCTTCGAAGTTCCCATCAGGTCGGTTACCGTCAACGGGGCGCCGGCTCCATACCATCGGAGCGCAGTCGGCCTCGACTTGAGCATTCGCCTTCGCGGGAAAGAGACAGCCGACATTCGGGTGGTTTACGACAATGACCTCGACCTCGCTCGCGTTGAGACTTCGAGGGCATCGCTGCGCGTTTACCTGCACCGGAGCTTGGCCGACTTGCGCGACATTATCCTGGCGCGGAGCAAGTTGGGCCAAGTGCTTATCGCGGCCTATTACGAATCAGGCCCACTCCAAGTGGCGCTCGCCGCGTTCGCCCTTTTGGTTGCGGTCGCGCTTTTTTGGCTCGTTACCCGTCGGCGCGCGCGGCTATCCAGCAAAAGGAGCTCAGGCGCGTCGTGGAAATCGCGCGCGACTCCGGACGTAGAACCTCCAGTGAGCGCAGTAGAAGCTACCGCCGCACCGGGCTCTGACTGCGGGGAGTCCGACCGCTAACATGCCGCTGATTATCGGAATCGATGCCATCGTAGTGGGCGTGATCGTTCTTATCGCGCTCACCAAGGGGGTGGAGAGGGCTTTACCATTCTGCGCTTTCGTCCTCGTGCTAGCGCCCCTCGACTCTAAGATCGTGGTGGCCGAGTTTTGTGACCTCACGACCCAGCGCGTTGCAACCATTACGCTGGCGGCCGTGTATTTGGCGTTCGGAGCGGGGAAGGCCGATGAGCGGGACAAAGAGCGTACTCCGCTGATGTACCTGATTCTGTTGAACCTGGGGTGGAGCTTAATTTCGACGACTAATTCCATTGTTTTCATGACCAGCCTCAAGGCCACCCTGTCGGCTGTGCTTGACATCTATTTGCTCTACTACATTTTCGTGAAAAGCGTTTCCACTACTGAGTCAGTTCACCGAATCCTGCGCGCATTCGTGGCTGCGTTGGTCATCTGCTGCGTTTTCGGCTGGATTGAGGCTTACTATGACTGGCGCGTGATGAATCTCTTCCCGACGATCGTGCACCGGTTTACACCAGGTCAGGGAGGACTGATGCTCGACGAGGGGCGAGTCAAGTCCACCTTCCCCCACGCCATACTCTTCGGGAACGCTTTGGCCTTGGGGATTCCGATCGCTTTCTATCTCCTGACGGTGGCTAAAAGTGCTGGGCAGCGCATCTGGCTTTGGACCTGCGTGCTGCTTATGTTTTGGAACATGTATAAGACGTCCAGCCGAGGCCCATGGCTAGCCTTGGTTCTGTCTGCCATCCTGTTGTTGCTATTCTCGCAAGGAAACGTTCGCAAGTACTTGGTGGTTGTCACCCTGCTGACGGTATCGGTACTGGTCATACGGCCAGGGGTGTGGGACACCCTGAAGAACACCTACCTCGAGACAATGGATCCCGACGACCCGCGCGGTCAGTCCTACCAATACAGATACGACCTCATGCACGTCGCCAGTGAAAGGCTTGCAAGAGATGGGAAGCGGGCGATTTGGGGATTTGGGCCCGAGTCCTTCTACTACGCTGGCTTCGAGGGCGTAGACAGCGAAACGGGGCACACCTACAAGTTCGAGAGCTGCGATAGCGCTTTCGTCGAGACAATGGTTGACACCGGCTACATCGGACTGCTGCTCCTCATTGCGCTGCTACTTAAACCGATGTTGGTTTCGCTCAGAGGGTTCAGCGGCCTGCCAAGGCCCCCCAACTTGCTCTGCCTCGTGCTTCTCGTCAATCAGGTGGCCTTCGCCTTCATGATGATGAGCGTGGGGAACTGGGGATGGGGCCAGCAAACCTTCATGATTTGGATCATCTTCGCGCTTGCCATGACTTATCCGAGGCTTGTCCGTAGCGAGGCTAGCATATCGCATGTTGGCCAGCCCGAGCGGATAGCCCTCTGTGAGCCGATGACCGCGCTCGCTTCACTCTAACCGGCCATGCAAATCGTCGCAGAAATCACCCCGAGCGAAACGCGAGCCGCTGGCACGGCCGTACCACGCTACACCGTCCAAGTGGCCCGAACCATTTCGGAAGTCGAGGCGCTTCGGCCTCTCTGGACAAGCATGCAGTGGCATCCGAACTCGGACATCGATTTCTACCTCGACGTGCTTCGGTCACGGCCCGAATTCCTCCGGCCGCACGTCATGGTGGTTCACCGGGGGGGGCGCCCAGAAGCGATGCTGCTTGGTAGGGTAGAAGACAGAGTGCTGGACCTGCGGATTGGATACGGGAGCCTGGTCAAACCGAAGGTTCGGCTTCTGGCATTCGGCTATGGTGGCGTGCTGGGAAACCCTTCTGCCGAGGGGAGCGAAGAGGCGGTTCGCCGGATCCTGGGCTCTCTGCGTGCGGGTGAAGCGGATTTGGCTTTTTTCAACCATTTACGGGCGGACTCCCCCGTATACGCTCAAGTTGTGCGGTTGTCTGGCGCTCTGACTCGTGATTATTTTCCGGACTTGCGGATTCATAGGAGTATGGCCTTGCCGAAGACATTTGGGCAGCTTTACGCAGCTTTGTCGCCAAAGACGCGCAAGAGCCAACGATGGAACAAATTCCGCAAGGATTTTGGCGACAAAATCAGGATCGATTCCCTCCGGGAAACGGCCGATCTGGAACGGGTCTTTCGGGACGTTGAAGACGTTGCAAGGAGGACCTACCAACGGGGACTGGGAGTGGGATTCGCTGACACTCCCGAGATGCGTGCACGGCTTCGTTTGGTCGCCGAGAAGGGATGGCTTCGAACGTTTATCCTTTACGTGGGCGAAAAACCGTGTGCCTTCTGGGTGGGTATCAAGCACGGCTGTACGTTACATAGCGACTCAATGGGCTACGACCCCGATTATGCGAAGTACTCCCCGGGTATGTTCCTGGTGATAAGGGCAATTGAGGATCTTTTCGACCATCGCTCAACTGAGAATGTGGAGGAAATAGACTTTGGGCTTGGCGATGCAGAGTACAAGGAAGCCCTCTGCAATCGTGAGTGGCAGGACGCATCCGTTTACATCTTTGCCCCTACTCTCCGAGCCGTCGGACTCAATCTCCTCCGGACCCCGACAGTGTTTATCAACCAATTCGGGAGAAAGGCCCTAGAGCGAACCCAATTACTGCGGAGAGTAAAGAAGGCCTGGCGCAGCCGACTGGCAAAATGAAGCGACCAGCAAGGGACGTATGAGCGGAGAAGTGACTGTACGAGTTATCCGGACTTTGGCCGAGATCGAGGAGGTTCGGAGCACCTGGGTCTCGTGGAAGTTCCACCCTAATTCCGACATCGATTACTACCTCTCAAGGTTTCACGTGCGGCCGGAGTTTATCCGGCCCCATATCATTGTGGTCAATCGCGACGGCCGGCCGGATGCAATGCTGGTGGGAAGACTAGACCACCTACGTCTCGACCTCAAGATAGGTTATGTACACTTGCCTAGGCCCCGAGTACGCGTGTTAAACTTCATCTACTGCGGGTTGCTTGGCGAACCATCCCCTGAAAATTGCGGGTTAATTGTCAGCGAGATTACGAATTCCCTGCGCAGAGGTGAGGCCGACCTCGCTGCGTTCAGCCACATTCGAGTGGGTTCTTCTATCTATGAAGCTGCAAGGCGGCTGCCGGGTTTCCTCAGCCGCGATCACTTTCCGCAGGTCGACCCGCACTTCAGTATGAAACTCTCTGGCACCATGGAAGAGATGTATCGCGGCCTGTCAAGCAACGCCAGGCACGACCTGCGCAGGAAAGCGAAAAGGTTGCTGAAAGATTTTCCCGGTAAGGTAGAGGTGAGTTGCTTTCGGGAAGAGAGTAGCCTTGAGGTCATGATTCGAGACCTTGAAGCGATTGCAAAGAAAACGTACCAGCGAGGCCTTGGAGTGGGATTCCTTGACAACGCCGAGATGCGCCAACGCCTCTCTCTGGCGGCCCGGAGAGGCTGGCTGCGGTCATACATCTTGTATGTTGAGGACAAACCGTGCGCTTTCTGGATGGGTACGCTGTACCAGGGCACGTTTCACGTCGATTTTTGTGGTTATGATCCGAGCTACGATCGATCCTCGCCAGGAACCTTTCTACTCACGAGGATGCTGGAAGGTTTCGGTCGCGAGAAGTTCGACCAAATAGATTTCGGGTACGGAGAGGAAAGGCATAAGCAACGTTTTAGCAATTGTAAATGGCATGAGGCGATGGTCAGAATCTACGCTCCCACGGTGAGAGGCCTCGGAATAAAAGTCCTGGTCACTCTGGTGCACTTCATCGACTACATCGCCAGAAGAGTGCTCGACTACGGCAAGCTGCTGCCGAAACTAAAAAGATTTTGGCGGAAGCAGGTGAGAAATTGCGAACCCGGGCCCGCTCCGGACGAGACGGCCCCGGAGGGGAGCTGAGAGCCAGCCTTCCACTGGCAATCAGTGGACGCCGGTGACATTCAGGTTCGTAGGTGGGTTTGGCCGGGCGCCGGTATTGAATTCGAAAGCACCTCGCTCCCACGTTCCATCCGCGCCGCGTGCGATGCCAGCGAAGTCCACGTTGTAAGGCGCTGCAAGCGATGTACCATCATTGAGGTGCGCGTCCACGGTTTCGGAGGAGAGGTTGAAGTTGCCCGTAGCGTCGGATACAAACGGGTCGGCAGCCCCCTGAAGCTCGTAAGTCGAATCCTGAAAATCATGGGAAGCTAGGGTCATCTCACCCGCTGAATAGTCAGTGTTGATGAATGTGTTGTAATCGTGGGTGACGTTCAGGTAGTGGTAAGACCCGGCGGTGTTGTCAGCAAAAATGTCGGCATTCTGGCAGTTGAACGAAAGATTGTTTTCCGCCGTATTTCCCGTCGAGCTTGTATTCAGCAGGCTGACACCCGCGTCGATTGCTCCTGGATGGCCTGGCTTTATGTGGATGCCGGAGATGGTGTTCCCGTAGAACACGCCGTTGGTCACAACTCCGGGATTGCTAGCGCCTCCGTCCCGAAACACGCCGCCTACTGAACAGGTAGCTGTGGTGTCTCCGTGCTCACACACCGAGTCCCAATTACTCGAATAGTAGAAGATGTTGTTGTAGATTTTCCAGCCGTCGCAACCACCGGAAAGGCACACGATGAAACCAGTACCCTGTATGTTTTTCCACACTGTATCGTAAACGGTTAGATCGTTCACGGCCACGCTGTTGCTGTTTTTCGAGGCTTCGATCCCCTGAGAATGACTTGCCGCATCGCCAAAATTTGTGTAAACCCAAGCGTAAGATAGCGTCAGCCCCGTCATGTTGCCCTCGGCTCCGATGGGTCCAAAAGCGTCATGCAAATAGAAATGGCTAAAGCTGAGGTTGTTCACGGCAGAGCCTCCGCTAGAGGGACTGCCAAGATAGAGCCCAGTAGCAGCACTGCTGCCACTGATGCTGTCTGCTTCCACCCCATTGATCTCGAAGTATTGAAAGGTGAAGCCAGTGATCGCAACATTGCTGCACTGGCCAGCGTCGGCGCGAATGAATCCAAACATATCGCCAGCAGATTTGAAATAGAATCCATAGGTTCCCGTCTGGTCAGCCGAACCAACTTCCCCGTTCACGTCGTAGTAGCTGCCACACATGTCCCAAAATGGTTGAATGAGGCCGTCAGCGGGAACATGGGTATTCGACCAGGTGATGCCTGGGGTCACATCCACGCCGTAGCTTGCATTCCATCCCGTTGGTGTTCCGTGGTCCGGTGCAGTTGCCGCTTTAATGGTGATATGGCTTCCCGGAGTTCCGCTTGTCGAGAACGTATGGTGGGCTTCGCCCGCGCATGGGGTAGTCGGATCAGCGAGGTTTCCACCAGAGTTCCCGATGTAAACCACGTCACCTGCGGACAAGGATGCTGGAATCGTGCAGTTGGCGTTGGCCCAATCCGTTCCGGCGAAGCTGCCGGCACCTCCCGCCAAGACGTAATAGGTGGCGGCGGATGAGGGGGACGCGACTGCTAGGAACGCGAGCAAGGAGGAGAAAGCAAGGATATTGCGCTTAAGCTCGTTGACGACCATATTGACCTCGCACCCTGTTACGGCGGATCCGATTTTCTGGGGACCGCTTTGGTCTTCTCTTATACTACAACTAAGATGCATTGCCAAGCTCCATCTGTTTGTGGCTCATTCGGCAGACCGGATGCGATTCCAACCGGCTAGATTTCAAATATGAAGGGGCATTCGCACATTCTGAGCGGGGCGGTGAAGCTCGGCGCGGGCCAAGTCACCACGCAGGTCTGCGCATTCGTGCGAAGTGTGATCATCGCAAGGCTGATCAGCCCCGCAGATTATGGCATTGCGGCCGTTTTTTTCACGGCCTTCGTTCTTATGCAGCAGATCAGCGATCTAGCTGCTGATAAGCTTTTGATCCAGGCAAAAGATGGCGACGATCCGGCGTTCCAGAGGTCCGCGCAACTGTTGATGCTGGTTCGAGGCCTTTCGAACGCTACGGTTCTGTTCGTGCTGGCTGGGCCGTTTTCCCGCCTCTTCGGGGCCCCTCAGGCGGTGTGGGCGTTCCGGTGTCTGGCGCTGCTTCCACTTGCCAGAGCGTTTATCCACCTTGACATGAATCGCATGCAACGCCACTTGAGGTTCGGCCCGGCAGTGCTTGTCGATGTGAGCGCCAATGTGCTGGCGGCATTAGCGGCGTTGCCTCTCGCACTCTGGTTCCGGAACTATTGGGCAATGATGTTGGTTCTTGTCGTACAACAAGGCAGCATCAGCCTGGGTTCTCACCTTGTCGCCGAGCGCCGGTATGGCGTGGCCTGGAACAGGGATTACGCGAAGCGGATGTTCCACTTCGGCTGGCCCCTGCTGATCAACGGACTTCTCCTGTACGGAATTATGGAAGGCGATCGCATGGTGATCGGGTCGGCCAAGCGCCTGTTCGCGGGCAGCACGTACACCTTGACCGACCTGGGGATCTACTCAGTGGCATTCTCAATCTCGTACGCCCCGGCGACGCTCATCATCAACTTGACCGGAACCTTGTTCCTGCCCGTCCTGTCGCGGGTGAAAGAGGCGCTTGCCCATTTTGAGAAAACCTATCTCCGCTGTCTCAACTCGGTTTCGCTGCTCGCAGCAATGTCTGCGATACCATTCATTGTTGGGGGCGGGTGGGTTGTGAGTTTTGTTTACGGACAGAAGTATGCGGCCGCGGGCGGATTTATCGGCTGGCTGGGCGCCATGTGGGGCGTCCGCATCATTCGGACTGTGCCTACATTGGCGGCTGTGGCCCAGGGCGATACGAAAACCTCCATGGTGTCGAACATCGTCCGTTCGTTGGCACTTTTAGGCATGGTGCTGGCGGCCGCAACGGGAGCCGGCTTGGCGTGGATTTCGATCTCGGGGTTTTGTGGCGAATCACTGGCGTTGGGAATGGTTCTGTGGCGTTTGAAGCGATTGCACGCCGTCCCACTCGCGGGCTGCTTCAAACCATTGGCGGTGTTTGGCCTTGGCATGGTGCTGGCATCTGCGGTATCGGCCACGAGGATCGAAAGCTTTGGAGCGGCTGGTGCATTGCTCGGTTCCTTAGCTGTCTTGGCAGCGACGTTCTTGGCTATGGTTTTGGTCATCCCGGAACTTGGCCTTGATCTCAGGGCCGCGATTACAACGGCATTGTCCCCCTTGCGGGCGAATGTCAAGGTGGCAACCCAAGTGTAGCTTGGCCGCCAGGCCCGAAAACCTATGAATGACGAGGTCCGAGCGAACTCGGGGCAAGTGGAAATGGGCGCTATCCGCTCTGGAGTTTCTGAGCAATCCCGAAGGCCGAGATTCTGGAAGTCCGGCGAGGGGTGCGTCCCCTCCCACCGCCTGGAGACCCGGACCTGGGACTTGGTCGCGGCCTTGGCTTGGAGTCGACATCCCGATCCGTTAAGTAGATTGCGTGATGCCCTGCAAGCTCAAACGGCACGACAGCACATCTTGTTTGCTCCTTCAGGCCGCTGCGCCATCGCCCAGATCCTGTCCATGTTGCCTCAGCAGGAAGTCGTGATGCCAGCTTACCTCTGCCATGAGGTCAGGAAGGCTGCGGAAATTGCGGGAAAGCGAATCATTTATGTAGATATAGCAAAGAATGGCCTCAATGCCACGTCGGCCGAGTTTGGCGAGGCGGCAAAGCCGGGCCGCGTGCTGCTGCCCGCGCACGCGCTGGGAATTCCCACGGATATCGAAGCCATTTGCGAACTGGGTAGGCGCCGGGACTGCGTGGTGATTGAGGACGCGGCTCCAGCGTTCGGCGCTCGGCGCAATGGGCAGCTCCTGGGGACCTTCGGCGATGTTGGGATCTTCAGCTTCGAGCGCTCGAAACGCTTTGCAGCATTTAGCGGGGGCGCGATCGTCGTCAACAAGGACTCGACTTTGGACATCGAGAGACTTGCGGCGGCTACTGAGACCAATCTGCAACGCTCGATGCCCGTGCGGGAGTTGATCCAAGCGGTGGCCCAGAATCTCGCGAGTATTCCCTGGATTTACAGGAGCCTTACGCTGCCGTTGATGCCCCTTCGCGACGTCCTTCCTCGGCTCTTGAGGAGATTTCGCAGGAGGCGCGGGACCGCAAGCTCGGCTCGCGCGCCCGAGATACCCCAAAGCGCGTTCTACCGCCGGCCACTCCATCCGTATCAGGCAGAGCTTGTACTGCGGATGGTGAAAAGAATGGACCAGATTCGGGAACAAATTACGCGCCTCGCTGAGGTGTATTTGAGGGTCTTCGAGAACAGCCCAATTGCGAGGTTTGTGCCGCCTGGGTCCGATTTGGGGGGACTGATGCGATTTCCGGTGGCGTTCCCAGGGAGGCGACGCGACGACATTCTGCGCGCCGCCCGGAAGCGCGGCCTTTACCTTAAGACGCTCTGGGATCGGCCCCTCGTTGACGAAGGACAACTGGCGCGCTTTCCGAATACAGCGTGGGCGGCTCGGAACGTGGTGATGCTTCCTCTTTACTCGACACTCTCGCCGAAGTCCGCTGAACTGCTCGCTCAAGACCTTATCGAGATCGAGAGGAACGCGACAGGGGTATAGAGCGGTGCCTAACAGAAGGAGCCTAACATGAGAGTCGTACTAGTGAACCCTCCCATCGAAGGGGGAAAGCAAGCCAAAACCTTTCGGGATTTGTATATGTACCCATACAGCCTGACCTGTCTCATGAATTATCTCAAGAAGCGGGACATCGAGTGCGACATGTTCGACCTCTACCTCACCCCCATGAGCGAACTGCTCGACTATGTCCGCGGTCTTGACGCTCCGCTGGTGGGTGTGACGTCCCAGACATTCACCAGAGATTGCGCGATCGAGGTTATCAGGGACGTCAAACGACAATGCCCCTCGGCCAAAATCGTCGTGGGCGGCAAGCACTTTAGTTTCACTGACGTCGAGTGCTTGGAGAAGATACCCGAGATCGACTACGTTGTGCGAGGCGAGGGAGAAATAACGCTCTTTGATCTCGTCCGAGCGCTTCGAGACGGCGGACCTGCCTTGGCCTCGGTTCAGGGTTTGACGTACCGACATGGCCTTCAGGTCGTCCGAAACGCTGACCGGCCATTGGCCAACAACATTGACGACTTCGCGCTCGACTACTCAATTCTGCCGACTGAGAAGTTCAAGCACGGGGTCTACCTCACCAACTTCGAGAGGGAGAGGATTCGGTGTCTGCCGCTGCTGCTCGGGCGGGGATGTTCGCAGAAATGCGCTTTCTGCAGCTACCGGATGATGCGTTACCGCGTTCGCAGCCTCGCTAGCGTGGTTGGTGAGATCAGCTATCTCCGCAAGACTTTTGGCTGCCAGCATTTCACTTTTAGCGACCCTTCCTTAACGGAGCGGAAGCGCTTCGTCCGCGAGCTGTGCGAGTACCTGATCAACAATGAGCCGGGGATAAAATGGAGCTGCGAGGCTAGGGCGGACACTCCGCTGGACTTGCTGGAACAGATGGTGAGAGCGGGCTGCGTCAGCCTCGATTTCGCGCTTGAGTCTGGTTCAGACAAGGTCCTGAAGGCAATCTCGAAGAACATATCCGTGGACCAGTGCCTCACGTTTGCCAAGGCGGCGAGCCAGCTAGGCCTCCGAACCCTTGTGTTCTACATGGTTTCTCTTCCTGAGGAGGAAGAGGCCGATGCGCGGATGACCCTTGAGGCGGCTCGCGAACTATCAGAGTATGCAAAATACGCTGTGCTGAATGTAGGCCTGGTTCTGCCGGGGACCGAGTTCGAAGACATTGCGAGGAGAAAGGGCATTCTCCCGCAGGATTTCTCCTGGTTCGACTCGCGGTTCTATCACCGATTCCCGGAACTGGGCCCCGTGAGCGTGCCGCTCTATCTTGAGAACCTCTCAATTCCGTTTATCCGCACCTTCCAGAGGAGCTTTGAGAGGCTCATCGGAGAGAGGTACACCGAAATGTCCGACATTCGACTCAAAGTCCGCAAGGGCTTTACGAAAATGTGGCATCAGCCAATATCCGCCAGCATTGTGGACGCAGGCCGACTGGTCAGGGTCAGCGTTGATTACCTGAGAGGTCAGGTTCATTAGCGAGTGGCTGTGGGGTGTCGCCCTGGCTTAGCCAGCGGCCGTCCGCGAAATACGATAACATGTCAGTCACCAAAGGAGGCAAATTATGAGCCAAACGTGGATGCAGTCTCGCGGAATGAAGCGGGCAGCCGTAAGGATCGGTCAGCGTGCCTCGATGGCGGGGAGCCAGCCGGAGCGTCGCCCGCAGTTTGAGCGTACACGCCCGCCGGAGCGGACTCGCCCGACGGAGCACTCGGGCGGCGCTGTAGGTACAATAGGAGGAATTATGGCAAAGATCCGGAAGCAGTCTCAACGGCCACAGAAGACGGGGAGCCAGCCCGAACGGGCGCCTATGTTTGAGCGTACCCGGCCGCCGGAGCGCACTCGGCCCCCTGAACGTACCCGTCCGATCGAGTATCGCTGGAGTCCCTCGCATCCGAATCGGCCGAAGCAGCAGAGCGACACGCTCGAACATCAGCCGGGGCCGGCACACCCACATCGCGCGCAGGATCCGAGCGAGACGCTCGAACATCGGCCAGGGCCGGCGCATCGGGAGAGGGGAAAGAGCTAGGGACTAAGGGCTAGGGATTAGAGATTGGGGACTAGGAGTCGGGGTCCAACACCTAACACCTAAAACCTAACACCTAAAACCGATATGAAGGTGTGCATCCAAGGCGCGGCACTGGACACCCACAACATGGGCGTGAGCGCGTTGGCGGTGGGATCGGTGCGCGCCATCCTGCACCGCTACCCGGAGGCGGAGGTCTTCTTCTTGAACTACGAGAAGGCGCCGACGACCTACACCATCGCGCTGGCTGAACGCGAGGTGGCGGTGCCGCTGGTCAATATGCGGTTCTCGTGGCGGTTCTGGCTGCGCAATAATGTTGCCTTCCTGCTCTTCCTGACGGCGTTGATGAAACTACTGGGACGGCGGTCACAGACCGCCGCTACAGCGTTGCGGGGCAAATGGATTGCGGGGAACAACTGCCTGCGCCAGTTGCATGAGTCGGATTTGGTGCTGGCCATCTCCGGCGGAGACAGCTTCAGTGACATCTACGGACTGGGGCGGCTGCTCTACGTTTCGTTGCCGCAGATTCTGGCGCTGTGGGCGGGGAAGCGGCTGATCCTGCTGCCGCAGACGCTGGGGCCCTTCAAGAGCCGCCTCGCGCAGGCCATGGCGAAATACATCATGAAGCGCGCCGAAGCGGTCTACTCGCGGGATTACGAGGGGGTGAGGCTGGGAGCGGAAATTGTGGGCGGGAAGACAGGTTACAGGTCCGATTTCAGGACTCCGGTGGAGTCCATCGGACTCCGGAAACCGGAGGGACAGGGGACAGGTGACAGGGGCGAGGGCTCAAGACCGGATTCACCACAGAGACACAGAGACACGGAGACAGAAGCCCGACACCCGAAACCCGACACCCGACACCCGTTTCCCCAGATCCGCTTCTGCTACGATGTGGGGTTTTT
>Ga0116111_1001530_pt1 | contig 15821 bp, 12 predicted proteins | sample June2015DPH_8_10_FD_89720 | JGI IMG/M metagenome (GOLD analysis project Ga0116111, IMG submission 89720) | Peatland microbial communities from SPRUCE experiment site at the Marcell Experimental Forest, Minnesota, USA - June2015DPH_8_100 | ecosystem: Environmental > Terrestrial > Soil > Wetlands... | reverse complement strand
TGGGACCAGTTTGTCGAAAACAGCCCACAGGGATCACTGTTTCACAAGTGGGACTTCCTAAAGACTGTTGAGCGACATTCGAAGTACCAATTCCTGCCGTATTGCGTCTACTCGGGAGAAGAGCTGCGATGTATATTCCCGTTTTTTATGGGGCGGAACCACGGACTGACCGTCATGAACTCCCCGCCGCCGAACACACAAATTCCGTATTTAGGTCCCGTTTTTGATCCTAGCATGCAAGCACGCAGAGCAGGTGGCAAGGAAAAAATTTTAGACCAAGTGACAAGCGATGTGTGCAACGAAATTGATACGATCGCTCCGAATCTCGTCTCTATTACGACCGTCCCAAATTTCATTGACGCACGCTTCTTTATGTGGAAGAAGTACAGGGAGCACGTGAGGATGACGTACGCTATCGACTTGGAAAGATCCCTTGACGAGATCTGGGCCTCATTCTCTAGGCACTGTAGACAGAAGATCAGGCAATTGAGCGCATATTCACCTGAGATACAACAAACTGATGACGTAAGCGGGATGCTTGATCTGTGGCGAAAGCGATTCCGCGAACTCAGGGTGGAAGTACCGCTACCAAGCGATCGTTATCTCAAGGAGCTTGTGGCTGCGTTTCCTCATGACGTGACCGTTTACAACCTTACCATTGACGGAAGGCTCGCGGCTGCAATCGCGTGCTGTGCTATGCAAAAGGGGCGGTATGGCCTTTGGATCGGTGGCGTTAGTGCACGCAGGAACTTGGGAGTGAACGAGTATCTTGATTGGGAAATGGTTAAGAAGGCAAAATCAGAGGGCTTTAAGAAGCTGGATTTAGGCCCATCTGATGCGGGTCCTTCTCAATACAAAGCGAAGTTTAATCCAGCACTAGAACCATATTGGACTCTCAAAAAAACCGACACGCTGCATAAGGTCTATTCTGCTTGCAAGAAGCTGAGGTGGGCTAAAAGCTAGTCTCAGCCACATTGCCGCGCGTTTATCTGTAAGGGCCGGCTAGGCAATAAGTGACACAAGTCAGTTAAAATGAGCTGGAGGATCTGATGATTCCAGAAATAATCCGAGATAAAGAGCGACAAATATGCGCCATAATTATTCGATCAGATTTTGAGCAAAGCGGGATACGGTTTTTCACTCCCCCTGAATTCTCGCAGCAGCTTGCTTACATGAAGCATGAGAAGGGAGAGATTATCGAGCCCCACGTTCACAATGAAGTGAATCGTGAGATAGTACGCACGCAAGAGGTCCTCGTTATCAAGAGTGGGAAAGTTCAAGTCGATCTATACACCGGCAAAAACAAATATTGGAGCAGCTTCACATTGGGGGCAGGAGATCTTATTTTATTGGCGTCAGGGGGCCACGGCTTCACAATGCTTGAACCGACAGAGATGATAGAGATAAAACAAGGGCCTTATTTAGGCGACCAAGATAAAGTGCGCTTCGCCCGTCACATTAGCACCCCTCATGAGGATCAATCGTGATTCCAGTCAGCGAACCACTGCTTGACGGCCGAGAGAAAGAACTGCTCACACGGTGCATAGATAGTGGTTGGATATCTTCTGAAGGCCCGTTCGTAACGGAGTTCGAGAAGGGTTTCTCACACTACGTTGGCACCGAATATGGGGTCGCCGTCTGCAGTGGCACGGCTGCACTCGAAACAGCGCTGTATGCGCTCGGCATTCGCAAGGATGACGAGATCATCATGCCGTCATTCACCATTATATCTTGTGCGATAGCGGCGCTGAGGCTCGGCGCAAAGCCTGTGCTCGTTGACATGGATCCTGAAACGTGGAATATGGACGTAAATGGCGTAGAATCGAAGATAACACAAAAGACGCGGGCGATCATGCCGGTGCACATCTATGGCCATCCAGTTGACATGGACCCTCTCTTTGATATATCGTCACGCTATGATCTAAAAATCGTAGAAGACGCTGCAGAAGCTCACGGTGCGGAATATTTGAGCCAGAGCAAGGATCGATGGATCAAATGTGGCAACATGAGTGATGCGGCGTGTTTCTCGTTTTATGCTAACAAAATCATTACGACTGGGGAGGGGGGAATGGTTCTTAGTAATGATCCGACCGTTGCAGAGAGGGCTGCTTCGTATCGTGATCTGTGCTTCAAACCAACAAAGCGATTCTACCACACTGAGCTGTGTTACAACTTCAGGATGAGTAACCTCCAAGCAGCGGTAGGCGTTGCACAACTTGAGCGTATCGAAGAGTTTGTAGCAATAAAGCGAACGCTGGGACAGTATTATCGGGAGAAACTAGACGATATTCCCCACATACGATTCCAAGTCGAGAAACCCTATGCCAAAACGGTCCACTGGATGTATGCGATTGAACTTGATCAAGAGTGCGAAATTAGTGCTGAAACGATGATCGGTCTCCTCAAAGAGAGATATATCGGGGCCAGACCTTTTTTTGTCGGTCTTCACGCACAACCAGTTTTTGCCCGCATGGGACTGTTCAAAGGGGAGACCTATCCAAACACCAACAGTGCTCACGACCGTGGGTTGTATTTGCCGTCTGGGCTTGCCTTAACAACGGAACAAATTGATACTGTTTGTAGCGCTCTGCACGACATCATCGAGGGATTGTGATAGCACGGCTACGTTAAAGTTGAACGTAAGAATGCATAAAAAATGAGTTTGGGCAGACGTAGCACTGATTTTGCTTGCATACCTGCTGATTCCGGGATTTGCATATTTCGTGATGAGGGGAGAGAGCGAAAAAGTAAATCGAATTAAGAATATCAAAAAAAGAAGTGCACAGAAGGCCCGAAATCGAAAAAAGAAATAACGAGACAGGAGATAATAAGCATCGAAAAGCAGCCTTCCTCAGCTGGTTTATGCCCTACCTAACTCGCCATAACTTAAGTAAAACGAAAAGGCTGCCCCGGCAAAGATTAATTATACAAGACCTAGTTCAATAGGCACGCATGTGAAGAGTTACTTTGACTCTTGACTGGAATGCGGAACAGGCGCCCACGCCTCCTTGTGAGCCGAGCGCGGGTATAAAATAATACGTATCGACCGCTTCGAAAACAGCCCAGAACTAATCGAGCTTGTAAGCGATGCGACGAATCCCGTGGAGTAGAACGCGGATATCGTAAAAAAGGCAAAACACTCGAAGTGCGTAGTCTTTTTCACCGGCCGACACAGTAGTGACATGCTGAGGAATAGTTTTGCGTCTCCGTAACACCACACGAGCTACTCTAGCTCCTGCAGCTAGGGGGCAGACTGTGTTCAGCTTGTATCGGTATGAGCTCTTCGCCATAGTCCTTATCCTCGCGGGCGAGGGCCTGGTCTTTGCCGGCTATGGTGTGCTCGGCGCCGGAGTGCAAGCGTTCAACATCATCGCGATTGGCGTCATCGCAGTGGCGCTGCATGGGGAGGGGGTAAAGCTCATTCAAGCGCTCGCTTTGATATCGGTGTTTGAAGTCGTCAGCTTTTCATTTGCGCACGTGTCGATTTTCTACTCGCTCGCTACGGTCTGGGTGATGTACTTGCCCCTCATCTTGGTCATCCCGACCTTGACCTTATACTCCTGGGTGGCGTTTTACGGCGTGATGTTCATCCCTATCTTAGCAATCGTTGCACGCCGAAAGCTGAGCCGCCACGACCTTGGGCTCACGGGAGGTTTCCGATTAATGTACCTCATTCCGCTTGGCACCCTCGTTGGCGTGGGGCTCGGGCTTATTGAGTACGCCATTCTTGCAAATCCCCCGCTTATCCCAAATGCTTCTGCTTCCGAACTCATTCGCCTGAGCATAGTTATGATCTTCTTTGTGGCGCTCGTTGAGGAGCTACTCTTTCGTGTCCTACTGCAGCCGCAGCTCACTGAGCGAAGCGGCGCAGTTGCGGGAATCCTCATCACGAGCGTGCTCTTCGGCGCTGTGCACGCGATCTACGGCAACGTCTACGAGCTCCTCTTCACGACCGGAGCCGGTATCGTCTTTGGCGTCGCATTTTACAAGACAAAAAACCTGCCGTTTGTCATTACGATGCACGCGGTAGACGACATACTGCTGTTCGGGGTACTCCCGTTTTTGGCACTAACCTTGCCGCATTGATTGCCCTTATTAGAAATGTGCTGTTGTGAACACGAGGCAGGCGCGAAAAGAAGAGGCGAGCCCTCTCTTAGATATATCGACCTTCTTTTTGATGACCACAAGCAAGCGCGAGTGATTGTGCGCCACCAACGTTTACACTTCAGGGTCATTCGAAGTTTCTACGAGAATGCAAAACCTCTTGGTGAAAAAGACAAGTTTTATGAGCGATTTGTGACGCCATGAGATTGCCACTTTTATTTATAAGCGCTTGACGTTGACCACTTGATATTTGAGCGCACTTGGTGGCGTCTTGAGGAATACGAATGAAGATTGCTGTCTCTTGCTTAGGCGACATATCACTGAGCGATGGCACAAGCGTGCGGGCAAAGTGGGTCTTTGAATTGCTGCGGAAAAAGTACGATTGCACGCTAATCATGAGGGGGAAGCGCGACAGCAGATCTGACAATGTGGAGATAATCAGGCCATCGAAGCTATGGAACTTTCAACTGATTCCTGTCGTTTTAAGAAACCGATTCGATCTCGTTTATTGCTCAAGCGATTTTTGGGGTTTTTTTACCTATTTCGCGTTGGCTAAGTTGTGGCCTTGCAAAGTCATTCTTGAAGCACACGGAATTGATTCCCTTGAGAGAGAACAGCGTTTTCCCGACCCGGGTCCCATTGATAAGGTTAGAATCAAGATGTTCAAGTGGCGGGAGCAGTTCGTAGTTAACCACGCAGACTGCGTGATTGCGCTATCTAAAGATATTTGCAGATTCTACGGCAAGTTCAACAAGTGTATTTTCATAGTCGAGAACTTCGTAGATGAAAAACAGTTTAAGCCTCAAAAAAGTTCACGTGACAAGGTGCGAGACGACAATGAAAGAAAAAACGTTGGCCTAATTGGTCCATTTACTCTCTCTGAAAACAGTTACTTTTTAGACTTTCTATACAAGAACATACAGAGATTTGACCCACGCATCAACTTCGTCGTTATCGGTCAGTGTGACAATAAGATCGCGAACGAACGAATAAGCTATACGGGTTATCTCAGCGATTTTCAACATTACGTTGATCAATTAACGCTCTTAGACGCCGTTTTAGTGCCCTCAAAATTTTCTAGCTTTGGAGCGCTAACTAAAATGCTAGAGCCGATGGCGTGTTCGGTGCCGGTCTTTACAACGCCAGAAGGGTTAGTCAGCATTGATCACCCCGCGCCCGGGGAGAATATATTCGTCTTCGATGAAGCTGAGCTGGTCACCAAAGTCAATGAGTACCTTTTTAACGTTGAACTTATGGAGAAGGTGGGGAAAAACGCTCGGCGCACCATTGAAAAATATTATAGTAAGACGGTGAACAGCAAGCAGCTCATTGCGGTGATCGATCAGGTATGCCCCCCTCACTGAAATGCCACATATTTCCGGTATGTAATGCAAAGCAACGCCTTATTTGAGAAGAGTGACTATGAAAAACCACGCGTCAGCCGCTATTAAGCGTCCGTTTTAGCACCATCGGGGGCTAGGGCTGTTTTTTTACGCTTGGGCCTAGAATTTTATAAAGAATAACGACGTTCCCACTCAGCTTCGTACCGAGCGCTAAATCCACTAAAACCAACCTGCATAAAATCTTGGTATGCAGGAAGCAAGCTGTTTCGAAAAACGCTCACAATTCGGCTGAGTACCTCCCCAAAAAACTCGACCTTCTGGGGACCGAGGTCGTACTTGTCGTCGAACGCCCGAGCTTCACCGCTTGGAGCTGTAAATTTGCCATTTGCAGTCACACTCCTAGTTTATCAATGTGCTCTTGCTCACGTTAAGTTCGGCCGCTATCTTGGCTAGCGGGAGCCCATGAAGACAGTGAGAGGTAAGAAAGCGATTATCGAGGGGGTTATCACTCACGCAGACATCGCTTCGTTGTTTAGACGATTCGAAGCCAGTGCCAAGGTGAGGCACATTAACGCGCTGAAACTGCGTAATTATCGACCTTTCCGCCTCCTAGCATCTCACACAGGTTCCGACCAAGCGCGATACAACGCTTGACTTTTGGGCAGGTAAGGGCTGCGCTCAATGAAAAACCCTGTGCTGTACGTTCTTGCTGAACAACAAGAGAACACCCGAGCATAATGTGCCCCCCATCCTTCAGTTTTTGACGCAATTAGCGAGGGCTGGCGCCCGAATTAGACGAAAAAGATAGTGCTAAGCCTTTCTTTAAGTTCCACTCTTCTGAAATGTGGCTCGAGCGGCGGAGAATTCTTCTTCCGGGCGTGCGCGATACAAGCAAAGCACATTTGTGGTTAAGCTACTTCGCAAGTTCGCCACAAAGTGCAGAGAGCCGATAGGCAGGCGGACTGCGAGTACGTCTTAGCGCACGGTATGACGTCGAAGATCGGTAAGTGCGTAAACACGAACGGTGATACATTTCAGCGCGAGAAGACAACGGGACGGCGGAAGCTGGCCACGCTATCGCATCTTCCTTCTCCCGGGTGAAGTAGCACGGCTTCGCATTACCAGCTCGTTTGTTGCGGTGCTAGAATGATTGAATTGCGGTAAACGGCAGAGACTCTTAAGTAAAAAGCCTAATGTAGCACATGTTGGTATGCGCTCACCGCTCCTTCTAGTTGTTGTCGGCGCTGTCGCAGCAATCGTAATAGCGTCTGCATTCTATGGGTTTATGCAACAGCCCGTGCGCCCTGGCGATTACCATGTAACGTTGACGTTCGACGGCTACGCACGATCGTACGATCTCCACGTCCCACCACAGTACGATGGAAAGGCACCCCTCCCGCTCGTTATTGCGCTCCACCAATTTGGCGGCGACGCCGCAGACTTTGCTAACACCACCGGCTTTAACAAGGAAGCTGACGCTGAGGGGTTTTTTGTCGTGTACCCTCAGGGACTGAATGGCTCGTGGAATGCAGGATCATGCTGCAGGCCGTCATCCCAGCAAATTTTCGATGATGTCGGTTTCATTAAGACGGTCCTCGCAAAGCTCAAAAGTGATCTCGCCGTGAATGATTCGCGTGTGTACGTCACTGGTGAGTCGAACGGGGGAATGCTTGCGTATCGTCTTGCCTGCGATTTTCCTGAGGACTTCGCTGCCATAGCGGCTGTTAGCGCAACATCAGTCGTTACGGAGGCTTGCAACGCGACCAGCCCGGTCTCGGTTATGGCCGTCCATGGCACCGCTGATGAGGTCATACCGTACAACGAGTCTACCCGTAGTAAGAGCAACCTGCCTGTCCCCCCCGCCGTCGACGCCATCTCCTACTGGGCAAAGCGCGATGGGACGGTTTCCGTGCCAGCACAGCAAGTGAAAGGCAACCTCACGGTGACCAGCTACAGCGGGGGCTTAAACGGCACCGAAGTGGTTCTTTATACGGTCACCGGTGGGAGACACGGATGGCTTCCTGAGATTCCGACCACCGATCGTATATGGCACTTCTTTGAGCTGCATCCTCGGCGGTCTGCTTAAAGGACGTTGTCTTGGGCAGGCTTACGAAAAATGATGGGCTTATACTCATTCAGCATCTCGATTGCATTTGAATATTTGACTATGCCGTCGTGCTTTTTGCGACTGACTGTAGTTCCAACGATTACCTCAAAAGCAGGTGAGCGTACCTCCTACGCGCTGGATATGTTGCTTCAGCTTCCGAACGCTGCACGCATATATGTCTTAAGCACTTATTGGGGAGGGAAGCAACGTCGCCGACCTTGTTTCGGTGACTGTGCAATGTTGCGGCAGTCGAGCACTTAATACTCCTCTTTGGAGAATTGCCCTCTGTGAGCGGCCAGATAATTAATGATATCATCGGTATCCCCAGGCCCCCATTGCACGTCAGTACCACGGTCACTGATCTTTCGTGCGGGGACTCCTGCAATAGTAATATTGGTTTCATAGAATGACTTCGTCACAACACTATTGGCTCCGATCACTATTCCGTCGGCAATAGTTATGTCTCCTAAAACACGAGCTCCGGGACCGATGAACACATTATCTCCTATTGTTGGAGCTTGGTCGCTCTCTGCTCCTCTCTGTGCAATGTGAAGGTTTTGTGCAATATGAACGAGGTTGTGAAGCTCGCAATTTGCGCCTACGCGGGCGTTACGGTTTACGATAATTGTGCCATAATGTACAAGGCGTAATCCTGGGCCAAAGACGTTTAGTGGTATGTGAAAACCCAAAACGAGTCCAAGTCGATCCAATCTAAAAGCAAGGTATTTTTCGGTAGTCGATTTATAGATTGACTTAGGTTTGCAATTGTGAACATATTCAGCCGTTCGGAGTAAGTGCAGATACCTCCAAATCAGACTTGTTATTCCGAGCGCATCTGTCATTCTTCGTGTCGCTGTGTTGTTTTTCCTTCCAAGCGCTAAGCTATCTGCCTCCAGATAGAACCTAAGCCCCTGCTTCGAATTAATCGGGAGCCAACTTGTTGATATAGGGTCCGGCATACGTCTACGATTATATTATTTATGAGCTATTAGTTTGAAGAATAAGCGTTTTTTATAAAATTTCGGCCATCATTTCATTATGTGAGATCGAAAGCCTTCTTCTTAAGATGCCACGAAATGTATTGCTGTGAACATCTGCTACGCGTAAACCGCGCATATCATTGCTTTGTCTCAGAATGCATCGCCTTGACGGTCGATTGAAGTTTTTTTTCCATCAAGTTTCTTTGATTCCCGAGAGTCTGCGTTCCATCACGGCACGATTGAAATATTGTCGCGTGTTTTTCGAACTTATGAAATCACGGCGTGACCAGTTAGCTACCTGTCGGACTTGAAGACTGTTGCCACGAACGTATCATATGCACAGTGTAGCGTGCCTTTCTAATCTAGCCGCGTGATACACCTCGAGTTCCACTGTGAGTTTTATTGATAAATCGGCAATAGTAAACTCTAACGCTTGTGTATTGCTGGCAACATTATGCAATTCGAGCTTAGACAGATCCCTCTCAGCAAAATCGTTTGGTTTCTTGACTTTAAGAAACACCCCACGACTATAATAGTCTTCTTCCAAATTGATTATTTCACAATCAGAGATGGTCTCCATGTCGGAAATTTCGTACGGCCAAGTGCAAAAATGACATCAAAACTTCCCACTGGAAACGTGTCTAGTAGAGTTTCTGCATCGCACACTGATCACACCTGGCAGCTCTCTGATATCTGCACCGATGTACTTGGAGCGACCAGAACTCAATCACCCCCCTAAGATTGCCATCGACTTAATACGAACCTAATTCAAGAACTCTTGATCCGGCAACCTCTTTTTGCTTAGTTTGGTCGGCCACGAATAGTATCTCGCATTTGCACATAGTTTATTCCGCGGTTTTTTGATTTCTGTGTTTAATAGCTTAAGTCAGTAGCTGAGAGACGCAGCGGCTAGTCAAACGGTGCTGATTGCATCAATGCAAGCAGAGACAGCTGCAACGTGCCATCTGCAGATTTTGTTCTATTCGCACGCCACTCAGTTGACGGGATTTCAGGTCGCGACGTCAAAATAACGGCGCAGCAAATTGGCTCGAAAAAAATCAAAGAAAATCTATTATTTCAACTTATCTCAGGCAAGTGAATAATGACTAAAAATCGTAAGTCTCTGGCAGACACGCTCATAGCAAAGAGTCAACGTTTGTCATTGTATCGTCCCTATATGAGAAGGAGAATGCATATCAACAAAGCAGGCATCGTAAGGCACGTTATCGCCTCTTTCGTCAAACATTGAAACTGTCGATGTTATGCCGAACAAAACGTCTTCACGCATAAATACTCGCACCTCCGTTAGAATAGATCAGACTTCTGTTACTAATAAGCGGGGTGACATTTGTATACGAATACTGCCTGTTTACGCCTGTGTAACTGAGGAGCAGCGCCTTATTATTTTCAACGTTGTACGTGCCCAAGAATATGGTAGAACCATTAGCTATTTCGTTCTGCAGGTAACCAGGAATCTGCGCTTGTTGTCCTATTCCGAGAGCGCTAAGTATGTATTGGTTGTACAAATCTCCGTATACGGCCTGTCTGCCTGTGAGGGTGGCGGTGAAGGTGACGGGCTGGCCCAGTGCAGGGTTGGTGGTGGATGCGGAGAGGGTTAAGGTTTGAGCAACGCCGACGTTTTTGACGGCTGGGATGGTGACTTGGCTGGTGGCTTGGCTGGTGGCTTGGCTGCTAGCTTGGCTGCTGCTGACGTTGACTTTAACGGCCCCGGTCGAGAACGGGTTGTAGGCTGCGTCGCCGGCAAAGGTGGCGTAGTAGTAGCGTGGACCGGGGGAACTGAAGGTCTGAGCAAGGGTGATTTGGCCATCGGAGTTGGTGGCCTCGGTAATGCTGTTATAGCGGACGTTGTTGAAGTAATATAAGATCGTGACTACTTTGCCGGAGAGAGGGAATGTGGCAGTGTTAGAGGCCTGCCACGTGGCTCCGACGATCGTTTGGTGACTGTACAGGCCGTCAACCTGGTTACTCAGCTCGATGTTCTGATAGCCCTCTGTAAGGGCAAATAAAGCGCCGGTCGATAGCAGCATAAAAAACACCAAGTAGATAGCGAGCAACCTTGTCAAACGCGAGCGGCTCACGATCACTGAGTTGCCAAACCCGAGCGTACTTGTAACTTTTCTTATTGTGCCGCCAGCAGTTTCACCGATCGACATGAAACCTATCGCTAGGAACGGCGCTAAAAAGAACAACGTAATTTGGAATACTCGCGTCCAATCTAGGGCGGCGCCGAGATAAGGAACGGCTACATTAGCAATTAGGTATCCTGACGCGATCGCCGCGAGCACCACGTACGAGAATTCTAGCTTGAAACGTAGCTTTTTTAGAAAAACTGTCAAGCACACGCCTGCTAGTATGAAGAACACGTTGAGGTAGTTAACATACGCGTTTGCCCGATGTAGTATGCCCGGTAAAGGACCCTGTGTGACAACATTTGCGGCTTCGCTGTACGTGGGGCTGAACAAGTCACTTATTGATCCCGCGATGTGGCTTCCCAGTGAGACAACCTGTTGAGGCACCGTCCCTTGCGCAGTATAGAAGTACCACGCAGTCGACGCGATGAAAAGTACTGCTGCGGTGACAATCGTTACGACGCTTGTTGGAGATGACCTAGGTGATGGTGTGGTGATCTGTTTGTCCTGGTGGATTTTGATCTTAGTTCGTAAGTATGGGGGCGACAAATTCGATCCACCGACGCGTGCTGCTACGGTTAATACAAACCACATTGCAAAAAGGAAAAATAAAGTTATGTAAAAGAGCCCATAATGAGATACCACTAGTGACACCCCGAATGCTATAAATAGGGCTGATTGGATTCTTTGGTTCATTTCTTTGCTCACGATCAGCAAAATCAACAAAACAAAGAATAGCTCGGCTACTTCCTGTCTCGCCAATGTAGTCATTTGAATGTAAAAGGGCGCGAACGACACAAAAAAGAAACACGACAGGAATGCTGCCTTATCATTCAGCTGTCTGCGGAATATTTGATATAAGCCAACAGGGACCAGCGCAAATACGGCAGAGTAAATGATCTTGAAAACCCATATGAGGCTGAGGCTTGTGATGAGGGAGTAAATTGGCGCAAGTGCGACAACGCTTAACATTCCATTGTACTGACTGAACAAACTCGGATTCCAGACACCCATGTTCAGTACGATATTAGCTAAAAACCACTCGGTCTGAATGTCAGCGCCAGTTATCCACGCTGATATGAGCGTATACTGAAACAGAAGGGATAACGCGATCACAAAAACTGCCAAGGGATATAGTTTCGAAGGAATGACCTTATCAAACGCGATTAACAGGACAACGACACAAAGTAGCAACCACAACAACAACTGTCCTGCATCGACGTTGTAGGTGTTGACCAGGTACGTGCTAAAAACTGCTAGGAACGGTATGATACACAAAAACAATGTTGGAGTCAAAGGGACCGACATTTCGGCGGTGAAAAGCGGTTTTGGATGTGTTCTGTTTCTGTAGTAGGCAACGGCACACAACAGCAATACCACAAAGCTCACCGAGCTCGTGACGGCAAGAAGAGAAAACGGTTTGATTGTGTTCGAGGCGTTGAAGATGACGTTGGCCACAAGTCCGACCGATAGCACGACTGTGACGCTCAGCCCCACCGTGTACAATACAGCTTCAACAACATCCAGGTTGCGTAGTCTGAGAGCTGCTAGTACAAGAATCCCAGGGACGAACGTGAGATAAACAAAGCCTATAAGCGGCTGAACAATCGGAATCGAGACTCCTAGCGCACTTAGTCCTATCAGTGCCCATAGTGCGATCTGAAGCGAAAGCACCATAGCTAGCAGCTTTGTGATATTTACGTCCTTTAGTTTGTGGGTCTCGAGCTTAATTGGATCATGCAAAATGGCGCGAAGCTTATTCCAAGCCACGTTGAAAACAGTCCGCGGCCTAGCTGCAGGAGCTAGCGCGGCTCGTGTGGTGTCACGGACTCGCAAAAAATGATATTTCACCAGTACTTCGGTGCTCTGCGCACTGCTATTTTTGCTATGACCCTCGGCGCTCACGATGTACGCGTGCGTGGTCGCGACGCTGTCCGTGACCCTAAACTGATAGCGCCCGGAGGCGTCGGTGGTAGTGGTGGCCGTCCGCACCTTGTTCGTCGGATCATCCGTGTTGTAGAGGACGACGGGCACCCCTACTATATCTGCACCGTCGCTCGTGAGATGTCCAGCGATCGTGACGTCGTCTCCGACAAACGGTTGTTGGGGGGCGGCAGTGGCGGTGATGGTCGTGGGAGTCTCTACTCCCATCGCTCCGCGCCTCTGCACTTTGTCTCTGCTGCTGGCACTAAACGTAGCTCCGATTCTCTCAGCGCCTACATTCGCGCCCCCGTCCGCGATAGAAAGAGCGGATTCGTCTGAGGTCGAGATGCCGCGTTGTTGTTGCTTTTCTTCGTCGTCCGGCACTCTCGTAAGCCTCCTCATAGTTCAAAAACCGTATTGCTGGCTGTTTATACGTAGAAAGTCGTATAGATTCTACTCCGACGATAGAATATAATACTACCGTCACTGGGCGCCGTAGCACGCGTGGCAGAGATATGCCGGAACTTGCAGAGTTACCCTGTCGGCACTGCCTTCGCAATTACGCACTCAGGTTCTTCAGTGCTCGCATACGTCGGGCAATGCGATGAAATAATAGGACAAACGCAAATGATCGGGGTTCGTGGGCAAATGTTGCGTCAGCCCACTTATTATAACGTTAGCGCGCTTGCCGTGATCAGTGATGCGTAATAAGTTTTTGAAGGCAATGCACGGGGAACCGCACGATGCTTATCGCAAAATTGAGGTTCGCTTCAATCAGATAGGCTTAGATAATCGCTTGGTTTGCGTGCCGATCTGCCGTCTATGACGTATGCAGTTTTGCGTGTGTCCATCGGTTAAAAAGGTCGTCTGGTCTATGACATCTCCGTCGAACAAGCTTCGCTAGGGGTATAAAGAATGTTACCGGTTCCGTGTCGGTGGCCCGTTCTTCTGTGGCCTTCGTGTTATCCCACCGCCTCCAGCGTCGCTTATAATGGGCTGTGTAACTAATTGCCTGCTCAAATCAAATGGTGATGCTGAACAATAGGTCTCAAAATAGCAATACAATACACGATGCGACCCGTGAAGAGAGCAGCGCGAAAAGCGTTTATACTGACGACCACGTGTAGTAAGTGCCATGTCACTTATCGCGACGCTGCCTTCGAGCAGTTCAAGCGTGAGTAGTCTCACGTCAACGACCTCATCAGCATTCGCGCTGAGTGAAATCCTTATCGGCAGCGCCATTGCGATCTCCGTCCTTGTCCTCGTGCTTAGTTTCTATGACGTGGAGTCGCGGGGCAACTCGCGGAACGGAAATACAACGGCGCGGAAGGGAAATACAACGGCAGCGTTGCGGGCCATCTGCCTGCCCCTCATCATGACGTTTTGCGCTTGGTTCACGTTCACGGCAGCGCTCAACGGGTCAAGCAGTTCAAGCGAGAGCAGTCTCCCGTCGACGACCTCATCAACACTCGCGCTGAGTGAAATCCTTGTCGGCAGCGTCATTGCGATCTCTGTCCTTGTCCTCGTGCTTGCTTTCTATGGGTGGCGTCGCGCGGCAACTCGCGGAACGGAAACACAAGGGCCCGGAACGGCCTAACACTAAGCGGCTTCGACTGACAGCACCTCTGGTCACCGCGGAAGGAAGCCGAGCATACCGAAGAGGACGATGCCGTTAACGGCCTGGATCGTCACAACCAACGCCAGATCTCTCGTTTTGTAGAAGGCGACGCCCAAGACGATGCCGGCTGCGGTCGCAAAGAGGAGCTCGTAGACGTTGGCGTAGCCCGCGTGCACAGCGCCGAAGAGCACGCTCGTGATGAGGATGCCCGCGACCGCACCGCTTCGATTAATCAGCTGCGGCTGCAGCAGGACACGAAAGAGCAGCTCCTCAACGAGCGCCACAAAAAAGATCATAACGATGCTCAACTGGATGAGCTCTATCGCCGAAGCATTCGCGATTAGCGGCCCATTCGCAAGAATGGCGTGTTCAATAAACGCGAACCCTGTGCCAACAACAGCGCCGAACGGGACTAACAACACGGAGCGGCGCACGTTGGCGATGCCCAGGTCATACCGGCTCATCTTCTCGTGGACGATTACCGAGATGAGAGGCAAGTACATCACGCCGTAGATGATGGCGAGCCAGTAGATGGTCACCGTCGGCATGAGCGCGAATGAGAGGTTGACGACACGAAACACCGATACCAGAGCGAGCGCCGTGACGAGCTGCACCCGCTCCCCGCGCAGCGCCACCACGATAGCGGCAACCGCGACAATGTTGAGCGCCTGCACGCCGACGCCGAGCACTCGAAAGCCTGCGAAAAGCAAACCTTCTCCCGCGAGGATGAGGACTATGGAGAGAATTTCGTACCACGCCAAGTTGAGTGCGCGTCTTGCCTTAATCGCCGGGACTTCCGCAGGGAGCGCGGTGTAGGCTACGAGCAGATCCGTACTCTGCGCAGGGCTGTAGGTGCTGTCGCCCTCAGCGCACGCCATATAGACGTGCGTGGCCGCGGCGGTGTCGGTGAGGGTGAACTGGTAGTCGCCTGCGGCGTCGGTGGTGGTAGCCGCTACGGGAACCTTTTCGGCAGCGTCCGTTTTGTAGAGGGTGACGGGCACTGCCGCCAACCTGGAACCCTCGGCCGTGAGTCGTCCGGTAATCGTGACGTCGTGCCCGACGACTTGTTGTCGGGGGGTGGCGGTAGCGGTTATGGTGGTGGGGATGGTGACGAAGGTGACGACCGTCTCGGCGCTCATGGAGGGTTCGTAGGGCGCAGTGCGAGAGGAGCACGCTATGTAGGTGTGGCGGCCGGAGGCGGAGTCGGTGAGGGTGAATTGATAGAAGCCGGAAGCGTCAGTCGTGGTAGCAGCGACGGGGACCCTTTGTGCGGCCTCCGTTCGGCAAAGGGTGAGGGGCATGGCTGCCAATCCGGCGCCTTCTGCCAGCAAGCGACCGGTGATTGTGACGTCGCGGCCGACGACCTGCTGTCGGGGGGCGGCGGTGGCGGTGATGGTGGTGGTAGGGATGGTGATGAAAGTGACGACCATCTCGGCGCTCTGCAACCGGGTGTAGGTCCTGTCGTCAGGGGAGCGCACCACGTAGGTGTGGTGGCCGGCGATGGTGTCGGTGAGGGTGAACTGGTAGTCGCCTCCGGCATCGGTGGTGGTGGTAGCTATGGGAGCCAGCTCTGTGACGTCGTCGGCGTTGTAGAGG
>Ga0116111_1001529_pt1 | contig 15824 bp, 20 predicted proteins | sample June2015DPH_8_10_FD_89720 | JGI IMG/M metagenome (GOLD analysis project Ga0116111, IMG submission 89720) | Peatland microbial communities from SPRUCE experiment site at the Marcell Experimental Forest, Minnesota, USA - June2015DPH_8_100 | ecosystem: Environmental > Terrestrial > Soil > Wetlands... | reverse complement strand
GCTCGGCACGTTCCTCCGCCGTCAGAATGATAATCGTCGCCTCGGGGATGCCGCTCATGCATCCTTGAATCACGACTCATTCATCAGCGATAGTCGGTACTAGGTCCGCTCGCGTGAGACCGTGCTGATCCATAAGGTGGTGGATCAGATCGGCGACGCTCGGCGGCCGGCGAGGCCATTTCTTTTCCTCGTATGCCGCGATCAGGCGTGCTTGCGCCTCCAGCCGAGCGACATCGGCTGGATTATTCGAATTCCATAGCTGGTCGACGAGCGCGCGGGCGCGTGCGAGCTCGGCGTCGCTATCGATCAAGACGAGGGTCGCATCCATTCACGCGGTCTCCGCATCGATCTTATCGTACTCGGCATGGGTATGCCCGCCGCCCCGAGCTTCAGAAGATCCCTCCGACCGACCCCTTCGTCCTCGCAATTGCTACACATGACCGGCCTCCCTGGTATCGCAAAACGAGCTTGTTCCATTGCAGCGCATCAAGGTTAATCCTTCTCACGCTTAGGCCACAGAAGACATGAGAGATTATTCATGCAAAATTCCGAGAGATTGTGTTGCCTACCTATGGCCTATCGCGAACCTGCCCCTGTAAGAGGAGGTGGCACGACGTGCAACTTCTTACCGCGCGTCTTGTCTATCCCATTACCTGAGCTAGCATCAGCATTTGCCAGGCGCTACCACCTTGACGTGGAACAATTGCGCAGGGCGCGCTGATATCGCCACTTATGATCGAGCGACCAAGAGTTGTTTACTCCAGTGACTGATACCCTCCCCAAGCACCTCAAGCGCCTCGAAGCGGAATCGATCGAGATCGTGCGCGAGGTCGTGGCCGAGTTCAAAAAGCCCGTGATGCTCTACTCAATCGGCAAGGACTCGAGCGTTATGCTGCATTTGGCGATCAAAGCCTTGCATCCGGCCCCCCTGCCATTTCCGCTGTTGCATGTCGATACGACCTGGAAATTTAAGGAAATGATTGCGTTTCGCGACGAGACCGCTCGACGCCTGAACCTCAATCTTCTCGTTTACACCAATCAGGAGGGGCTCGATCGCAAAATAGATCCGTTTACCTCAGGTTCGGCGCTGTATACCCATGTCATGAAAACCGAAGCCCTCAAGCAGGCTTTGGACAAATTCGAGTTCGATGCCGCCTTTGGCGGAGCGCGACGGGACGAAGAAAAGAGCCGCGCCAAAGAGCGAATTTTTTCATTTCGCTCGCACGGTCACGGCTGGGATCCGCGAAATCAGCGTCCAGAACTTTGGAATCTGTTCAACACCCGGGTGCGACCGGGAGAGTCGATTCGGGTTTTTCCATTATCGAACTGGACTGAACTCGATGTCTGGACCTACATCCTGCACCAGGATATTCCCGTCGTGCCCCTGTATTTTGCCAAACAGCGACTTGTTGTGCGACGAAACAATACGTGGATTATGGTGGATGACGAGCGCATGCGCCTTGAACCGGGCGAGGAACCGCAGATGCGGCAGGTTCGCTTTCGGACACTCGGGTGCTATCCGCTAACGGGTGCGATTGAGTCGAGTGCTACTACCGTGTCAGATATCATTCACGAGATGGTTAGCGCCCGCGTGTCTGAACGGCAAGGGCGTCTCATCGATACCGACGAGGTGGCATCTATGGAAAAGAAAAAGCGCGAAGGATATTTCTGAATGGACATGACTATTGCCGATCGTGTCCGCGAGAGCTTACCACCCAAGGACTTGCTCCGCTTCATCACTTGCGGCTCGGTCGACGACGGCAAGTCGACACTGATTGGACGGCTACTTCACGACTCAAAGCTTATTTTCGAGGATCAGTTATCGGCGCTCGTCAAAGATTCTGTGCGGCATGGGACTACGGGCGAAGATATCGATTTCGCGCTTCTTATGGACGGCCTCGAGGCGGAACGCGAGCAGGGCATCACGATCGATGTCGCTCATCGATATTTTGGCACCGCAAGGCGCTCGTTCATCGTTGCGGATACTCCAGGTCACGAGCAGTTCACCCGCAATATGGCAACTGGGGCGTCGAACGCGGACCTTGCTATCATTCTCATCGATGCCCGAAAAGGCGTTCTTGTTCAGACTCGCCGGCACTCGCTGATATGCTCGCTGCTTGGGATTCGCCACGCGGTAATTGCTGTCAACAAGATCGATTTGGTTGGTTATCAAAAGGAGATATTTGATCGCATTGTTGCTGATTACACTGTGTTTTCGGCGCAGCTTGAATTTACGTCCATCGTAGCTATTCCAATCTCGGCCCGCTTTGGTGACAACGTGACCGAACCGTCGAGCAACACGCGATGGTACAAAGGGCCTTCGCTTTTGCATTATCTGGAAGAGATCGACGTCGAGAGCGATATCGCCGCAAAGCCTTTTCGGTTCCCGGTGCAGTGGGTCAATCGCCCGAGCCTTGATTTCCGTGGCTACGCCGGGACGGTGGCGTCCGGCAAAATTAAGGTTGGCGACCCGATTGTGGTAGCCGCCTCGGGGCAAATGTCGCAGGTCGACCAGATCGTAACATATGATGGCGCGGTTTCAGCAGCAGAAGCCGGAGAGGCCGTCACCCTGATGCTTGTCGATGAAATCGATATTGCACGGGGCGACATGCTGGCTTCACCGACGTCGCGTCCGGAAGTCTCGGATCAATTCGCCGCCCATCTCATTTGGATGAGCGACGAAGGTCTGATGCCGGGACGTTCGTACCTGGCCCGCATCGGCACGAAGACGACGCCGATTACAGTGACAACCATTAAACACAAGCTCGACGTCAACACGTGCGAGCATCTCGCCGCCAATACTTTGGGATTAAATGATATTGGCTTCTGTAACCTCTCGACCGCAACGCCGGTTGCATTCGATTCCTACCAGCAGAATAGGAAGACTGGCTCCTTCATCGTCATTGACCGGTTCACGAATCGAACGGTCGGCGCTGGTATGATCGCGTTTGGCTTGCGTCGCGGCACAAATATTCATTGGCAGCCGACGCTGGTCGACAAAACCAAGCGCGCAGCATTAAATAATCAGAAGCCGGCAATCGTGTGGTTCACGGGCCTCTCGGGCGCCGGCAAGTCAACGATCGCCAATATGGTGGAGCAGCAGCTTAATGCCGCCGGGCACCACACAATGCTGCTTGATGGGGACAATGTCCGCCATGGGCTAAATCGCGATCTCGGTTTTACTGAAGTAGACCGTGTGGAAAATATCCGTCGCGTCGGTGAAGTCGCTAAGCTCATGGTCGAGAGCGGCCTTATCGTGCTGTGTTCGTTCATTTCGCCCTATCGAGCCGAGCGCGACATGGTACGAGGCCTTGTCGAGCCTGGCGAATTCATCGAGGTTTTCGTCGATACGCCGATCGAAGACTGCGTCCGGCGTGACCCAAAGGGCCTTTATGCCAAGGCACAGACCGGCCAATTGAAAAACTTCACCGGCGTCGATGCGCCCTACGAGGCACCGGAAAGCCCGGAATTGCATTTGCACACAATCGATAGCTTGCCGGACCAGCTTGCCACACGGGTATTGCGCGCGTTGGTCGATAGGAGGATCGTGGCGGCTCAAAATTGGAGTTGATCAAAATCGTCGACCATCGCCCTCCAATCGAAACATTAATCCGCGCGTGCCGGCTGGTACGCGTTTCATCTATGAAGACAGCCGAACGCTCTCGACTGACAAGGCAGGGTTGATTGTGCGTGGTCGGGACACGCTCTGGGGTGTGTTTGACTAAAGCGGGCATGCGCTCATTGGCGCTCGTGCTGGGCGCTGCCCTGTTGTTGAACGCTCCATGGCAGCGGGCGCGAGCCGATGGCATCGATTGGACGCTAACGCAGCCGGCGTTTCCGGCATTGTCGCCGCCGCAAGGCGGCGTTGCCCTAACGGACATAGATTCGAATGCCGTATCGAACTTCATCGCGGCTTGGCAAGCGCGGGCGGCTCAGGTGCGCGCAAACCAGCCGGCCTGGAACAGCCCGTTGATCACGACGACTGGCATGCTCGAGCAGCGGTTCCGCTTCGACGCGTCCGAGCAGCACGCCGGCAACGGTGCGGACACGACGGTAGTCGACGGCGGCAAGGGCCTGGACCTGATCGTGAGCAACAGCAATGAGATCCAGGTTGCGGCGCCGCCTTATGATATCCGCGACACGCCGACCGGCAAGGGCTCTTTCAGCGGGTTCGGGGACTGGGCATTTGTGCGGCTCAAGCAGCAACTGGCGGCGAGCCCGGCAAGCGGCGGAGATTACTTTGTCACCGTTTGGCTCCAGGTCCAAGCGCCCACCGGCATCGCGCCGCTGACCAACAGCGCCTGGACCTACCTGCCCACGCTTGCAGTCGGTAAGGGATGGGGCGATTTCGATATTCAGGGAACGGTTGGCGGTGTCTTGCACGTCTCAAACGTCGGCACGCTTGGCGATCAAATCCAGACCAACATCGCCTTCCAGTATCACCATGAAAGTATTCTGGCCGGAGCTCGAGGTGAATTGGACCTACTACGTGGGCGGTCAACGCGGCGGGCTGAACCAGGTCTACCTGACACCCGGCCTGGTGATCGGCCGCTTCCGTCTCGCCAACGGTACACTGTTCACGACAGGAGTCGGATATCAGATCGCGGTTGCGCCGAACTACCGTGCTAGCCGAAGAGGCCCACGCGTCCCTTCACAAAGTGGTCTCGGACCTCGAAAACCGTGGTTCCACGGCGCCGCTAACCTTGCAGCGCGCCTGCTGTTTGTGTCGCCGGGTCAAGGCTTCGGGCGTGGGCTCATTTGCAGAGGACATCAACGCAGGCTTAGGCAACATGACCAGTAATTTTTCGCGCCGGCACGTAGTGCGCGGCCAACAGGTGCTTGTCGCGAGCAAGCGCCCGGCATGCAATGGCGACGACAGACGGCAACTCGTTCTTTTTTAGATAGCTCATAATGGTACGTCGACCAACTCCGAGCAACTTGGCGGCCTCGGTGAGTGAGAGACCCAGCGACTTTCGCCACTCCGAAAAGTCCGCGCCCGTCATCGGCAATTGCTCTTCCGCGATTCTCCGCAGCGTCGAGCCTGACAGGTCTAGGCGACCCCATTTCGTTTCCACGGGCCAGGCGACCCCGATGCCATCGTCCACGATATCGATCTTTGCGAACGTATCGGCGTCCTCCATGAGCGGCGCAAAATGTCGGCTGCGAGCGATCAACCCGGTCAAATCGAGGGCATACTCGCGCCGGTCACCGGCAAAGCGCACTCGCAGAGTTCGCCCCCCGGTTGGACGCACCTTCGTCACCATTGGGATGTCACCGATCATTTCGTTCCCCTTTGGAATTCATTCCATAGCCGCAACAACTCCACCCGATTCCCTTCGAGCCAGTGGCGGGCTTCTCTCAGGACCCGGTTTGGCGCGTCGCCGGCAATCAGATCGCCGTTTGAGAGGCGAATTTTCGCGGCGAAGTCAGGCCCCTTGACGTGCACGTGCGGCGGATTCTCATCCTGAAAGAACATCAGGAGCTTGAAGCCGCTGAAGCGCTTGATCTCCGGCATCAAGAACTCTCAATTTACGAATAAAAATAGGGCATTTTTTGCCCTAGTTCAAGTGTGGCGAGATAGCTATTTTCGGTTGCCGGTTTCGCGGGCGGACGCCAGGGCCTCCACCGGCTTCGTCGATAAATTCTAACCCGGCCAACTCAAGCTAAGCACCGCAGGGGTCGCCTGACGCCGCACGCGGCGCGGTATCTATCGTTTCTTCTCGATCGCCTTGGCGGTTTTGCGGCGGACTGCTTTTGCGCCGGCCGTTGGCTTTGACACCCTGGCTGGCCTTACGGGATGCGCTGCAGGGGCCTTGGTAAGGCGGACGCCAGGCTGATCCCCGTTGGTGAACTCGACGCCGGCAGCCTCGAGTGCGCGCTGTAGCGCATCAATCGTTCGTTCTTTCAATTCATCTCCCCGCTCAAACCTAGCGACCGTGTCGATTGACACCTTGGCCGCTGCAGCGAGATCGCGAACGCCTAAGCCCAAAGCTGCGCGCGCCATGCGACATTGCACGGGTATAAAAATCATGTCATTGTTCCGATTTCAGTTGCAATGTATGATTTCTCTGCTATCGTAATAATATGCTGATTTCAGCACATAATTACGCTTCGTCCGGTTGTGCCACTTAATGGATTTTCGACGCACCTGTGACTGGAAAGAGGGAGAGATGAACAACTACAAAGGAATAATAGCCGATTCAGCGAATCGGCGCAGCTTCATCGGCGGCTCGGATGCTCGCACCATCAAGGGCGATGACGAGGCCGCCCTCGTCCGGCTCTGGCTGGAAAAGCGCGGCGAAGTCGAGCCCGAGGACCTCTCCGCCAACCTCATCGTTCAGCTCGGCGTCGTGACCGAGCCCCCAAGCCGACATTGGTACGAGCGCACGAAAATGCGGCGGGGCTACTTTCGCCTTGCATGCCGCGGTTTTCGTAGCCGAAGGCCTTCTCCGCCCCCGTTTTCGTCGATGAATTCGATTCCGGCTTGCTCCAAAGCGGCTCGGATTGCTTTGACAGCTCCCAGAGAAACTAGTCGTCGTTCTTTCTCGAAGTCGACGACCGTCGAGAGTCCCAGGTCGGCCGCGTGCGCAAGCTGCGATTGGGTGATTTCCAATAACCCACGGGCAGCTCGACATTGGGCGGGCGTCATCGGATCAACAATTTATGTTGACACGTCATCAAGCGTCTCGTATCAATAATTTTTGTTGATCGCGGGCTGGTCAAGACAGGCACAACAAATCCCGAGATGGAAGAGATCGATGAACGCACACACGCAAAGAATAACCGATTCAACACATAGGCGCAGCTTCATCGGCGGCTCCGATGCCCGCACCATCATGGGCGATGACGAGGGGGCCCTGTTTCGCCTGTGGCGGGAAAAACGCGGTGAGGTCGAGCCAGAGGACCTCTCCGGCAACCTCATCGTCCAGCTCGGGGTGGTCACCGAACCCCTGAACCGGCACTGGTTTGAACGCAATACGGGGCGAGTCCTCACCGACGTCCAGCGCCGGGTGCAGCATCCGGTCGTACGCTGGATGGCCGCAACTCTCGACGGCATGGTCGAAGCCACCGGGGAGGTGTTCGAGACCAAGTTCATGCTGCCGTGGTCATTCTCGGAGGAGGGCGCGGCCGAAAAATACATGCCCCAGCTGCAGCACAACATGTGGGTGACCAATGCCAAACTGTCGGTGCTCTCGATCATCACCGGCGGCGGCAAATGGGTCGAGATCACCATTCCCGCCGACCCGCTCTACCAGCATCTCCTGCTGACCGCCGAGAAGAAGTTCTGGCGCTGCGTCGAAAATGGCCAGCCCCCTACCCTGTTTGGAGTCGAGCCGCCGCGGCCAAGAATCGAGGCGGTGCGGATCGTCGATATGAGCGCGTCCAATTCCTGGGCCGAGTTCGCCGGTGTTTTTCGCTCGACCCGCGCCGCTTTCGTGGAGCACGAGCGATCCAAGGCAGAGTTGAAGGCCCTGATGCCGGAAGACGCCAAGGAGGCGATCGGCCATGGCATCCGGGCCAAGCGCTCGAAATCCGGCGCCATCAGCCTCGATCTGGTCGAGGTGGAGGAGAGCAGCCATGCAGCGCTCCAGTGAGACCATCGGCACTATCGCCGCGGCCCTGGCCAAGGCGCAGGCCGAGCTTGTCAATCCCGAGAAATCGCTGGTCGCGAGCATCCGGCCGGATGGCTCGGGTCAAGGCGAACGATCATTCCGCTATGCGCCGCTGTCGAGCGGGCTTGACATCGTGCGCAAGACCCTGGGCCAGCATGAGATCGCGACGGTCCAGACCACGGCGATTGACAACGAGGCCGGGCTGATCCGGCTGACGACCATTCTCGCCCACGCATCTGGCGAGTGGATGTCCTCGGAGTGGCCGGTCTGCCCGGTCAGCGAAACCGCGGCGCCGCATCGGATGGGAGCGGCGCTGACCTATGCCCGGCGTTATGCCCTATTCACGCTTGTCGGGATTGCCGGGGAAGATGACCTTGACGCCCCCGATCTCAAGGCGCCCACGGCCCAGAACGAGGAACCGGAGCAGCCCGCAGCCGGCAGGAATAACCGGCTGAACGGCGGTCGCCGATATTCCACCCCGCAAAGGCCGTTCCACCGTCGTGCGTCGGCGGCTTCGCCATCGGCCAAGCCAATCCTCGAGGCCGAGCCATCGGCCGCTCTGTGCCGGCAATTACTGGCTGAATTGGCGGAGATTGCTTCTGCCGACCAGGCCGCCAGCTGGGCGAAACGGATCCTCGGCAACAAAAACAGGCTGACGGCGCCGGATGCGCGGCAAGTTGAGGATGCGTTCGGGGCAAGGCTGGCAACATTCGAAAGCGCGGCTGGCATCGACGACGCGTCGTCATCGCCGGTGATATCTGCGCTCCAGCCTTCTTCGTCGCTGCAGCGGCAGCCAGTAGAGCCTGTGGGAACATCCATGGCCGAGGGCATCGATAAGAGCCGATTGGCCCATCCCGAGCCGCGCCGGTTTCGCGACAAGGACCACGTCAAGTTCGTGGCCAAGCAACCCTGTCTGGTTTGCGGACGCAGGCCTGCTGATGCCCATCACCTTCGGTTTGCACAGCATCGTGCGCTCGGGCGCAAGGTGAGCGACGAATTCATCGTCCCGCTGTGCCGTGGTCATCATCGCGAGGTGCACCGATCCGGTGATGAAGCCTCATGGTGGAGCAAAGCCGGAATCGACGCCATCGGTGCCGCCCGGACGCTTTGGACGCAGACACACCCGCTTCGGTCGGTTGCTGAAGCAACGAACCCTGATCAGTCGACGGCCTCGCGAGTAACGACTTCGGATTCAACATCCGTTCCGCGGCTGCCCAAAGCCCCCCGAAATCGCAAAACAAAGCCAATTATCGCGGCTGGCGCTCAATGACTTCGTTCAGACAGATCGAGGCCAACCGTCGCAACGCGGGCAAAAGCACCGGTCCAATCACTGAAGAAGGCAAGCGGCGCTCACGCTGCAATGCGGTCCGCCACGGCCTGACCGCCCAGACGGTGATCGGTGCGCTAGAGGACGCGGAGGATTACAAGGCGCTCGAAGTGGCCATCATCGCTGACTATGATGCTCAATCGGCCGTGGAGCGGGAGCTGGTGTTGCGGTTGGCCAGTCTGCTTTGGCGACTGCGGCGCGCCACGATAATGGAAACCGGCCTGTTCGAAATTCAGGCTGACCATCTAATTGGGTTCAGGCAGGCCCGCCAAGTTAATACCGCCTCTCGAGACGCTGTCTATGCGCTGTTCGGGCGGGCTGACCCGTCCAGTTTTGATCAAAGATCGCACGGCATCACCGATGGAACAGAAGCCGTAACCAACCCGGGGTCGAAATCTGCGGAATCTGCCGTCGAACCCAACGCCGACCTCGCGCATTGCTTTTTACGTCTCGCCAATCTGCCCAACTTCGCGCTCGATCGCCTCAGCCGCTATGAAGCAACCCTGTGGCGCCAGGCCGGCCGGATCCTGTTTGCTCTCGATGCATTAGATCGTCGCAAACCACAGGAGAGAGGGCGCCGTTTCCGTATCGGCAGCCGGCAAGACCTGCCGGCCGATGGACGCGACGACTATTGAGCTGCCACGTCAACCGCGCAGACGATGGAGCGCTCTCGCCGAGATTGAAACCCGAATTTCGGGAACAAGGAGCCGGACTATCTGAAAACATTTTCGGTCGAGCGAGCGATCACTGCGGGCAGCAACCAACGAACCATCCGAGCGACCCCGTACGAATCGTCATTAGACAACGCAAGTTGGGTGTTTGATCGAGCAGTCGTAGGCACCGCACCGCCGGCTACTAGCGAGACCGGATACCCGTCGCGTCGACCAGCTCGAAAAGAGGTGTAAGGCATTCACCAAACTCATAAATTCAATCAATCTCTTGTTCCAGCCAGCCAGTCTGTCGTACATAATCCCCGCTAATTCGAATGGCCGCTCAGCGATGAACCTACACAGCCCATCGAGCAACGAGATTATGAAGTTTGCGATGTCAGAAGATCTGCCTTTCGAGATCGAGGACGAGGCGCCGTGATCCTGGGTATCCTACTCGCACAAGGCGCGATGGCATCAACGTCGGCGTTCGTGATTAGCTGGAATCGGCCGCTTACCGTCACCGGGAGCGTATCTCCGCTCAGGCACCCATGAACAGAAAAGAACGTAGAGCAGCTCGCAAGACTCATCGCTCTGCGGCTGAAGCCGCGGTACCAGCATCAGCGCAACCCGATGCTTTCGTCAAGCTTCTTCAGGCCGCGCGCCAAAAGGAAGAACTTGGCGGTCCCAGCGATGAGGTCATCGCGGCTTACATGAAGGCGGCGGCTGCATGTCCAACCCGGGCTGAAGCTTTGCACGGGGCAGCCCGCTTCAGCCGCAACAAGGGCATCCATGAGCAAGGGTATCAAATTGCGGTGAAAGGCTTGGCGATCGCACGCCCTAATAACGCGCTGGCTATTGAGGACTGGATCTACGACTACGGGCTGCTCGACGAACTGGCGGTGAGTGCTTGTTGGATTGGGCGATCAGGACTGCCTCGACGCCTGCCAGCGCCTGCTTCGCGAGGGCAAAATGCCCCCGGATATGCATGACCGCGTGAAGACGAATGCTGAATTCGCGGCTGAAAAGATCAGGCTCCAGGGCATCTCGCCATGATTAGTCCTTTGACCGAACTACGGGTCAGCAGCGCAGAGTTCGATCAGCCGCCCTGCCCGGTGAAAACCAAGCTGATCATTTGTTCCACACCTCGAAGCGGGAGCATCTGCTCTGTCGCGCCCTGATCCACAATGGCATCGGTGTCCCACATGAGTATTTCAACGGCATCAATGCGGGCATACTCAGCTCCCGATATGGTCTCGGCACAGTCGATAGCAGGCATTTGGAAGCCGGCGGCGCGGCGAGACGAGCATATGTCGCTGCGCTCCTTGAGCGGCGAACCATAAACGGGATATTTGCCGCCAAAATCCAACGGGGACAATTCCGACAATATTTCAAAAGCACTGAGAGTCTCGAACTGTTTCAGGACGCCCAAGTCATTTACCTCTACCGTGAAGACCTACTCGCTCAGGCAATATCGCTGCACTTGTCGTTGCTTACAGGTCGATGGGGCGTCGATGATACCGTTACGACGCGGCCAGTCGCGGACCCACAATTTTTCGACAATGACCTGATTGCGAAGCATTTAGAAGAGTTGGCAACTCAAGATAGAGAGTGGCGTTTGTTCTTTGCAAACAATGCGATTAGGCCCCTGTTTTTGAGCTACGAAGGCATCAAAGACGATCTCGCCGGAGCACTGCGGAAAATCGTTACGTCTTTTGGGCTTCATTTGCCGTCCCAGGATTTCACGTATGTCGAGCGGTCACCTATCGACTTCAGCGCACCCGGCGAGCCATCAAAGTCAGAGATAAGGGATCGATTTTTGCGGGCGGTACGCGGATGTCGCGCCGCAGGGTGATGAACCGCGCGTCCGGAAGCAGCTTTTCCAGAAACCGTACCGTTAGTACGCGATGATAGCGGATTTCCTTGAAGCCCCAACGCTGCCCGGGTCGCAAGCCGCGCGTGAAGATTGCTTCGATCATTTCGCGGCATGAACGACTGAAAGCGTCATCGTCAAACGGGAGTGAGTTCGGAAGGAGCGAACGCAAACTTCGTTGCCTTCAGAATTCCACGACCAAGAGGCGTTGAAATAGACGCTTCTTAGGAGATGCAATGACGCCCCGAGATATTCACCCCTCGATCCGAATATGGGCGGATTCCAGTCCCGCATATCCAACACGGTAAGTAACCATGTCACCCGCTCGGATGATGAGGCGTCGTCAGTCATCAGCGACGCCAGTCCACGATGGAAGCGGGGCGGTGCTTAGCCCCCAAGACCGGATACCCGTGGCGTCGACCGCCTCGAAAAGAGGATCGAAAAGAGGCGCAAGCTATTCACCAAACTCATAAATTCAAACAATCTCTCTTGTTCCAGCCGGCCAATCTGTCATACATAATCCCCCGCTAATCCGAATCGCCGCTGAACGATAACTTACACCGTCGAGCAACGAGGTTATGAAGTCGCCCTGTCAGAAAGATCTGTCGTTCGATGATCGTGAAGGACGAGGCGTCGTGATCCTGAGTATCTTATTCCCACAAGGTGCAATGGTATCAATATCGGCGTTCGCGATTAGCTGGAATCGCCGCTTACACCGGCATTGGGAGGCGTATCTCCGCTCAGGCACCCATGAACAGGAAAGAACGTAGAGCGGTTCGGAAGACTCATCGCTCCGCGGCTGAAGCCACTGTACCGGCATCGGCGGCAGCCGATGCTTTCGTCAAGCTTCTTCAGGCCGCGCGCCAAAAGGAAGAACTTGGCGGTCACAGCGATGAGGTCATCGCCGCCTACATGAAGGCGACGGCTGCATGTCCAACCCGGGCTGAAGCTTTGCACGGGGCAGCCCGCTTCTGCCGTAACAAGAGCCTGCACGATCGAGGGTATGAGTTCGCTACGCAGGGTCTAGCGATCCCTTACCCGCATAACGCCCCAGCGGTAGAGGATTGGATCTACGAGTACGGGCTACTCGACGAGTTGGCTGTCAACGCTTACTGGATTGGGAAATATGCTGAGTGCGTAGGCGCTTGCGATCGGCTCTTGAACGGTGGGAAACTGCCAGCAGAGAAGCGCGATCGTGTCCTGAAAAATAGGAATTTTGCCGTTGATAAACTGCGTGAAGCTACTGTACCGGCGTCAGCGGAAGCCAGGGCAGATGAGATACCAAGTCAAGAGGGTGCCTCAGCTTCACACTCGCCGGAGATGGCACCGTTTCCTGCGGGCCTTTTCGCATATCCGCGCGTGCTTCTTGCAATTCTAGCCAAGCAGGCGGAAAAGGTACTTCCCTTCTATCTATTATGCATCGATGCGCTGGACTATCCGAAAGGCTCGATTTTCCTGTATGTCAGGACTAACAACAATAAAGATCGCACCTCCGAAATTTTGAAAGAGTGGATAGCGCGCGTCCGCGATCAATACGCGCACGTAGAACTCGACACGTCAGATGTCCCAGAAACGGTGGAGCAGTTCGATATTCACGAGTGGAATCCGACACGCTTCAAGGTCTTGGGGCGGTTACGACAGGAAAGCATGCAACGCACGTTGCAAAGGAACTGCGATTACTATTTTGTCGTCGATGTAGATAACTTCATTAAACCAAATACTTTGCGAGATTTGGTTTCGACGAGGCTTCCCATCGTCGCCCCGCTCCTGAGACATGTTGATAACGAAAATTCGTATTCCAATTTTCACGAAAAAATTGACGGAAGGGGGTACTTCCTCAAGAGCGAGGAGTATTTTTGGTTGCTTCATCAACGTGTCAAGGGTGTTTGCAAAGTTCCTGTGGTGCATTGCACTTATCTTGTGCGTTCCGACGTAATTCCGCTTTTATCGTACGATGATAATAGCGGCCGCCATGAGTACGTTATTTTTTCGCACAGCGCACGCAAGAATGGTGTCCCACAGTATTTTGATAATCGTGATGTATACGGGTATCTAACCTTGAAGGAGGAAGCCGAAAAGGCGATGAAATTGATCGGGCCGCAAATCGGGGGCAGAATTCTCGCCGACCGAAAGTCCGACAAGCCGCGCATTTTTGGCTGCTTCGGCCTGCATAGCAGCGGCTCGACCTGGATGTTCAACCTGGTTCGGGAAATATGTCGGACGCAAGGTGTGGATTTTGTATCATTGCACCGCGACTCTGAAGCGAACCTGCCGTGGGATGTTCTTGGCGTGCGGCTAATTGTGGTAAAGACACACAACCCTTTTACCAGCTTTCAATCATTTATTGCCAGCTCCGACGAGCCGGCCGTGATCACCGTGCGCGATCCGCGGGATGCTGTGGTTTCGTTCATGCAGCGGTTCTCGGATAGCAGCTTTGATGAGGCACTCAAAGCCATCGCTCTCAGCGCGCAGACCCTGGTGGCTCTATCGCGACTACGCGAAATCCCGGTTTTCCGTTACGAAGGCGGATTCGTCGGAAGTGTTGAGACATTCGACCGGATCGCCGCGCTGCTCGGCACGAGCCCGCCCGAGGGTGACCGTAACGCAGTATTGGCCAGCCTTGCGCCAGAAGCGGTCAGGAAGACGATCAGTGGTCTCGAAGCGGCTGGCGCCATTGGAGGCGATGACGTTTGGGACAAGGACACTCATTGGCACGCTAAACACGTTGGCGACGGGAATGTTGGTAAGTTTAAGAGCATTTTAAGCCCGACGCAGCAGCGAGAGATCGTGAAGCAGACACGCGAATTCTTCGACTGCTTCGCCTACGACGTGACGGTTGACACAAGGCAGGAAGAGCATTCCAGCGCTTTGCAGCAACAACCGACGAAGTAGCTTAAACCCGCATTCCCCGGATGATGCATTGAGTTGCGCAGTCCGCACGCCGATTCAGATATAGGCATCAGCACCTTATCTTGGATCAAGCGAGGCGGCGATGGCGAACCCGGCGGGTGAATCAAACGACGAGGTTCTCAAGCTCGATTTCGACCGCCGTTTGATGCTGCAGTTTCGCGGCTCCGTGGTCACGTCCGATGCCGGATTGTTGGCATACCGTGAACTCGACGACGCACTCGGGTTGAGCACGATGGCGGGCGAGACGCTCGCCGATGCGCGCACCGGCAGGAACGGTCGCCATGCGCTGGTTGGTTTGTTGCGGCAGTCAGTGTTTGGTCGTCTCGCTGGATATGATATGAGGACGTGAACGACGCCGAGCGCCTGCGCCACGATCCGGCGATGCGCTGGATTGTCGGCGGCAAAGCGGCGCAGGGCAGTGCGGCTTAGCGGCTTCGCCGAGCCAGATGGGTCGCTTCGAAACGCAGTGGCTCGTGGCACCTGCGAACTTCTCTTCTCTTACCGACTTGTCTGGCTATTGGATCGTCCTTGCGCACGGCCGGCGCCCGCCGAGAGGCATCGTCCTCGACATGGATTCGAGCGTGAGCCCGACCCACGGCGAGCAGGAGATGAGCGTCTGGAACGGCCATTACGCCTGCAGCTGCTATCATCCACTGTTCGTGTTCAATCAGTTTGGTGATCTGGAACGCAGCGCGCTGCGTCCCGGCAACGTGCACAGCGCCGATGGCTGGGATGGTGTTCTCAAGCCGGTCGTGACGCGCTATCAGGGCAAGGTCTCGCGCATCTATTTTCGCGCGGACGCAGCCTTCGCCATGCCAGGGGTCTATGAGTTCCTGGAGGCGGAGCGGATCAAATACGCGATCCGGTTACCCGCCAATCAAATCCTGCAGCATAGGATTGGCTACCTGCTCAAGCGCCCGGTCGGCCGACCTCCGAACGAGGTGCGTCGGTTCTATGCCAATTTCACCCATCAGGCAGGAAGCTGGACCCATCCGCGCCGGGTGATCGCCAAAGTCGAGTGGCTTCCGGGCGAGCTTTATCCGCGCGTCGGCTTCATCGTCACCAACATGCATGGCGCGTCCCGCCAAAAATGTCGTCGCTTTCTACAACAAACGCGGCACTTGCGAGCAGTGGATCAAGGAGGGCAAGGGCGCGACCAAATGGACGCGGCTGTCATGCCGGACGTTCGCCGCCAACGCCGTCCGGCTCCAGCTTCATGCGCTGGCCTACAATCTCGGCAATTTCTTGCGCACGCTGGCGACGCCCGAGCCGATCAAAGACTGGTCTCTGACGAGCCTGAAGGAGAAGCTGATCAAGATCGGTGCGAAGGTGGTCTGCCACGGACGCTATGTTGCCTTCCAGATGGCGGAGGTCGCCATCCCACGGCAGATGTTCCAAGAGATTTTGCGGCTGATTGCGGAACTACGGCCGCAGCCACCACCAGCGCCAGCGTG
>Ga0116111_1001523_pt1 | contig 15902 bp, 16 predicted proteins | sample June2015DPH_8_10_FD_89720 | JGI IMG/M metagenome (GOLD analysis project Ga0116111, IMG submission 89720) | Peatland microbial communities from SPRUCE experiment site at the Marcell Experimental Forest, Minnesota, USA - June2015DPH_8_100 | ecosystem: Environmental > Terrestrial > Soil > Wetlands... | reverse complement strand
GTGCGCGCATCACGGCGATCTTCAGATCGCGACTGTAAACTGATCGGGCCAAATCCATTTCCTCACTCCATTCAATGTATTTGGTCCTTAACTTTCTGTCTCAGTTTTGGGGTTCACTCCACCACCTAACGCCCATCCCCCCCAGTTCCCCCGCTCCATCCCGCCCGCGTGCCCCCGCTTCAGCTCCCCCGACACCCGCCCCTACGCCCGCACCACCCGATCCATCGCCAGAAATTCCTGGATGTGCGGATGCTCCGATTTCTCCAGCCCATCCACCGGGCCGAAGTAAATCACGCCTCCCTCATACAGAAATACCACCCGGTCCGCCACCTTATTCATCAGGTCCAGATCGTGAGTCACCACCACCGAGGTCAGTTTCAACTGCCGCTTCAACCGCAGCATCAGGTCGCCCAGGTGGTCCGACATGATCGGGTCCACCATGGTCGTCGGCTCGTCGTAGAGAACGCATTGCGGTTGCGCCGCCAGCGCCCGCGCAATCGCCACCGCGCGCTTATACCCCGTCGATAAGTCGGAAGGGTAAGCGTCCTTTGCCTCCGCGATGTCCACCATCTGCAGCAGCCCGTCCACCACGTCTTCTTTGTTCTGCGCGTCGTAATCCTGGCGCAGCTCGAGCGAGAACAACACGTTTTCCCCCACGGTCATCGAATCGAACAGCGCCCCCGACTGGAACACCATGGTGACCTTCTTGCGGATGCGCCGCATCTCCGCCTCCGGAAAATCCGTGATGTCCTCGTGCGCCACAATTACGCGTCCCGCGTCCGGCCGCAGGAACCCCATGATGTGGGCCAGAGTCACCGACTTTCCCACCCCGCTCCGCCCGATGATCGCCACCGTCTCGCCCGGATTTACGTAGAAATTGACATCGACTAAAACCGGCTTGTCGAACGTCTTATAGACATGCCGGAACTCGATGTAGTGTGGGTACGAATCAGCCTGCATACCGTGCCCAGTCTCCAGGAGTATTAACGTTTTGAAAATGCGCCAGCTCCGGCACAAAATGAGTTACAATCCGCACCTCTTCCAGGGCCGCTCTCATCTGCCGCACCCCGCGCTCGAAAGCCCCTTGCAACCCCGGCCGCGCGCTTCTGCGATAAACCGCACAAAGCGGCTCGATGTTTCCGTCTGGCCCCACCGGTGCCAGCACCTCGCAGTCCCGTCCCTCCGCCGCCTCCATCAACCCGCCCAGGAACCCGCCCGTCAACTCCGGCATGTCGCAGGCAACAATCAGGTTCCACTCCGCACCCGAATTTTGCAGGGAGGTCAGAACGCCGCCCAGGGGCCCTTCGCCCGGATAAAGATCGGGTATCACTTCGTATCCCAAACCGTCATACCGGTCTCTGTTGCCGACCAGCAGCGGGTGTCCGACGCCTTGGCTCACTGCCTCCGCCACCGTCTCCACCAGCGCGGCCCCGCGGTACCGCAGCAGCGCCTTGTCGCTGCCCATCCGCCGACTCCGGCCCCCCACCAGAACGTACCCCGCCCGGCTGCTCACAGCAAAATGATACCATCGCTTTTAGGAGGCCGGTCCGCATCTGTTCCCTTGGAAAAATCGAGGGAATGCCTTATACTGAGGAGCAAAACATTTTGACGCATTTATGTTTTAGACTGGGACTGGGCGCGACCTTGGCGGCAACTGTCATATCCGCCGCCGGCCTTCCCGATCGGCCGCAGCAGATTACCCGGGTGGTTCGGGCCGACCCGCGCACCGGCAAGCTTGTGAGAAGGATGATGGTCACTTCTAAACCCGTCGCGGCCCTGGCCGTTGCAGCCGGCGCCGTCCCGTTGCGCGCCGCTTCCGGTCCCGCCCTCGCTGCTGTCCCCGCTCCGCCCGTCACCTCTTTCCCCGGCGGCTCCTTCCCAGTTGCCTCCTTCAATGACGCCATCGAGCGCATCGCCGCGCAGGAAGCCATCCCCGCGCTCTTGATCCACTCCGTGATCAAAGTCGAGAGCAACTACAATCCCTTCGCCGTTTCTCCCAAAGGCGCCTTGGGCCTCATGCAACTCATGCCTGAAACCGCCCGCCGCTTCGGCGTGGCCGATGTTTTCAACGCCTTCGATAACATGCAGGGTGGTGCCAGGTACCTGCACTACTTGCTCGATCTTTATAACGGCGATTACACTCTCGCACTGGCCGCTTACAACGCCGGCGAAGCCGCTGTCGAAAAATATGGCAGCGTGCCGCCGTTCCCGGAAACACAAAACTACGTGGGCCAGGTGCGGCGCGCCATCGAGCTCTCCCGCAAGGCGCAGAAAGCGCCCGCGGCCGCTTCCCAACCCGCGCCGCCCGCCGAGCCCACGCCCGGTGAGCCGCCCCACATCCAGGAGATCGTCGGCGCCGACGGCATCGTCCGGTACGTCACTCGATGAACTTATGAAGCTGATCGCGGCGCTCACGGTTCCGGTTTCGCTGCTCCTCGCGCAAAACCCCGCGCCCGCGCCGCTCTCCGTCGTCGCCGTCCGCCATTTCATCCTTCATGACGCCACCCGCGTCGCCATCGAAGTCAGCGGCTCTTTTGAATTCCGCACCGACCGCCTCCACAATCCCGAGCGCGTCTATTACGACATTCTCAACTCCATCCCGCGCATCAAAGGCCGGCGCTTGTACTCCGAAGCCGTTGACGACAAACTGCTCCTCCGCATCCGCATTGCCGAGACCGCCAAAGGCGTCACCCGCGTTGTGCTTGATCTCGGCGACAACGTCGAGCCCACCTCTTCCACCCTCACCAACCCCAACCGTCTGATTGTGGAATTGCGCCACGCGCCCGGTTCCACACCCACTTCCGCTCCCACTCTCATTGCCGCCCCAACCGAAACGTCCGCCGCCGCTTCACCGGCGCCGCTCGCCTCCGCTCCGCCCATCGCCATCCAGTCCCCGCCGTCCACCGTCAAACCGGTCGCCTCGCTCGTGCCCGCCACTCCCGGGCCCACACCGCCTGCTACCACACCGCCCGCTGCCAAGCCGTCCGCTGCAACACCGTCCCCTGCCACGCTGCCTGCCGCCAAGCCGCCCGCTGCCAAGCCCCCTGTTACCGCCCCGCCGGCCGCCGCACCGATGGGGCCCGAGGAGATCGCCAGCGCCGCCCGCCATACCAGCTCCGGGCAGAACTCTCTCATCCGCGCCCTCGGCCTCAAAATCAACCGCGTCGTCATCGACCCCGGCCACGGCGGCCACGATAACGGCACCGAAGGCCCCAAAGGCCTCCTCGAAAAGGACCTTGTCCTCGACGTTTCCCAGCGCCTCGGCAGGCTCATCGAAGACCGCATGGCTGCCGAAGTCATCTATACCCGCACCGACGACACCTTCGTCCCCCTCGAAGGCCGCACCGCTCTTGCCAATGAGAAGAAGGCCGACCTCTTCCTCTCCATCCACGCCAACTCATCGTCCATCTCTAAAATCGCCGGCGTCGAAACCTTCTACCTCAACATCACCGGCACGCGCGACGCCCTCGACCTCGCCGCTCGCGAAAACGCCAGCGCCCAAACGTCCATCTTTGAGCTCCAGGACATCATCAAGAAGATCACCCTTCATGACAAGTCCGAAGAGTCCCTCGAATTCGCCAAGCGCATCCAGGCCGCGCTCTTCTCCTTCTCCGCCAAAAACATCCCGGCATCCAAAGACCGCGGCGTCAAGAGCGCCCCCTTCATCGTCTTGATCGGGGCCAATATGCCCTCCGTCCTCGCCGAAATCGGCTTCCTCAGCAACCCCCGCGAAGAGGCTCTCCTCAAAAAGTCCGACTACCGTGACAAACTCGCTGAAGCCCTCTACAAAGGCATCGAGCGCTACGCCACTGGCCTCAGCCACTTCCAGGTCGCGGCCCGTCCGTGAAGATCCTGGCTTTCCGTCACGCCCCCTTTGAAGGTGCCGGCCTCATCGCTGCGGCCCTCGAAGAACGCGGCATCTCCCTCGACTACGCCGACCTCTACTGCCCCGCCGCGCCCGCTCCTTCCATCGCCTCCTACGACGGTCTCATCTCGCTCGGCGGCCCTATGTCCGCCAACGATCCTCTACCGTTCCTCGATCTCGAACGTCAGCTCATCTCCCAGGCCATCGCCGCCCGCCAGCCGCTCCTCGGCATCTGCCTCGGATCGCAACTCATCGCCCGCGCTCTCGGCGCCGATGTCCACCGCAACCCCGTCAAGGAAATTGGATGGTTTGATGTCCGCTTCACTCCCGCCGCCTCGACCGACCCGCTTTTCTCCTCTCTCGCCGCGCCCGAATCCATCTTCCATTGGCACTCCGACACCTGGGACCTCCCACCCGGTGCCACCCTACTGGCCTCCTCCGACGCCTGTCCCAACCAGGCCTTCCGCGCCGGCCCCCACATCTACGGCTTCCAGTTCCACCTCGAAGTCACTCCCGCCATGATCGCCGATTGGCAGCTTCAGGACGAAAACTGCGGCGACGTCCGCGAACTGCCCGCCCCCATCGACCCCCACCACAATGCGCCTCACCTCGCTGTGCTGTCTAGCCTCATATTCGGCAGATGGACCGGTTCACTGTAGCCTTCCCCTCATTTACCCCCTCCACCAACCCCATTGGGGGGATTGTGCCGAAACCCATTGGACCCCACAATTGTAAACAGCACCCACGGTTTTAGAGAACGAGATTGCGAGTTTTCCCATGTGCCGGCAAATCTCGACAACGGTGTTGATCGCGGAGGATCCCTTTATCGCGGCCTTTGTTCGAACCCTGTTGCACCGCCACGGTTATGAAGTCGTGAACGCCGCTGCGGAGCGTGCGCTCGGACTGATCGAGACCGGCGAATTGCAAGCGGATCTGGTCATCACCAATACTCCCCAGGTATTCCTGCCCGTCGCTGACAGGCTTCACCTCCTTTATCTGGCAGCCATGCCCGATCCGTCGCTCATCGCCCGCTTCCCATCGGCTCGCGCGCTGCGCAAGCCCTTCTCCAACGGCGAACTGGTGGAAGCCGTGCAGTCCCTGACCGTCGTAAAATAGAGCCCGTGGGCTTCTATCTCTGGTTGGAAGGCGACCTCGCCTGGGCGCAAGGCGCTTACGAATACCGCCCCATGGGCGCCGCCGTGATCTCCGCCTCCGATCTGTTCCGCCGCAGCGATTTCTCCCCGCGCCGCGTCGCACGTCCGCCGTCCTGGGCCCGTCCATACGCCTCGCTCGGCCACCTCAACGCGCAACTCCAGGAACTTCGTTGTGGGGAGGCCAATCCTGGCCGCAGCCGCCTTTCACGCGGCTCCTTCGCGCCCACGCCTTGAGTGCGAGCGCGTCACTCTCTTGGGCGTCGGCGTCTGAACCAGTTTCCTGCCTTGCCGGCCCCTCCTTCCCTTCATGCGTTAGCATGGAGGGAATGCACGACCTCTCCTACTTCCGCGCCAACTTCGAGCGCATCGCCGAACGCCTTGCCACGCGCGGCAACGTAGCCGGCCTGGACCAGTTTCGCGAGCTCGACCAGCCGCGCCGCGCGGCTATCACCAAAGCCGAGCAGTTGAAGGCCCGCGTCAATGAGCAAAGCGCCGAGATCGGCAAGCGGCGGCGTGAGGGCGCCGATACCACCCTGCAACAGGAGCAGGTGCGCGCCATGAAGGCCGAGATCGCAGCGCTCGATGAGCGGGTCCAATCCCTCGACGCGCGATTTCAGGAGCTGCTCGCCTCGATCCCCAACGTCCCGCACGAATCCGTGCCCGTTGGCAAGACCGCCGAAGATAACGTCGAGGTGCGCCGCGTGGGCTCTCCGCCCCGCTTCGATTTCGAGCCCAAGGCCCACTGGGATCTCGGCCCCGAGCTCGGCATTCTCGATTTCGAACGCGCCGCCAAAATCACCGGCGCCCGCTTCGCTCTCTACTGGGACCTCGGCGCAAAGCTCGAACGCGCCCTCATCAACTTCATGCTCGACATCCACACCCGCCACCACGGCTACACCGAAGTGCTACCGCCGTTCCTGGTGAATTCCGCCAGCCTTTTCGGCACCGGCCAGTTGCCCAAATTCAAGGAAGACCTCTTCAAGTGCGAGGGTTACGATCTCTGGCTCATCCCCACCGCCGAAGTCCCCGTCACCAACATCTTTCGCGACGAGACCCTGGAGGCCGAGTCGCTGCCCATCAAGCTCTGCGCCTACACCCCGTGCTTCCGCAGCGAGGCCGGCTCTTACGGCCGCGACGTCCGCGGCATCATCCGCCAGCACCAGTTCCAGAAGGTCGAACTCGTGAAGTTCGCGCGCCCCGACCAGAGCTACGACGAGCTCGACAAGCTCACCGCCGATGCCGAAGACATCCTGCGCCGCCTCGGCCTGCCATTCCGCACCGTGGTCCTCTCCACCGGCGACCTGGGCTTCTCCAACGCCAAAACCTACGACATCGAAGTCTGGCTCCCCGGCCAGAATGCCTACAAGGAGATCTCCTCCTGTTCGAACTACGAAGCCTTCCAGGCTCGCCGCGCCGGTATCCGCATGCGCACCGGCAAGAAGGCCGAGTACGCCCACACCCTCAACGGCAGCGCGCTTGCCGTCGGCCGCACCTGGGTGGCCATCGTCGAAAACTTCCAGCAGAAAGACGGCTCGGTGGTCGTTCCCGAAGCGCTCCGCCCCTTTCTCAATGAGGAAGTGATCCGCCCGCGCAACTAACCGCTGCTCTATGAACTTCCAACTCATCGGAGTCCTCATCCGCCTGCGCTATCGCCTGCTCTGGGCCAAAACCCGCACGCGCAATGGCAAGATCGCCCTGTTCTTCGCCGGCTACCTGCTGCTCGTCATGGTCATCTCGCTGCTCGCCGCCGGCGGCGTCGGCGCCGGCATGACCGCCGTCCGCAGCGGCAAAGGCACGCTCATCGCCGGCGCCCTGCTGGGTGGCATCTACGCGCAGGCCATCGTCGCCAGCGTGGTGCTGGGCTTCGGCATGACCGCCATCTTTTCCGAGACCGAACTGCGCCGCTACCCCGTGCGCGCGCTCGAGCGCCGCCTCACCCGCCACTTCATCGGTATCGTCGATCCCTACTGGCTCTTGTTCCTGGCCTTGGACCTGGGGATCGCTCTTGGCCTCTACCTCTTTGGCGCCGGTTCGTTCTGGTTCGGCTTAGCCGCCGTGCTGCTGCTCTTCTGCTCCAACTACGTCGCCGCGCGCGTGCTTGGTATGCTCGTCGACCGCCTCATGATGAAGAAGGGCGGCTCCGCCATCATGCTCGTTTGCATGATGCTGCTCGGCTTCTTGCCGGCCACGCTCGGCCCGGTGATCCGCCGCCATCCCCGCATCCTGGACGCCGTGGCCCGCTTGTGGCAGAGCACGCCGCCGGCCGGCGCAGCCGTCGCCATGACCCAATCGAATCTCGCAGCCTTGTCCGGCCTGGGCCTGATCCTCCTGTGGATGGCGGCGCTCCTCGCCGTCCTGGTCGTGCTCGAACGCCGTCCGCCCAAAACCCGCGTCGCCCAAGCCTCCAAGGTCGCTTGGGAAACCCCTTTCGATCGCATCGGCGCAATCTTCGGACCCCAAACCGGTCCGCTCGTCGCGCACTGGCTGCGCTTCTATTCCCGCCACAACCGCTTCCGCACCATCTATCCGTTGGCGCTTCCGCTCGCCGCCTTCCTCCAGTTCTTCCTCGGCCGGCGTCTCGGTTCGGCAGGTTCGTTCCCCATTTCCCTGTCGGTCTTCCTGATCCTCGGCTTTATTGGCACCGGGCAGTTCGCCGTCAACCAGTTTGGATACGTCGGCGGCGGATTCCGCCGGTTTCTCCTGCTGCCCACCGGCGCCGCCGCCGCCTTCCGCGCCGGCAGCTACATGTTCATCATGTTGAGCGCCGCGCTCATTCTGCCTGCGGCCGTTCTCTGGAGCCTGTTCATGCCCGCCCGCTTCGACCCCCGTGCCATCGTAATGCTTGTGGCGGCCAGCGTCTTTAGCCTTTTCCTGTTTCACGGCATTGGGCTCTGGACCTCGCTGCTCGGCCCGCGCCGCGGCAATTACAACCAGAGCTTCGGCAACGACCTTTCCTTTGCAGGCAACATCGTGGTCGTCGGCGGCATGCTCTCGCTGTTGTTCCTGCCGCAAGTGGCCGCTAAACAATGGCCCAACGCAATCACCCCGGACTACTGGTTAGTCGCGATCCTGGCCGCCCTGCTGGCTGCGGTCTTCTATTTCACCTCGCTCCACTTTGCCACCGCGCTGTTTCGGGTCAAGCGCGAATCGCTCATGGTCTTGCTGGAAGGAAAAAGCTGATGGACGCCATACGGATTACCAACCTCGTGAAGCACTACGGCGCCGTAACCGCCGTCGAAAACCTCTCGCTCTCCGTGCGATCGGGGCGCATCTTCGGATTCCTCGGGCCCAACGGCTCCGGCAAGAGCACCACCATCGGCTGTCTCACCGGCCTGCTCGATCCCACCTCCGGAACCGTCGAACTGCTCGGCGAGGTCTTCGATTCCGAAAATGCCGCCATCAAGAAGCGCATCGGCGTCATGCCGGAAACGCTCGGCCTTTTCGACCCGCTCTATGCCCAGGAGTTTCTGGCCTTTGTGGCCCGCATGTTCGGCCTCGACGAGGTCACCACGCGCCAGCGCGTCACCGAACTGCTCGACGCGCTCGAACTCACCGATTCCTCCAAGACTCTCGCCGAATATTCCACCGGCATGCGCAAGCGCGTGGCTTTCGCCGCCGCCGTGATCCATTCGCCGGAAGTCCTGTTCCTCGACGAACCCTTCGAGAGCATCGACCCCGCCGGTGTCGCGCTCATGAAGCAATGGCTGCGCCGCTTCGCCGACCAGGGCCGCACCGTCTTCATGACCACCCACGTGCTCGAAACCGTCGAGCGCATCTGCCACGACATCGCCATCATCACCAGGCCCGGCAAACTGGTCTGGGAAGGCGATGTCACGCTCCTCGCCAACGACGGCTCGCTCACCTACAACGGCCAGGAGTTCCGCACCCTGGAGTCGCTGTTCCTGCACCTCACCGGCGAAAAGTACACCGACCTGAACTGGCTCTGACAGACGCGGTTTCGCGCTCCCGGGTTGACAGACGGAAGCGTCTCACTTTGGTGCGCAAGGGCTTGCGTTCTTGTGGGGCAGGCGCTTTCGCCCCGCGACCCCCACTGCGCTTCAGAACTCGTGCCGGGCTGGCGCTTGTGCGGCGCCGACGCGGCCGGCTACGATCTCCGCTTTGAAGTAATTCTCGCCCCGGAAGGGCGCGCCGGACATGCGGCGCAGCATGGCAAGCTGGCCCACGTGCGTCAGAGCATCGGCGATGGGGCCCTGAAAGATGCGCTCGGCCGCGGTTGCTAGGGGTGGGCCGGTGGCGATGCGCGCGTCGAGCGCTTCGAGCGCCGCGAAAAAACGGGCCGCGCCCTGCTCCAGCGGGAGCGGCGGTGAATCGTGCCAGTCGTGACGCCCGTCGCTCAGCGCGAGAGACCAATCCAGCAGGTCGCCCATGTGCGCAAGAATCTGGCCCGGAGCGCGCGAGCCGGCATCGGCGCGAAACTCCGCGAATTCCGGCGGGGCGCCGCGCAGGGCTTTGCCGCCACGATACGCCAGAGTGGCCAAGGTGTGGCGGAGTAACTCGGTCTTCCCGTTCATTAAGACCTCCCGAAATCGATAAAGCCGCGCACCGGGTCGGTGGAGAGCAGCGTGACGCGCAGGCGGTCGCCGACGTCGAGCCCCTGCTCGCCGTGCATGAGGCGGCCTTCCACCGGCGGGCCCAGCACGCGCACGAAGACACCTTTGGGTGTGACACCCGTCACTACCGCCTGGAACTGCTGTCCCACGCGGCTGCGCAGCGCCACCGCGGCCATGCGCTTATCCATGTTGCGGCGCACCTTGCGCGCGGCGTCTTCCTTGAGCGTGCAGTTTTGCGCGATGGCGTCCAGCTCGTCGTCCGTGTAGGGCTTGCCGGGAAGCGCCTTGAGCAGGCGCTGGGTCACTAGATCGGCGAAGCGCCGGTTGGGCGCGGTGGAGTGCGTGTAGTCCTCGACCGCCAGGCCGAAGTGGCCCATTTCGGCATCGCCTGGCCGGAGCAGCACGTATTCGCCCGGCCCCATCAGCTTGAGCACACTGAGCGAGACGTCGGCGTAGTGCACGGCGTCGGCCTGTTTGCGGCGCAGCAGGAACTGGTTCAGCGCGCCGGAATCGGGCTCGGCCGGAAGCTGGTCGCCGTATTGTTTGGCCAGTTCGACGATCCGCGCCCAGCGTTCCGGAGACTTCACCACGCGGCGGATGTTGGAGACGCCGGCCGCGCGCAGGGTCTGCGCCATCACTTCATTGGCGCCGATCATGAAATCTTCGATCAGGTGCGCGGCGCGGTTGCTCTCACGCGCGGTGATTTCGGTGACGTGGCCGTCGGTGATGACGGGCTGCGCTTCGGTGCGGTCGAAGGTGAGCGCGCCCAGGCGATGGCGGGCTTCGCGCAGCGCCTGGGCGGCCTCGTCCTGCAAATGGAGCTGCGCCGCGAGATCGGCTGAAGCCGCGACCTTCGGCGGTGGGCCGGCGGTGGCTTCGAACCACGCGCCCACGGCGCTGTAAGTGAGCTGCGCGCGGTTGCGCACGTTGGCGCGGTATACTTTGCCCGCGCTCAGCGAGCCATCGGTGGCCACCACGAATTCAATCACCACGGCGGCGCGGTCCTGTTCCTCGTTGAGCGAGGTCAGGTCCGTGGAGAGCCGCTCGGGCAGCATGGGGTACGTGTGGACGCCGGCGTAAACCGTGGTGCATTCGCGAGCCGCGTGACGATCGAGCGGCGTCGCTTTGGCCACGGCCGAATCGACATCGGCCACTCCCACCAGCACGCGGATTCCCGCGGCCACGCGCTCGGCCCACTCGATCTGGTCCAGGTCCTTGGAATCGTCGTTGTCGATCGAAGACCACAGCAGGCCGGTCAGATCCTGCAAACTGGGGTCGGGCTGCAAGCTGATGGCGGCGAGCTGTTGCTGTGCATCGGCCGGAAAGTCCGGCTCGAAGCCGTGCGCGGTCATCTCCTCGCGGGCCAGCGCCACCAGGTCGAATTGGGCGTGCGGTTGGGAGGCTGGATGCATAGAATCCGAGGGTAGCACGGGTTCTCTGAACCCGGAGCTTGGACATTCGGGCAAAGCCGCGCCAAGTCCCTGCCCCTGGAGTTTCTGCATTTGATACTGCCGATTACCAAGCCGTGGAGAGCAGGCCTCCTGGCCTGCAACGTCGGCTTTCCGGCCGACGCTCTTGAGTTTCCACATATTTTAAGGCTCCGCCAAAACCAACTGGTAGCGCCGGCGGTCTTGCCGCCGGTGTCTTGCTAACGCTTGACCATCGCCACTCTTCGGACCGGCGCCTGCGGCGAAGACCCCCGGCGCTACCAATCCAGTAGCCGGCGCAGGACTGGCCTCCTGGCCGGCCGTGGGCCGGCTGCACCGCCTGCCCCACCTATCTGCGCATTTTTGTAAATGTCCATCATCTCGGGGTCCAGGCGGCTTTTTAAGCCGTGGGCTCCGAATGCGCCCAGCCCCACGGCCAGGGCCAGCAAGATGGCGGCGATTGCGCTCCAGTTCATCGGTCGGGTCCTCGTTTCCTTCCGTCAGTGCGTCATCGAATAGAGAATGTAGTTCACGCCGAGGCGGATTCCCAGGTCGGAAAAGTGGACGGGATACGCGGGGTTATCGGCGTGCTCCCAGGAATCGCCCAGATCCATGTTGAAGCACATGGCGACCATGATGCGGCCGCGGTCGTCGTAGATCGCGCGCCAGTGGGGCACCGTGCCGTCCTTCTCCCAGACCTGGCCGGTTTCGACGTACTGCTCGCCGGGAACCTGGTAGCGCTCACTCAGATCGTACAGCGTGTGGAAGATGGGGTTGCTGGATTCGATCTCGACGATCGGCCGGTCGGGAAAAACTTTGTGCATGCTGGCTTCGAAGAAGGACCATTCGACGGTGCCGTGGAAATCGTCGCACATGAAGAAGCCGCCGCGCAGCAGGAACTCGCGCATGGTGGCGGCTTGGGAATCGGTGAGGTCCCAATGGCCGACTTCGACGCCGTAGAGCCAGGGGCGGTTGAAGACGTCGCCGTCGTCCAGGTCGGTGGGCTCTTCGGCGGCGCGCGCGTGGATGCGTGTGAGGCGGCGGATGGCGGCCGAGAGATGGCGGTCGGAGCGCGGATAGTCCATGGTCCAGTTAGTGCCGCCCTCCTTCCAGCTTGCGAAGAACTCCACGCCGCCGTTGCGCGGCGCTACCGGCGGATACATCAGGCGCGCGAAGACCCACTCGGTAAGCTCATTCGGATCGGGCGGAACAGGGAAGTGGCTGTATTCCAGGCCGGGATATTCGCGGAAGGGCTTCTGCCACGCGTAGAGGGCGGTGGCGTAGAGGGCAGTGACGAGCGCCGAAGCGGCAAGAACCTGGGTTCCGGCCCGGCGGAGGTGGAAAGGCGGAAGCACAGCGGCTCACGTTCAGGATAGCATCGGCCCCCGGCGCCAGGCTGGACACCCGGCGAAACGCTAACAAGGGTTATCACGCTGGAGGCTAACCTTTAGCAAATTTCATTCCGGCCGCGGATGTTCCTACCATGGATGCGTAATGTATCGCCTGGCTGTTGAGGAAACGAGGATTCCATGGAACTGATTGTCATGATACTGGCCGCCATGAGCGGAGCGCTGATCGGTTCTTCCACCGGAATTTTCTTGATGTACCGCAAACTTCGGCCGATAAACACGGCGGAGTTGGATGCTTTGCGGACCCAAGTGCGCACCACGGAGTTCGATTTGAACGCGGCCATCGCCAACGGCGTGAAGTTGAAGAAGGAAGTTGCCGAGCGGGCTTCGAAGGTCGGCGAGGAAGTGGCCGAAAAGCAGCGGCAACTGGACGCGGCGTTGGCGGCCAAAGACCTGGAATCCGCGCATCGCAACGCGGCGGAGCAGAGAATCGCGGAGCTGATTACCGAAGCGGATGCCGGCAGGGCGCGCCACGCGGAAGTCGAAGCCAAGGTCAGGGAGTTAGAGGCGAAGGCCGCGGAACTCGATGCCAAGGGCGCTCAAGGCCCCAACCCGGCCAGCGAGGAACAGCAGCGCCAATTGGCCGCGTTGCAGGCCCAAGTGGAAACCGGCGGCCGCCAGATTCAGGAATTAACGGAGCAAGTGACGCGCCTCGCGGCGGAAGCGGCGGAGTTAAAGCAACGCTCGGAGGAAGCCGGCAAGGTGCGGACCGCGCTCGAAGCGGACCTGGCGGGCGAGCGGGACCGCTTGCGCGTCCTTACGGAGCAGGTCTCGGAGCTGCAGAGCGAACTGTCGGCTCAGGATGTTCGCATGCAGGTGGAACGGGAGAGCGCGGCGAAGGGAATGGAACTGCTGGTAATGGCGCAGCAGAACCTCTCGCGCGTCATCCAGGCGGCGGCCGCCGAGGCGCCCGCGGACAACGGCGGCAACGGGCACGGTGCGCCCCAGCCGGCGGAATTGGAAGAGCTGCAGGTGGCCGCCGCCCGCTAAGACGGCCGCCGGAAGATCGGAGTATCGTATGAAGTACGAATGCATACTCGCCGGGATTTCCTTCTTCTGACGGGTTCGTCGCTCGCGTGCGCCGCAAGCGTTGGAGCCATCGACCGCCAGGCGCTGGTCTCCAGGCACAATCCGTATCGGACTCGACTGGATGCGCGGTCGCCGCTGTCCGTGGGCAACGGCGAGTTCGCGTTTACGGCGGACATCACCGGGCTGCAATCCATTCCCCAACCCTACGAGAGTGTCCTGCCGCTGTGCACGCAATCGCAGTGGGGATGGCACAGCGCGCCGATGCCGGAGCCGCTCGCGAGCGCCGAACTGCGGCTCGAGAGCTTCGACACCTATGGGCGGCCAGTGGGCTATGCCACCAGCAGCCAGGGGCAGGAGCCGCTCTTCAATTGGCTGCGGGAGAATCCTCACCGGTTGAACCTGGCGCGAATCGGGCTGCGGTGCGACGGCCGGCCGATCGACCTCGCGGAGGTGAGCGGCATTGCGCAACGGCTCGACCTGTGGAGCGGCGCCATCGAGAGCCGGTTTCAACTGCGCGGGCTGCCGGTGCGGGTGCGCACGTGCTGCCATCCCCAGAGGGATGCCGTGGCCGCCGTGGTGGAATCGCCGCTGGTGAATTCCGGAGCGCTCGAGATCGCGCTGGAGTTTCCGTACGGTTCGTCGAAGATGAACGCTTCCGACTGGACGAGCGAGGCGAAGCACGAGACCAGCTTTGCGGCTGACGGCGCGCACGGCCTGACGGTCGACCGGAGGCTGGACGCGGACGGCTACTGGGTGAGGCTCGACTGGACCGGCGACGCGGCGGCGGCCGGCGCCGGGGCTCATCGCGCGGTGCTGCGGGGCAGGCAACTGGAATTCGCATGCGAGTTCGCGGCGGCGAAATCCTCAGCCGGCGCGGTGACGGCGGGCGAGACATTCGCGGCCAGCGCGAAGTATTGGGAGCGCTTCTGGACGAGCGGCGGAGCCATGGATTTCGCGGCCAGCCCGGACCCGCGCGCGGCCGAACTGGAGCGGCGCGTGGTGCTTTCCCAGTACCTCACGGCCATCCAATGCGCGGGCTCGCTGCCGCCGCAGGAGACCGGGCTCACCTGCAATAGCTGGTTCGGCAAATTCCATCTGGAGATGCACTGGTGGCACGCGGCGCACTTCGCCATGTGGGGCCGGACGCCGCTCGTCGAGCGCAGCCTGGCGTGGTATGGGCGGATCCTGCCGGTGGCGCGCGAGAAGGCGCGCAAGCAAGGCTATCCGGGCGCGCGCTGGCCCAAGATGACGTCGCCCAGCGGGCGCGACAGCCCGTCCAACGTCGGCGAGTTGCTGATCTGGCAGCAGCCGCACGCGATCTCCATGGCCGAGTTGTGCTACCGCGCGCATCCCAACCGCGAGACGCTGGAGCGGTATCGCGACGTGGTGATGGCGAGCGCCGGGTTCATGGCCGGTTACGCCGTGCTGCGCGGCGGGCGCTACGTGTTGGGCCCTCCCCTGATCCCGGCGCAGGAAAACCACGACGCGCGCACCACCTGGAATCCGACCTTCGAGTTGCAGTACTGGCGCGAGGCGTTGGGCACGGCGCAAGAGTGGCGGACGCGGCTGGGCCTCGCGCGCGACAGCCAATGGGAGGATGTGCGGAAACGGCTCTCGCCGCTTCCGGTGAAGGACGGAGTGTACCTGTCGGACGAAAACTGCCCTGCCACGTTCACCGAGAAAAACCGGGACCATCCGTCGATGCTGATGGCGCTCGGCGTCTTGCGGGGAGACGGCGTGGACCGCGATACCATGCGGCGCACGCTCCATCGCGTGATGCGGGAGTGGCAGTGGCCGGACACCTGGGGCTGGGACTTTCCGATGGTGGCGATGACCGCGGCGCGGCTGGGCGACCCGGATACGGCGCTGCGCGCGCTGTTCATGGACTCGCCGAAGAATGAGTGGCTGCCCAACGGACACAACCGGCAGCGCGCGAATCTGCCGGTTTACCTGCCGGGGAACGGAGCCTTGCTGGCCGCGATGGCGGTGATGGCGGCGCAGAAGGCCTTTCCGGCGGCGTGGAAGGTGCGGTGGGAAGGGCTCCAGGCGCCGGGTTGACGGACGAAACAAGCGCTCCCGTTCTCGTATCACAACAGCTCAGTTTCTTCGACTGCTGCGAACATTCCGTTGCTCCCGTGGCGCGCGCACTCGTGCGTGCCGCGTCGACACTCGTGTCGACGCTTGGCGTTATCTCACATTGGTTGCGGCTCCGCCGCTCTGTACTACATGCTTTTGATTTCTTCTCTTCTCGCGAAGATTTTCGCTCAGTCTGCCCTAACCATCAGTGTCTTGTTTCCTCGCTACGGATCTTCATCACGCTCGCAGCCATGCGGGTTATCTGCGTCCTCCGCGTTCTCTGCTTCCTCCGCGCTCCACCACGGGAAGGCGCAAGTGCTGCTTCCTTTTCACTCTCCGTTTGGGCTTTTGTTCTTTGCCTTTCTCCGCGT
>Ga0116111_1001500_pt1 | contig 16116 bp, 17 predicted proteins | sample June2015DPH_8_10_FD_89720 | JGI IMG/M metagenome (GOLD analysis project Ga0116111, IMG submission 89720) | Peatland microbial communities from SPRUCE experiment site at the Marcell Experimental Forest, Minnesota, USA - June2015DPH_8_100 | ecosystem: Environmental > Terrestrial > Soil > Wetlands... | reverse complement strand
TACCGACCATATGGTCGTCAACGCCGCATTCCTGATCGCCCGCGAGCGTGAGACTGAGTTCGACGCGACCGTGCGCGCGCTCGATGCCGATATGGGGCGCCGGCTGCTGATCAAATGCGTCGGCCCCGTCGCTCCCTACAATTTCGTCAATGTCAGCATGCGGTGGGCGAACTGAGGCAGGCGGCCCGCGACCAACCGGTGGCGGCGAAAGATGTTGTGAGAGGAAAGATGAGTCTACTCGGCACGATCATAACGTCACCGTTCGCTGGCCCCTTCAAGGGCGTGCTGTGGGTCGTCAAGACTCTCGCCGAGCACGCCGAACAGGAACTCTACAACGAAGACAACATTCGCAAAGACCTCCTCGGGCTGGAGCAGCAATACGAGCTCGGCAAGATCACGCTCGTGGAATTCGAGAGCGCCGAGAACGAGCTGCTGCAGCGACTGAATCAAGCGCGCAGGATGAAGGAAGGATGTTAGACTATGTCACAGCGCCTCCCACGATTTCCAGAAACGCATGAGCGGCACCTGTTCGAGAACGAATCGATCGCTCCCGAAGCAATGGTCGAGATCGTCCCCGATAAAGGTGCAGCCAAACATCCAGCGATTGGGCGCCGTAAAGGTGAAGCAGCCGGGGCAGCGGCCGTCGCCAAGCATGCGAAGGCGGAACTGGAGGCCATCACCGGGCTCGATGCCGATCATGTTTCCGCCGTGGTGCACGAACCGGATGGTTGGCATGTCACCGTCGACTTGGTCGAACTCAGGCGCATTCCGGCGTCGACCGACGTGCTCGCGGCCTATGAGGCGGTGCTCGGACCCACCGGCACCCTGCTGAGCTATCACCGCACGCGGCGGTACTTCCGCGACCAAATGCTGGAGGAGTCATGAGCAGCGCGCATTCCACGACCGCAATCCAGTGTCCGATCGGTCTGTTCGAACGCCAGGAGGCCAAGATCGAGGTGCTGGCCAAGGCGATCAACGCAGCCAAGACAGCAGCGGAGAAGGTACCGCATGCCCGCACGCTCATTGAAGAGGCGAACGTCCTGCTGGATTGCGCGAGCAACGATCGAACCAACGAGAACTGCGGGAACTGTCAAAGCTTCTCCGAGCTTCGCCTGAAGACGGCCAATCTGATCGTCAAGATTGGCTCATCAGGCGCCGCGCACTAACCGGACGATGATGAACCAGGTTGAACCGAAAATAGGTCTAACGACATGGAACATTCGCTGCAGACGACCAACCTGGCCGACATCCTCGAGCGCGTCCTCGACAAGGGCATCGTGATCGCCGGCGACATCACGATCTCGCTGGTCGAGATCGATCTTCTCAACATCAAGCTGCGTCTGCTCATCGCCTCGGTCGACAAGGCCAAGGAGCTCGGCATCAATTGGTGGGAAGCGGACCCGAAGCTCTCGGTTCACGCCGAGGGTCTCGAACGGGAGAACCAGTCGCTGCGACAGCGCCTCGATCAACTGGAGACGAAACGTCAGGTGAAGCCGCCGCGACGCAAGGTGAAGCGTCGCCAACGGGCACCGCACGATGCGACGCACTTGCCGGTACCGTGGGGCATGCCGCCGGAGCAGCCGAACAAGACTTAGCGCCTGCTAGTCTGGATTGAGGGAAGCGAGCAATCAGAGAGTCGAGCATGGATCGCGGCCCCCTCAATGCCACCTATCGCGTGGCCGAAGCATTGCCCAAGGACGTCGGCCGCGGCCTTGCCCGGCTGGACCCCAAGGACATGGCAGAACTTGGCGTCGAGATCGGCGATGTGATCGAGCTGATTGCAAAGCAGACGACAGTGGCTCGCGTCATGCCGGCTCATGTCGAATTGCGAGGCAAGCGTTCGATCCAGATTGACGGCATCTCGCGCGCCAACGCCAGCGCCGGCCTAGGCGAGCAGGTCACGGTCCGTCGTGCCGAGGCGAAGACTGCGCGGACGATCGTTCTGGCGCCGACCGATGCGCCGGCACGCGCCACGCGCGGACTCGAAGGCCGCTATCTGACCCGTCTGCTCGACGGCATACCGATGGTCGTCGGCGATCGGGTGCGCGTCAATCCGATCGGCACGCAGACGCGCAACTTCGTCGTCACCAAGGCCGCGCCGTCCGGACCGGTGATCGTGACGCCGGCAACATCCATCACTTGCGAGGGCGGTGGCGAGCGCCGCCGCGAAGCGGTCACCTACGAGGATATCGGCGGCCTGCACAAGGAGATGCGCCGCGTCCGCGAGATCATCGAGTTGCCGCTCAAATATCCGGAGGTGTTCGCGCATCTCGGCATCGAAGCACCTAAGGGCGTCCTGCTCTATGGCCCGCCGGGCACCGGCAAGACTTTGATCGCGCGGGCGGTCGCGCATGAATCCAACGTTCACTTCATCCACATCAACGGCCCGGAAATCATCGACAAGCTCTATGGGGCGAGTGAGGCGCATCTGCGCAAGCTGTTCGAGGAGGCGGAAAAAAACGCGCCTTCCATCATATTCATCGACGAGATTGACGCTATCGCACCGAAGCGCGAGCAAATGGGGGGCGAGCGTCAGGTCGAGCGTCGCGTCGTCGCCCAGCTTCTATCCTTGATGGACGGTCTTGAAGCGCGCGGCCAGGTGGTCCTGATCGCCGCCACGAACCTTCCCGACTCGCTGGACCCGGCGTTGCGCCGACCCGGGCGCTTCGACCGCGAGATCGAGATCGGAATTCCGGACAAGGAGGGGCGCCGCGAGGCACTGGAAATCCACAGCCGCGGGATGCCGCTGGCCAAGGCCGTCGATCTCGAGCGGATCGCCGGCATCACGCACGGATTCGTCGGTGCCGACCTGGCTGCCCTGTGCCGCGAGGCGGCCATGAGCGCGCTGCGACGATTGATGCCCGACATCGACTTCAAGACCACCGATATCCCCTACGACAAGCTGGCTGCACTCAAGGTCGAATGGGCGGATTTCGAGGCGGCCCTGGCGGAAGTCGAACCATCCGCTCTGCGCGAGGTCGCCACCGAAATCTCCGACGTGCGCTGGGACGATGTGGGCGGATTAGACGAGGTCAAGCGGCTGCTGACCGAAGTCGTGCTGTGGCAGCTGCGCTACGATACGCTCTTTCAACAGGCCGGCGTCCGTGCGCCCAAGGGCGTCCTTCTGTATGGCGCGCCGGGCACCGGCAAAACGCTTCTCGCCAAGGCGCTCGCCGGCGAGACCGAAGCCAATTTCATTGCGGTCAAGGGCCCGCAGCTGTTGAGCATGTGGATCGGCGAGTCCGAGCGCGGCGTGCGCGAGGTGTTTCGCAAGGCGCGTCAAGCTGCGCCCTGCATCATCTTCTTCGATGAGATCGATGCGGTGGCGCCGCGCCGCGGTGGCGGCGGAGGTGGTCAGGTCGCCGAGCGGGTAGTCGCGCAACTGCTCACCGAACTCGACGGCATCGAGGACCTCAAGGGTGTGGTGGTGCTCGCTGCAACCAATCGGCTCGACCGGCTGGATCCGGCGCTGCTGCGTCCGGGCCGGCTGGAGTTTCACATCGAGTTGCCGATACCCGACGCGGCGGCGCGACGGGCGATCCTGCAGGTTCATTTCAGGCACATGCCGTTGGGCAAAGACGTCAAGATCGAGGCGCTGGTGCAGAGCACCGAGGGATTCGTCGGCGCCGATCTCGAAGGGCTCTGCCGTCAGGCGGCGCTATTCGCGATCCGCGAGATCGTCGAGCCGACCGCGGCCGGGACTCCGCAGGCAAAGCCAGGCGCAGGGTCCGACCGTCCGGCGGAATGGCTGCACAAGTTGACGATCACCAAACGGCATTTCGACAGCGCGCTCGCCGAACGGGATCGAACCAGGAGCCGACCATGAACCGCCTCTATCTCTATGCCATCGTCCCGGCCGCCGAGTGCCCGCCGTTCGACGTGGCCGGTCTGTGGCCGCCCGAGCCGCAGGTGCGGATCGTTCACGGCGACGCGCTTGCTGCCGTCGTCAGCGCAGCTCCTGCTATCGACTTCCGTGCCTTGTCGCGCGAGGACGCCGTTCGTTACCTGCTGGCGCATCAACGCGTCGTGGAATCCGTGATGCGAAGCTCGACGGCGCTGCCGGTCAAATTCGGCACGACTTTGCCGGACGAGGCCGCGGTGGTCCGCATGCTGGCCCACGGTGCCGCCATTCTCGCGCCGCCCCTTGCCGAGTTGTCGCGGCACGTTCAGGTCGAGCTCATCGTCTCATGGAGCATCGACGATATTGTCCGCGAGGTCGCGACGGAGGATGCGGTCGTCCGGCTCAAAACCCAGCTTGCCACGCAGGCCGGCGGTGCCAGCAGCGATCAACGCCTCGCCATCGGAAAATTGGTCAAGGACGCGATCGATGGCCGCCGCGAATCCTACCGAAGCCGCATCGTAGCGGCTGTACGCGCGATAGCGGCCGACCTGGTTGAGAACGCCGTGATGGACGATCGGATGGTCGCCAATCTGGCGCTGTTGCTGCCCAAAGGCGCGAGCGATGCGCTCGACCGGCGGCTTGCCGAGCTTGACGAGGAATTCGGCAGCCGGCTCAATTTCCGGTGCGTCGGCCCGCTGCCGCCTTACAGCTTCGCCACGGTTGAGGTGAATCTGCCGTCATTCGAAGCCATCGATCGAGCTCGCCGGACCTTAAGCCTCGGCGACAAGGCCGGTCTTGCGGAAATCAAGTCCGCCTATCGTCGGCAGATTCGGCAAGTGCATCCCGATCTGACAGCGACGCCGCGGGTTGATGAGGACCAGGCGACCAGACTGACCGACGCGTACAAGACGTTGATGAATTATGCCGAAGCCCTACCTGCGGCAGCCGGCGACGATGCCGTTGGCGAAACCGGTTATCGCTTCGATCGCGGCACGGTCGAGGGCTCCATCCTGGTGATGGTGCGTCGCCAGGAGTTGCCGGCCGCGCGCGCGGAAACCCGGTCATGACCACCGCCAAACCCCGACGTGCGCCCACAGATCAGACGGTGGTGTACGTCTACGGCGTGGCGCGCGCTCCGCGCGGACGCCAGTCCGCACCGCCTCGGCTCGAAGGTATTGTTTCGGATGCGCCGGTTCATCCGCTGGTGCATGGAAACTTGATGGCCTTCGTCAGCGCGGTTCCCGCCGCTCAGTTCGGCCCCAGCGAATTTCGTTCGGCGCTGCATGACGCGGAATGGCTGAAGGATCGGATCCTGGCGCACGAGAAGGTTCTTGAGCGACTGCGGTCCAGCTACGACGTCGTGCCCTTCAGATTCGGCACCATCTATCTGGATTCCTCCAAAGCGTCGGAAGCCATTGCCGACCACCGCGCCGAATTGGGCCTTGCGCTTGATCGGATTCGGGATGCCTCCGAGTGGGGCGTGAAGCTCTATTGCGATCCGGACACGCTGCGCCGCCGGATCGAAGCCGAATCCGATTCCATCCGGCAGCTGCGCGACATGCTCGGGCAGGCCTCGCCCGGAGCTCGGTTCTTTCTGCAAAAGAAGTATGCCAAGGCGCTCGATGGCGAGACCGCCGCAATGATCGCAAGCGCGGTGGCGCGAATTCGCCAAAGCCTCGATAGCTGCGCCTGCGAATCCACCGAGATCGAAGTGCAGCCCGCTGCGGTGCACGGCCGACCCACGGCAATGGTGATGAACGCGGCCTGCCTGGTTGCCGAGCGATCGCTGGCGAAGTTCCGGCAGACGATCGCCGCCCTGCAGGAGGAATTCGCCGTTCATGGGTTTGACCACGAACTGACCGGTCCATGGCCGCCTTATCATTTTGTATCAGCCCGGCAGGAAGGCATCGCGGATGCAGCCACGCCCGATCAATAGAGACCAGCTCGCGCTGTCCGAGTTGCTGGATCGTGCCCTGAACAAGGGCGTCGTTCTCTGGGGCGATGCCACGATCTCTGTCGCCGGCGTGGATCTGATCTATGTCGGCCTCAAGGTTCTCCTTGCCTCGGTCGATACTGCGGAACGGCTTCGACAGGACGCGCGCTCGACGGTGCAGGCAGCTAACGGAGCTGCCAGATGATCTATGTCTATGCAATTGCCGACCGGCCGGATGGGCCCTTGCCTGGCCAATTGGGCCTGCACGACGAGGGGCTAGCCAAGGTCATCTGCCGCGATGTCGTCGCTGTCGTCAGCACGTTCGACGGCTCGCCGCTGTCGCAGTGCGAGGACAAGCTATGGCGGCACGAAGAGGTTATCGAGGCCCTGATGAGCGATCGGGCAGTTCTGCCGATGCGGTTCGGGACTCTGCTGCCATCGCGACAGCGTGTCGGCGACTTGTTGTGCCGGGGCTATGGCGCGCTGGTCCAGGACATCGAGCGCGTGCGCGGCCAGGTCGAGATCGGCATGCGGTTTTTGACTGTAAGTGAGGGCAGGTCGGAAGACGATCATTCGGTTGCGTCATCCGACCGGTTGACTCCGCGCGGAACAGGGCGGGGCGCCGCTTATTTGTGGGCGAGGGTGGCCAGGGACCGGGAGCTTCAAGATCGACGGCGCGCCAAGCTCAGTCTGGTTCGGGAATCCTATGAACGGCTCGCAAGCCATGCGAACGCAAGCAGGCTTGACGACGAACCGGATGATCGGCAGGGGACCTCGGCGGCGTTTCTCGTGCCGCGTGATCGCATCGTGTCCTTTCGCGAAGTCGTTGATGCGGTGGCAAACGCCCATCCGGAACTTGCCCTGCTCTGCACCGGACCATGGCCCCCCTATTCGTTTGTCAGTGCCGGCGAGCGCGCGACAAATTGGAGTGACGAGTGCTATGCAGCGTGACGCAACACCGGCCCGCGGGCAAAAGGTCATTCATGCGCCCAACGACCAGGCCCTGCTCGACAGGTTCGCCGGCCCGTTCTCCGAGGTTGAACGACAGTCGCCGCAGCGCATCGTCGCCGATCCCAAAAGCGTCGAGCGCGACCTGGCTCGTCTTGTGCTCAGTGTCGTCGAACTGCTGCGCAAGCTGCTTGAGCGGCAGGCCGTGCGGCGCGTGGAGAATGGCACGCTGAGCGAAGAGGAGATCGAGCGCCTGGGTGAAACCCTGCTTAAGCTCGAAGCCCGTATGGGTGAACTCAAGGCGGCGTTCGGTCTAGGAGACCAGGAATTGACTCTGGATTTGGGCCCGCTTCGCGATCTGGTTTCGGAATGCGCGTAGATTGATCCAGTGCCGCAGTCGCGCCAAGGCCGGCGCGACTTGCCATTCCGACACTTTTATCTACTCGAGCCTGAGCGGGCGGTTACAAGATGGTCGTCTATATAAAGGCGAATTTTATCCGCCGGCAGCCTGATCAAGACATCGCCGGCCGGTAAGGCGCGCTCGCGCTGCAGCTTGGCCTTCACCTTCCTGCCGGCCACGATCAAGTCGACGACGCGGACGCTGCCCAAATCGAGGATGTCCAGCACCGTCGCTGAAAGTACATTGCGACCGGGGCTGTCGGCGAATTCAACGTATTCGGGGCGGATGCCGACGGTGATCGGACCGGACGGTACGTGGCCGGCGGCGACGCCGGCAACGACCATGCCGTCGAGGCGGACGATACCATCGCGGGCTTCGGCGGCGCGGAAATTCATCGCCGGCGTGCCGATGAAATAGCCGACAAAGCGGGTCAGCGGCGCCTCGAAGAGGTCGGCGGGCATGCCCATCTGAACCACCCGTCCGTGGTTCATCATCACGACTTCGTCGGCAAACGTCATGGCTTCGTTCTGGTCGTGGGTGACGTAGAGCATGGTGAGATTGAAGCGTCCGTGGATCTCCTTGAGCTTGCGGCGCAGATGCAGGCGGAGCTGAGGATCGATCACCGTCAACGGCTCGTCCAGCAGCACGGCGGAAACGTCGTGGCGCACCAAGCCGCGCCTAGCGGCAATCTCCAATTCAAGACAATGCTTCGGCGTTGATCGTCGCGCTGCGGCAACGCAGTGCCTAAACCGTCCAGACGGCTAAGCTATTTAATGACCAGTCGCTTCACCGTTCGCCGCGCCGCATCGGCGCCTTCGCGGACCAGGATCTCGTAGAGCGGTATCTGTCCGAGTTGCGACCAGACGTAGTTCTTCAGCTGGTTGAAGGGACGCCCGGCCAAATCGCGCTCCGTCAACCCAAACTCGCTCGCCGCGATCTCCTGGAGCAATGGATAGGTGAGAAGGTGCGCGGCACCCATCGTATACGGCCAGTTCATGTCGGCGAGATGGGTCACCCATTGCTCGGCGGGTTGCGGCGCCAGCACCATCTCCTGTCCTTTGCGCTCGAGCAGGCCGTAGTCGACCGGATCGACCTGCGCCATGACCGCTGCCGCCTTGATGAAGTGCGCGACGCGATCGAGCCCGTGCCAGTGGCAGACGACTCGGCGTCCGTCCATTGACGCTTCGAGCGCCGACAGCTGATGCGCGGCCGCCATCGCCATGACAATGCGCGCATCGTAGCGGCGATGCATGAGCTCCGCCGTCACGTAGATGCAGTGCGCGTGCCAGGTATCGTCATAGACGGTGCGCGGCTCCTCGAGCCAGGATCCGTCCGCCTGCCACTGATAGAGCCAGACCTTGGGATATTCGTGAACGCACAGCGCCGCCGCGGGCAAGTCGCGATTGATCGGCAGGCCGAACATCTGCCGGTAATTGTTGGTGTAGGCCTCGGCCATGCGGATGTTGTAGGCAACCGTCACCGCGAGTCCGCCGGGATGCGCATTATAGAAATCATTGTGGCTCGACGGTGCCGTCAGATAGGTTTGCGGCTGCATGTGGCCGTGCGGCCAGACATATTCCGGTGAATCTTCCTTATTGAAGAATCCCAGCTTCACCATTTCCGCGAACAGCCGTCGCCGATCCGCCTCGGTCGGATACATTTCGAGGAAGGTCACCTTGGGGGCGGCGACGCATTCGGTCATGAGCCGGCGATAGGCCGGGTCTTCCAGGCTCGCTGCGACCTGCAACAGTTCGCTGTAGGCGGCCGTTGCCAGCCGCGACGCGCGGGCCATGTCGGATGGCGTCATCGCCACGATCTCGGCCACAGTGCGGGGCGGCGGCAGGTCAAGGTCGGTCGAGAAGGAGGAGTATGTGAATTTCCCCGGCAAACCCGACGCGCGGGATGCCGCCGGTCCTTTGTTGCTGTCCATGCCCTGTCTCCTTCGGCTTTTTCTAAATCAGGCTGCGAGTGGAAAGAAGACCCCGGTCTCCCGGCTCAGTAGATGTTGCGGTTCGGGCCGCAGCCCGACCCACGCCCGCCGGTCGGCGTTGAGCGGACGATTGGGCGGGACCACCGCGGTCAGCGTCACGTCACCCATCCGTAACGCGACGATCGAGCGGTTGCCGAGATGCTCCACCCAGAGGATATTGGCTCCGATCGGCGCGTCATTGGTGGGGCCGGGTGCCACGATGACTCGCTCCGGCCGAACGCCGAAGGCAAGCTGTCGCGGCAGCTGCATCTGCCGCCAGCGCTGGCCCTCGCTTTCCTCGACCGGCAGGCTGAATCCCGTCCCGATCAGCGCAAGCCGCCCGTCCGCCTGGCTCAACTCGGCGTCGATGATATTCATCGGCGGCGAGCCGATGAACTCGGCGACGAAACGGTTGACAGGCCGGTGGTAGACCTCGTCGGGCGAGCCGATCTGCTGAATGCGCCCGCCGTCGAGGACCGCGACGCGATCCGACAGGCTCATGGCTTCGACCTGATCGTGCGTGACGTAGATGATGGTCTGCGCGAATTCGCGATGCAGCTTTTTGAATTCGATGCGCAGCCGGATGCGGATGCTGGCGTCGAGATTGGTCAATGGCTCGTCGAGCATGAGCAGATCGCCGGGCTGAATGATCGCCCGACCAATGGCGACCCGCTGCCGCTCACCTCCGGAAAAGGTCCGCGGCAGCCGGTCCAGGAGATGCTCGACCTTGAGCATTTGTGCGATCGACCGAACCCTGCGCTCGACGGCATCGCCAGCTACATTCGTGGTGCGCAGCGGGAAGGCGATGTTCTCATAGCCGGTCATTGTCGGGAACAAGGCAATGTTCTGAAATAATAGACTGACGCGTCGCTTGTGCGGAGGCAGCAAGGTCAAATCCCGTCCGCCGATGATGACGCGTCCGCCGTCGGCGCGATAAAGGCCGGCGATGGTCTTGAGCAGCGTCGATTTGCCGGCATTGGTTCTGCCGACGACGCAGAGGAATTCCCCAGTGCCGATGGCAAGGCTGACGTCGTCCAGCGCCGTGGTCTTGTTGAACACCTTTCGCAGGCGCTCTAGCGCTACCGCGCTCATGCCGCGGCCTCCAGCTGCCGGAATGGAACGACGCGTTCGCTCGAGCGATCGATCAGCAGGACGCGATCCGCGGTAAAGCGCAGATGTAGCATCTCTCCGATCGACCGCGCGGCCGGCACCGCCTCGATGCGAAGCAGATCGCTGGCGTATTCCGCATGCAGCACGTGTCGTGCGCCGAAATTCTCCACGAACCGCAGCGGCGCCTGCACCGCCCCCGGCGACGCCGTGGCCACCAGCTCGACATCGTGCGGGCGAACGCCCAGCCAATGGCGCCCCGGCGCGATGGGCAACGCCGAGCTACGGAGCACGGCGCCACCCGGAAGCGCGATCGCCGTCGCTGCGGCATCAGTGGCGACGTCGCAGGGAATCACATTGAGCGGCGGGTCGCCGATGAATTCGGCGACGAATCGATTGGCCGGCCGGTGATAAATATCGTGAGGGGTGGCCAGCTGTACGATCTCGCCGTCGCGCATGACGGCGACGCGATCCGACATGCTGAGCGCTTCGGCCTGGTCGTGGGTCACGTAGAGCACGGTCTGCGCTAGCGACTTCTGCAGCTGCCGCAGCTCGCCCCGGAGCCGCGCGCGGGTCTCGGCGTCGAGATTCGACATCGGCTCGTCGAGCAGCAGAAGCTCCGGTTCGGTCGCCAACGTGCGCGCCAGGGCGACGCGCTGCATCTCGCTCATGTTGAGGCTGCCGCCCCGGCGGTCGAGCAGATCGGACAGATCGAGCTGGCGGGCCAGTTCATCGACGGCCTGGCGCCGTTTGCCGCGTTTGAGCCCCTTCACCTCGAGCCCGAAGGAGAGATTGGCGCGCACCGTGAGGCTGGTAAACACCGCATAGTCCTGCAGCACCAGGCCGATGCGTCGTTGCTGCGGCGACAAATCGTTGATCCGGTTGCCGTCGATCAGGATGTCGCCTGCATCCGGCGCGATGAAGCCGGCGATCATTCCCAGGGTCGTCGATTTGCCGCAGCCCGACGGCCCCAGCAGCGAAAGAAATTCGCCGCGGTCGAGCGCGAGCGACAAATCGCGCACGGCATCGCGTCCGCTAAAGCGCTTGCTGATTCTGCTGAGCGTGAGCTTCGACATCGTGCGCTACCGCTTGATGGCTCCGAAGCTCAGCCCGCGCACCAGGTGACGTTGAATGATATAGCCGAAGAAAATCACCGGCAGGGTCGAGACCGTACCCATCGCCGCCTGGACGCCATAGAGCTTGCCCGAACTCGCAGAGACGTAGTTGGCGACCTGCAACGTCACGGTCACCACGTGCCCGGTCGTCAGCGTGAGCGCAAAGAGGAATTCCGACCAGTTGAGGATGAAGACGAAGAGCGCGGTGGCGAGGACGCCGCCTTGGATTAATGGAAAGGTCACCTTGAGAAACGCATGCAACGGGCGCATTCCGTAGATCAGCGCGGCACCCTCCAGTTCCTCCGGCACCTCCTCGATGAAGCTACGGATCATCCAAATGCTGAACGGCAGGGTGAAGGCGGTATAGGCGAGGATCAGACCGAAATAGGTGTCCGACAGGCGCAGCATCGAGAACAGCACCACCATGGGCACGACGACGGCGATCGGTGGAAACATGCGCACCGTAAGGAACTGAAAAGGATAGCTGTCGCCGCCGGTATGAAAGCGAACGATCGAATAGGCGGCCAGCGTGCCGAACAACACGGACAGCACCGTCGCCGCGGTGGCGATGATCGCCGAATCGCCGAACGCTTTCCAGGCGCTGCCCGACACCTTGTAGCCGATGGCGCCCTGCTGCTTGGCGGCAAACTCCTGCGCCGCCTTCGGCGCGAAGACGATGCGATAATTCTGCAAGGTCGGCTGACTGCTGATCCAGACCGGCGGAAACTTCTGCCATTCGTCGACCGGCTTGAACGAAGTCGAGATAAGCCAGAAGATCGGAAAGGAGGCGATCACGATGGCAATACACACGGTGGTGCGCTTCAGCCATCTAACCCAAGCCTTGTCTGCGCCGAACATGCTGGTCTACCGGTGATGCCGCTGCAGCAGACGTGACAGGGCGAAACAGATCGCGATGACGACGACGAGAATCATCAGCGCCGCAGCGGCGATGTAACCGATGCGAAAATAAACGAAGGCGCCGTTATACATGAACATCGAGATGGTCTCGGTGGCGGCGCCGGGGCCGCCTCGGGTCAGGATGTAGACCGGATCGAAGATCTTGAAAGTTTCGATGCTGCGCACCAGCAGCGCGATAATGATCACCGGCATCAGCAACGGCAGCATGACACGCAGGAAGATGCGCGTGCGCGACGCGCCGAGCACATAGGCGGCGCGAATCTGGTTCTCCGGCAAATTCATCAATCCGGTCAGCACCAGCAGGAACATCAGCGGCGTCCATTGCCAGATCTCGGAGAGCATGATCGGCAGCAACGCCCAGGTGGGATCGGACAGCCAGGCAAATTCGAACGGACGTCCGATGATCAGCGAGATCAGATAGTTGATCGGGCCGCGATCGTTGAACAGCATGAAGAAGGCATTGGCGGCGTCCACCGAAACGACCATCATCGGCAGGATGATGATGCTGACGGCGATCTTGCGCCACGGCCAGTCATCGAGGAACAAGAGCGCGAGGCCCATCGCCAGCAGGAACTCGGCCGCCATGCATGCGACAACGACCAGCAGCGTGCGCGCCACGGCGGCGACAAAGCGAGCGTCGTGGAAAAGGTCGTAGTAGTTCCAGAACCAGACCAGGTCCGCCCGGTACCAGGGGATTCCCTCTGTCGGCTGCCAATCCGTGAGGCTGAGCCACACGACGATCAACGTCGGCACCAGCACGACAGTCAACACCGTCAGCTGCGCCGGAAGCGCGATTGCCACGTTGAACGGCACGAGCTTGCGGAACGCTCGTGCCGTCACAAATCGTGGAATCGCCGGGCTCCGAGCCTGTGCCGCCATCTCTTGAAATCATCCGTGAAGGTGGACCTCGGCGCCCACGCCGAAGCCCACCGTCATTGTGATATCACACAAGCCGATTGCGGATCCCTTGCGGATAGTTGTTCTTGAGGAATCGCCATTGCACCACTTGGCTTTGCTTGCCCATGCGGCGCGTGATGGTCTCCCATTTGCTGGCGACTTCGTCGAGCGCCTCTTTGGGCTTCTTTTCGCCCACATCGGCGGCCTGCACGTTGACGCGCAGCACGTCGAAATATTCGCCTTGGCCGCGCAGATACAGGTCGGGAATGCTGTCGCGCATTGCCTGCTCGTGCACGGCGAGGAAGGGCGCAGAGTAATTCTGGATGATCTGCGGATCCTTGTAATGCACCGTGCGGAACGGATCGAAGTATCCGTCGACGTCGCGTACCGCCAAGGTCGACATCACGGGACTGCAGGCGTAGAGCGTGAACAGGTAGGCGATCTCCGGCTGCCTTGACACGCTGGAGACCACATAGTTCCAGCCCCAGTTGAAGTAGGGCGTCTTCAGCAGCTCGCCCTTGACCTTGCCGCCCGGCATCGGTCCGAAGGCCATCTTACCCTTTATTTTCGACTTGCTGCTGTTGAGGAACTTCTGGGTGCCGCCCCAGCCGATGTTGCAGAACTTGTCGCCCTGACCGAACGCTTCGAAATTCTCGAACAGCCCGTTGCTGCGGGCGCCCGGATACAGGAATTTCGAGGCGGCAATCAATTCCTCGAGCGCCTTGACGCCGGCGTCGCTATTGATCTGCGGCTTCATGTTGTCGTCGAAGGGGTAGTAGCCCTTGGCATGGAAGCGCACCCACCACTCCCAGGCGATGAAGAACTGCGTACGGTAGAGGGCGCCGCCGAAGCGGTTCTTGTCCGGGCGGTGGAAGAACGCCATCATGGCGTCCAGCTCCTCCCACGTGTCCGGCACTTTCAGCTTGTAGCCGTGCTTGTCGGCGAACTTCTTGTTTTCCTCCGGATCGTCCAGCCAATCCTTGAGGTAAAACATAACGTAGGCGTCGCCGTCGGTTTCATAGCCGTAGAGGCTGCCCTTGTAGTAATTGGAAATGGTGTAGAGATAATCCTTCTGATAGCCCTCGGGCTCGTATTTTTCCGCGAGCTCGTCGAGGTTGACGAAATCCCCGAGGTGACGAGATCGGGAATGCCGAAGCTGGCCGGCAGCGCGATGTCGAAGGAGCCGCTCTTGGAGACCGCCTCAAGCAGGACCTTCTGATTGATCTGATCGAGCGGCACTTCCACGTATTGGATATCGATGCCGGTGTCGGCCTTCCACTTGTCGGCAACCGGCTTGATATTGCCGAGCGACCCGGAGGGCTCGAGAATCGTCAGCGTCACCGGCTTGCCGCCGGCGAGTTCTTTGGCGCGTTGCGCCGCCTCGACGTGGACATTGTCGAGCGCGAGCTTGGCCGCGTGGGCCGCCCGCGTGCCCATGACCAGCGACGGTGCGATCGCAAGCGCGGTGGTGCCGAGTGCTGTCTGCTTGAGAAAACTGCGGCGGCTGTGGCGAGATGACATCACTGAAACTCTCCCTGGTCTTGTCCTGCGCAGGACGTGCTCAGAGAAAGAAATACGGCAGTTGCAGGCTACTTGCTATTCTCTTTCACCTGAGCATGCCGGAACTTCCCTCTGCATTTCCTCCGAAAGGGGGAATGATTTCCCCGCTGATTTTTAGTTGACGTTAACGACGGCCTACTCCGTGTTGCTGGGCGCGTAGCGGCTGAACCGCACCGTTGCGGTAAGCTCGTGCGCCAGCATGCCCTCTGCATGACAGAGACGACCCATCGCCGGGGCAATGCGACGGCTCGCCTGAGGCGTCAGCCTCTGGTAGGTGACGGTCTTGATGAATTTTCCGGCCCACAGCCCGCCGGTGTAGCGCGCGGCCTTGCCGGTCGGCAGCGTGTGATTGGTTCCCACGCCCTTGTCGCCGTAGGCGACGGTGCTTTCCTCGCCGATAAACAGACTGCCGTAATTGGTCAGCTGCTTCAGATAGTAGTCATTTCGCTGCGTCATCAACTCGAGATGCTCGGGGGCGTATTCGTCGCTGATGGCGATGGCCTCGTCATCGGTCTCGACGACGACCACCTCGCCGTTGTTCTTCCACGCCGGCCCCGCCAGTGCCGCCGTCGGCAGCGTCGTAAGCTGCTGCTGAACTTCACGGATGACGGAGAAGCCAAGCTTCTCGGATGTGGTGATGAACCAGATCGGGCTGTCGGGACCATGCTCTGCCTGGCCGAGCAGATCGGTGGCGACAAGCGCGGCATCGGCGCTCTCGTCGGCGATGATGCAGATCTCGGTGGGACCGGCGAGCAGATCGACGCCCACCCGTCCAAACAATTGTCGTTTCGCCTCGGCGACGTAGGCATTGCCGGGCCCGGTGATCATGTCGACCGCGCGCATGCCGACGCAGCCGTAGGCCATTGCCGCCAAGGCCTGCACGCCGCCCAGTACGTAGATCTCGTCGGCGCCCGCGGTGTGCAGTGCGTAGAGCTGCGGCGGATAAATGCCGTCGGCGTCGCGCGGCGGCGCGCAGGCGATCACATGACTGACTCCGGCCGCCCGTGCAGTGCCGATGCTCATGATCGCGGCCGAGATGAGCGGATACTTGCCGCCGGGAATGTAGCAACCGACGTTCGCCACCGGGATCAGTTTTTGCCCCAGCCAGATGCCCGGCTCGATTTCGACTTCGAAGCCCTTCATGCTGTCGCGCTGATGCCGCGCGAAGCCGGTGACTTTGTCGTAAGCGTATTTGAAATCATCCTTGAACGTCTCCGGCAGACGCGCGGTGGCCTGCCGAATCTCGTCGGCCGAGACGCGGAAGTCGGGCTTCGTCCAATGATCGAGGGTTTCCGCATAGCGCCGGATCGCGGCGTCGCGGTTCTCGGCGATGTCCGCCAGCATCTGCCGCACCGTAGTGTCGATCGCGTCGGTGTCGCTGCGCTCCTTCGGAGCTGCCTTCTTAAGGTAACGGCGCACCAATCCCCC
>Ga0116111_1001490_pt1 | contig 16164 bp, 31 predicted proteins | sample June2015DPH_8_10_FD_89720 | JGI IMG/M metagenome (GOLD analysis project Ga0116111, IMG submission 89720) | Peatland microbial communities from SPRUCE experiment site at the Marcell Experimental Forest, Minnesota, USA - June2015DPH_8_100 | ecosystem: Environmental > Terrestrial > Soil > Wetlands... | reverse complement strand
CGTGCGTCAACAGTATAAGCGCCGGTCATCTTAAGAGGCTCGGCGAGCCTCAGGGCCCTTCGGTCTACATCGAGATCAAGCGCCTTTTTCACGGCCTCTGCCACGTCCTTCGCCGTTACCGAGCCAAAAAGCTTTCCGTCGACCCCCGCCTTTTTCTTAATGATAACAGGCGGCGCCTCATCAAGCCTGCGCTTCACGTGCTCCGCGGTCTCAACGTCCTTCTCTCTTTTTCCCACGATGACCTTGGCGTGTTCCTGCACCTTCTTGATATTGCCCCGCGTCGCCGGAATGGCGAAGCCCCTCGGCACGAGGAAGTTTCTTCCGAATCCATCCCTCACGTCATGCGCTTCGCCCCTCTTGCCGACTCCCTCCACGTCGTCGAGCAGTATGATTTTCATCATCGCCTCCTCCTATCGCGTCGCTGTTGTGAAGGGCAAAAGGGCGATATGCCGGGCCTTCTTAATCTCTTCCCGCAGCTTTCTCTGGTGGTTGGCGCACGTCCCGGTCATCCTCCGAGGCATGATTTTGCCCCGTTCCGTCACGAAATGCTTAAGGAGCTTGGGGTCTTTATAATCTATCCTGATAGTCGCGTCCTGGCAGAACCGGCAGACCCTCTTCCTCATGTAGACGCGCTTTTTTCCTGAATCCTGCACTCTCGGCATTTACTCCTCCATCCATAAGTTTTTGCTGGTCGTAAAGAGGAAGACCCTCATTCACTACGCCTCACCCTCCAGCTCATCGAAAACAACCTGGTCCGGCGGCCTTTCCAGTCCTTTATCTTTCTCATCCACCACGACAAAAAGATGCCTGAGAATAAGGTCCATCGTCCGGTAAAACTTATCCAGCGTTACCACGGTCGATTCATCCATGCTCAAGAGCATGAAGAAGTAGTGGCCCCTGTCTTTCTTCTTGATCGGGTAGGCCAGTTTTCGCACGCCCCAGTCATCCATCTTGAGCAGCTCTGCGCCGAGCTTCTCTATGTTTGCCTGCACCCTTCGGAACAAGTCTTCCTCGTCCTCTTTCGTACAGTCGGGAGCCACTATTAAAATGTTCTCATACCTTCTCACGCCTGTTCTCCTTTCACGTAATCTGCTACTGCGCTCTTCAAAACCTTTACCCGCACCTTTTCGGCTATTTCCATGGTAATTGCCTCGTCCGTAATACCCGTTATTTTACCATACAACCCCCCCGAAGTGATAACGGTATCTCCCTTCTTCAGGTTTTCCATGAACGTCTTGTGCTGTTTGGCCCTTTTCTGCTGCGGTCTGATAAGAAGAAAATAGAAGACCGCAAACAAGAGGATGAGCGGAAGAAATGTGTAGAGACCACCCGCCTGGCCACCGCCTCCTCCCTGACTACCCATCGCATATGCGAGATCCATCTTGTGCCTCACCTCCTTCCCGTTCCGACATGAAATCCTTGTAAAACTCCCCGAACCTCCCCTCCCCGATCGCAGTTCTCATGCGTCCCAGCAGTGCGCCATAGAAGAAGAGGTTGTGCACTGTATTCAGATAATAGCTCGTAAGCTCCCTCGCGACAAAGAGGTGCCTGAGATAGGCCCTCGAGAAGTGCGTGCACGTGTAGCACCCGCACGTCTCGTCGATGGGCAACTGGTCCCGGCTGTATTTTGCGTGCTTGATGTTGATCCTCCCGGTTTTCGTGAAGAGGTTCCCGTTTCTGGCGTGGCGTGTAGGGATGACACAGTCGAACATGTCGATACCTTTTTTGACCCCTTCCACGATGTCTTCGGGAAAACCGAGACCCATGAGATACCTGGGCTTCTCCCAGGGCAAATCGCCGATAACCGTGTCCACCATCTCCCACATGACGCTCTTCGGCTCACCCACGCTGAAACCACCGAGTGCGTAGCCATCGAAGTCGAGCTCGACAAGGGCGGCCGCGGATCGACGCCTCAGGTCGGCGTACATGCCGCCCTGGACGATGCCGAAGAGAAGAGATGATCCCGTCTTTACTTCCTTGCACCTCCGCCCCCACGTTGTCGTACGCTCGACCGAAGCGCCGGTGTATTCATGGGAAGACGGATAGGCCACACATTCATCGAGGCACATGCAGACGTCTGCACCTATGTGCTCCTGCACTTCCACTATCCTCTCGGGGCTAAGAAAATGTTTCGAGCCGTCGATGTGCGACTGAAAGGTCACACCTTCCTCCTCCACCTTACGCAGCACTCCGAGACTGAAGATCTGGTAGCCGCCGCTATCCGTCAATACGGCCCCGTCCCACCCGGCAAACTTCTGGATGCCGCCCATATCCCTTACAAGTGCGTCCCCGGGTCTCAAATAGAGATGGTAGGCATTGGCCAGCACCATCCGTACGCCCATTTCTTTGAGATCCCTCTGAAGGATGCCCTTCACTGTCCCTTGCGTTCCTACGGGCATGAATACGGGCGTCTCTACGGGACCATGCCCTGTGTGAAGAACGGCGCCCCGCGCCTGGCCGTCAGCCTGTACAATAGCAAAAGCGTTCATGAAATAAACATCGCATCCCCGTAACTGTAGAACCTGTAGCCCAGCCCAATAGCCTCCTGATAGGCCGTCTCTATGCTCTCCTTCCCGGCGAACGCGCAGACGAGCATAAGCGGCGTCGATCTGGGGAGGTGGAAATTGGTGATGAGGGCGTCAACCACCTGAAATCTATAGCCGGGATAGATGAAAAGGTCCGTGTAACCGGCAAGTGCCGCCCCGTTCTCCCCTGCCCGGACTGTCTCCAGGGTCCTCACCGTGCTCGTGCCAACAGCGATGACCCTGCCGCCGTCAGCCTTTGTCTTTCTCACTGCTTCAAGGGCGCCGGGCGAGAGACAGTAGTGCTCCCGGTGCATCTCATGTCCTTCCACGCGGGCGCTCTTAATGAGAAAAAAGGTCCCGATACCGACATGAAGGGTGATCTTGATAATGGCGACACCCATGTCTCCGATCCGGCGGAGCAGGTCTTCGTCGAAGTGGAGGCCCGCGGTCGGGGCCGCGATAGACCCTTCCTCCCGTGCATAAACGGTCTGATATCGATCGTCGTCATCGGACTCCTCGCCGTTTTTCGCCCGCTTGATATAGTGAGGAAGGGGCATCTTGCCGTGGCGGGCCATAAAGGCCGCGCCATCGATTCTTTCAGGAAACTCGACTGTCCAGTGAAGAGGCGCTGCACGGAGTGTGAGGAGCGTCCCGCCCACAGACACGTGTGCCTCGGGCGTCCCTTTTTTGAGACCGGTCGCCAGGCAGGACCATCGTCTCCCGTCGATCTTTTCCGTCAACAGGATATCGACACGCCCTCCTGTCTCCTTCACGCCCGCGAGCCGTGCAGGGATCACCTTCGTATCGTTCACTACGATCAGGTCGTTTTCCCGCAAGTAAGCGGTTATGTCCTTGAAATGGCTGTGCTCGACGCGCCCGTCCAGCCGGTTGAGAACAAGGAGACGGGATGAAGCCCGCTCCACTTGCGGATGTTGCGCGATCAGTCCCCCCGGTAATGAATAGTCAAACTCTTCGGTCCTCATAGCGATAAGAAACGAGTGTTGACTTGGCGTGTCGAATCCATTATTATTTTTCCAGAGGCGGGCATAACTCAGTTGGTAGAGTGCAAGCTTCCCAAGCTTGATGTCGCGGGTTCGAGCCCCGTTGCCCGCTCCATTTTGTCTTTAGGTTCTTCTCCACGCTCAAGCTCTCTCACCCGCAGCTCAAGGAGTGCGCACTTCTGCGCCAGCTCCTTGTTCATCTCCTTTATTTTTGATATGGCAATCGAATAGTGCATGAGAACCGCGATCACAAAAGAAAAGACAATCGTGAGCACGGCAGTAATATAATAGAGTCCTGTTACCTTGCTTAAGACATTTATCAAACCGGGCCAAAGACTGAGGATGGCGACGATCGAGGACGTGAAAAGCCAGAGAATGGCGTACTCCTCTCTCAGATGCCTCTTTCGAATGAATTCGAAGGTTGCCACGAAAAAGATGATGCCGATTATGCCGATGAAGAGGCGGATATGCAGCATCTGCACCCAATCTCCCTAGAATTCCCTGAATAAATCGATCACCATTGCAAGGAGCACTTTTGTCATGTAATAGACCGCATGAATCGGCGTTATAGACGATATTCCGTGCTCCCTGTAGTTCATCTCGACGGCGACCTCGGCCACTTTGAAGCCCTTTATGTAGGCGAGGAGCAACGATTCCGGCTCCGGGTAATCCTGAGGATAACAGCTCGCGAAAAATTCCATGGCCGGCCCCTTCAGCGCGCGGAACCCGCTCGTGGTATCTCTGAAGCTCACCCCCATGGTGATCTTTAGGAAGAGAGATATGACCCTGATTCCCAGCGCCCTCATGAGGGGCACCCTATACGTGCCGCCGAGGAAACGCGAGCCGACCACCATATCGAGCCCGTTGTCAAACAGAGGCTCGATGAGTTTCGGGATTTCGTGGGGCGGGTGCTGCCCATCTCCATCTACCTGCACACAGGCGTCAAACCCGGATGCCAGCGCATATTTCAGGCCTGTTTGGACGGCGCCCCCGATTCCCAGATTGACGGGCAGCTCAAGGACCGTTGCCCCTTCAGCTTCCGCATTTCTGGTGGTATCGTCCCGCGAGCAATCGTTGATAACAATCACCTCATACCCGTTACCGAGATCCTTCACCCCTCTGACGACGCTTCCGATTGTCTTTTCCTCATTGTAAGCCGGTATGATTACCGCGATGCGTCTGTCCATTACCGCAAAACTGGGGGACCAGGATTCGAGCCTAGATAGCAAGATCCAGAATCTTGAGTCCTGCCGTTAGACCATCCCCCATTAGTTCTCACAATCTTATGCCTGCTTATAGCTCTTCTCCTGCTTTTTCCGGTCAGCCCGTTCCGACTTTTTTTCCTTGGCCGCCTTGGCTTTGGCCTCTTTTTTGTGTTCTTTCTCCTGCTCCGGCCGGTCCTTCTTCCGAGTCAATTCGATAAGCGCCATGGGCGCCGCATCGCCCTTTCTGGGCCCGAGCTTGAGGACCCTCGTGTAGCCGCCGTGGATCTCGCTGTATCTCGCGCCGATGTCAGAAAAAAGCTTCTTCACCGCTTCCTTATCTCTGAGGTATGCGAAGGCAAGGCGCACCGCATGGGCGCTGTTGGTCTTCGCGAGGCTGATGAGCCTATCCGCCACACGCCGCAGCTCCAATGCTTTGGGGTTGGTCGTCTTGATGCGCTCATGATAAAAAAGGGCGGCGGCCAGATTACGAAAAAGCGCCTTCCTGTGGCTGGACGTTCTGCTCAGTTTCCTGCCTGCTTTCAAATGCCTCATGATACACCCTCTATGCTTGATCTTTCCTTCTTTGCGCCATCCTGTCAAGGTCTTCCCTGGGCGGGAAGTTCTCCAGTTTAATGCCGAGCTTGAGGCCCATGCACGCAAGTATCTCTTTTATCTCGTTGAGTGACTTTCTTCCGAAATTCTTAGTCATCAGTATCTCTTGCTCGGTCTTCTGAACAAGCTCGCCGATGTACTTTATATCGGCATTCTTCAAACAATTGGCGCTCCTGACCGAGAGCTCCAGCTCATCGACGTTCCGGTAAAGATTGTCGTTAAACTCCTGTCTTTCGCCCTCTTTCAAGTCGCCCGCTTCCAGGTCCGCCGGCTCTTCGAAGTTTATGAAGATGCGCATCTGTTCCCTGATAATCTTCGCCGCATAGGAAAGCGCGTCGAGGGCGCTGATGCTGCCGTCCGTCTGTATCTCCATGGTCAGCTTATCGTAGTCGGTCCTGAAGCCGACTCGCGCGGGGCTCACATTGTAGCTCACCCTTTTCACCGGAGAAAATATGGCATCTATAGGCGTTGTCCCGATAGGCTCTTCCTCCTCCCGGTTTCTTTCGGCGGGCACATAGCCTCTGCCCACTCTTGCCTTCATCTCCATGTAGAGTCTCGCCTCATCACTCAAGGTCGCGATGTGGTGCTCGGGATTGATGATCTCCACCCCGCCGTCGTGGGTGATGTCTCCCGCCTTCACCACGCCTTCACCGCGCGCATCTATCTTCAGAATTCTCGGCCGGTCATCCTCAATCCTGAGCACTACCTTTTTCAGGTTGAGAATGATCTCGGTTACATCTTCCTTAACACCCCTGACCGTCGAGAATTCGTGATCTACACCGTCGATCTTGACAGAAGTGATGGCCCCGCCCATGATCGAGGAAAGGAGTACCCTCCTGAGTGAATTGCCTACGGTGATGCCGTAACCGCGCTCAAAAGGCTCCGCAGAAAACCGGACATAATAGACGGAGCATGTCTCTCTTTCTATGTCAATCTTCGTCGGCTTAATAAGTTCCTGCCAATTTTTTTCGAACATATACATGGCTCCTCCTTCAGGGAGAAAGAAACTATCGGGAGTAATACTCTACGATGAGCTGCTCCTTTATGGGTATCGAGATATCCTCCCTTGTCGGCAAAAGCTTGACCCTGCCCATCATCGCTTCCTTCTCCAGTTCCAGCCAGGAAGGAAGCCCTCTGCGCACCACGGATTCCAGGGCATCCTTCACGGAAGGTAAATTCTTGTGCCGGATCGCAATTTCATCCCCTTCTTTCACGAGGTATGACGGGATGTCCACAGTCTTACCGTTCACCGTGACGTGGGTATGAGATACGAGCTGCCGAGCCTCTTTCCTCGAAACAGCAAGCCCCAGGCGATATACCATGTTGTCCAGGCGTCTTTCCAGAAACACAAGCAGGTTGGTGCCCGTGACACCTTTCGCCTTCTCGGCCATCGCGAACCACCGCTTGAACTGGTTTTCGCTGAGGCCGTACATTCTCTTCACCTTCTGTTTCTCACGGAGGCGAATACCATACTCAGTCACCTTTCTCCTTGTCTCCACGTGGACGCCCGGGGGATAGTTCCTCTTCTCCACCCCGCACTTCTCCGTGTAGCACTTCTCCCCTTTCTCGAAAAGCTTCATGCCTTCTCTTCGGCATATCTTGCAGACAGGTCCTGTGTATCTCGACAATTTCTCCTCCTAGACTCTTCTTCTTTTTGGCGGCCTGCAGCCGTTATGGGGTATGGGAGTCACATCTTTTATAAGATGGATCTTCAAGCCGGCGCTCTGGATTGCGCGCAACGCAGCCTCCCGGCCGGCCCCGGGACCTTTTATGTAGACGTCTACCGTCCTCATGCCCTGCTCGATGGCCTTCTTTGCGGCATTTTCGGCAGCGAGCTGTGCAGCGAAGGGCGTGCTTTTCCTGGAGCCCTTAAAACCTGCTATGCCTCCGCTCGACCAAGAAATCACATTGCCTTGGGGGTCCGCTATGGTAATGATCGTATTATTGAAGCTCGACTGTATGTGTACTTCTCCGATAGGAATATTCCTCTTTACCTTTTTCTTGCCGGTCTTTCGCACCTTCGCCATTTCGCCCCCTTACTTCTTTCTCTTCATCGAGGTCTTGCGCGGTCCCTTTCTCGTCCTCGAATTCGTTCTCGTCCTCTGACCCCGCACCGGCAAGCCCCTCCTGTGCCTCAGACCCCGATAGCAGCCTATATCCATAAGTCGCTTTATATTTATGTTGTTCTCTTTACGCAAGTCGCCTTCTATCTTGTGGTCCTGCTCGATAATATCCCTGATCTTCGCAACCTCTTCCTCGCTGAGCGTATTTGTCCGCTTGTTCGGATCGATGCCGGCCTGCGAAAGTATCTGGTTCGATAAGGACCTGCCGATCCCGTAGAGGTAGGTAAGGGCGATCTCTATCCGCTTCTCTCTCGGGATATCAACACCAGCAATTCGTGCCACTATGACCTCCTTAACCCTGTCTCTGCTTATGCTTAGGGTTTTCGCATATAACCCTTACAACCCCTTTTCTCTTGATGATCTTGCACTTATCACACCTTTTCTGTACTGAAGGCCGCACCTTCATGTAAAACCTCCTACTTCGCCCTGTAGATTATCCTTCCTCTCGTCAGATCGTAAGGCGAGAGCTCGACGATGACCTTATCACCGGGCAAAATCTTTATGTAGTTCATGCGCATCTTGCCGGACACGTGGGCGAGCACTCTGTGCCCATTTGGCAGTTCCACCCTGAACATGGCGTTCGGCAGCGGCTCCACTACCGTCCCCTCTACCTCTATCCCTTCCCCTTTAGGCATACAACCTCATAGTGCGCTCAGAATCTCCGTCCCTTTATCCGTAAGGGCGACAGTATGCTCGAAATGAGCAGAAAGCTTTCCATCTCTGGTCGCCGCCGTCCATCCATTTTCCTTGATTACCACGTCGCTTCCACCCTCGTTTATCATCGGCTCTATGGCGAGCACCATGCCCTTCTTCAGCCGGATGCCGGTGCCCCTTACGCCAAAGTTGGGTACCTGCGGCTCCTCATGCAAACGCCTGCCGACACCGTGGCCTACAAACTCCCTCACCACGGAGAACCCTTCCGCTTCCACGAAAGACTGGATAGCAGAAGAAACATCATGAAGCCTCGCTCCCTCCCGGACCTCGCCTATGCCCTTGTAGAGAGACTCCTTCGTGACTGCGACCAGTTTCAGCGCGTTTTCCGTTACCTTTCCCACCGGATACGTCAGGGCGGCATCGCCATAATACCCTTTATAGATCGCCCCAAAGTCGAGGCTGACTATGTCCCCTTCCTTCAAGAACCGGCCGTCGGAAGGCATGCCGTGGACGACTTCATCATTCACCGACACGCAGAGGCAGTACGGGTAGCCATTGTATCCCTTGAAGGCGGCCTCAAAACTGTCTCGCTTCCCTATCATCTCCTCGCAGATTCTCTCGAGGTCCGAGGTCTTGACACCTTCCCTTACATGGCGCCCCAACTCCAGCAGCACCTCCATAGCGAACTTGCCGGCAGTCCTTATCCTGCCTATCTCTTCTGCATTTTTCAGTAGTATCATCCGTCAGTGCCCGGCACCCTCCGGACAACCCAACACACCCTATCTTCTCCCCTTCATTTTTGCCGTCTTCTTCACAAGGCCATCGTAATGACGCAGAATAAGATGAGACTCGATCTGCTGAATCGTATCGAGGCCGACGCCTACGACGATAAGCAGGGCGGTCCCGCCAAAATAGAAGGGGGCGTTGAATTTCTGGACCAGTATGGTCGGCAGCACGCAGACAAAAGATATGTAGACGGCGCCGGTCATGGTGATCCTGGAAAGTATTCTTTCAATATAGTCGGCTGTCTTTTTGCCGGGACGGATCCCCGGGATGTATCCCCCGTATTTTTTCATATTGTCGGCAACGTTGTCGGGGTTAAATACAATTGCCGTGTAGAAAAAACAGAAAAATATGATGAAACCGATGTAGAGCACCTCGTGAAGGATGCTTCCCGGGGTGAGAAGCTCGCTAAACCGCTTCATATAGGGGTGTTGGATAAAATTGGCGATAGTCGCCGGGAACATGATGATGGATGACGCAAATATGGGCGGGATCACACCGGCCTGGTTGATCTTCAGCGGCAGGTGCGTCGACTGGCCTCCGTACATCTTCCTTCCCACCACCCGCTTCGCATACTGGACCGGGATCCTCCTCTGGGCCGTCTCCATATAGATGATGAAGGCCACCACGAGAAACATCATGATTATGAGCAGGATCACGACGAACCAGTTCATCTCGCCCGTGTTTACGAGGCTGGCCGTGCTTGCCAGCGCATTCGGCATCCTCGCCACAATACCCGCGAATATGATAAGGGAGATGCCATTCCCGATACCTTTTTCAGTGATCTGCTCGCCAAGCCACATGAGAAAGGAGGTGCCGGCGCAGAGCGTCAGCATGGTCATCAGTCTGAAGGCCCAGCCGGGGTTATAGACAACAAGCTCGCCGCCTGCCCCGCGCATCTGCTCAAGCCCGACTGCAATGCCGAAACCCTGGATCAGGCTTATGACAACGGTCCCGTACCTCGTATACTGGGTGATCTTCCTGTGGCCCGCCTCTCCTTCCTTGGAAAGCTTTTCGAGGGTCGGCACGACCACCGTAAGGAGCTGGAGTATGATCGACGCGCTGATGTAAGGCATGATCCCGAGGGCAAAGACGGACAGCTTCTCCAAGCCCCCGCCTGCGAACATATCGAAGAAACCGAGGAGTGTCCCCCTCGCGCGCTCGAAGATACTTGCCAGAACAGTCCCGTCGATACCAGGCGTCGGGATATGCACCCCTATACGGTATACGGCGAGGAGCGCAAGGGTCATGATGATCCTGCGCTTCAGTTCGGGGATTCTCCCGATGTTCTGGAAACCGCTCATTGTTGAGCCACCTCTACCTCGCCGCCTTGAGCCCTTATCTTATCGATCGCCTGCTGCGACGCCTTATGAACCCGCACTTTAAGAGCAAAGTCGATATCCCCGTTCCCGAGGAGCTTCACGCCGTCCTTCACCTTGTCCACCAGACCGCTATCCATAAAATCCTTGAGCCCGACTTCTGCCCTGCCTTGAAACGCCTGCAGGTCGCCCACTTTTATAATAGCGTATTCCTTTCTGAAGGGGTTCTTAAAACCCCTTTTCGGTATTCTCCTGGTGAGAGGCATTTGGCCGCCTTCGAAGCCCTTCCCCTTGGAGGCCCCTGCACGCGCCTTCTGTCCCTTGTTTCCCATGGTTGCCGTCTTGCCATGGCCGGAGCCCGGACCCCTTCCGATCCGCTTCCGCGCCTTCTTTGAGCCAGCATGACCTGTCAAATCCTCCAGCTTCATCTATCTCACATCCTCCAGCACCTTTACCAAGTGCATCACTTTTTTGACCATGCCCCGGATCTCCGGCGAGTTCTTCACTGACCGCTCCTCGTTGAGCCTCTTGAAACCGAGGCTCTTTACCGTGCTCCTCTGGTCGTCCGTGCACGCGATGGTGCTTTTCACCCACTTTATCTTAAGATGCGCCACGTTCTGCCTCCTCCGGCTTCGGTTTCCCTGTCTGCCTTGCGCCCGTATCCCGGGCCTTCAGCGTGGAGAGTCCCTGCAGGACGGCTTTGACTACATTGTGCGGATTCCGCGACCCATAGCATTTCGTGTAGATATTCCGGATGCCGGCTACCTCCACCACAGCCCGCACCGCGCCTCCGGCGATAACTCCCGTGCCTTCGGACGCAGGTTTTATGAAGACCTGGCTGGACCCGTATACACCCGTAATCTCGTAGGGTACAGTGCCGCGGTTGATGGGAACCTCTATGATATCCTTCTTGGCCCGTTCCACGGCCTTCCTGATCGCGTCGGGAACCTCGTTGGCCTTTCCGAGGCCGAAGCCCACGTGACCGTTGCCGTCTCCTACCACGACGATTGCGCTAAAGCTGAATCTTCTCCCGCCCTTCACAACCTTTGCCACGCGGTTTATATGCACTACCCTGTCAACGAGCTCAAGCTCCCCCGGGTCAATCCGCCTTTTCTCAATCAAGCCAAAACCTCCTCTAAAAGATTAATCCACCCTCCCGGGCGCTGTCTGCAAGTGCTTTGACCCTGCCGTGATACTTAAACCCGTTCCGATCAAAGAGCACTTCCTTTATGCCAAGGGCCAGCGCCTTTTTTGCCACCGCCTCTCCAACCTTCTTTGCGCTTCCCACATTGCCGCCGTAGGTCATCCCCGCTTTCACCTCGACCGTCAGGGTAGAGACACCCGTGATCACCCTGCCCGCGGCGTCATCGACGAGCTGGGCGTACATATGCTTCAGACCTTTGTAGACACATAGCCTGGGCCGCTGTGCAGTCCCCGCAACCTTTTTTCTTATCCTCTTCTTCCTCTTCAGCCTTGCTGCTATCTTGTCTCTTCTCTCCATTACGGTTGCCCCTTATTTGCCGGTCTTACCCGCTTTCTTTCTCAGCACTTCACCGGCGTACTTGACGCCCTTCCCTTTATACGGATCGGGTTTCCGCAGATCCCTTATCTTGGCGGCCGTCTGGCCGACGAGTTCTTTGTCTATCCCCTTGATGGTGACCAGGGTCTGCTTCTCTATCTCCGCCGATATACCGGCAGGAAGCGGAAAATTGATGGGATGGGAATAGCCCAGGAAGAGAGCCAGGTCGCTGCCTTTCAGCTCCGACCGGTAGCCTATGCCCACAATCTCGAGTTTCTTCTCAAAACCCTTCGAGACTCCTTCAACCATATTGGCGACCAGGGTCCTCATGAGACCGTGATAACTTCTCGACCGCTTATCATCCCTCATTCGCCTCACGGTAATTATCCCGTCAGCCATATCCATCTCAAGGCCTTCAAGGAACGGCCTCTGGAGCGCGCCCTTCTGCCCCTTCACCGACACCAACCCATCCTTCAGCTCCACCTGCACGCCGGCAGGCAGGGCAATAGGTTTTTTTCCTATCCTTGACATCTCACACCTCACCAGATCCGAAAAAGGAGTTCTCCCCCCAATCGGTTCCCGATCGCCTGCTTATCGGTCATAAGACCCTTGGAAGTCGATACCACCGCAGTGCCGAACTTGCCCTTGCCCCGCCCAATCTCCTCAGCCTTCATATAGACCCGCCTGCCGGGTTTGCTGACCCTCCTCAATCCCGAGATGACGCTCCTCGAGTGCTCGTCATAGCCGATATAAACCTTGATGAATTTCATCCTTGAATCGTCGACAAACACCTTGTAATTCCGGAGGTACCCTTCCTCCTTCAGAAGCTTGGCGATCGAAAACTTTGCCGTGGAATAAGGTATGTCGACCCATTCATGGCGCACCATGACGGCGTTTCTTATCCGCGTCAGCATGTCGGAAATGGGATCTGTCGTTACCATTGCTCCTCCTACCAGCTCGATTTGATGACTCCGGGCAGCTCCCCTCTGAGGGCGAGCGACCTGAAGCAGATCCTGCACATTTCGAACTTGCCGATAAACCCGCGGGGTCTCCCGCAAATATGGCACCTGTTTCTCGCTCTCACCCCAAACTTCGGGGTCCGTTTTGCTTTTTCAATCATGCCCTTTCTCGCCATCGTTCCTCCTTAGCTCCTGAAAGGCATGCCCATGAGCTTCAGCAATTCATAGGCCTCTTCATCCGTCGGCGCAGTTGTCGTAATCGTGATATTCATTCCCCTGGCCCGATCGACCTTATCGTAGTCTATCTCCGGGAAGATGATCTGTTCCTTCAAGCCAAGCGTATAATTTCCTCTTCCGTCGAAGGACTTCGGGGAAATGCCCTTAAAATCCCTTACCCTCGGAAGAACAATGGTCACAAGCTTTTGATAAAACTCATACATCCGCTCCCGCCTCAGGGTCACCATGCACCCAATGGGCATGCCTTTTCGGAGCTTAAAGGAGGCGATCGACTTGCTCGCCTTCGTAATGACAGGCTTCTGGCCTGCGATCAGGGTAATGTCAGCGGATGCCGCGTCGAGGGCCTTGATATTCTGGATGGCTTCTCCGAGACCGACGTTTACCACAATCTTCGTAAGCTTCGGCACCTGCATCACGTTCTTGTACTTAAACTTCCTGATCAGTGCCGGAGCTATCTCCTTTTCGTACTGCTCCATGTATGCCGTTTTCACTACCCCTCCTACTTGTCCAGGACCTCACCGCATTTTCTGCAATATCTCGCTTTTTTGCCGTCTTCGAGCACTTTTGTCCCCGCCCTCACGGCTTTTGCGCACTTATCACAATAGATCATGACATTCGATACGTGGATCGCGCCCTCCCGCTCCATGATGCCGCCCTTCGTCTTCTGGCCGGGCTTCACGTGGCGTTTGATCATGTTCACCTTTTCCACGATGATCCGGTCGGTCTTGCGGTTGATGCGGAGCACCTTCCCGGTCTTCCCCTTGCTTTTCCCCGCCATGACCATGACCGTGTCGTTTTTCTTCACATGATATTCTTTTTCCATGATGCCTCACACTACTTCAGGCGCAAGGGAGACGATCTTCATAAAGCGCTTCGCCCGAAGCTCCCTCGCCACAGGCCCGAAGATCCTGGTCCCCACCGGCTCGTTATACTGGTTTATTATGACGGCTGAATTGTCGTCGAAGCGCACGTACGAGCCGTCAATCCTTCTGATTTCCTTTCTGGTGCGGACGATGACGGCCTTGACGACTTCCCCTTTCTTTACTTTGCTGTTCGGGAGCACCTCTTTCACGGAGCAGACGATGATGTCACCCACAGTGCCGTATCTCTTCCTGGAGCCCCCCAGGATCCTTATGCAGCCAAGCTTTTTGGCTCCGGAATTGTCTGCGACCTCAAGCTTCGTCCTTACCTGTATCATGGTTAAACCACCTCGCTCGCCTCAGGCACTGCCTCTTCTTTCACGATGATCTCTTTGACCACCCATCTCTTGTCCTTACTGAGCGGCCTCGACTCCACGATCAGCACCTTGTCGCCGACCTTCGCCTTATTCTCCTCGTCGTGGGCCTTGCACGTCGTTTTTGTCCTCAAGTATTTGTGATACTTCGGGTGCTTCAGCATCCGCTCGACTTCAACGACAACGGTTTTGTCCATCTTGTCCTTCACCACGACGCCTACCAGCTTTTTTCTCTTGTCATCCCTTTTCCGTTCCATCGCTATACCTGCCTGCCGGACGCCTTCTCGTGGAGCACCATCGTGACGCGCGCAAGATCTTTCTTTATTATCTTCATGCGCGACGTGTTATCGAGCTGCCCGGTCGAGTGTTGAAATCTCAGGTTAAACACCTCTTCTTTGAGGTCCTTGTGCTTCTTGGCTATTTCCTCTGGGGTCAGTTCCCTCAATTCTTTGGCTTTCATTCCACCTGGCTCCTCATCACAAGCCTCGTCTGCACCGGAAGCTTCTGTGCCGCAATGCGCAGCGCCTCGCGCGCCTTGTCTTCAGGCACGCCTTTAATCTCGTAGAGCACCTTTCCCGGCCTTACGACCGCGATCCAGCCCTCAACAGGTCCCTTGCCCTTGCCCATCCTTGTCTCTGCCGGCTTCTTGGTAATCGGTTTATCCGGGAACACCCGTATCCACAGCTTCCCGGTCCTTTTCACGTACCGGGAGAGGGTTACCCGGGCGGCCTCTATCTGGCGGGCTGTAACCCACCCGCACTCCGTCGCCTGTAATCCGTAATCCCCAAAGCTGACCTCCGCGCCCCTGCCGGAGACGCCTGTCATCCTGCCCTTTTGCTGCTTTCTGTATTTGACCCTTTTCGGTGCAAGCATTACCTTGCCTCCTGATAGACTTCACCTTTAAACAGCCACACCTTGACGCCGATCACCCCGTATTTTGTCCGCGCAATCGCAGTCCCGTAATCTATGTCCGCCCGAATCGTCTGAAGAGGGACCCTGCCCTCCCTGTACCATTCGGTCCTTGCCATTTCCGCTCCGGCCAGCCTCCCCGCGCACATGATCTTGATGCCCTTCGCCCCGAACTTCATGGCTTGGGAGACATTCCTTTTCATGGCCCTCCTGAAGGAGACCCTCCGCTCCAGTTGAAGCGCCACATTCTCCGCAACGAGCTGCGCATCGACCTCAGGCCGCTTCACCTCGGTGATATTGAGCAGGATTTCCTTATCGGTCAGTTTCTGGAGATCTCTCTTCAGGCTCTCCACCTCGACGCCCTTTCTCCCTATGACAATACCCGGCCGAGACGTCCAGATATTGATCTTCGCCCTCTTGTCCTTATTCGCCGCCCTCTCTATCTCCATCTTCGATATGCCTGCCTGATAGAGCCGCTCCTTTAGGAATTTCTTCATACGGATGTCTTCATGGAGAAAAAGCGCGTAATTCTTGGAGGCAAACCACTTTGAATCCCACGTCCGGATTGTTCCAAGCCTGAAGCCGATAGGATGTGTCTTTTGACCCATTTAATCCCTGCCTTTATGATTCATCTAATATTAACGTGACGTGGCTCATCCTCTTCCGAATAGGCGTCGCCCGGCCCATCGCCCTCGGGAGAAACCTCTTCATCGTAGGGCCTTCGTTCACGACTACGTTCTTCACATAGAGCGTGTCCACATCGACATACTTCTTCTGTCGCGCGTTCCCAATGGCGCTATCGAGCAGCTTCTTGAGAATAACCGCGCCTTTCCTCGGGGTGAACTGCAAAATTCCCAGTGCATCGTTCACATTCTTCTTTTTTATAAGATCACCCACGATCCGAACCTTGGTAGCCGATATCCTCATCATTTGCGCCTTCGCCACGATTTCCATTTCCCGCTCCTTGCAATTATTGGGGTTCAGCACCCCCTCCATGAGCTTGCTCATGGAGCCTCCCCGCTCACAAAAGCACAAGTGTTACTCTTTTCTCTTCACTACCTTCGCCTTCCTTGCAATTATTGGG
>Ga0116111_1001479_pt1 | contig 16234 bp, 17 predicted proteins | sample June2015DPH_8_10_FD_89720 | JGI IMG/M metagenome (GOLD analysis project Ga0116111, IMG submission 89720) | Peatland microbial communities from SPRUCE experiment site at the Marcell Experimental Forest, Minnesota, USA - June2015DPH_8_100 | ecosystem: Environmental > Terrestrial > Soil > Wetlands... | reverse complement strand
CATCCCCCACGTCATGCGCGGCGTGGCGCGCACCGTCATCGGCGCCATCGGCGACGAACTCACCCACGCCAATCTCGAAACGCTGGTCTCGCAATTCCCGCGCGCGGTCGAAAGCGTCACGCCCATCCAGAAGCGTTACAAGCTCGTCAGCCGCGAGGCGCACCCGGCCAACTCCACCATCCGCATCCGCGAACACGTCATCGGCGGCAAACAATTCCACGTCATGGCCGGGCCGTGCTCGGTCGAAAGTGAGAAACAACTGCTCCGGACCGCCGAAGCTGTGAAGGCTGCCGGGGCGACCTTCCTGCGCGGCGGCGCGTTCAAGCCGCGCACGTCGCCCTACGAATTCCAGGGACTCGGCGAGAAAGGCCTGAAGCTGCTCGACAAGGCGCGGCGCGCCACCGGGCTGGCTGTCATCACCGAACTGCTTTCCGAAAACCACGCCGAACTGGTGGCCGAATACACGGACATCATCCAAATTGGCGCGCGCAATTCGCAGAACTTCCAGCTTTTGATTGCCGCCGCCCGGACCGGCAAGCCCGTCCTGCTCAAGCGCGGACTTTCGATGAAAATCGAGGAATGGCTGCTGGCGGGCGAATATGTGCTTGCCCACGAAAATCCGAACCTCCTGTTCTGCGAACGCGGCATCCGCACGTTCGAGACCTACACGCGCAACACACTCGACCTCTCGACCATCCCCATCATCAAGCGCGAATCGCACTGCCCGATCGTGATTGACCCGAGCCAGGGCGCCGGGCGGGCGGACCTGGTGGCGGCGATGTGCAAGGGCGCGGTGGCGATGGGCGCGGACGCGCTGTTGATCGAGGTGCATCCGAATCCGGCGGAAGCCTGGAGCGACGGCGCGCAGCAGGTGACGCTGGACGGTTTCGCGGAGCTGATGAAGGAATTGAAGCCATTCATTGCCGCGGCCGGACGCGAATGAGCACAAAGACCGCAAACACTTTTGACACGAATTACACGAATTGCCGCGAATGTAAGTCCTGCCGCGGAGCGGCAACGGAAATTAGCCGGGGACAACGTCCCCGGAAAAATGGGAAATTGAAATGCGTCCTGAAGGGACGCTGGAAAACAACCGGCTTTTCAACCACGGATGGACACGGATTAACACGGATTTTTAACCACGAAACACACCAAAAACACGAAATGATTTAACCGCAGAGAACGCAGAGAACGCCGAGATCGCAAAGAAACACTTTTGACACGAATTACACGAATTAACGCGAATTCCAAAGGGCTGAAAGCCCGAAAGAAAATAGCCCAGGGCAACGCCCTGGGAAAAGCGTCCATAAATTCATTTAAGCCCTGAAAGGGCGGCAGAAAATCAACCGCGTATCACACGGAATACGCAAACAGCTTCAACGCCAAGGCGCGGAGACGCAAAGAATTTCAACCGCAGATGGCGCAGATGAGCGCAGATTGATTTCTGTCCGTGGTAGGGCCGTGCTGCTGCGCGGCCAAATTCCGCTGGCTGCCGAAGGCTGACGAGTGCAATATCGCGTCATGGCCGGCCGGAAGACAATATCGCCTGCGAAAATGCGAAAACGGATTCACGCATATTGTGGCATCTTCAAATTGAAGCCCGGCGAGAAATCCGTGGTGCAGGAGCTTCTGGAGGAACGCCGCTGAGCGCGACCGGGAAAATCGTTGGGAACCGAGATCAAAACCGGCGACACGGATTTCACAAATTGACACGAATTGATTTCTGTTTGTGGTAGGGCCGTGCTGCTGCGCGGCCAAATTCCGCTGGCCTCTGCCTCCCCTTCCGCCGCGTGAGGCAACGCCTTTTACGCCGCCTGCCGCGTGAGGCTGAAAGCCTTTTACGCGGCCCTCAACCCTCAACGCTCATCTCTCAACCGTCCTTTCATCTTGTAGCCTGCCGCGTGGCGCAGCTTTACGCGGCCGACAGCCCACAGACGATGGGCTTGCCAACTGGCATAACCTGGGTGCTTTCATTGAATGTTGGGCGTTGAGCGTTGAATGTTGAATGTTTGCCCCGAAAATCCTTCTGGCCGCAAAAGGCTGACGAGTGCAAAATCGCGTCATGGCCGGCCGCAAAAAACTCTCACGCGAAGAAATCCACGCACTCCGCGGCAAATTCAAAACGCCCGGCGACAAGCCGTTTGCCGAATGGATGGCGGAACTGAACCGCGAAGAAAAGGAATTGGAAGAAAAACGGTTTCAACAGCTCGCCGCTTTGGGCGGGAAACACCATCCGCAGAAATCACAATTGACTGGCTGAAGTGGACACAGCGTTAAATGCTGCTGACACTCCCTACGTTGGCAGCAGGATAAACCCGGTTTGTCGATCCCCAATCACTTCACTCTTGCCCTGGCCGTGAAGGTAATGGTGGTATCCGATCAGCGCGCAGAAGAACGCATCCAGCTTGTCCTCCACCGGTTTGCTCCAATCCGTCGTCAGTAATTCGGTCATCTCATCGTTAAGCTTCAATTTCGGAAACTTTTCAGCCAGACAGGTGCGGAGCAAAGCCTGTAACCTGCGAAATTCCTTGCGCCGGTTCGCCACCGGACCTTTTTTGTACTTCACGATTCGATCCAACCCGAACAACCGGAGCATGGCCGGATGCGGATACACTTCACACACCAGCCGCCGGGCTGTTTTGAAATCCCATCCGATCTTGCAACCCGCTGCGGCCAGTCTTTTCGTGAGGCGCGCGGGCCGCGGACATTTCGTCGAGTTGGCCGGATGACATCCGGCATGTTGGCGGCCGAACAGTTTGTGAGTCAACCGGTCCACCGGGCGCGTGCCGGTGGCATTCGGGCACACGATGGGCGCGTCCACCATCACCATCAACGGCGCCGCATCCGTGTGTTCCTGTAACCACGCCAGCAAAGCATCATCGCCTGACGTGTGAGCGACCGCTCGGACGACAGCCCGACGCCGACTGGCTTCGATCAAGCAAAGCCCGTCGCGGTTCCGTTCCCCCCATGCCAGATCTGCACCAACGATGAACATGCCGGTCAAGGTAACACCTACCGTTAGTCACGGAAGTCCGGATTTCCTGTCGGAAATCTTGTAGCCGATAGTCCCCAGACGCCGGACGCGCAACCGTTTCCCATTGATTTCGCGGGCTTATGTCCCTAATCCTGATTGGCCGTATGCCGAAATGTCCCTGGTGCGGGAAAGAATACCCGGACGGCCAGCAGTTTTGTCCGACGGATCACTATGCGCTTGGCGGTCCGGAAGCGCCGTCCGAACCGGATTCAAAATGGCAGCCGGAACTGATTGACCTCAGCCAGGTCAACGGCGCGTTCAGTTTTGAAGAGGGCTACTCGCGGCCCGATTGGAAGGTGATTTCTGAAGCCATTCAACAGCGGATTACCGGGCCCGATGACCTGAATGCCGCCTGGACCGAGGCCGCCCGGCAATGGGTGATGCAGTTGCGGTCGGACCTGGGCGGCGATTATCGGGTGAAAGATTCCCCGCAATTCATCCTGCTTTCGGCGCAGGGTGAGGATACAAACGGGGAGGTTCTGGATTTCGTGGAGAGCGCCTTGGATCAAATCTGCGCGGGATTGAAGGATGCGGCCTGGAAGCCGGAGCGTGGCAAGCATGTGATTCTCCTGTTTCTGGAGAAGGATGATTATTACCAGTACGTTTCATATTTTTACCGGGATGGAATTCATCCCGCCAGCGGCGGCTGTTTGATCCACCGGGGCTACGTTCACATCGCTGCGCCGTACGAACCCTTTGGGCTTCGGTCGATGCTGGCGCACGAACTCACTCATAATTGCGTGGTTCACCTCAAGCTGCCGCTCTGGTTGAACGAAGGCCTGGCCAGGATGTTTGAGCGGACGGTTGCCGGCGCGCGCGGTCCGCTTTTGGATTACGACTTGAAAGAGCGGCATCTGGCGTTCTGGAACCCGGAGACCATCCAGGAATTCTGGTCGGGCATATCGTTTCAAAAGCCGGGTGATTCCAATGAATTGAGCTATAGCCTGGCTGAAATCGTGCTGAACCTGCTGCTGGAGCAACACGGCGATTGGGGTGCATTCCTGAAAGAGGCGCAACGGGACGACGCCGGACAGACCGCTGCGCTGGATTGCCTGGGAGCCGATCTGGGAAACGTGATGTCCACCTTTCTGGGCGAAGGCGACTGGCGTCCGCGCCGCAAGGCGATGGTCACGCTGTGGGAAGCGGAAAAGAACGCCTCGTAACATCCGCTTCCTTCCACCTTCAGAATTCAGCCTTCCCTGCCGCGCCATAGTGCAACGACGGCGGGAGCCTCTGAACTTTAGCCTTTAGAATTTAGCCTTTAGCATTTGTTTAGTTTGTAGCCGATAGTCCACAGACGCCGGGCTTGCCAACTGGCATAACATGGGTGTTATGCCTAAACGCAATTCCACCCTGGTTCAATTCGGGCGTAACATAGCCCATTTGCGAAATGACGCCGGCCTCTCGCAGGACAAGCTGGCCGAAAAAGCCGACCTCGACCGCACTTACCTGAGCGGCATCGAACGCGGCGTCCGCAATCCTGGAATCAAGGTAGTCATCCGCCTCGCACGTGCGCTCCGCGTCTCGGTGGATCAACTTTGCAAAGGGGTGGACGCGTGATAAAGCGCCGGAAAACAAAAGCCGCCGCGTTGCGGGAAGAAGCGCCAGCCTATTATGTGAATGGAAATGGTGCGGCACGCAAGCTGAAGTTCATTGATCTATTCTGCGGCATCGGCGGTTTCCGCATCGCCTTCGAGCGCGCAGGATGCAAATGCGTGTTCTCATCTGATTGGAACGAGAAGGCGCAGGAAACCTACGAAGCCAATTTCGGTGAACGCCCTCACGGCGATATTTATTCCATACCGGACAACGCCATCCCGCCACACGACATTCTCTGCGCCGGCTTTCCTTGCCAGCCGTTCAGCATCGCAGGTGTTTCCAAGAAACTTAGCCTCGGCGAGAAACATGGTTTCGAAGACGAAGAACAGGGTAATCTCTTCTTCAAGCTGGCAGATCTAATCGACCACCACCGGCCCGAGGCCTTCGTGTTGGAGAATGTTAAACACCTTGTCCGGCACGACAAAGGCCAGACCTTTCGTATAATTCGCGAGACACTGATCGAACATCTTAAATACAACGTTTATCACAAGGTCATAGATGCGCAGACCGTTGTGCCGCAACACCGCGAGCGAATTTTCCTCGTCGGATTCCGAGAGAAGCGGTCGTTCGAATTCCCGCAGTTCCCAACGGAAGGTCCGAAGCTCAATTCAATCCTCGATGACGAAGTGCCGGACAAATACACGCTATCAGAGCATCTCTGGAAATATCTTCAATATTACGCAGCAAAGCACAAAGCAGCGGGGAACGGTTTTGGCTTTGGTTTGTTTACTGGCAAAGACGTAGCACGAACTTTAAGCGCTCGTTACTACAAAGACGGCTCGGAGATTCTTATCTCGCAGGGCCCCAGAAGAACTCCACGCCGTCTGACTCCTCGCGAATGTTGCAAGCTCATGGGCTTTCCGACAGGTTTTAAAATTCCGGTTTCGGATACTCAGGCCTACAAACAGTTCGGGAATTCCGTCGTCGTGCCAGTTGTGGAGCGCATAGCAAAGCAAGTCGTCGAATGTCTGCAGAGGCCCGCGGATTATCGCCCCGATCTCGTTCTACAATTCTCAGAGCGAAAGGAAGCGCCGGTCGAGATTTCCAAGCCGCAAAAGAAGCCGGTACGCTATCAAATTAAGAGGAAGGCAAAATGAGCATAAAGCAATTCCTGGCAAATCCTGAATGGGATGCTCCATTTTTCAAACGACTGGCGCACAACGACACCGGTCGGGCTGCTGGCCATCAAGCGGGAATGGTTCTGCCGAAGGACCTTCGGCAATACCTTCCTACTTTGGATGAGGCGGAAACCTCTCGTCTTGCGCCGACGGTGGATCGATACTTGCGGGCGGAAATGTTTGTCGGCGCTGCTCATCTGACTGACGGAGTCGTACGTTATCAGTTTCAGACATGGGGTGGGACGAGAAAAGCCGAAAGCCGCCTTACAGACGGATTGCGCCCGCTTCGTGACCTAGCTCAAGAGGATGACATCGTTTTATTTCAGCGGCGAGCCGATGCTTTGGATCGTTTCAAACTCATTCTGGTAAAACAGGGCACACCTGAATTTGCCGAACTTAGCCAATGCATAAATGGCCGTCGCTGGGGACCATTATATCTTGCCGATACACCAGTGGCTCAGACACAACTCACACGGGCAAGGACAGAAATTGCGGAACTTGTGCAACAACCCTTTGCAATTCAGAGATCCCAAATCCCTCGGGTTGAAACGCGACAGAGCCTAATTGCACGTAGCTCGGTTTTTCGCGAGCAGGTTCGGCAAGAATATGAGCGCAAATGCGCAGTAAGCGGCATAGTTATTGTTACGCCAACGATGCTGTACGAAGTCGAATCCGCACACGTCGTGCCATTGAGTGAGGGTGGTTCAGACGATTTGCGGAATGGATTGGCTTTGGCACAATCAATTCACTGGGCATTTGACCGCGGCTTAGTTGGTGTTTTGCCTGACCGTACGATTTACATTCCCCGTCTAGTGAAACGAATGGCGGGAAATGCATTTTTACACCAATTTGAGAAAAAGCCGATTTCCGAACCCAAGACGCCCAACCTGAAAGTCCACCCTGACGCGTTCAGGTGGCACTTCGATAACAAAGTCAGACAGTGGGAGTGATGCCGGACGTTTTGTACTATGCCAAACCATTCTAAATTGCGATCAGAGTCTTTACCCTTCAAACCACGGGCACGGATGCTCGTTCTTTTGGGTGACCAACTCATCCGTGATGCCGGAATTGCTGTTTTTGAACTGGTCAAAAACGCCTACGATGCGGATGCCACTCGTGTTGATGTAACCTTGTCAAACGTTGCAGATCGTGCCAAAGGACAAGTTGTGATCGAGGATGACGGTTGCGGGATGGACTGGGATCAAATCGTGAACGTGTGGCTGGAACCAGGCACAGACTATCGACAGCAGCAAAAATTCGCTGGTCTCAGAACACCAAGGTTCAATCGGTTGCCTCTCGGCGAAAAAGGCGTTGGTCGCTTCGCAGCGCACAAATTAGGGAAAAAAATCCGGTTGGTCTCACGCAAAGCTAACTCGCCTGAAGTCGTTGTAGAAATAGACTGGAACACCTTCACAACAGAGCGCTACCTGTCAGATGCCGAAGTGAAGGTGTCTGAAAGAGATCCGTTGCATTTTGTGGACAGCAAGACAGGAACACGCATCGAGGTTTCCGACCTCAACTCGGAACTCACCAGAGGAATGGTTCGACAAATCCACCGTGCGGTCAATTCTGTATGCTCACCTTTCAGCGAACCGAATGAGTTCAGAGCGGAAATGAAAATTTTACCACCCGACAACACGCTTGTTGGATTACTCACGATAGGAAAGGTTCTTGAACTCGCGCCGTATCGCGTGACGTGCTGGGTCGAAGATAACGTGCTCACCTATGACTACGAGTTTATTCCTCCGCCCGGACTGGAACGCATTAAGGGCCGAGAGGTACGAGAAAAGAAAATGGGCCTTCCCACACTTGACCTTTTCTCCAAAGACGACTTCCCGAAGAAAATTGGACGTTTGTTGCTGGAGTTCAGAATCTACGACTTGGATGCTCAGACGCTGGAATATGCTGTGACAGATAAGAAGGGATTTAAGGAGTTTTTGCGGAACAACGGAGGCGTCAGGGTCTATCGGGACGGTGTTCGGGTTTACGATTATGGAGAGCAAGGTAACGATTGGTTGGACTTGGGTGGCAGCCGCGTCAACCAGCCCACCTTGCGGGTGAGCAACAACCAGATTATTGGAGCAGTACATTTGGAAGGCATGGCGAGCAGTGGGTTGGTGGAGAAAACAAACCGAGAAGGATTTGTTGAGGATTCGGTTTTCCAGCAATTCAAAGACGTTGTGCAATTTGCCCTCAGGCAGGTCGTATTTGAACGCAACGCTGACAAAGAAAGATTGCGGACGCTCTACGCCAAGAAATCGCTCAAAGAGCCAGTGCTTGGGGAACTCACCGAACTGCGCACGAAACTTGAAAGTTTCCCGCAAGTTTCGCCTGTGCTGTTGCCGCTCATTGATGAAGTCGAGCAGCAATACCGGGAGATGCGCGACCGCCTTCTCACTGCTGCCGGGACAGGATTGACCTTGTCGGTTGTAATCCACGAAGTCGAGAAAGCAATCAAAAGTCTGGCTGTTGCAGTCGAGAGGAACACACCTATATCAGAACTCAAAAATCTGGCCACTCATCTGAATGAATTAATTGAGGGCCTGACGTACCTGACCAGAAAATCGGGGCGGCGAAATGAACCTTTCTCCAACTTAATTCGCCAAACATTGTTTAACACGAACTACCGAACACAAGCTCACGGAATAACAATTGTGAACGGGATCGATAGCGAAGACCCGGACGTCAAAGTGCGCTGCACTCGGCGGCTGATAATCGCAACGCTGATGAACCTGATCGACAACTCGATTTATTGGTTGTCCACGAAGGGCTCACCTCAGAAGTTGATATACATTGGTTCATCTACAGATTTGCCGGGAGGACCGGTTCTATTCGTTGCGGATAACGGCCCGGGTTTCCAAGACCCGCCTGATACGTTAATCCAGCCGTTCATGAGTAGAAAGCCGGAAGGGATGGGGCTAGGTTTGCATATCGCCAGCGAAGTGATGAAGGTTCATGAAGGTCGCTTGATCTTCCCAACGTGGGAAGACCTTGGCGTAGATGAAAAGTATTCGGGTGCAATCGTTGGACTTCAATTCAAAGCGACCGACAAGGAATAGATATGGATGGATTTCGCACCGCAAGAGCGCTGGTCCTTGATAATGACCCAAAGGAAGCTGCATTGGTGATTCAGGCATTAGGAAGCCTTGGCGTCGCGGTTTTATTTCACACTGGTGACGACTTGGAGGAACATCCGCTCCGCCATAGAGGCATCCGTTTGTTGGTTGTGGACATGGTTTTAGAAAACAGGGGCGCGTCGGCTGACGACCCGAAGACATGTGCATCAATACTTGTCGGCACTCTCCAACACCTAGTCGAGGATGATTACCATCCAATTGTTGTTGTTTGCTGGACAAAGCATAAAGATTTCAAAGAGGACTTTGAACAGGCATTTCGTATTGCATTCCCCAAACTGCAATTTGCTTCCGCAATCCTCTTTGACAAAGACAAACTGCTGGACAATCCTGAGGAACTGCTGAATCAAGTCCGAGCCGCGCTGGAAAAGACTGAACCTTTTGCTTTGTTAATGAATTGGGAACAGCAGGTTCACGATGCCGCAACCGATACTTCCTCCGAGATCTCGCGCTTATTGTCAGAAGGACGATCCGGCAGCGAGTCATGGGAAGAATTTGGCTATAAAGTTTGCGCCGCACTCGCAGTTGCAGAGCGCGGGATGCGGCTTGCCGACGAAGATTCCACAATGGCAGTCACGTCCTTCTTCTCTGCACTAAATCCGCTTCTGTTGGACCGACTGGAGTTGTTGGGAAATTCTAACAGAATCGCAGCGCCGGATTGTTCGGCCCAGTTGCTTACCGCCGTGAAGGCTGAGGTTGTGTCAATCACAGAAGGACAGCCTAAAGGTTCACCTGTAAATGAGCAGGTCCGTTGCTCGGTCAAAAGGTTGCTTGCCGCAGTGCAGGCGGAAGTTGCGTCTATCATGAAAGGGAAGCCCAAAGGCTCACTTTTGCCTCCGCATATCCGTGCATCGCTGAATTCGATGCTGCACTTAGCCTCGTGCGAATACAGCGCTTATGTACTGCCGGGTACTGTTTGGATCGTTCCCTCGACAGGGGATGTTCGCGAAAATATAAAGTCCTCAATCCCTTCCCTCGACTGGGATGCTCTGCGTCGTGAAACGCCACTAGGAGGGCTACCTGATATTGTACCGGTACCGGTTCTAGTTGAGGTGACGCCACCGTGTGACTTTGCTCAAGACAAAGCAGTCGTGTCACGGCTGGTGCCTGGCTATTTAGTGAACGAAGCAACCAGCAAAATACCAAACACCGGTTATCTTTGGGTTCTTGGACCGCTTTTGATAAAGGACACCGCAAATGGCCTTGAAGGAGAATTCAAGCTCGTCCTAAACGCCAAATTCTTTTCCTCCGTCTCGCGCAGCGGCGTATCAAACTGGAAGCCGATTTGTAGGCTGCGCCAAGCGGCTCTAGCAAACTTGACAGCATGTATCGCAAGCCACGTAGGCCGTGTAGGCTTTATGAAGGTTGAACCGTAATGCCATGTCGCAGATTTGTGTGGCGTGGAATGGGTCAGCTAATCAATTTCGAGAGCTTCCGGGTGAGACGAGCCAAGGTCTTTGGTTTTTCGGTCTGACATTCCCAAATCACCATCGGGCGCCAGCCGAGTTTGCGCAGCGCGCGTTGATGCAGCTTGTCGCGCGCGGCGTTGCCATTGAGTTTTTTCAGCCACCATTCGCGCCGGTGCGTGGGCGTGGTGCAGTTCTTGCAGCCGCGATGCCGATGCCAGAAACAGCCGTGGACGAAAATCGCAACGCGTTGTTTTATCAGAATAATGTCAGGAGTGACGAAGCGGCGTTGCGATGGTTGAGCCGTCTTCGCTGCGTTCCGACGCGCCGGGGAGTTGATGGTTGATCCACCTGCGCCAAGGCTACGGTGGACAGGGAGTTGAGGGATTGGAATTTTGCGATGGAGCCGGAAGCGGTAGCCCAGCCGACGCAGCAGGGAGCGGACGACTTTTTCCGGCGTCGTGTGTTTGCCGCGAATACGCGACATATTCCACGAGCGGCGCTGGCGCGATAAACGGTCACGGGTATGATGGTTCACGAGTCAAGTGGCCTTGTTTCCAGCCTTGCGAACACGCCTGTCGGTTTGTTCTTTCGTCTCCGCCATCTTTAGCTGAATGCCGTCTCCCGTTTTGATTTTATGCGTCTTCCACAAAATGCCCCATGCGTCCAAGTTCACCTTTCTCTTTGGTCGAGACTTGTCGAGGCGCGGCTGAAAATAATGCAAAGTGACGCACAGCTTGACGAAAACCTGGAATGCGGTGTCACCGCCAATCTTGTCGGCGACGATGATCACCTCTTTGCCATCCAGAGTTTGTATGTGACAGTAATCCCCATTGGCCAGGATGCTCTGAATGCTTTCCCACGGCCAAAACATTTCCCCATTATGAGCAACCGACAAACCGGGATCCTGAATATCTATGGTATAATACCCCAGCATGCTTGAATCGGTCTTCAGCATGTCCTCAATCTCTTTCCTTGCCCGATGTCGCCGGTTGCTGATGACGATGACAATATACAGCATTGCAAACCCAAGCAAAACGCCCGGGATAAGATAAGTGTTCGCTCCCTCAACGTGGAAAAGATGGTGGAGGAAGATCGCCAGAACCAGCATGACCAGCAGCGGCATCAGGATAAAAACAACCCGTCGGACTTTGACCGCCGGGCTCTCTCCCAGCCCAGCGAGGCGAGCATGAAAAAGATCTTCTTTCGTGTAATTAAATTTTACTTCCATACCTTATAATTGAACCGGCTCAATTCAGGCATGACCGGAGGTTAATTGGTTCCAATCAGCTGGCAAGCTGTGGTTGAAATTCTTTTGCGTTCTTTGTGTTCTTTCCGTCTTCGTGACGCGCCAAAGCGCCACTTCGGCGCGACGGCGGATGTGGCAAATTGATTCGTGTTAATTCGTGTCCATTCGTGGTTGAATTGAAATGCCTGACGTTTTCACCCAGGCGAAGCGAGACACGGATTTCACCGATTGGCACGGATTGAATCTCTCAACCTTCAACCCTCAGCCCTCAACCGTCTGAATGGCCGATGTCTTTTCAAAACGGAAACGTTCCGAAGTGATGTCGCGGATTCGTGGACGCGGAAACAAGGACACGGAACTGGCGATGGCAAGGTTGTTGCGCGTACACAAAATCAAGGGATGGAGAAGACACGTTCAAGTGCGGATTGCGGATTGCGGATTGCGGAGAAGCGGCGCGCACGGAGTGACACGCCCTACCTTTCGCGTAAAGCCGGATTTCGTATTCAGGCAGGTACGGCTCGCACTGTTCGTGGACGGTTGTTTCTGGCATGGATGTCCCAAGCACGCGACCAAGCCGGTGAACAATCGCGCCTTCTGGCGGCGCAAACCGGAGGGGAACAAAAAACGGGATGCGCTGGTAACGCGAACATTGCGGCGAGCGGGCCGCGTAAAGTGGCGAGGCCACCACGCGGCAGGCTGGCGGGTGGTGCGGATTTGGGAGTGTGAACTCACGCGAACGAATAAAACGCGATTATTGAAGCGGTTAAATTCCTTCCTAAAAAAGAACAGCTTTGACGCGAATTGCGCCAGTTAGCGCGAATTTGTGCAATTCGTGTAAAAACCGTTTCTTTGCAGTTCAATTCTTCCGTTTGCGGGAAGGTTTGTTCGCCGGCCTGGCTTCATCATGCAAAGCTGCGGCCAAGGGACGTTCCTTTTGCGATTCAGATCCGGTCATCGCCTGATGCATCGCGTCGGGGCAAAGGTCAACGCCACCCGGCCATTCCACACAGCCAAAGTCGGGATTGACGGTGACGGCGTTGAAGGTTTTTGCGTCCAGCAATTTCAGGAACACGCCGCCGCGGCGCTGGGGTTCGACGGCAAAAATGCCGCTTAATCCGTCGTTGAAGGTCACCTTCAACCGGCAGCCCGACAGTGGTTCGGCGGAAACAATCCGATTCATGTCCTTATTCTACTCCAACGGCGGGATTTTGGAAGGCTCTTGATTGCGACTGGCCAGATCCCACACCTGTCGCAGTTCGGTGCGGTGCAATGCCGCCCATTCAAGGACGAGCGCCTGCGCCCGCCGGCTCATGCCTCCCTCAATGACTTCGAGGGTGTTGATGTTCACCTTGATTTCTTCCCCTTGATAAACCGCGTGAAAATGCGGTGGTGGATGGTCGCCATAAAACATGCGGACGATGATTCCGTAGAAACGGCTCAATTCGGGCATGACGGCAGGTTGATGAATTTCCATCAACTGGCAAGCCCGGTGGGTGTTGCGGGCGTTGAACCGCTAATCTTCACTCATCCATCCTTCGCCCGGCTTCGGAGGACAGGTCAGCGGAAATAAGCGGTTGGATTCTTTGTGTTCTCTGCGTTCTTTGCGGTTAAAATTGGGGCGTTGCGGAGCTCCACCCTCCGAAGTTTCGCGTGGTTGGCGGTTTGATTCGACACCTCACCTGGCCGCTGGCCATCCTCTCCCCGGTCGAGGCGGAGAGGGTGAAGCATTCGTGTGGATTCGTGTCCATTCGTGGTTTCAACCACCAAAAAATTTCTGAATTTCCTGCACCACTTCCACAAACCGGTCCACTTCGGACTTGGTGTTGTAGAAATAGAAACTGGCGCGGGCGGTGGATTCCACGCCCAGCCGGTGCATGAGCGGTTGGGTGCAATGATGGCCGCCGCGCAACGCCACGCCCGCCTGGTCCGCCAACGTCACCACGTCGTGCGCGTGAACGTCCTTGAGCAGGAAACTGACGAGGCCAGCGCGGCCGGTCTTCGGACCGAACAGGCGGATGTTTTTCAGCGCGGCCAGCTTCTCGTAAGCGTGGTTGGCGAGTTCCTGATCGTGCTTCCAGATGTTTTCGCGGCCGATGGCGTCGAGATAATCCATCGCCGCGTGCAAACCAAACGGGCCGGAAATGTCCGGCGTGCCGGCCTCGAACCGGTGCGGCGCCTTCTTGAACTCGGTCTTTTGATATTCAACCGACAAAATCATTTCACCGCCGCCCTGATACGGCGGCATGGCGTCGAGCAGTTCCTGCCGGCCCCACAGCACGCCGATGCCGGTCGGCCCGCAAATCTTGTGGCCGGAGAATGCAAGGAAATCGCACCCGATGGCCTGCACGTCCACGGGCATGTGCCCGGCGCTTTGCGCGGCGTCCACGAGCGTGGTGATGCCAAGCTTGCGCGCCCGGGCGCAAAGGTCGGCAACGGGATTCACCGTGCCCATTGAATTCGAGATGTGGACCATTGCGAATAGCTTTACCTGCTTTGTGAGCAGCGAACCCAGCTTGGTTAAATCGAGCAGACCTTCGTCGCCGGTAACCGGCACGTAGGCGAGCTTCGCGCCGGTGCGTTGAGCGAGCAATTGCCACGGCACCAGGTTGCTGTGATGCTCCATTTCCGTGAGCAAAATCATATCGCCGGCTTTGAGATTTTTCGCGCCCCACGAACTGGCAACGAGGTTGATGCCCTCGGTCGTGCCGCGCGTGAAAATGATTTCGTCGGCGCTGCGGGCGTTGATGAATCTGGCGGCGCGTGTCCGGGCGGCTTCGTAACCCGCCGTGGCGCGATTGCTCAGTTCGTGGATGCCACGGTGGACGTTGGCGTTGTCGTGCTCGTAATAATGCACCAACGCGTCAATCACCGCGCGCGGTTTTTGCGACGTCGCGGCGTTGTCGAAATAAATCAGCGGCTTGCCGTGGACCTGCTGGTCGAGGATCGGGAAATCGGCGCGGAGCTTTGTCCAGTCGGGAGCGGATTGTTTCATGTCACTTAAATTTCAATGGCAACCAGTTGCTCGTAATCGTCCTCGTTCTCGTTCTCGTCCTCGAAAAACCGATTACGAGGACGAAGGACGAGAACGAGGAGGATTCTTTATCCGTGTTCATCCGTGTCCATCCGTGGTTCAAATCACACCAGCCCGAGCTGCAGCTTGGCCGCCTCGGTCATCATGCTCTGGTTCCACGGCGGGTCCCAGACCAGCTCGACGTTCGCCTCGTCAATCGGCTCCATGCTCATCAACTTGTTTTGCACGTCCTGCGCGAGCGCCGGCCCCATGCCGCAACCGGGCGCGGTCAAGGTCATTTTCACGTCGGCCTTGAAACTGTTTTCGCCGACGGACGTGAGGTGACAGTCGTAAATCAGGCCGAGGTCCACGATGTTGACGGGAATTTCCGGGTCGTAACACGTTTTGAGCGCCTCCCAGATTTGTTTTTCCAATTGTTCCTGCGTGACCGGGCCGGAAACGGCCGTGGCCGGCGCGGATTTGATTTCCAGTCCAAGCGCGTCGGCGTTCTTGCCGTCAATGCGGAACATGTTGCCATTAACAATGACGGTAAAGGCGCCGCCGAGCGATTGCGTGACGTAAGCCTGCCCGCCCTTTTGCAATGTGACCTTCGTGCCGACGGGGACGACCGAAGCTTCCACGTCGCGGGTCAAAATTTTTGGCTCGTTCGGATTCATAAAACACCTCTCAAATCAATCACCGCCAGTATCTTCGCCGCAAACGCGGGTGAAATCAATTAAAGGATTATCCCACAAGCTTGTTGTATTCCTCATGCGTGCCAATCCAAACCCATTCAATGCCGTCGCCGACCTTGTGGCCCAATGCGCGATAATGATCACCAACGCGAATGGAAAAGCGTTCGGCACGCCCGCCGGGTTTCTTGAAATCAAGCGACGGATGACGAGGATTGTCGCGCCAGAGCCGGTAATTTTTTACGGCCAGCCGACGGATGGGTTCAGGCAACTCCTGATAGAGTTTCCAAAACCGTCTTGTCGCTTTTGAAGTCATTTTTAATTTTTATTTTACTAAACAGCTTATCGCTATTAACGGCCATCCGATGCAAGAAGTTTTTGCCATTTCTTTTTAGTTTTCAGCCCCAAACAAAAATACCATGTCAATTTTTTGACATGGTTTTGTTTTGTTGCCGCGAAAAAACGCGGTAATTATTTTTTACCCCAATGGGTTTAAGGCGTTAAATGGTTTTTCTTATGGTCATTCCTTGTCGGAAGGCCAGTCGTGAAGTTGACCGGCCTGGCGTTCGGTCTCGGCTTCGGTGAAAAGAAAATCCAGTTTTCCCGATACCGCATCGCGCTCCATCTGCCGCGTCCACAGAGCGTGATAACGCGCGCTGATCCACGAAGCGAGCCGGGCAAATTCAGACGGGGCAAGTTGCTCGGCAGCCTGTTCGATTTCTTCAACCGTGCTCATGGCAACAAACTAACTGATTCTCGAAATGGATTCAAGCCCGACTCAATTTTGTTCCGACTCCGTCGTTACCGGCTGGGCGTCGCCCTTCAGCGCCGCCATGACGGCGTGCCAGGACAAAATGGCGCATTTCACCCGCGCGGGAAATTTATGAACGCCGGCGAACACCGCCAGTTTGCCGACGTCGCCCTGAACGTTGCCGGTCATGACCATTTCATGGACCTGGCCGAACATTTTTTCCACGTCTCGCTTCGTTTTG
>Ga0116111_1001461_pt1 | contig 16367 bp, 14 predicted proteins | sample June2015DPH_8_10_FD_89720 | JGI IMG/M metagenome (GOLD analysis project Ga0116111, IMG submission 89720) | Peatland microbial communities from SPRUCE experiment site at the Marcell Experimental Forest, Minnesota, USA - June2015DPH_8_100 | ecosystem: Environmental > Terrestrial > Soil > Wetlands... | reverse complement strand
TAAAGCCTGACTGGGCTGTCAACCTCGACTTTACGTCTGCAAGCACGACACCTGAGCCCGGGACCCTGTTGCTTCTCGGAACTGGCCTTCTGGGCGGCATCGGCGCCATTCGCCGCAAGCTGTTTTAGGCGTCACGGTCGATCGTAAGAACGCCGGAGCATTTCACTTCGTGCCCCAGGCTCGCCCCCCCTCCTGGCGAACTTGGGGCACTCCGCGATTAGTGTATCCGCCCGCACGGGTAGTGCGGCGCTTCAGCGCCGCGTTCGCCCGCGGCCAAACGCCTCGCTTAAGCCGCTGAGGTCGAAGATCTCAGCGGCTTAAGCGACTTTTCGTCTTGCCCTATACGCTGGCCTGAAGGCCCGCACTACCCCGTGCAAACCGGACATATCTACTGCGGAACTGCTCTAATCCTTCAGCGCGGCAGCTACTTGCGGGAGGCCTTGGCCGATTTGCGGGCTGTAATCTTGGGCGCGGGTTTCGCCTCTTCGGCCTCTTCTTGCGCGGCGCGCCGTTCCAGCGCTTTGGTCACCACGTAACCCATCTCAGCAATGGGAGCAGGCTTGCCCGTCCAAATCTCAAATTGGCGGGCGCCCTGCTGGACGAACATCTCCAAACCCGGTATGACTTGCAGGTTCTTGGCGCGTGCCATCTTGATGAGCTTGGTCTCGGCCGGAGTATACACCAGATCGAAGACGTATTTCGTGTTCAGCTCTTTTTCCTCCAGCGGAGACTGCTTGCCGTTGCCCATCCCCACGGGAGTTGCGTTGATGATCACGTCGAACGTAGTCTTCGCAATGTCGGCGCGTTTCAAATGCTTGGCTTTCGCCTGCCGCGCCAGCGTTTGCGCTTTCTCCGGGGTGCGGTTGGTGAGGAAGACCTCGCCGCCCTTGGCTTTCAATCCGAAAGCCGCCGCCCGCGCAACGCCTCCCACGCCAATTATCAGGATACGCGCGCCCGCCAGGTGAAGGCGCTGCTCCAGCGGGGCCACGATCCCAGCGACATCGGTATTGAAGCCGTACAGTTTGCCGTCGAGGCTGCGAACCAGGGTATTGCAGGCGCCAATTTGACGGGTCAGCGGGTCGGAATTCTCCAGTGCATCCACGATCGCCTGCTTGTATGGCATCGTGATGCTGAGACCACGAATCGGTATGTCGCGCACGCAGGCCAGCAGGTCTTTCAAGCTCTTGGCATGCAGCGACAAGTAAACGGCGTTCACCGATTCGCGGCGCAGCGCGGCATTCATCATGATGGGCGAGAGCGAATGCTCAACCGGGTCGCCCGCCACTCCGTAAACCTGGGTTGCGGCATCCACGTTATCGATGCGGTAGATGTCCCTCAGTTCATTGAAGGGCACCTGTCCGGGGGCGGTCTCTTCGCCACTCTTCGCCGCCCCGAAGGTGAAGATGCTACCTGCCCTGACCCCCAGAACCCGGCTGATGATTCCCTGTTCCCCCATGCACAACCCCACCATCTCGTGCTTGGCCGAATTCGCCTCCAGGAACTTCATCATCGCCACGTTGTCGTAGAGATTGGTCGCCGTCGAGACCACCTTGTAGAAATCGGCGGGATACTTGCTCATCTCGGCGAACTGCTCTTCCAGCTTCTTGGTGGCACGGAAGTCGTGGTAGGAGATAATCAAGCCGACCCGGTCGCTGAGGCCGCGCAGTTGGTCCGCTTTCAAACTCTTGGCGCTCTGTAACTCAATGTCCACCAAGGGGAAACCAGCGTCGGCCGCCTTCAGCAAGAGCGCCAATTCAGCGGCAATCGAACCTTTGAATTTCCCTCCGTTGACCGCCCGCCGGCAGGTGGCGATCGCCGTCGCCTCGGGGTGCATCTCCAGAAAATTCTTCAGCTTGGGGAGAGCTGCCGCTGGTTGCGGAAGGTAGTCTAACCTTAACTCTAGAAAAGGGTTATCACGAACCACCGACTCGGCCCGCTCAATCATGGTGGGGGCGTCGGAGCCCACCACCGGCACACAAACCCGAGGCAGCCGGAAGCGATGGATCCGGGAGGCGTAACTAGTCGTAGAAGAGCGCATGTAGCTGCCCGATGTTACAGATGCACAACAAGAGTTGCAACTATCTTCTTGCGAGAATGTGCAAAAACCGCCAGAAAGGTCTATCGGCGGGCACGAATCAGGCGTGCTACTAGGAAGGCCATGTCATTGCTCAACAGGACTTTGTTTGCGCCTCTGACCGCTTGGTACGCGCATTGCGTCTCTGTAACGACAGCCTGGCTTCGACTCGGAGAACTCGGGCTCGTGCCGCGGGTTGGATCACCTGAGTGCCTTCACCTCCGAGGAGTGCGCTCTGGCGGCGCACCATGAGAAAAGCCGGAGCACTTGGCTCCGGCTTCCGATTAAGACCTTGGGGGAAGGGTCGATTGATTAGCGAGTCAGCTTGCGGCGCAGTACGCCAGCCAAGCCAAGGACGCCAGAACCGAACAGCATGATGCTGCTGGGCTCAGGAGTGGTCGAGGGACTCCCACCTGAGATCGTGAAAGCTTCAGAGGGAATCGTCCCTACGATATTCTCCATCGCCTGCGACGGGCAGCCAAGGCCACCGCAGCCGACGCCGCTGTTCTCATCCCACCAGACCGGGTCGCCGTTGAGGAGGGTCGCGTTCTGGAGGTTGAGCCAGAGGAGGCCGCCGGGGTTGCTTACGCTCAAGCCCGTCACGTCAATCCGGTCGACGCTGTAGCCATATGGATTGGTGCTAAGGAAGGTGTCGGTGAGGTTTGCACCGCTGGCCGTACCCTGGCCATAAACGGTTCCGCCGTTGAACGACGAAGTGATGGACCAATCCACAGATGTCATTACGTCGCCGGGAAGCTCCCAAACGCCAAACGAGAAACCGTTGACTGTCCCACCAGCGTTAAAGGTGTCACCGACAATATAACCACCGTTAATGGTCCAAGAATCGACCGTACCGTTGATCGGACCGTTGTCATACGACCAACTCGCCCATGCTGGACTTGCAGCCAGCGCCAGACAAAGAATCACAAGGGAAGCCATACGCGCTTTCAAGGATCGAACCCTCCTTTAAGGTTCAAATCAGAAATGTACCCACTGGGTAGCCCCCATAGCGAGAGAGGCTACCGGTAGAAGAGCAATTCACTTGCCACCGTAAAGCCTGTAGATCCGTTACTTGAGTACCTCTGGTGTGCAGGTCTTTGCGACATTGTTCTAGGGAATTTCCCTGCAAAGCGCCACCCCCGGTTTTCGCGCAGCCCGCTTTCTTTCAATGGCTTGGCCACATTGGACACCTCGATTTTGTGTCCAATTTGTGACCAAATCGCGCTTGGCTGTGTCAATTGGATCGCACCCGGTCATTTCCAGTCCGCCCAAACGCCGGGTTGCGCTAAGATGGCTCACCAGTTGCCTCAGTTGGACAGCGCTGGTCGATTGCCAACCCACGGCGGCTGCAGCTTGTTCAGGGCGCTGCGTCAGTGGCATGGGCTAACGATTACGGGTGATGCAAAGAATGAAGCTTAACGCGTCGCAGTATTGGGCTTACGGGTTGCTGTTGATGGTAATTCTGTTCCTTGCCCTCATCCGTTTCCACTTGCGGCAGTGCCCCCTGGAACGGGACGAAGGGGAATACGCCTACGCGGGGCAGTTGATGCTGCAGGGGGTACCTCCCTACCAGCTCGTTTACAGCATGAAGTTGCCCGGCACCTTCGCGGCGTATTCCGTGATCCTCGCACTTTTCGGGCAGACGCCTGCCGGAATTCATCTTGGCTTGCTCTGGATCAACGCCGCCACCACATTCCTGGTTTTTCTTTTGGCGCGGCGTCTGTTCGGCTAGCTTGCTGGATTGGTCGCCGCTGCGAGCTACGCTCTGCTGTCCACCAGTCCATCCGTGGTGGGTTTCGCCGGCCATGCTACGCATTTTGTCGTGCTCCCGGCGCTGGGTGGAATTCTGCTCCTGCTCATGGCAATCGAGACTAGACGCACTTGGCTTTTCTTTGGCAGCGGCCTGCTGCTGGGACTGGCCTTCCTGATGAAGCAGCCCGGCATCCTCTTCGCCGCTTTTGGCGGCCTGTATCTGGTGAAGAGCGAGTACCGCGATAGGCGGCTGGATTGGCGAGCCTTGGCATCGAAGGCCGGGGCTTTTGCGCTGGGGACGGTCCTGCCTTTTGCAGTGACTTGCCTGGCTCTTATCGCAGCGGGCAGCTTGCAGAAGTTTTGGTTCTGGACGTTCTTGTATTCCCGAGAATATGCCTCCATTGTCGGGATCAAAGAGGGCCTGCATTACTTTCTCCTGTTTGCTGGCGAAGTGGTAAGACCGGCGTGCTGGATTTGGGCCATTGCCGGAGTAGGTGTCAGCGCGCTGCTGTGGAACCGCAAGGCCAGGGCTCATCGCTGGCTTCTTGCGGGGTTCCTTCTGTTTTCCTTCTTGGCGGTGTGTCCGGGATTCTATTTTCGCCCCCACTACTTCATCCTGATGCTGCCCGCGATCGCGCTGCTGGCGGGCGTTGCGGTGAATTCCGCAAGGCAGAGCCTTCTTGAGGGCCGGTACCGAGCTTGGTCGTTCGTGCCTGTGCTGGTCTTTCTCGTTGCCTTTGCGGACTCCATATTTTTGCAGCGAGAGTATTTCTTTACCAGCTATCCGCTGACGGCGTGCCAGACGGTATACGCTGGCAACCCGTTTCCGGAAGCGTTGCAGGTCGGGGAATACCTCAACAGTCACGCCTCCCCAGGGGCACGAATCGCCGTTCTGGGTTCCGAGCCCGAGATCTATTTCTATGCATGCCGACACTCGGCGACGGGTTACATCTATACCTATAGCCTGATGGAACCGCAGAGTCACGCTTTGGAGATGCAGCAGGAAATGATCGCCGAGATTGAAGCCGCTCGGCCCGAGTTTGTGCTATTCGTCAATGTGCCGATGTCGTTCGGCAGATTGCCGGGCTCAGAAACGCTGATTTTTTCCTGGGCCAACGCGTACCTGCACCGTCAGTACGAAAAGGTGGGAACGGTGGATATGAACGGGCCGTCAGAGTACATTTGGGGAGACGCCGCCCAAGGTTATCAGCCACGATCGCGATCGTTTATCGACGTCTTCAGAAGAAAACAGAGTGCGGATTAGTACCTTCGAAATGGAGAACGAGTAATGAGTATGGTGAACCCAGGACAACATCGGATTTGGATTTTTGAGACCGGCTGGCGAGCGGCAGCCGCCGGGTTAGCGTTAGCAATCATGTTGGTGCTAATGCTCAGTGCGACCGAAGCGGTGCAGGCCCAGACCTACCAGGTGATTCACGACTTCACCGGCGGTGTCGATGGTGCGGAGCCAACCTTCGGCCTTACCATTGACGCAGCAGGAAATTTGTATGGAACCACCTTTGAAGGCGACAGCAGTACCGGTACGGCCTACAAGCTGACGCACAAGACCACGGGCTGGGCCTTGACCCCGCTTTACGTGTTTACGATCACCAGCAACGGCGCGATTCCCTACTCTACCCTGGTCCCCGGCCGCGACGGCAAGCTCTACGGCACCACCGGCTTCGGGGGAATTGGAACATGTATGTCCTATGGGGCCACTGGCTGCGGCACCGTCTTCACTTTGCGGAATCCAGGCACATTCTGCCACACCATACTGCCCTTGGATTGAAACCCCGCTGTATAAATTCAGTGGAGGCGCTGATGGATCGAATCCCTACGGCGCCACTCTGGTCTTCGACGCGGCAGGCAATCTCTACGGCACGACCTTCGGCGGCGGTGGCGGAAGCTGTTCGGCAGGCTGCGGCGTTGTTTATAAGCTGACGCCCGCCGGCAGCGGCTGGACGGAGAGTACGGTTTACGCTTTCACCGGAGGCGCAGATGGGGCAGCCCCGTGGGCGAGTGTGACTCTCGATCAAGCCGGCAACCTCTACGGTACGACCTCCGCCGGCGGCGCATTCGGCGGCGGCACCGTTTACGAATTGAGTCCCTCGGGCTCCGGTTGGACCAAGAGGACTCTGCACAGTTTCCAACTCAGTCAAACGGACGGAACTAATCCCTATGCCGGCCTTATTATTGATCAGTCCGGCAATCTTTACGGCGCCACACAATACGGAGGTTCAGGTGGCGGCGGCACGGTTTTTGAAGTGAGCCCCTCAGGCGGCAGCTGGATCTTTACTACCCTGTATAGCTTCAGCGGGTCAGGCGGCGGGCACGCCAAAGGTCCGGTTGCCGACTTGGTCATGGACAGCGCGGGCAACCTCTACGGCTCGACCGCGGGCGATGGTATATATCGCTTCGGTTCCGCTTTCAAGCTGACCCACGGGACCGGCGGTTGGACTTATACCTCGCTGCACGACTTTACCAATGGCCTCGATGGGGGATCTCTGCGCAGCAACCTGGTGTTCGACAGCGCCGGTAATCTCTATGGCACGGCTTCCACCGGCGGCACAGGAAATCCGGCAAGCTGTGTCGGAAGTTGCGGCGTCGTCTGGCAGATCACACCGCACTGAATGCCGGGCATCGGGGTACGCAAGTGGAAGACATGTCAAAAGACATGTCTAAACTTATGTCTAAACCGATTGTGGCCCCCTTACTGCGCCAAGAGTCTCTCGGCAATGCGCTGGGCCTCGGCGAAGTTTGCGGACAGGACTTTAGCTCGCTGCGTGGCCGTAGCCGCTTCATCCTGGCGGCCGCTCTGCTCCAAGGCGTGAGCCAGCAGCAGATAACCGACATCCGTCGCCTTGACCTTCACCCCTGCGGAATATGCCTGGACGGCTCCGGCGAGGTCGCCGGATTTCTGTTTCGCCAATCCCAGGTCAATCCATATTTCCATCTTGTGAGGGTCGAGCCTGACCGCCTCCTGTAGACTTTCGCGTGCCTGCGCCATGTCCCCGAGTTCGAGATAAGCATGCCCCATGTTGCCGAACGCCCGAGCATTCGTGTTCTTGTTCTGGCTCACACTTATGGCTTTCCGGTATTGCTCGATGGCGTCCTGCAATTTCCCGTGCTGCTGGTCATAGGCTGCGATATACATGTGAGGAAGATTCCGACGCGGATCGATCTCCGCCGCTTGGTAGAAGTGGACCAGGGCGTCTGCTTGCTCCCCCTTTGCCAGCAGCGCCTCTCCTAGGTCTTCCTCGGCTTCGTAATTGCGGTTCGTGACCTGCAAGGTGTGCGACCACAGAGTCACGTTGTCGCCCCAGTAGTCGATCTGGCGATGGGCCACCAGGACCAGCGCCATCAAGACGCCGGCGCAAGCCGTGGCCAGCAAAATAGCGCCGATGGGCTGATGACTCGGGACTGGGGCCGCGCCCACGGCCGTCGGTTCAACCTGACGGCTTGCCAACCACCGACTGCTCGCCACTACGCAGTCGGCCGCCCCCCAGCAGATCATGATGAACAGTCCGATGAATGGCAGATACGCGTAGCGGTCGGCCATTGCCTGCCTGCCGACTTGCACCAGACCGATCATGGGTATCAAGGTCCCCAGGAACCACAGCCATCCCACCGGAAGATACCGGTGACGCCGGGCCGCGATGACCAGCGCAGTGACCACCAGCAGGAAAAGCAATGCTGCGAACACCTCCAACTTGGCCAGCGAGTTCCCGGGATGGGGATACATAGGCGCGAGGCGCGTCGGCCAAAACGCCTTACCCACGTAGCGTGCGTAGCAGACGGCCGCGTTTGCCAGCCTTGCCGAAAGCGACAGATCCGGATTGATGCCGCCGCCCGCCCGTTGCGCTTTCATGGTGACCACCGCGCTAATTGCGGAGAGCGCGACCAGCGGGAGCTTTTCCAGCAGCAGATTGCGAAAACTTCTCGGCGGGAAGACGGTCTCTGTTCCTGTTGCAGCGCGCTCGCCGTCGGCAAACATCCGCCGCAATGGCCAATAATCCCAAAGCAGCAGAACGAAGGGCAATGTAATCACCTGCGGCTTGGCCATGAGTCCCAGCGCGAACAAGAATGCGATGACGGAGTAGCGCCCGGGACGAGGTTGGCGCGCGTACCATCGATAAGCTCCCAGCGCGAGCAGGAAAAACAACATGCTGAATAGGTTCTTGCGCTCGGCCACCCACACAACCGATTCGACGTTGATGGGGTGCAGGGCAAACAGCGCGGCCACCATGAAACTGCGGCCTGCGGACCCGGTCGCCTGCAACAGGATCCAGAACAGCAGCGCTACATTGAGCGCATGTAGCAGTACATTTGTGGCGTGATGGCCAGCCGGATCCAGTTCAAAGAGTTGGCAATCCAAGGCGTGCGACAGCCAGGTCAGGGGATGCCAATTGGCCTGATCGTAAGTGGTGAAAGCCCATTCGACCGTATCCCAGTTGAGCCCCGCTTGAACGTGGACATTCTCGGTGACATAGCCGTCGTCGTCGTAATTGACGAATGGGTGATGAATCGCCGGGTAGTAAAGGACGGCGGTGGCGACTACCAAGACAAGGCCGAGAACAAGCGTTCGCTTCTTCGGTCGAGTGAACCGGCCCGTTCCCGGCTGAGACAAAATCCGCTTCTCAGGTTTCTTGCGAGGATGTTTGGATTTCAAACCAGCCGAAGTCACTCGTCCCCCGTTTTCGACGAGTATATTCGATAGGCTCGTTCTTCTGCGGGCTGAAGAGTGGGTACCGGGTAGAGCGGGCCTTCACCGGGATTATTCACGAACTTTGACGTGTCATCGTGAGCGGAACGCCCGCAAAGAATTTCCGACCCGTTTGCGCTCGTCGCTCAGGATGACACGCTAACAAACTACAATAATCCAGATTCAGGCCTGCGTTGGGACTGGCTAACTGCCAACTGCTAGTTGCTACTTACCCCTTGCTTCCCCCAGCTCCGTGCATCTTGGCGCGCTCAATCAACATCTGCACCTGGTCCTTCTGCGGATAATTAGGATTGGTCTGCAAAAGTTTTTCCCAGGCTACGATTGCGCCGTTGGGATCTTTCTTGCCCTGCCATCGGACGATCCCGAGGTTAAACAGCGTAGGCGCGTTATTGGGCCGGATGGCGAGCACTTTTTCGAAGCTGGCGATGGCCTTGTCAGCGTTGCCGGTGTACCAGTAGGCGGTGCCGAGGTCGGTGCGGACATCGGCGTTGTCAGGTTGAAGGGCGAGAGCTTTCTCGTAGTACTCGATCGCTTGCGGATAAGCCTGGCCATCGTAGTACAGATTTCCCAGCTTTACGACGGTGTCAAAGTCATTGGGGTTGGTCTTCAGTTGAGCCAGCAGCGGCTCGGCTGCCTTCGCCAACATTTCCGGCGATGCGGCCTGCTGCTGTTGCGTGCTTCCAATCCCGGGCAACTGCGCAGAGCCTATCGGTGTGTTGCCCATCCCGGCGGGAGCGGACGCAGTTTGCGCGCTTTCGCCGGTAGTCGCAACTGGCGCCGATCCGCGGGCAAAGTAGCCTACCGCAATTCCGATGGCCAGCGTGATCACCGCCAGGGTGTAAGCTTGCACGTTGCTGAAGGCCAGGTTGTTCTTGTCGTTGTTGTTTTGTACAGCTTGAGACATTGGTTGTGTACTCCTTGTAGCAACTAGCAACTAGCAACCAGTATTCCGTGTGGACAGTCATCGTCCCCTTTAGAAAATGGTTTTGCAACAGTTCATCTCATCAATCCCGGACCAGTTCGAGCTAAGTCACCTCAGGGGCTAAAGCCCAGTTTAACGGGGTTCGTTGCGGCACGGCTGAAGCCGTGCCCTTTCAAAACCGATTTCTCGAAACCGACTTACTAGACGCCTCTAGTCAGTAGTCGCTAGTCGCTAGCTGCTAGTTGCTAGTTGCTAGTTGCTAACCGCTAACTCCTCGTTCTTGGCGCTGGCGACAACCGGTGACGGTTGTTCAAGGTGAAACAGGCGGCCCACCACTGCGGTCAGCACGTCTTGTTCCTTCCTGTCCGGAGGTTCCTTCAATTCACGGGCCAGGGAACTGGTAATTCGTTGTGTTATATGCATTGTAAGCGTTGTGAGTGCCTGGTCCTGATCTTCCGTGAACGGTCCATATTCCTGACGAAGGGTTTCCAATTCCTGCCGGCAAAGTTCATCGAGACGTTGACGCAGGGCGACGATGGTCGGGACCACTCGTTCCGCCATCAGTTTGCGACAAAAGCCCTGCACTTCCGCCTGCACAATCTTTTCCGCGGCTTCAGCGGCGGCCTGTCGTCCCACCGCATTGCGTTTCACCACGTGCTCCAGGTCGTCCATATCGAAAAGATGAATGCCCTCGACTTCGCGCACGCCGGGATCGATGTCGCGTGGGACCGCAATGTCAATCATGACCATCGGCGCGTGGTGCCGTTGCCGGGCAATCTCCTCGGCTTCCTGGCGGCTGAGGATGCAGTGCGGGCAAGCCGTCGAGCTTACAACAATGTCGGCCATCTTCACATGCTGTAAGCGATCGTCGAAGGAAACCGGCGCGGCGCCCATCTTCTGCGCCAATTCTTCGGCACGGGCCAGGGTGCGATTCATCACCTTCAGGTGGCTGGCGCCGGCTTTCGTCAGGTAGTGTGCGGCGAGTTCGCTCATTTTGCCAGCGCCGATCAGCAACACTTCGCGTCCTGCAAGTTCTCCCAGGATGCTTCTTGAAAGTTCCACGGTAGCGTAGGGCACCGAAACTGCCGATGAGCCAATCGCAGTTTCCGTCCGGGCCCGCTTGGAGACGGTCAGCGCTTTCTGCGTGACTGCGTCCAGAAATCGTCCGGTCGTGCCTACCTCCTGCGCCAGCGCCCAGGCTTGCTTCACCTGTCCCGTGATTTCTGGCTCGCCCAGCACCATGGAATCGAGACCCGAAGTCACGCGGAAGACATGAGTGAGCGCCACGTCATCCATCAGACGATAAAAGTGAGACCACTCACACAGCTTGATTTGATATTCCTGGGTCAGAAACCGTAGCACGGAATTGGCTGCCGTGGGGACGTCGCTGGCCCACAGAATGAACTCGGTGCGATTGCAGGTGGTCACGACGATCACCTCTTCGACGCCTTCCGAGCGTACCAATTGGTGGAGCGCGTCGTAGCGGCGAGCTTCGCTGATCCAGAAGCGCTCGCGAACGGCGACTGGGGACGTTCGGAAGTTCAGACCTATCACTGCCAGCGTCGGATCCATAGGGGCCTTCTTTCGGAAAGCGGTTCCTCTTAGTAAAGGCACAATCCATGCCAAACCAAGGAAGGCTTCTCGGCGATACCTAAGTCGTTTAGATACAGAAGATTAGTCCGGTGAACGATATCGGGGGCAGAGGCCCCCGGAGGCCGGTTTTGCGGCATATCACCCGCTCAAAGCGTTTTTTCCCTCCGGTTCCCACGGAAAGGGTATGGCGAAATCCGTCTTCGCGGAGTACATTACTGTGGCCGTCAGTTAGCGGCATTTCTTAATTTCTAACACCCCCTCACGGGATGGTTTGGTGAAGGAGACGAAGACCTAAGATGAAGATAATGAGACTCTCGCAACGCATTGCTCTGTTCTGCCTGATAACCGCCCTGGCTCTGCCTTCCCTGGCCTCGGCCCAGGCGAAGGGCCAGGACACTTTCAAAGCCAAGTGCGCCATGTGTCACGGCGCCGACGGCAGCGGCTCTACACCCATGGGAAAGTCGATGGGATTGAAGGATTTGGGCAGCCCGGCTATCCAGAGCATCTCCGATGCCGATCTGACGGCCGCTATCACCAATGGCAAAGGCAAAATGCCAGCCTACAAAGGCAAGTTGACCGATGCCCAGATCAGCGACGTGGTTTCGTATGTTCGCACTTTGAAGAAGAAGTAGTTCCAGGCTTCCTAACGTCCACTGGTCGGCGGCTCCCGCAAGGAGTCGCCGATTTTTTCTTGGCGTTGTTCGGGTAGGGCGGACCTTCAGGTCCGCGTCCAAGGGCAGGAAGAAATATTGCTTCAGCTGAGGTCGTCGACCTCAGCGGCTGAAGTGCGGAATTGTGGGCCACGTTAACGCGGGCTTGAAGGCCCGCACTGCCCAACCGGCAGCCTTCAATCCGGCGAAAAAATCCTCTACCGCCGCCGCTGCTCCATCGTCTATCCCGGAGTTATACTCGCAAATTGCGAGCAAACTTAGCTGCTCAGCTTCGTGAACAACCACCACGATGGAGGCACGATGAAAGACGATCCCACACATAAGCCCGAAACCACCTCGGGCGTTTCGCGTCGCGATTTCATGAAGATTTCAGGCGTCGGCGTTGCCCTTCCATTGGTGCTCGGCCCCAAGATGGTCGAAGCCGCTGGCGAGGAAGTGGCCGTCCATGGGCCGGGCGAGGTCCCGATCGCGCTCACCGTCAACGGCAAGAAGTTGACCGCGCAGTTGGAGCCGCGCGTCACGCTGCTGGATGCACTGCGCGACAACTTCGACTTGACCGGCGCGAAGCGCGTCTGTGACCGCGGGGTCTGCGGGGCCTGCACCGTGTTGATGGACGGCAAGACCGTCTATGCGTGCGCCGTGCTGGCCATCGATGCGCAAGGGAAAAACATCACCACCATCGAAGGTCTCGCGAAAGGCGACGCGTTAACTCCCGTCATGCAGGCATTCGTCGCGCACGATGCCCAGCAGTGCGGCTTCTGCACACCGGGATTCATCGTCGCGACTACGCATTTCCTCGAGCAGCACCCCAATCCCGACGCGGAGGACATTCGCCGCGGACTGAGCGGCAATTACTGCCGTTGTGGGACCTACAACGGAATTCGCGCCGTCGCTTTGGCCAAGCCCGAAGGGAGAGCGTCATGAGCGAGTACACGTGGCCCGATCCTGCAACCCGTCCGCTGCTGGGCAAGCGCATTTCGCGAGTTGATGGTCCGGTGAAAGCTTCCGGCCGCGCGAAATACACCTACGACTACAACCCCAATGGCTTGCTGGCGGGAAAGATTCTTCGCTGTCCGTACGCGCACGCGCGCATCGTCAGCATTGACAGCAGCGCAGCCGAGAAGATGGCAGGCGTGAAGGCGGTCAAAGTATTGCAGACGCCGGGAACGGAGATTTTCTGGGCGGGCGATGAAGTGGTCGCGATTGCGGCCGTAGATGAGTCAATCGCCGAGGATGCAATCCGCGCTATCAAAGTGCAGTACGAGGTACTGCCCCACTTTGTCTCCGACGCCGAGCCGCCCCAGAATATTGCGGCCAATAACGGACCCATCAGCCGCGACGACTTTGAAGACATGGAGGACAACCAGGTCCCGGATGAGCAGGTGATCGCGGCCATCAAGGCGAATGGCATCAGCTTCAAACCCGACGACAAGTATCTGAAGGACGCGCAAGCGTCCGGCGTCGATCCCCATGTTGTCGAGACATTGCGTTCCGCCAAGTACGCGGAGGCCAAAACTTCACGCTCGCCTTACAAGAAAACGGCGGTGCAGAAGCAAGGCGATCCCGACAAGGCGTTCACTTCTGCGGCCGCCGTTTCCGAAGGGCTCTACGGCGCTTCCTGCATCACGCACTGCTGCCTTGAAACGCACGGTATGGCGTCGGAATGGCCCACCGACAAGGACCTTGTGGTGCACGTTTCCACGCAAAACCTTTCCGGCATTGCTCCCCAAGTCTCGGAACCGCTCGGGATCCCCGCAGGAAATATTCAGGTGCTGCAGCAGTATATCGGCGGCGGATTCGGCAGCAAGTTCAGCCCGGATCGCTGGGGAATCGCCACTGCGCAACTCTCGAAAACCGCTGGCGGCAAGCCGGTGAAGATCATGCTGGAGCGCGACTCGGAACAGAAAGTCGCGGGCATGCGTCCATCAGGCTTTGCGCGCGTGAAGATTGCCGCCGACAAAGACGGCAAGCTCGTGGCCTGGGAATCACGCTCGTGGGGAACGGGCGGAGTGGGCGGCGGTGGCACCCCTCCACTCCCGTACATCTTCGAAATTCCCAATCAACGCAAGCAGCATATTGCCATCTCCACCAACCAGGGAAGTGCCCGCGCGTGGCGAGCCCCCAACCATCCTCAGGCTGCGGTCATCACTATGACGGCGATCGAAGATCTCGCCGCCAAGATGAACATGGACCCGGTGGACCTCATTACTCGCAATCTGGAGCTGAGCGGCGCACGCGAAAAAATTTATCGCGATGAACTTCCCATCGCCGCGGAGCTGATGGAATGGAAAAAGAAGTGGCATCCGCGCGGCGATAAATCCGCGGGGCCGATCAAGCGCGGACTCGGACTCTCGCTGCACACTTGGGGAGGCCGCGGGCACAACAGCGATTGCGATCTCACCATTCATCCCGATGGGTCCGTCGAAATCAAGATGGCCACCCAGGACCTCGGCACCGGCTGCCGCACCATCATCACGATCGTCGCGGCTGACACGCTGGGCATTCCGCTTGACAATATCAAGCTGCTGATCGGGGACAGCCGTTATCCCGTCTCCGGCGCGAGCGGTGGCAGCACGACCTCGGGAGGCGTGTCGTCGTCTACGCGGCGCGCTGCCGTGGATGCACGCGATCAACTCTTCGCCAAAGTGGCTCCCGCATTGAAGGCGCAACCGGAAGAATTGGAGGCCGTGAATGCAACGGTGCGGGTGAAGAGCGATCCCAGCCGCAGCCTCCGGTGGAAGGAAGCCTGCGCCAAGATTGGCGCCATGCCGATGACGATTCGCGGCAAGAATCCCGACAAGTCGAAGCCGCCGGACCTGACCAACAGCGGCGTCGGCGGTGTGCAGATGGCCGATGTCTCCGTGGACACCGAGACCGGCATCGTGCGCGTGAACAAGATGGTTGCGGTGCAGGATTGCGGCCTGGTCGTGGATGTGAAGACTGCCGAGAGCCAGGTGCTGGGCGCGCTCATCATGGGCATCAGCTATGCGCTCTATGAGGAGAAAATTCTCGATCCCGTTACCGGGCGCATGTTGAACCCGAACATGGAGTTCTATCGCCTGGCGGGCATCGCCGACATTGGCGAAATGAAGGTCCATATGATGACTGGCAAAGGTTACGACGAGCGCGGCGTTATCGGATTGGCGGAGCCGCCCGTGGTTTCTCCTGGTGCGGCCATCTCGAACGCGATTGCTAATGCGATCGGCGTGCGCGTGCCATTTCTGCCGCTCACTCCCGCCCGCGTGCTGGAAGCGCTGGAGAACGGAGACACACATGCGACCGTTTGAATACGTCAGCCCAACAAACAAGGAACAGGTCGCCACGCTACTCGGCGAGCACGACTCCATTCTCGCCGGCGGCACTGATCTGCTGGCGCTGATGAAGGATGACGTGGTCGCACCCCAGCGCCTGGTGAACATCAAGCAGATCGACCAGTTGCGCGGCGTTAGCTATCAATCAGGGAACGGCCTGCGCGTCGGCGCTCTGACCACCATCGCCGAGTTCGCGGAAGATGCGAATGTGCGGCGTGTTTATCCCGTTCTGGCAGATGCCGCGCACGAGGTCGCCAGCCCGCAGATTCGCAACCTTGCAACCATCGGCGGCAACATGTGTCAGCGTCCGCGCTGTTGGTACTTTCGCAACGGCATGGGGCTGATGGCGAAAACGGCGGACGGCAAATCGATGGTGCTCGCGGGCGACAATCGCTATGCTGCGATTCTTGGCAATGCCGGACCGGCGTACTTTGTCAGCCCGTCAACGCTTGCGCCGGTGCTCATTGCCTTAGGTGCGAAGATCCGGCTGTACTCTGCGAAGGCCGCGGGCAGTGGCGTGCGCGAGTTGCCGCTGGAAGAGTTTTTCGTCATCCCGAAATCCGAGCACGAACTCGAACACGACCTGAAACCCGGCGAGATGGTGATTGAGATCGTCGTCCCTCCGCCTTCGCAGAACCTGAAAGCCGCCAGCTACGAAGTGCGCCAACGGGCGGCATTCGACTGGCCGCTGGCCCAGGCGAGCGCGGCGCTCGAAATGGACGGCAGTACCGTGACGAGCGCACGCGTTGTGCTCGGACACGTTGCTCCCATTCCGTGGATCTCGCCGGAAGCGGCGCAGGCGCTGGTGGGCAAGAGCATCTCTCCTGAAACCGCAATGGTTGCCGCGAACGCCGCAGTCGCTCAAGCCAAACCGCTCAGCCACAACAAGTACAAAATCACGCTGGCGAAGGCTGCCGTCAAGCGCGCCATCCTAAGCGCGGCGGGCCAGAGCACCGGAGGTGCCGCATGATGCTGAATCTCGACGCCGATCGCTTCACTACGAAACGCGAAGACCTTTGCCCGGCGCTGCGCTGGAAAGGGCAATTCATCGAAGTGGAGCATGATCCCACGGTGCCTTCGGCCAATGACGGCCTGTTCTGGTGCATGCACACGCAGACTTGCATCGGGCCCGACGGTGAATTGGCCGAGCCGGGAAATTGCTCCTCGAGGTTTCGCGCGTGTCACGGGACCGGAAAGTGCGGCTAGAGCATTTTCAATGTTATCGTAGACCATATCCGCAATGAGAGAACCAAGCTAAAGCGTTGTCGGCGGTAATAGCTCGCAGGGCTTCTGCGATGGCGCCTTCCAGAGCTTCTGCGGT
>Ga0116111_1001460_pt1 | contig 16369 bp, 20 predicted proteins | sample June2015DPH_8_10_FD_89720 | JGI IMG/M metagenome (GOLD analysis project Ga0116111, IMG submission 89720) | Peatland microbial communities from SPRUCE experiment site at the Marcell Experimental Forest, Minnesota, USA - June2015DPH_8_100 | ecosystem: Environmental > Terrestrial > Soil > Wetlands... | reverse complement strand
GGCGGGGAACTTGACTTGGCATCCTCAACTCATGGAGATCAAAATCCCCGCCCTGTCGCAAAAGACGCGACAAGAGCGGGGCACCCTCGAGGATTAAAATGAGGAAAGGCTGGGCCAGCCCCCGAAGGATGGGGCACCCTCTGTGTAGTTGTGCCAGCGGAAGGCTGGGCCAGCCGCCCACCCGCCCGCGTGTGATAATCGCACGCATGAGTGAAATCACCTTTGACAAGATGTCGAGCACCAGGTTCGAGGAGCTCTGCTTTGACCTTCTCGATAAATCAGGCTTCGTCAACGTGGACTGGCGCAAGGGCACGGGCCTGGCCAGTTCCCCCGCGGATAAGGGCCGCGACATCGTGTGCGAGTTGCCGCGGTCTGACCCCGACGGGAGCCGACACTTCGAGAGGTACTTCATCGACTGTAAGCACTTCAAGAAGGGAGTTCCCCCGAAGGAGCTGCGCAACCTGCTCGCTTGGGCCGAAGCAGAGCGCCCCGACGTCGTGGTGTTCGCGGTCTCGAACTTCCTGAGCAATCCCGCGAAGGACTACATCGAGACATACAAGAGGAACAACCGCCCGCCGTTCAAGATTAAGTACTGGGAGAAGCCGCAGCTCGTGCGGATGATGGCCCGGAAGATCTTGCTCCAGCGCAAGTACAACCTCACCAGCGCTCCCCTCCGTAGCGTGAGGAAGATACTCGCGGCGGAGGAAGAGCTCGGCGTCAGGCTGTGGTACGGGCGAAAAATGCCCGCCAGGTTTTATCGCGAAAAAGGCACGCCCGAGGACATAATCAAAGGCATGCTCAAAGGGAAGCGTGAAGCGGAAAAGAGGTTCGGCAAGAAGAGCCTCATGGAGAATATGAAGACCGATTGGGACTGGGGCTTTCTCAGCGGCAAGGTGTCGGCAATCCGCTGGGTTCTCGGCAGCGATTGGGACATGCTCGACAGTTGAAGTGCGGCCCATTTCATCCTGGCGAAGGGGGACGAAAATGGTAGAATTGCCCCGCTCAAGCCAAAACCGGGCTTGAGTAGGCCACCCGTCCCGAAGGTCAAAATGTGGGTGAACTAGAACTAGGCTTACCTTCGCACGCTTCCCGAATCAGCTCAGCCATATCTTTCCGTTCTTCGTCTGAGATGAAGTGTCGGTTCGTGGGAAGCCACGCTTTGAGCGCGGAACAACACTCAGAAGCGGGAACTTCTCTCTCTGCAACCGTGCCACCGGTGGGCAACTGCTCAACTCTGAGCTTCTTAGGATTCTTCACCCACACGACACACGAGCCGACCAGGTCAATCGACCGATGCACTTCTTTCCTGTCGCTGATGTTGACTACCCGGAAAATACTGCTCATACTACCATTATCTCTCTGCCTGGTCGCATCGAGCAAGGTGGACGCCCGGACCTAGATCCAGTGAGCCAGACTAGCTCTTCTTTTCGGGACCAACCGTGATGTAGAGACCAGGACGCAACATCACCGGCCACTCCACCGATCCGTTTTGCCATCCCTCGAAAAACCCGGAAGAGAAGGTGCTCACCGTCGCCGTGCTACTGCCAGAGTCAACCGTTACGCTCGACCTCCCCTCCTCCATCGGTGCGCGTTCGTGATGGTCGTGGGGTTGCTCGATCGGCAAACCCTGGTGGTGTCGGCGGAACTCCTCCGGCGTGATGTAAAGAGCTCCCGCGAAGATCGGGAGGACGAGGACGGTCGGGACCTTCTGTTGCGTCGTCTCGAAGTGGATCTTCTTCTCCATCTGTTCCTCCAAAGCACAGCCTACCACGAAGCGAAGAGAATACGAATGCTCCATCTGCCGGAATTCAGGCGCTGGCGGCGCGCGCGACCTTTTCGGCCAGCTTGCTGTTGAATTTGGCGGCGTCGATGACGAAGCGCTCGTGTGTGCCTTCGGAGATCTTGTCGATGCCGTCGTCGGCCACGACTGAGAAACTGAGCTTGCGGCCATCGACCTTCTCCAGCTTTACTCGGACGGTCACGGTCATTCCCGGTGGCGTCGCGGCGGAATGAGTGAAGTTGACGTGCGTGCCGACGGTTTGCTCGTTCGGCCAATCGAGATGGGGATTGATGGCTTGCAGGCAGGCCCATTCCAAGAGCCCCACCATGTAGCCGGTGGCCAGCACCTTGAGCATCAACTAGAATTCCGGAGCTTCCGGATAGAGATAGGGGACGGTCTTGTTTTCGGGCACTCGAAACTTGAACTCAAAGGTGAGGCCGGGCTGCAACGTATCTTTCATAACTGGCTCCTGTCATGCGTGACATGGGTGGTGGGTCGGCATCTCTGCCAGAATACTTGACACAAAAGGTTATAATAGAAATATAGGTTGCAGCCCAGCGCGGCCGCCCCGAATTTCCATAAGTTCTTTGAAATCTATATTTTGCACGACTCATGCCGGGCAACTCCTTGATTCTAAAGACCAAGGCCCCGGAAGCTTCCTGTAACTCCTTTGTTATGAATATTTTGCATTAACTCCTTTAAAACCAAGATTTTAACAAAATAGGGGGGGTGGGGGGGTACCCCAAGCAACCAAATCCAAGCCCAGATCCGTCTCATTCTGAGAACTGAGGGCATCTGAGACCAGTTTTAGTGTCCGCTGTAGTAGGCGAAGCTGGAGTCATCGTCTTCCCACTCGGTGATGCTGGCCCGCATTTCGCTGAGTAAACGAAAGTCGTCGTCGAACTCAGCCGCAACCACGCGCTGGTCCTGGCCATCGATATAGCGGAGCACGTAATGTCCTCCCGCCAAGGCGAGCGCATCGATGGGCTTGCTGTCGTCGAACTCCGCACCGATTTGTGAAAGCAACTGGGAGAGCGAATATGTCACTCCCCGGATCGCAAGGCTCTGCGCGCCGCTGCCCAGCGGCCCAAATCGGCGCTCGATTACATGCCGGTCTCGTGGCGTATTCATCTCGACCTTGTCAATGTCAATGCGGAAGGTCTTAAGCGTCGGCGCCGGGTATTGGCGGACGACCTGACATGCTTTGGAACCATTCGTAATAGGCCTCGTCGCCGATCCACTCGGCGATATGGCCACGCGTTTCAGCGACGAAGACAAAGCTCGCGTCGAACTCGTGGGCCACGATGCGCTGGTCCTGCCCGTCGTAATAGCGGACGCAGAAGTGCCCTTCGGAGACCACTTGAACATCGATCGGCCAGCTATCTTCGAACGCAAGATCCATGCGGGCGAGCAAAGTCGGGAGATCGTACTCCTCGTCCCCGATGACAACAAAGTCCTGGCCGCTGCCCAGCTTTCCGAAGCGGTTCTCGATCAGAGGCCGTCCTCGCAAGTCAGACATAAACCAACTCACGCTGCTGCGGACGATTCGTGCGGCCGCTTGAACACCATGTGGATGCCGATGGTACCGTAAGCGACGCCATCCTTGTTGGGTGCGATCAATGGAACCGAGCTTACCAGCTCCCATCCGTCTGCTCCGGCGCCGTTGATCCACGAATCCAGCCCGCTGACCATGCCCTCTTCAGTCTCGCTGAAAACCACCATCCGATCAAAATACTCCCACTGCATCGTGTCACTCCTTCTCTCTCCTAGAGCTGGTTTCATAAATGCCTTTCCGCTCGGAAGGCACGTCCCTCAGGGGCTAAAGCCCGCATTCTCCCAGGCCCTAAACGGCACGGCTGAAGCCGTGCCCTACCCAAAACCGATTTATGAAAGCAGCTCTATGCATTTTGAGCCTTGCCGCAGCGTTCGGCCAGCCAAGCCGCCGTGACGGTCAGCACCTCATAGTTGAACTTAAGTTCCATATGGTTGAACCAGCGCGGCAGGTAACGGATAAAGCCGTTCTCATGCTGAACTTCGGGGTGCAGGTTGCTGGTGACATAGCGCAATTCGGACTTCGAAAGGCTCGCCTTCAGTCCATGTGCACCCTCGAGAATGGCGGGGATATCGCGCTCGGCATAGAGCAGTAGGCAAGGACGATCATGGGGCGCCACGGGACCAAGGGCATCGAGCAACTCCAACACATACCCCGGGTACGGCTCACGTACAGCGGGACTGGGGAAAGTCTCGAACATCCACTTGCCTTGCGGCGAGATGGCCGCAACCACGGAAGGCGATATGGCGACCATGCAATCCGCTGAAGATATCAATGCCAGCCGACCTCCCAAGCTGATGCCCAGAGCCGCGGCCTGGCCGAAGCGGCGTACGTAGCGAATCGCAGACTCGACCTCGTCGCGCATCCCCGGACCGATGGCGGCGTGATTTTCACCGTGGCCACAGAGGTCGATCGCCAGCGCGGCTATACCAGCCTCTCCGAGTTTGACGGCGATCCCGAGCATGTGCTCCTTCGCCGCGCCATAGGGAGGGATCAGGACCGCGCCGCCGCACACAGATTCCGGAGTAAGGTCCGGAGTAAGAAGATAGGCAGGGATGTTATGACCGTCTGTGGCAGCCAATGTTGTGATGCGCTCGAGGTTCATATAACGTCCCTCAGTACGGCCCTGCCACGATTCCCTGAACCCGGCTGCGCCATAATTGCTACCCCATAATTTCCAGAATGGAAGATTGTACCGGACTGCAGCAATATCAAGGTCAGAAAATCGAAATGTCCGATCGCGGTTCAAGGGGCGACGGTGTTCAGCCAGCCCAAAACCTTATCGCTCAACACCGGCTCATAATTCTCAAAACCGTGGCCCGCGCCCTCAATGCTCACAAACACGGCCGCGGAGCCGGCGGGCGCCGCCGTCTGCAAACGCTTGCCGACGTCCTTTTGGATGAGTTTGTCGGCCGTGCCTTGAATGATGAGAATGGGATTCTTGATTCTGGCAAGGTTCTGGTAGGGGTTGGAGAGCCGATCCGGACCCCGTAAACTCAAAAGATAACGAGCGGTGTAGAGTGCCTTGCCTATGGGGCCGAGGTCGATGAGCATCAGCTCCTCTTCGCGTTCACCTCGCTGCAGCTGCAATGCTTCGTCGACAGTGGCCTGGGCCTTCTCCTTCCCAAATTGCCACACGTTCCACTCAAAGAGATCGCCGGGACCACTCACCAGCACGGTCGCTGCGATGTCCGGGTCGCCGCTGGCGGCCTGATAGTAGAGCACACGATTTGTGCCCATGCTTTGTCCGAGCAAAACCACGCGCTTGAGGCCGAGTTCATGCAAGTAGGCAGCGCCGGCTGCAATATCGGCCTGGTTATCGGTAAAGGAAGACTTCTTGGGACCGGCATCGTGGTCGCGCATGTTCAATGCGAGTGTGTCGTAGCCAGCGTGGGCCGCGGCCTCGGCGAGTTTAGGGAAGTAGGCCTCATAAAAGTTGCCGGCATAGCCGTGTACCAACAACAGGGCGCTCGCACGCGGCTTCGAGGCATGGAAAACGATGCCCTGCAGGCGAACACCATCCGTGGCGCGCAAGGTCACCAGTTCGGAGGAACAAGCTCCGCCCGTTGCAGTGCCACCCGTCGCAATACCCGAAGAGGGCGCCTGGGCGACCGACCATGCGGTCCACAGAAGAAGCGTGGCGTGCAAGAATAATCTGCGAAATGCCCACATCGCTAAAGCCCCCGATGAGCTAGGACTTGTTCTCGGTCAGAACACCGGCCTGCTTCAGTTTGGCTTCAAGTTCAGCCAAGCGCGTGCGGAGGGCCTTATCCTGTTCCCAACGCGCGGTGACATCCTGCATGGTAGCCGCCACGCCAAGCACCCTCCCATCGGCATCTTTGAGCAGCACGACGTTGAACTCGATCGAGATTCGCCGGCCGTCCTTGGTGGAGGCGGGGACGGCAAGCACGCTCTGCCCATACTTGGTGACCCCGGTTTCCATGACCCGGTCGTAGCCCTCCCAGTGACGCTCCCGGTGCTTCTCGGGGATGATCATGTCCATGGACTTGCCGATTGCCTCGCCGGCAGTCCAGCCGAACATGGTCTCCGCACCCGTATTCCACAACCGAATGATGCCCTCCCGATCACCAAATACAATGGCGACTGAACTCTGATCCACAATGCTTTCGCAGAGCGATGGGTGGGCAAAAAAGTCATTCATGGAGAGATCCTGGAGAACGAAGGTGGGTACAGTTTTACCACCATCCACGAAGAACCGAACAAAGAAATTTGCGAAAGTCGAGGATCGTGGCTGAGAAGATGGCCCGAACTGCGGCGAGCGTCGCGGCTCTTCTCAGCAGCGTGCCTTAAGCAACTCCGTGACTCGGCTGGAAGTGCGCGGCCTTGTCTTGGCCAACGCACTTCCATAATCCCTAGCCAGTTCCAGTCCTTATTGCCGGCTGCGGAGTCGCGGGTTCTTTCTGCTTCAGTACGCGGCGAAGCAGCTTTCCTGTGGGTGTACGCGGGAGTTCGTTTACGATCACGATTTCCCGAGGCAGCTTGTAGGTTGCAATCTTGCCCTTGCAGAAGGCGATCAGCTCTTCGGGGCTGAGAGTTTGCTCAGGCTTCAGCACCACGAATGCTTTGGCAATTTGGCCGCGCACTTCGTCGGGCACTCCGATGACACCGACGTCGGCAACGGCAGGGTGGCTGGCAAGGGTGACCTCAATTTCCTCGGGCCCGATACGGTAACCCGAACTCTTGATGATGTCGTCCTCCCGCGACACGAACCAGAAGTAGCCATCCTCATCGACAGATACGAAGTCACCGGCTCGATTCCAGCCATCGCGGGTGATGGCATGGCGCTGTTTGTCGGGATCGCGCCAATAGATCGTGCCAGTGGGTCCACAAGCCACAAAGTGACCAATAGTACCGGCCTTCGCTTCCTTATCCTCCTCGTCGATAACCTTCAGCTCGTAGCCGGGTACGGCCTGGCCGAAGGAGCCAGGCTTGGCCTTGCGGCTGACCACGTTGGAGGCGAAAACGTACATCATCTCAGTCGTGCCCAGCCCCTCGAAGATCTCCAGCCCAAATTTCCCCTTCCACGCATGATAGGTCGCAGCAGTCAGGCTCTCGCCGCCTCCGGTACAGACACGCAGGCTGCTGAGATCAAATTTATTTTCCGCGTCAGGCACCTGCAACATCTTGCGATAGGCGGTGGGGCCCAGAGTCAGGATTGAGATTTTATGCTTTTGAATCGTGTCGAACATTTTTTCCGGGTCGAACTTGGCGATGAGCGAGGCGGCCGCGCCAAATCGGAAGGGGATGGTCGCATAACTGGAATAGCCCGCCCCAAAGGCCAGTGGGGCGGACCCACCGACAACGTCGTTCTCCGTGACCTGCCAGCCGTACTTCCCGAAACTGTCAGGCACGATCAGCAGTTCCTCCACGAAGTGGACGGTCCCTTTGGGTCGTCCAGTTGTGCCCGAAGTGTACAGGAGCAGACCCACGTCTTCGCGTTTGCGGAGCACGGGATCGAGGGTTGGATTGCCGGACTGCAACAACTCGCCGTAGGCGAGGAATCCCTTGGCCTTCACCTCAGCGGCATCGCCCCCGACGACGATGATGTGCTTGACAGTCTGCAAGTTCTCGCGCGCTGCCTCGACTTCGCCCAGGAGCGCGCTGCTCACAATGATCGCTACCGCCTCCGAGTCGTTGGCGACGTGAGCGATCTCGTTGCGCGAGAACAGGGGTGACGTAGGAGTGCAAACTGCTCCCAGCTTGAGGATAGCGAAGTTGGCGACCAGGGCCGGCGGTATGTTAGGTGTGCGTAGAACGATGCAGTCGCCTTCCTTCAATCCCAGGTCGCGTAGCGCGTTGGCGAACTTGTTGGCTTGAGTAAGGAGCTGACTGTAGGTAATCCGCTGGTCTTCAAAGAGCACAGCGGTGCGCTCACCCCGGCCGGCCGCGACGGGTTTGCCGAGCAGTTCTTCCGTAGGGTTGAACCTTTGAGCATAGGTCGCGAACTCCGGCAGGGTGTAGACACGTTTCGGCCACAACTCGCGTGGGGGCAGATAGTCAGCCATCTTGGAATTCTCCTTATCCCAGCTTGGCTACCGGGGTTGCGGCAGTCTCAGCGACCAGATCCTCCAGAGCCTGCTCCACGCGGATCGTACCGCGCTTGGCATCGGTCCGCGGGAAAGCCATTACGGGATAGCGGTCGCCTTGGAATACCAGCACTGCGGGGACAGTGGTTCCAAAGTCCTCTACCAGTGCGCCTTTGGCGCCGAAGACCGGGCGTACGCTGGCATCCGGGCCGCTGACCGATTTGTGATAGATGGGGAACCGGTCCTTGACGCCGGCAACGTCGACGGCCTTGCAATCCACCCCCGCACCCTGGAGATCCTTCACCAGTTGCAGGGCTCGCTTGATGTCGCACGGAAACATCTCGCCCGGTTTCTGCGCGGAGCTATAGTAGAACTCCACTCGTTTCTTGGCTGCAGGAGCGCCGCTGGCTGCGACTGCGGCCTTGGCGGCCACCGGTTCGGGTGGCGCATACGTCTTGCCGCTGGCCTCGAAGACGTCACACTCCGTCCAGCCTTGCAGTGTGATCGACAATGTGAACGGCCATTCGCGCTTCACACACTTGCCGAGGTAGGCCTTTTGAATGTTGGGATCGAGCGCGGGACGCAAATGATTGCAGCGAACGCACAGGCATTCAGTGTTGTAGTTAGCCATTCTTGCCTCCAGTTAATCCTTCACCGAGTTCCGGCAACGATGAATTTCGGTTTGCTGCCTACAAGGTCTTCCTTTTTCAGCGGATGACCGCTGAGGATCTTGCCTCGTACGTTACGTTCCATGGCGATGGGTTTACAAACCGCATCCTTGCGGGCGCGCGGCGCGGACCGGGTCAGTCCCGGACCGGAAATAGGAGAATTGTCCGGCTTCTCGGCGAAGCCGGGCAACAGGTCAGCCGTACCAGTGCCTTCCTTGGGCCCGGTCACGCACGCCCCTCCCACGGTTTCAATCTGCCAGATCGTACCGCACCCGGCGCACTTAGTCGTGCCCTTAAAGTTCCAGAAAGGATAAGGATCAAGGAAATTCTTGGTATTACACTTCGAGCATGTGAGCAGCATCGTTCATCTCCTCCATCAAATAGTCTCTTGATCTTCCAGCCGCTTGATATCCGCGGGCGTCAACCCGGCCAACTCGCTGAAGATGCGCTCGTTGTCGGCGCCCACCGGCTTCAGCGCCCACTTCAGGCGGGCCGGCGTTGCCGACATCTTGTACGCCGGACCCTGGTGCAGCAGTTCACCATAGGTCGGGTCGTCCAGCCAGCGAACGGATCCGCGCTCGTTCCAGTGCGGATGGTTGGCGACCTCCTTTGCGTTCCACACCGGCTGGTTGATGATGTTGTTGGTGTCCATGATCGCGGCTACCTGTTCCTTCGTCTTGTCGGCCGCCCACTTTTCCAGAACCGGATAAATCTCCATCTGGCTCTGGGGTTTAATGCGGATGTCCTTCTTCGCGTACTTCGTGGCCAGGGTGGTATCGCCAATCGCCTTGCACAGGCGGGCGAAGTCCGTGTCCTCGGATGCGCTGATCAGGATGTAACCTTCTTCCAGTTCCTGGGGGTTCTCGGATTTGGGGTATGAGGACTTGCCGCACTTGATGATGCCGTGCACACACAGCTGTGTATCCCAGTTGCCCCATCGCTCCCGGGTGATACCGTGCCGGCCGTAGAGCGGCAAGGCATACTCCAGTTGGCGCGTGACGCCATGCACCTGCGAGTACTCGATAAACGTGCCCTCGCCCGAGACATGATCGCGCCAGTAGAGCGCCGCTAACACCTGCGTGGCGCCCATCATACCGCCCCAATAGTCGGCGAGCCAGATCGTGTGCTTCGCCGGCGCGCCGCCCATGAACTCCTGCTTGCCGGTCATGCCAAAGTTCCCGCCCTGCGACTGTCCCAGAATGTCGTAGGAAGCGCGGACACGTCCCGGTCCCCAACCGCCGAAACCACCAAGCCAGCAGTAGATCAGCCGCGGATTGATCTCTTTGAGTTGACGGTAACCAATGCCCCAACGATCAAAGGTGCCGGGGCGGTAGTTTTCCACGAACACGTCGGACTTGGCGGCCAGTTTCTTGACCAGCTCCTGTCCTTCGGGGCGGTGGAAGTCGATCGAAACGAAATACTCGTTCGTGTTCGCGCCCACAAAGCCCAACCCCGTGCCGCGCTCCGGCACCCACTTGGAAAGTGGATAGAGGAAGGGCTCGTTAAACGGCGTGGTGTGACGCATCGCCTCGCCACGCCGGACCGCCTCGATCTTGATGACTTCGGCGCCAAGTTCGCCTAGATAGGCAGCGGCGGAGGGACCCAAAATGTACTGGGTACAGGACAACACGCGGACGCCCTTCAACACTTCGGGTTTGGAAAACTCCTTCTTGGGATCGAAGGTTGTCCGGCAATACTCCTCAAACGACTGGGGCTTGGTAGTGGGTTGCGTAGCCATCACATTCCTCCTGCGTCAAATGACGTGGGCTTTCTGTAGCCGCTCGAAATCGTCGTGCGTGAAACCAAGCAGCCGCCGAAATACATCCTGGTTGTCGTAGCCGGTCGGGCGGCCCAGCCATTTTAGCCGTCCAGGAGTCTTCTCCTGGAGGTAAGGAGTGGTGCCATAGAGGATCTTCCCATAGTGCGGTGACTCGTATTCGGCCACGTGTCCGCGATACTTGAAGTGCGGGTATTCCGCCACCTCGTTGACATACAGCACGCCGCCGGACGCCACTTGCTGCTTGGAGAGCTTACGCTCGGCGTCGCTGCGAGGGTTGTCTTTGAGCCATTCGCCCAGCAGGGTGTAGGTCTTCACCTGCTGGTCGTGGGCCAGACGGTCTGCGACTTCCCGGAGACGCAGATCGCCGAGGATCTCTTCCTCCACGGCGGGATATTCGTCACCCACAACGCGCCAGATGCGGTACCAGAGGCGGTCGTGACCGCCTCCTACCATCATGTAGCCGTCCTTGCACGGGTTCACGGCGTAAATGTTGATGGCCAAGTCCCAGTTGCCGTAGCGCGGACGGATGCTGCCGTCCATCGAATACCACGCCCAGCTGTAATCGAGGATGCGGATGATGGCCTCGGCCGCCGTAGCTTCGACGAACTGACCTTCGCCAGAAACGGCATCGCGATACACCAGAGCAGCCAGAATGCCCATGGCCGCTGCACTCCCGCCCACGTGGTCGGCCACCCATAGAGCGGAGCGTGTAGGCTGTCCTCCGAACTCCTTGGGATCGCCGGTGCCGTGGACAAACCCGCAGGCTGCCTGGGCCACTGGATCCAGCATTCCTGGTTTGTCCTTGGCCGGGCCCCACTGTCCGCGTTGGCCAACCCAGCAATAGATGAGCCGCGGATTGATCTCTTTTAGCTGGCGATAGCCGATTCCCCACTCGTCCCATTGACCGGGCGGTGCATTCTCGATGATGACGTCGGCATGGACCACCAAGTCCTTAAGAATCCGCCGCCCTTCCTCGCTCTCGACGTTCAGAGTGATGGAGGACTTGTTGCGCATCTCGTGCAGGAACTGTCCGCCAACTTTCTCTCCTGTCTCCTTGTCCGTGAACATGTACTCTTCCCGACCAAAGGGTGTGAGCTTGCGCAGCGGGTCACCCCCTGGAGGCTCGACCTGGATAACCTCGGCACCCAGTTCGGCCAGCTGCGAGGAGCACCAGTGGCCAATCATCATGCGGGTGGTGCAATCCAGCACACGAAGGCGGGAAAGCGCTTCCGGTTTTTCGAAGTTGTGTTCCTGGCGCAGGATCGACTCCAAGAACAGCGGATACGCCTTAGCCTGGTCGCTCAGCCCCGCATAAACCTCTTCGGGTTTCGCGGTGGGGACGGCGGGCCAAGGTACAACTTTGGCTTGAGGTGCTGCCATGTGTGGCCTCCTAATGCGGGTCGTGGTCAGGTGCTTCCGCGACGTAATGTTGCCTGGTGTTTCTTAGCCGGAAAACCTGGGAGTTCCAAAAAAAAAGACCGCACAGTATCCTTTGGGGCAGAAGGCGTTGTCTGTGACCGCGGTCACAATTTAGGGATTTTTTTGACCGCTGGCCTCCAAACCGCCGCCGCAAAACGGTTCTGGCGGGATACAAGCCGAGTGGTGGACGCCGGCCGGCCTCGAAGGCGGCGGGCTACTACCACCCATGACTTCAGCCCGAGCGAAGTGCTGCGCGCGCCAGCGTTCTACGCACGCAACTTCCCTGACCGGCCTTTCATCTCATCGAGCCTAGCTCGATGGGCTTTTTCTTACCCTCAGCACGGCCAGACGGTAAGCGCGGTCTGCCCGAGAATGCGCCGCTTGGTCTCCGCCGGTAACGGCAATGCCCGGAAAGAGTCGAGCGCTTCCTTGATGTCGCGCACGCCTGGGCGGGGCCAGTCGCTACCGAAGAGCGTATTGTGGGCGATCTCTGCCAGGCGAGGAAAGTACTGGAGCAGGTGCGCCGGTGGAATGCTGCTGATGTCCAGATAAACATTGGGATGGCGTCGCACCAGGAAAAAGGCAGTGTTCATCCAGAGAGGCCGGCCTCCATGTGCAAGCACAATCTTCAAGTCCGGGAAATCGACCGCTACATCGTCGATGTGGATCGGATCCCCGTACTTGTTGCGCGCGCCAGGAAAGATTGATGTGCCGGTGTGAAACATAACCGGGATGCCGTTGCTCTGCGCTGCACGATACAGCAGCTCCAACTCTTTCATACCATTGAGGTAGTCGTTGGGGTAGAAGAGTTGATGCGGGGGATGGATCTTGATCAGCCGCAAACCCAGCCGGACTATCTCCATCGATGTTCGCCACGGCGTTGGGGGAGTGCCGCGGATGCAAGCTGCCACATGGGATCAGCCGCTGGGGATCCTCCTTGGCGTAGTTTGCGGCCATGGCGTCGAGTCCGGGCGGGAAGCCGGTGACATCGGGCGCGGCCGCATTGATCAGCACTGCACGATCCAGCCCGACCTTGTCCATGTATTTCAAAAAGGCTTTGGGGAGCGGGTAAACTCCAAAGACCTGATCGAAATCGGGCTGACGCTTTTTCATCAGCTCGAGGGCCGGTGGGTTCAGCAGGAGTTCGAACGGTTGGATATGGACGTGGCAGTCGGTGATCAAGGAACTTGCCTGGTCTTCTCTAGTAGGTCTTGTCTAGTAGGTCTTGTCTGGTATCGGGAGCGGTCGCAGCGTCCGGTCACGCGGATCCTGCCTGGTCCAGCATCTACAGTTGCGGAAGCCAAGTGCAGAAGGGGCATGGGAGAAATGGTTCTCATGCCCCCGAACTTATCGCGGCCATTCGCTCCCGGTCTCAATTACAGGGCGCAGCGTCTTCCAGTTTCTTAATCTCCTCTGCGACCTCCCGTTTGCGCGGTTCAGTCGTCCGCGAGCTGCGACTACGTCACTCAGGGATTGCTGGCAAGATTGCTGCCTCAAGCCGCCTTGCCCTTCGTGATCTTGTGGCAGGTAGAGGTCTCCACGTCGAAGGCGTGCACCGTGGGCTTGCTGTTCACCAGGTGCTGAATCAACTCGCTGACTTTGGCGTAATCCACATGGCTGTAACGTTCGGCGTCCTCTTTCGTTTTCCAGAAGCTGAGCGCCAGGATGCCTTCTGCATCCGACACGAGGACGATCTCATCTACAAAACCTGTGTGCGCCTTCAACGCAGACAGTATCTTCTCATGCAGTGTGCCACAAGCTTCTTTGGCTTTTCCAGGCTTCGTCTTGACTTCGACAACGCGAACAAACATGGCAGGATCTCCTTTTCCATTGAGTTATGAAGGCCGCAAACCGTCAGTGAACAGCAACGGTTGGGAGCGGACACGGGGCAATTATACTAGCCCCCGCAAGGGACGGTGTGGTTAGCAAGTGAAAATGGCCCTTGCGGCTAGGCTCCGCGCGGCACCGGTTGGCGCGCTTCGTTCAACAGCACCAAAGTCATGTTGCTGCGCTTGCTGTCGCGCTCCGCTTGGATGGCTTCCAGGCGCGAGCGCCACGGCGTAAGATCGAAAGGCTGCTCGGCGGGTTTCGCAAGGTATGTGTCAATCAACTCGCGGTAGAAGCGCACGATGCTTCCCACTAAGGGCACGGGATACTCACGCCCTTGGATCTTCAGGCAGTGGACGCCCAGGTCAAGGAGCGCTGGGATATCGTCGAGGTAAAAGAAGGCGGCATTCTTGAGCGTGATCACGGGCTCCAGCAGCGCCTTGTCATCGAGCAGTTCCCACTGTTCCATGCAGACGCGGTAATCCAAGCCGCCGCGGTTGGGGCTGCCTCGGAACACGTCCTTGCCGAAATCATCGGCGGTCCGCTCCAACCGAACATACGGCGACATCCAGCACTTGCCCAGGTAGGTGTAGCACTTGTTGGCATGAATCAGGACTTCGATGCCCACATCGATATTCGCCTCACGCGAAGCCAGTTCCCCCAGTGTGAGCTTAGTGTCGGCCACTACTTGTGAGACCCCGATCGAGCGATAGAACTTCACGTCTTCGTTGTTCAGGATGTTGGCGCCGATGCTGGCGTGCAGAACGAGATCAGGGAAACAGCGGTGCACCTGCGCGATAGCGCCCACGTCGGTCATGATCGCTCCGTCGATGCCCCAACCGACGAACTTCTCCATCTTCTCCAGCAGCGCGGGGATTTCGCACGACTGCATATTCGTGTTGATGGCAACGCGTATTTTGGCTCCGCCGGAGTGGGCGATCGCTGTGGCTTCATGCAATTTCTCGTCGGAGAGTTCGTAGGCGTCACGCCGCCGGCTCCAGCCGCGCGCTCCGACGTAGATCGCATTGGCGCCGTTTTCCACGGCCGCCTTTACCATTTCCAGGTTTCCTGCAGGCGCTAATAGTTCAACCATGGCTCACCCCTAAAAAGATAAGAACAAAGAACTCAGCAGGCCACAACGGATTGCATGCGTTTGCCGACATACTCGCCGCCGGTGCGGGCGAAATAAAAACCATTGCACAAACCGACAGCCGTGTGCTCGCGAATCGTATTCCACGCGGACTCGTCCACCGTCCCATCGCCGGCGGCGGCCCGCTCCAGCGCTGCGCGATAGATCTGGGCAATATTCAGACGGTACGCAGGCGTCTCATAGGCTGCCTCGATCCGGAACACAGTGTGTCCTGCCGCGATGAGTGCTGGCATATGCTCGAGCATGCACACGTCCTTGCCGCTCAGCACGCCCTTTCCCACCGACCGCATGGCCCAGTCGCCCTGCTTGAGGAACAAGTTTTTTTGGCATAGCGTCGGGCATTTCTCCGGCCACTTCTGCTCATATTCCAGTAAGAAGCAGTAATCGGAAACGCCCAGTGGCATTTTGCCGTGAACCACCAGTTCCGCCGGCATACCGACGCCGCTCGTTATCGCTCCCACTTCGTCGAGGCTGATCTCGTAGTTCGGCGTAAAGCGGACCGCACCGTACTCTTTCAACACCTCGGCTCCCGCATCGGTGTACACGTTGGCAAATCCGCCGATGTGCGCCGGCATGCCGGGAAACTGTTCATGCACCATGCGCAGCACGCCGAGGTTATGGACCTCGACCGCATCGGCGCCGGCCGCGGCTGCGGTCTCCAACGCTTTCTGCACCTTGGGCAGCACGTCATTGCGCGGCGCCGCATACGACGTCACGTAGGCGCGCAGACCCTGGCCCTTTACCAGCGCGATGCCTTCCTCGAGGTCGTCCAGGCGCTCCAGAAAGTTGTCCTCGTAAATGCGGCAGTAAATGTTGCCCAGATAAACCGCGTCATAAGCACTTAGGTCCGATTCGCGGAGGTTTCGCAGGTTGGAGATCGTCGTATTAAGTTCGAAGGGGCCCATTCAACGTCCTTGTACAGTCCACATCACGGGCAGCGCAGCCCGGTTCCCATTGGTCGTCTGATCGGTCTTCTGATCGCTCTTCTGCCCGCATTTCCAGGCATCCGCAGCCGCACGGTACGTCCCGATGATAGCACGCACCATCTCCGCCGGAAGGCTGCGGCCCTGGATCTTGATCACGTCCACACCCGCATCGAGGAACGCCCCGAGCTCCGCCACCGGGCTAATCTGCCGGCTGGGAAACAACCGCCGGTCAGCCTCCACGCCATCTTTCAACAGACTCCACGGCTGCTGGCAGATACGGAAACAACTGCCCACTCCGCCGCGTTTGACGCTGCCACCTAAACGTTGCGACCCGTCGCCCCGCTCCGCCGCGGCGAAGTTCAGGTAGCTGGGCATCCAGCACTTTCCGAGCTGAATGAACTCCTGCACCATGTGCAGCATGACCTCGACCTGGATCGAAGCCTTCGCCTTCACAGCCGCGATTTCCTGCGGCTCAACATACCCCGGCAGCACCACAGCAGTCGCGCCCAGGTCCTGGTAGAAGAGGGCGTCGCTCGTGTTCAGCGCACCGCAGCCGATGCTGGCGGTGATGGCCAATCCCGGCAGCTTCCGCCTGACCTCGCGCAAAAACCCGACGTCGTTCAGGATCACCGCATGCAGTCCGCAGTCCGCCAATTCGGCCAGTTGGCGCAGCAGCTTTTGGCGCTCCTGCGGCTTGGGTATGATGTTTGCCGCAAGCTG
>Ga0116111_1001408_pt1 | contig 16826 bp, 20 predicted proteins | sample June2015DPH_8_10_FD_89720 | JGI IMG/M metagenome (GOLD analysis project Ga0116111, IMG submission 89720) | Peatland microbial communities from SPRUCE experiment site at the Marcell Experimental Forest, Minnesota, USA - June2015DPH_8_100 | ecosystem: Environmental > Terrestrial > Soil > Wetlands... | reverse complement strand
CGTGGGGATGCGTGCAGGCATAGAAATATTGTAGATATATAATCTATAACATGTCAAGGAAAAAATGCACGCCCAGAAAGATTTTTTTCGCCCTTTCTCAAAATTACGTGCGGATCAGGGGGCCTTCGGTTTTCTTGACAAGCCCCCTGTGCAGGTTATAATTACAGTTTTGTGTCGACGAGGCTCAAGTGCGCATAACCCTTGCAGAACTCGAGCTTCACCGGGTCACTGCGTCTGAGACCTACTCCCCGGGAGCGCTTGACTATCACGGAGCCGAGTTCCGGCAGACGACGCCGCTCAAGCTCGACGCCACGGCGGAGCTCTTGGGAGCAGAAATTCGCATTCGGGGGCATCTAGCGACCCGTCTCGAAACCAGTTGCGACCGCTGCCTGGGAGTCGTAGAGATCCCGGTAAACAGTGATTTCGACCTTTTCTATCGGCCGATGAAAAGCATCGCCAAGGAAGAGGAAATCGAAATCCCCACGGAGGAGCTGGAGATTGGCTTCTACGAGGGGGATGGAATCGAATTAGCGGACGTGGCCACAGAACAGGTGATACTCTCTGTGCCCATGAAAGTGGTTTGCGGGACCGATTGTAAGGGCTTGTGCCCGGTTTGCAGAGTCAATCGGAATCTGACACGATGCGATTGCGCACCCCCGCACCAAGATTCTCCTTTCGCTTCACTCATGGAAGAGTGAGGCCGGGATGGCGCCGATCAGCGAATTGCGCGGCACCCATTCCCTCTGACAGAAATAAGCCGGGAGTGATTGCCTGGCGCGCAGCAGTGGTGGAACCCCGCGCTGCATTACGCATTATAATGTAGCGTCGGGCTTTAGCCCGGGAGATGCCGCCCTAAAAGGCAACGCTACAGGATAAGGAAAGAAGAGAAATTATGGCGAACCCGAAACGACGACATTCACACGCGCGGAAGAATCGACGGCGGTCCCACGACCATCTCACGATGCCCGCGATTGCCGAATGCCCGCACTGCCACGAATCGAAGATGCCTCACCAGGCCTGTCCACATTGTGGTTACTACAACGGGAAGGAAGCAATTCTGGTGAAGGAGTCGGCTTAGAGTGCCAAGCCTTGGCCCACGGAGATTTGCCCCGCGCGATTTTTTCTTCCCGCGCCGGCCAGAGTCCACCGTTTGAACTGATTACCATGCAACGCATCGCCGTTGACGCCATGGGCACCGACTCGGCGCCCGAGGCGGAACTCGAGGGAGCGATTGAGGCCGCGCGCGCCGGTTACGCGGAGGTCCTGCTGGTGGGGCCGCAAGATCGCTTGCGCGAAGAACTGAGCAAGCGCAAGGCTCAGGGTCTCCCCATCGAGATTGTCCACGCCAGTGAGGCGGTCACGATGGGGGACAAGGCCACTAAGGCCTTCCGGCAACGGCGCGATTCCTCCATCCGCGTTACGGCGCGTCTGCTGCACGAGGGCAAGGCGGACGGCATGATCAGCGCCGGCAACACCGGCGCGGTGATGACCACCGCCAAAATCGTGCTGGGGGCGCTCGAGGGTGTGGACCGGCCAGCCATTGCCCAGGTCTTTCCCACCTCCAAGGGCACGGCGGCCGTGCTGCTCGACGTGGGCGCGAACGTGGATTGCAAGCCGCATCACCTGGTGGAATTTGCGGTGATGGGCGAAACCTACTATCGCGTCATCTTCGGGGTGGAGCGGCCCCGCATCGGGCTGCTCTCCATCGGCCAGGAAGAACACAAGGGGAATGAGCTGACACGCGAAGCCCTGGTGCTGCTCAAGCAGCTCCCCTCGAATTTTATTGGTAACGTGGAAGGCCGCGATCTTTACAACGGCCGCGTGGACGTTATCGTTTGTGACGGCTTTATCGGCAATGTGGCGCTGAAGGTCAGCGAAGGCGTCATTGAAGCGGTTTCCAGTATGCTGAAAGAAGCTCTCTCCAGCACGCTCTCCTCCAAGGTGGGTTACGCCTTGTCGCACAAAGCCTTTCAGCGTTTCAAAAAGCGGGTGGATTATTCTGAATATGGCGGCGCGCCGCTGCTGGGCGTAAGGGGTGTTTGTATCATCTGCCACGGCGGATCGAACCCCAACGCCATTAAGAATGCTATTCGGGTGGCGGCGGAATTTTCCACCGGAAAAGTGAACGAGAAGATCGAACGCGAATTAGCGGCTGCTTCCCAAGGGAAATGAGTCATCGGGTCATTGAATCATTGGGTCATCGATCCATTTTCCTTCAATAATTCACTGATTCAGCTCCTTAATTTGCCGATTCATCGACGCTGTGACTTACTGACTCGATGCTTCAATGATTCGATGACCCGATGATTCAATGACCCGATGCCTCGATGACTCGATGATTCAATGACCCAATTCCCAGGAGTTTCTATGTGTGTTGCAGGGGTGCTAGGTACGGGCTCGGCCTTGCCGGAGAAAGTGATCACCAACGCTGATCTGGAGAAGATGGTGGAGACCTCCGACCAGTGGATCACCGACCGCACCGGCATTCGCGAGCGCCGCCAGGCAGCTCCCCACGAAACGACTTCCACCCTTTCCGTGAAAGCCTCGCACCAGGCGTTGGAGAGGGCGGGGATCAAGGCCACGGATCTTGACCTGATCATTTGCTCGACAATTTCACCTGACATGCCCTTGCCCTCCACGGCCTCGCTGATTCAGCGTGAACTCGGCGCGCACGGCTGCTGCGCGTTTGACTTGGCAGCCGCTTGCTCCGGCTTTCTTTTCGGCATGACCGTGGCCGAGCAATTCATCCGCAACGGCGCCGCGCAGAAAGTGCTGGTGATCGGGGCGGAACTGCTCTCACGTTACCTCGATTACAAGGACCGCGCCACCTGTGTCATCTTCGGCGACGGCGTGGCGGCGGCAGTGTTCGGGCCGGTCGAACCGCCCTCGGGAATCCTGGCGCATGAGTTGCACACCGAAGGCCAGTACGCCGATCACCTCTTCATTCCCGCCGGCGGCACCGCCATGCCCGCTTCCTGCGAGACAGTCGAACAGGGCGCGCACTACATCAAAATGCGCGGCAACGAACTCTTCAAAGTGGCCGTCCGGAGCCTGGAAGAAGTGTCGCGACACGTGCTGGACAAAGCCGGTCTTACCCCGGATGACGTTGACCTTTTTATCCCGCATCAGGCGAACCAGCGCATTACCGAGGCCGTACGTGAAAGGCTGGGGTTGTGCTCGGATCGGGTCTATTCCAACATCTGGCGCATTGGGAATACCTCCTCCGCCTCGATTCCCATCTGTCTGGACGAATGCGCGCAGAGTGGCCGCTTGAAGAAGGGCGACTTGGTGCTGATGTCCGCATTCGGCGCCGGAGTTACGTGGGGAGCGGTTCTAATGCGGTGGTAAGAAGAAGCTGTCCGTGGTCCGTGGTCAGTCGTCCGTAGTTGACACCGATAGCAGAAAAATGGAAGTGACAACGGACAACTGACCGCGGACCACGGACTAGCACAAAGGTGAGCTTGACGAAGACTGCATTCCTCTTTCCCGGTCAAGGTTCGCAGTACCCCGGCATGGGCCGGGAGCTGGCTGAGAACTTTGCCGTCGCCCGCATGGTCTTCGAGACCGCGGACGCGGCACTGGGCTTCGCTATCTCCAAGCTTTGCTTTGAAGGACCGGCGGAGGAACTCCAACTCACCGCCAACACCCAGCCCGCGATTCTCACGGTGTCCGTGGCGGCCGCTGCGGTCCTGAGCGAGAAGGGCGTGCATCCTGATTTTGTTGCCGGCCACAGCCTTGGCGAATATTCCGCTCTGGTCGCGGCGGGGGCCCTAAGCCTGGCCGACGCCGTGTGCCTGGTTCGCAAGCGTGGCCAGTACATGCAGGAAGCAGTGCCCGTGGGCCAGGGCGCCATGGCGGCGGTTTTGGGATTGGACGGCGCGGCGCTGGAAGATATCTGCCGCGAGGCGGCACAAGGGGAAGTGGTTTCCCCCGCGAACCTGAACTCGCCCGGGCAAGTCGTCATTGCCGGAAGCGCCAAGGCCGTGGCCCGAGCCGTGGAATTGGCCAAGGGACGGGGCGCCAAGCGCGCCATCATGCTCAACGTCAGCGCACCCTTCCATTGCGCCTTGATGAAGCCTGCGCAAGACCGTCTGAGCGTTGACCTGGATGCCACCCACGTGGACGACCCGAAAGTGCCGCTGATGAATAATGTGAGCGCACAGGTGGTTAATTCCGCATCCGTCGTCCGCGAGGGGCTGAAACAACAGGTCACATCTCCCGTGCGCTGGGAAGAATCGATCCGCCGCCTGCGTCAAGAAGGCGTGGAGTTATTCGTGGAAGTCGGACCGGGTAAGGTTCTTTCCGGTTTGGTGCGGCAAATCGATCGAACCGCCGAGTGCCTGCGGGTCGAGGATTCCGCCACGCTCGCCGAGGTCGCGGCGCGTTGGGCAGGTGCACCGAACTAATTTCGTGGTAATCCAAACAGATGGGAGCTGGTAATAGTATGCTAAGTTTGGAGGGACGCGTAGCGATTGTGACGGGTGGGGCGCAGGGGATCGGCCGGGCCACGGTGATGGCTTTGGCCAATGCCGGCGCCAAGATCGCTCTAACCAACATCCGCTGCGCCAAGCTCGACCAGACCATCCAGGAACTGAAGGATATGGGCCGCGAGGCGCTGAAGTTTTGCGTCGATGTGACCGACGTCGCGGCCGTCCAGGAAATGGTCGACCAGACCCTTGCCACTTGGGGCAAGATCGATATTCTGGTCAACAATGCCGGCATTACCAAAGACAACCTGGTGATGCGCATGAAGACCGAAGATTGGGCGGCAGTGCTCAAAACCAACCTGGATGGCACTTTCTATTGCACTCGGGCGGCACTGCCTTCCATGGTCCGGCAGCGCTGGGGGCGCATCATCAACATCGCGTCGGTGGTGGCCCAGACCGGCAACGTGGGCCAGGCAAACTATATCGCTTCCAAAGCAGGCATCATCGGCCTCACCAAGGCGGTGGCCGCGGAAGTGGCCCGGCGTAACATCACCGTGAACGCCATTGCCCCCGGCTTTATCGCCACCCCCATGACCGAGGGTCTTCCTCCGGAGATTAAGGAGAAGATGCTCAGCGTGATCCCGATGGGTCGAATGGGTACGGACGCGGAGGTGGCGGACGGCGTGCTTTTCCTGGCATCGCCGGAAACAAGTTATATTACCGGTCACGTTCTGAATATAAATGGTGGTATGTACATGGCATAGCGGAGGCGGCTTCCGATAGTTTCCTGATTTGCCCTGGGGAGCAGTCCTATTTCGGAGGTGGATGATGCAGGAAGACATTGGCAAAGTGCGGTTGATCGGCTACGTAATCGCCATAGCCCTTTTTGTGGTTGTCGCGGTTTGGCGGTATTTCGCCGGATGACGCGATAAGACCCTTCCCGCGTCGGTGCTTGACGCATGCCGGGAGCGAAGTTAGAATGAGCGGCCCCATGTAACCTTGAGGAGGATAGACTGATGGCTACGGTGGAAGAGCAGGTAAAACAGATTATTGTGGAACAGCTTGGAGTGGATGAGGCGGAAGTAACTCCCACCGCGCACTTCGTCGACGATCTCGGCGCCGATTCCCTGGACATCGTGGAATTGGTGATGGCCTTTGAAGAGAAGTTCGAGATCGAGATTCCTGACGAAGACGCGGAGAAGATTACCACCGTCAAAGACGCGATTGATTATATTCAGGGCCACACAAAAAAGAACTGAGCCTGCGGGGGACTGGATCAGTGAATCACTGAATCAGTTCGTCATTGTACCCAATGGCTTCCATAGTTCACTGATTCAGGGGCTGACTGATTCAGTGAGTCTCGTTCCAGTTCACTGATGCAGCAATTCAGTGCTTCAGTGATTCAGTCCCAGGAGGAGTATAGCTTGAACCGGAGAGTCGTCGTAACCGGTGTGGGATTGCTTACCGCCGTCGGCCTCGACACGGCGGAGTCGTGGCGGAATCTTCTGGCGGGCAAGAGCGGCGTGGCGCCCATCACCCATTTTGATACCACCGGCTTCGCCGCAACTATTGCGGCGGAAGTCAAGGGATTCGATCCCTTTCAGTTCATCGAGCGGAAAGAACTGAAGAAGATGGGAACCTTCATCGTGTTTGCTCTCGCCGCCGCGCAGCAAGCGATGAAGCAGTCCGAGCTTCAGATCACACCCGACATTGCCGAGCGCGTGGGCGTTTACATCGGCTCAGGCATCGGCGGATTCGATGTGATTGAGCGTGAGCACACGGCGCTTCTCCAGGGTGGCCCGCGCCGGATCTCACCCTTCTTCATCCCGGCCTCCATCGTCAATCTGGCTTCCGGTCATGTCTCCATTCGCTATGGCGCCAAGGGACCGAATTCGGCCACTTGCACTGCCTGCTCCTCCAGCGCCCATGCCGTGGGCGATTCCTTCAAACTCGTCCAGCGTTGCGCCGCCGACGTGATGATCTGCGGCGGCACCGAAGCCGCCATCACACCGATGGGCGTGGGCGGATTCGCGGCCATGCGCGCCCTTTCCACGCGCAACAATGAACCTGAAAAAGCGAGCCGCCCATTCGATAAAGAGCGCGACGGCTTCGTGATCGGCGAAGGCGCGGGCATCCTGGTCCTGGAAGGATTGGATTTCGCGGCTAAGCGCGGCGCGCACATCCTGGCGGAAATTGTCGGCTACGGCATGTCGGGTGACGCCTTCCATATCACTCAGCCGGATGAAACCGCCGACGGAGCCGTACGCGCCATGCGGGCCACGCTCGCCGACGCGGAGATTCTTCCCGAACAAGTGAGCTACATCAATGCTCACGGCACCTCGACGCCTTACAACGATCGCCTGGAAACGCTGGCCATCAAGAAAACTTTCGGCGACCACGCCTACAAGATACCCGTAAGTTCCACCAAGTCTATGACCGGCCACCTGCTGGGCGGCGCGGGCGGACTCGAGGCGGGCATCACCACTCTCGCCCTGCACGAACAGATTGTTCCGCCCACCATCAATCTGGAAAACCCCGATCCGGATTGCGATCTGGACTACGTGCCCAACCACGCGCGCAAGGTGGAGATGGATTACGCGCTCTCCAACTCGTTCGGCTTTGGCGGCACCAACGCCGCACTGCTGATGAGGCGGTATACGGGGTAGCCGTATTCGCTACCCTTTCTTAAGTTCGCCGGATTGAGGTGTATGGGGACCGCGCCGGGTTCCGGATGGGGTGTGCCGGTCAGGCACCGTGGCGTCGCTTTGGGTAGGAAATGGCAGGGTTAGCCGATGTAATCGGATTGAATCTTGAGCTTCTTACCTGCGATCACATTGATCTGTTCTTGATAGAACGTCTTCCCGTTGGCATTTCGCAGCTCGAGGGTGTGGGTGCCAGCCTTCAAGGGGAACTTCTTCAGTTGGCCCGTGAGGCCCGCATAACCACCGTCGACGAAAATCTGATTGCCCTTCTGTTTCGTCTGGATCTCAACTTCGCCCGCATTGGGGACGTAGTAGCTCGGTCCATACCAAGGGCCGTACCAGCCGTAGTACGCGGGATAAAAGCCCAAGCCTACGCCACCGTAGAAACCGTATCCTCCCCTAAAACCTCCTCCAAATCCTCGCGCAGAGGCTATGGGGACGGATGTCATTAACGCCAAAAGGGCAATCGCTGAATATTTCATGAAGCTTTTCATGGCTGCTGCCCTCCTTCCAGGCCGGCCTTCCTAACCCACTTTCATCTGACCGGCACACTCCATTGGATGCAAAAGGGGACAAATTTGGTGCTTCAGAAACGTGTTGCAGTTTCAGCGATTTACCTCACAGACAGCGACAAACTTGCTCTTCTTGAGGGGGCGCGTTCTTCTGAGGCCGCGCGTTCCGTGTCACTGGTCACTTGGCACTCGTCACTGCTCTTCAGATCTTGTTCCAGTACCAAAGGCAGTAGCCAGTGGCGCGGTCAAGGGGCATCTTGGCTACCCTGAGATGCAGAAGGACCTGGCCTCGATGGTGACCCTCGTGGGCGAGCGCGTAGCCAAGAAATCCCACTGGCCCTATCTTGGTGCCTTTGATTTGCCCAGTACGCTCAGCTTCGGTGAACAACTCCCCCATGGCCTCAGCGGAGTTGATCAGCGCCTGCCGAACCGTCTCCCTGGAAGCCGTTCCGCCCGGGATCTTCTTAAGGCTCTTCGCCAATGCCGTCGAACGGCGCTCCAGCCAATAGAACCGCGCCATGTGAATATGGACAAAATAACTTATCACCGCCTTGCCCCTTGGGAGTATTGTCGCCGCCAGTTGCTCGTCGGTCAGCGCATCGAGCAACCGCAAGTTGACGCGGTTATTGATATGCCATGTATCAGCGAGAGCACATTGAAGAATGTTTGGGTCAGCCATAAGCCTCCTTTTAGATATATTAGGAAGATGCAGATTACCATGGTTTTTCCCGGTACATGGCCAGCCCATGCCCCCTTGCTGACCCGAAAGGGAAACCCAACGAACTCCGCGTCCCGGCTAGGATGGCATAGAGGGGGTGACGTGCCACGCAGATTGACCACGGTCAATTCCCCTGATGTCTTTCTCATTGACTATGTGCCGTCGAGGGTGCACACTTTTCATTGGGGTTGTCAGGGAAAGACCATTCAGGTTAACGGAGGCTCAGGCCCCCGAATTCGATCGCGCGGTACAATCATGCACAGCAAGAGATGGAAGTTCGGCATGGGCATCGGCATCATTCTCGCCGTCGTAGCCTGGGAAGGGATTTCCGGGTTCCAGGAGAACAAAACCTACTACGTGACGGTGAATGAACTCACTCAAGCCCAAACGGCCCGCCGCCACATCCGCGTGGGCGGCGTTGTTGCGCAGGGGTCAGTTGCGCATCATGCCGGACAAATGAGTTTCCGGCTCTCCCAGGACACCAAATCCATTCCCGTAACCTACGTGGGAACCGATACACTGCCTGACACCTTCAAAGATGGCGCGCAAGCGATAGTCGATGGCGACTATCTGACCAGCGGGGAGTTCCGCGCCGACAAGATTCAGGCCAAGTGTGCTTCCAAGTATCAAGCTGCACCAGGCGCGCGGGGGGCGGGCATGAAGGGCCCGGTCGCTGCGCTGAGCGGTGCAAAATAGGCTTCAGGGCATAGCACCTCAGGGCGCCCAAGGCTTCCATTTCCGCAACAACAGCCTCTCAGGGAGTATTTATGAACCAAGTCGGTAGCGTTGGCCTTATTGCCTCCCTGGCATTCGCAGTCTATGCCCTTGTTGCCGGGGCGGTGGGGGGAAAGTTCCGCAGCCCGCGCATCACCCGCAGCGCCGAGCGTGCTGCCTTGGGTTTCTTCCTGATGGTCACACTGGCGGTGGCGGCCCTGGAATATATGATCCTGACCAACGACTTCCACAACGCCTATGTGGCCGAACACTCCAACCGTGATCTGCTCACGTATTACAAAGTGGCCGCGCTGTGGGCTGGGCAGGAAGGGTCGTTGCTGTTCTGGACGTGGCTGCTTTCGATTTACAGCGCCCTGGTGGTCTGGCAGAACCGTCGCAAGAACCGCCAGTTAATGCCCTACGTGGTTTCCGTGCTGATGGGAGTGGGCACCTTCTTTTCTCTACTCGTCTTTTTCGTGGCCAATCCCTTCCTGGAACTCTCCGTGGTATCGAGCGCTGGGACACAGGCCTTTACCGCGCCGGATGGCAACGGACTGAATCCGCTCCTCCAATACCACTCCATGGTGATTCATCCCCCCATGCTTTATCTGGGATATGTCGGCATGGTGGTGCCGTTCGCCTTCGCCATGGCGGCGCTCATCACCCGGCAACTGGGCGATAACTGGATTCGCACCACTCGGCGCTGGACGATGGTTCCGTGGATGTTGCTGGGCTGCGGAATCCTGCTGGGCGGCAACTGGGCTTACGCCGTGCTGGGATGGGGCGGCTACTGGGGATGGGATCCGGTCGAGAACGCGTCGCTGCTGCCGTGGCTATCCGGAACGGCCTTCCTGCACTCGGTGATGATCCAGGAAAAGCGCGGAATGTTGAAGGTCTGGAACGTCTCGCTGGTCATTCTGACGTTCTTCCTAAGCATCTTCGGCACCTTCCTGACGCGCAGCGGAATTGTTTCTTCTGTCCACGCTTTCGCGCAATCCAATATCGGCCCGTTCTTTGCCGTTTTTCTGGCCATCATCCTGTTCTTTTCGGTGACCTTGCTTTGCCTGCGCTTGGACCATTTGAAAAGCGAGAATAAGCTCGACTCCATGGTCTCGCGCGAAAGCGGCTTCCTTTTCAATAATTGGATTTTGCTAGCACTGGTGTTCGCGGTGTTCTGGGGAACGTTGTTCCCGGTGATTTCGAAGGCCGTGGAGAATGCCACCGTCACCGTGGGCGCGCCGTTCTTCAACAAAGTGGCGATTCCCATGGGCTTGCTGCTCCTGCTGTTAACTGGCGCCGGACCGCTGCTGGCGTGGCGCAAGACCTCGTTCCAAAGTTTAAAACGCAACTTCACCTTGCCCCTCATCGTGGCACTGGTGGCCGGGGTGGTGCTGCTCATCGAGGGAGTGCGCAATCTCTACGCCTGGATGACTTTCTTCCTCTCCGTTTTCGTCCTTGTCTGCATCCTGGGAGAATTCTGGAAGGGCGCCCTAACTCGCTTGCGAACCGCCAAGGAAAACTTCGCGTTGGCCATTTACAATCTGACCATGCGTAATACCAGGCGCTACGGCGGGTATATCGTCCACATTGGGATCGTCCTGCTGTTCATCGGCTTTGCTGGACAAGCCTTTAAAACGGACGCGAAGGGATTGATGCAGGAAGGCGATCTTCTGCGGGTAAAGAATTACCTGTTGCGCTGTGACGCCCTGACCACCGGCGACAACCCCAACTACGAATATACGCGCGCGGTCATTACCGTGACCAAAAATGGCGAAGCTTTCACCTCCATGCATCCGGAAAAGCGCTTTTACAAGGCCAGCCAGCAGCCCACCAGTCACGTGGCCATCCACCCCACGCTGTCAGAGGATCTTTACGTTGTGCTGGCGGGAATAGATCCTGACACCGGCAAAGCCATCATCCAAGTGTTTGTCAATCCGTTGGTCATGTGGGTATGGATCGGCGGGGTCGTGTTCGTGCTGGGTACATTGCTGGCCATGGTTCCCAGCCGTGTCGAGCGTGAGATGGCGGAAATGCGCCAAGCGCAGGAATTGGTAGTGCAGGCGGGCGATGGGTTCTGAAAAACAGTCCGAAGTCCGGAGTCCGAAGTCCGAAGTCCGCAGCCGTCGGCGCGGGACAATGTGCAGGCGACTTCGGACCTCGGACCTCGGACTTCGGACTTTTCTGCTTATTGCCTCGCTGCTTGCCGTGACAATGGCGTGGGCGGACGGCGGGCGCAAGCCTACCGTGGAATCGGTCGGCAACCAGGTCATGTGTGTGTGCGGCGGCTGCGTCGCGCCGCTGAATCAGTGCCCGATGCTCGAATGCGCCGAAAAAGCGGAGATGCGGGCCTTCATTCAAAAGGAGATCACGGACGGCAAGGACGAGACCGCCATTCTCCAGGACATTTCGATCCGCTATGGCGTGCAGGCGTTGACGGCTCCCCCGGCTAAAGGGTTTAACCTGGCAGTATGGATTCTTCCCGGCATCGGCTTGCTCGCCGGGCTGGGAGTGGTGGTCGTCATTGTGCGGCGCTGGAAACACAAGCCTGCGGTCGTGCCCGTCCCTTCTTCCGCGTCCCTCGATCCCAAGGTGCTCGCCGCGATGGAAGAGGAAATGAAATTGACGGGGATGAAATAAGTTATGTTGCTAACGATATCAGCATTGATTGCGGTGGGGATGGCGGTTTACATTGTCTTCCCGCTGCTCAGCATGGAGACCGCGGGTGGCCCTCTACCCCAGGACGTCACCGTGCTGGGAGACTTGAAGCGCCGGCGGTTGGTGGTTTACGATAATTTGAAAGACTTGGAGTTTGAGTTTCAGTCAGGCAAAATCGCGCGCGAGGATTATGACGCCCTGCGCACGAACTATCTTGGCGAGGCGGCGGGATTGATGGCGGCGACCCAGGAGGCTGAACTGCTCAAGCAGGACGATGCGGTAGTGGAACGCGAGATCGCCGCGCGCCGCACGCAGCGCAAGACACTTCCCCCCATCGAGTACTCCTGTTCAGCCTGCGGGTATGAGAATCCGTTGCCGGTAAAATTCTGCGGCGAATGCGGGGCGCGCATTGCAGCGCCCGGAAAGAAGTAGGGGTATGGCTTGCCATACCCTGGTAGTCATTCGCCCGATAAAAAAGATGAGGGTACCGCAAGCAGTACCCCTACAACTGCAATGACCGCGAAATTGTTTCCATCCAAATTCCTCATCCTTTCGGTGGCTTGCATTTGGCTGCTCAGTTCGGGTTCTGCTCTGCTTGCCGCCGGGGGAAACATCTCGGGGCAGGTGATGAACGGCACCACCGGCAGCCCGGTTTCGAACCAAACTCTCCAACTCCTGATGCCGCGTGGCGGGATGCAGCAAGTTGCCACTGCGGTAACGGATTCGAGCGGTCATTTCGCCATCGCTTCGAGCAGCCTTACCACCGATTCCTTTTACCTCCTCCAGGCTGCCTATCAGGGTGTGAATTATCACGCCCCGGTGAAATTCGACGACCGTGGCCAAGCTCAAGTCGACATCACCGTCTACGACGCGACGCGCAACGAGCCTCCCGTGCGGATTCAATCCGCCCGCATCATTTTACATGCGGAGGGCAACAAGGTTCACGTGCAGGAGATGTTCGCCATCCGTAACGCCGCGGACCCGCCGCGCAGCTACGTGAATTCTGACAGCACCTTCCTCTTTCACCTCGCCAAATCCGCCGGCGACCCCACCGCCGCAGTGGCCGGTTTGATGAACATGCCCTTGCCGCAGCCTGTGAACCCTGGCAAAGGGCCGGGGGACTTCTACATTCAGTACCCCCTCAAGCCTGGGCTGACGGTGATGATGGTCGCCTACGATAGCGATTATGCTTCGAGCAAGCTGGATCTCGCCGACTCTGTTGCCTACCCCATCGACAGCGTGGAACTGCTGGTTTCGCCGTCCAACCTTTCCGTCGACTCGGCGCTGTTTAAGGCCGCGGGCGCCGATGCGGAGTCGGGAAGCCAGAAATATCTGGCGGAAGGCGTGCCGCCCAACGCCCAACTCACCGCAAGCGTCAGCGGCGAAGCAGCGGCCAGCGAAGCGGCGGCGGGCGGAGCCCCGGCCGGCCAGGCCGACGGGGAAGTGAAAATGCTTCCCAACTCGATGACGCGCATGGGCGGGCTGCTGCTTGCCTGCTTCCTGCTGGTTCTGCTGTGGGGCCTGGGCGTGCGCGTAGCAAAGGAGTGGCCTAAGTGGAAGGCCCAGCAGAGCGCCAGCCAGCTTCAAAAGGCGATGGAAGCGGAAGTGGAAAAGTTGTTTAATTCTCTCGCCGACCTGGACGAGCTCTTCGCGACCGGAAAGATTGCGGAGAAGCCCTATTGGAAAGAGCGCCTGGAATTGAAAGCGCGCCTGGTGGCGACGCTGAAGAAAGCTCCGCCCGCGCTGCTCGAGTCCTATGCAATCCGACACACCCCGCGCTAAGCCCGCGCTGGAACTGCGCGATGTTTCCAAACAATTCGGAGTCTTTCAAGCTTTGGACGGCGTGTCGTTGCGCGTCGAGCCCGGAGACTCTATTCTGCTCTATGGGCCGAATGGCGCGGGAAAAACCACGCTGTTGCGTGTGCTCTCAACCCTGGCGCGGCCGAGCGAGGGCACGGTTCTGTATGGCGGCGCCGACGTCCTCTCGAACCCTGCCGCCGCGAAGGCTGCGATCGGGTTCGTGTCCCACACCACGTTTCTCTACGGCGAACTCACCGCTCGCGAAAATCTGGAATTCGCGGGGAAGCTCTTCGGCCTAATCGACCTTGCGCAGCGGCTCGCCGTGGTGCTTGACCTCTTCCACCTCCGCGAGCGGGCAGAGACCCCTGTGCGCGAGCTTTCACGGGGATACCAGCAGCGGGTGTCGCTGGCGCGGGCATTTTTGCATGACCCTCAATTTCTCTTATTGGATGAGCCCTTCACCGGGCTCGACGCGGCCTCTACCGAGTCCCTGCAAGAGCTGATGCGGAACCTGCGCGACCAAGGTAAGGCCCTGATTTTCTCCACCCACGATTTCGAGCAGGGCCGGGCCATCGCGAATCGGCTCGTGGCGCTGGAAGTCGGGAAGGTGCGGTACGACGGGCCGATGAGCGCCGCGCCCCTCGCCGCGTTGCAAAAGGGAGTCACAAGGGCGTAGCGCGGACCCCCGCCCTTGGGGTCCGCGGTTCTTCGGTTGCAAATAACGGGAATCTCGAAGACGGACGCATGCCCGCGGGTTTGGGAGGACGAGTCGAGGGAAGGGCCGCAGACCTCAAAGGCGGAGGTCTGCGCTACACATTCGCGCGCTTGGCCGTGCGCCACCAGGTGTAGCCTAAAATTTGTCTTGACAAAGCCTAGAGTCATGAGTATACTGGACACGGAAGTCTGCGCCCGGCAAGGAAGGACCGTGCTCATGCAGAGGGAAGCCTCTGGCCTGCACCCCTCGTGGCGATTCCGCCACACCCTAAACCAACAAATAGTCGCATTCGGGAACGGCCCTGATAAAAAGATGTTAATTAATCACGAGCGAAGCCTGAATGTGTATGAAAACAAACAAAACAAAGACAATATGCCCGAGAGAAATTCGGGCATTTCCGCGTGTCTGACGCCAATTTGCAGAAAATTACGGCTTGTGAACAGCAATTTGTCGTCAAAAGCAGGGGAACGGCGGGTTTATTCCGGCTCCTGACTCCTTACTGACCCCATGCGCATAGTTCGAGTCATCTTCGCCATTTTCGTCAAGGACCTACGCGTCGAGTGGCGGCACCGCGAGACTCTTGCGTCGATGTGTATCTTCGGCCTGTTGGTAGTGTTCCTGTTCAACTTTGCCTTCGAGCCGGGGCGAGAGGAGACGCTACGTCTGCTGCCCGGCCTCATGTGGATTGCGTTTGCCTTTGCCGGTGTGTTGGGATTCAACCGCTCTTTTGCGGCGGAGCGCGAGAACGGGGGGCTGGAGGGCATGCGCCTGGCACCGGTCGATCCCGGAGCCATTTATCTTGGCAAAATGCTCGCCAACCTGTTCTTTATGGGGATTGCGGAGGTCATCGTGGTGTTCGCGACAAGCCTCTGGTATAACTTCTCTTTCGTTCCGGTACTGGGCTGGTTCGCGCTTATCACCTTTTTCTGCACTTTAGGGTATGTGGCCGTGGGCACGACCTTTGGCGCCGTTGCTGCCAATACTCGCATGCGCGAGGTCATGCTACCCGTGCTCCAGTTCCCCGTCACTGTCCCGGTGTTCCTTGCCGGGGTAGAGGGCTCAACCGGAGCGCTCAAGGGTGACCCCGTCAGTGATTTTGCGGGGTGGATCAAGCTGGCAGCGGGATTCAGCATCATCTTTGTGGTTTTGTCGTACATGTTGTTTGAGTATGTTTTGGAGGAATAGTCATTGGTCATTCGTCATTTGTCCGTGGTCAATTATTGGTGATCGGTGATTTGTGATTGGTGATTGGTCAAGTAGCCCTCGGACACCGAAACCGTGGGGAGCCGGGGATTGACAATCACAAATCACCAATCACAAATCACCAATGATGGACGAAGGACGAGGGACAAAGGACTAAGGACAAAGTATGAGTAAACTCTTCCCCCCCACTCTGCACCTCATTGTGACGTTCGTATGGCTGGTGGTGGCTAGTTATTTGATATTTTTCTACGCACCGCAGGAATCCACCATGGGCGAAGTGCAGCGCATTTTCTATATCCATGTGCCGTCAGCATGGACGGCGATGGTGGCCTATTTCTTGATCTTTCTCGGGAGCGTAGGATACCTGTGGAAGCGCCAGGATGCCGCGGATGATTTCGCCCACGGCGCGGCGGAAGCGGGTTTTGTCTTCTGTACCTGCGTATTGGTGACCGGCCCGCTGTGGGCAAAACCTGTCTGGGGCATTTGGTGGACCTGGGACGCGCGGCTGACGCTCACTTTTGTCTTGTGGTTGCTGTTCGTTGCTTACCTGATGCTGCGGAGTTACGTCATCAATCCCGGGCGTGCGGCGGTTCTAGCCGCGGTGGTCGGCATTATCGGCTTCGTTGATGTGCCGGTTGACTACATGGCGATTCGCTGGTGGCGGACGCAACATCCGCAGCCCGTAATCGCTGGCGGTGAGGGCTCCGGCCTTGATGCCCGCATGTGGGTGGCGTTATTGGTAAATTGGGGCGCGTTCCTGTGTTTGTTTGCTTACTTGATGCGGCAGTATTTGCGGCTGGCCGCGCTGCAGCGCGAGGTCGCTCATCTGCGGCGAAGGCAGGGGGCGAATTTTGCAACCTAACATCCTTGCAATCGGCAATCGGGCATCCCAGGGGGCATAGCATGTGCAATGTTTATCTTGTTCTCGCGTACGGACTCCTTTGGGGCATCTTTGCAATCTATGCCTGGGTGATCCATGGCCGGCAGCAACGGCTCGAAAAGGAAATGCAGGAGCTGAAAAGGGCGCTCGGCCAGCGATAGTGGTGTACCGCCGGCTTCCAGCCGGCACTGGAGTTTCTACATTTTCCGCGCGGTGCCAGCCGGGGTGAGAGGGCGCCAAGGAAGTTGAATATCGGCAGCCCACCCATCCGAATTTCCTGCCGGTAGGAAAAAGTACGCTCCATTTTGTAAAATGTTTTCCTACCGGTAGAAAATGGGCAAGAATTGTCTTGACAATATACCTGGGCTCTGGTATAGTCTAGGAGCCCGTCGGAGATAAGGTTTCCAAGTCTTTACCCTTTGCCGGCCTTGGTCTCATTGAGTCGGATGTTGGGCCTTTGACCCCGGCCAAGCCGACTGGAAGAGGACCTCGCCAAGTTG